>PJUA01000407.1_pt1 | contig 25723 bp, 25 predicted proteins | sample 1512151 | NCBI WGS metagenome assembly PJUA01 (sample SAMN08177678, study PRJNA422409) | Soil metagenome, whole genome shotgun sequencing project. | isolation source: Soil enriched on filter paper: beechwood xylan treatment | place: USA: Madison | collected 2015-01-15
ACGATGACGCGATCGTGCAAAGGGCGAAGATTCATGAGAACTCCTTAATTTTCAATAAGTTAGCATTGATTGCGGCGAAGCCTGCAACGGTTTTCTTCCAAATGCAGCAAACCTCACCGCAAGAAAAAGGGGATTGCGCCCGGCGGGCTGTTAGCACTCTGCCGTGACGAGTGCTAAGTATAGGGATGGGCTTTGGATTTTTCAAGGCGTCAATTGCGTTCGCGATCTTAATTGATGTCTTGGTGATCAATAAGGATGACGCCGATATTCCGCTTTGAAATCAAAGACTTGTCGTCTGGTTGCAGTGAAAATTGATGGGCTGGGGGGGTAATTCTGAAAGAAATCAACAACTCTGGCCCATCGAGGGCCCTGAGGCGTCGCGCGTAGCAGTGGCCAGCCGCATGATGCTGGTCAGTTGAAGCTTGGTCGGATGCAAGCCTACGAGAACAGGTCTGAGTGCGTCCCGCTGCGCACGAATACGACCAGGCCGCTCTTGCCCGAGTCGTCCAGTGTATAGATCAGCAGGAAGTCGCCGCCGATGTGACATTCGCGATGACCTGTCCAGTCGCCGGCCAGCGAATGATCGAGCCATTCGGGCGGCAGCGGCCCGTCGTTGGCGATCAGCAGCGTCATGGCCTCTTTCAGCCGGTTCATGTCGTATCGGCCGGAATGGGACAGGCGCTGCCAGTCCTTGAGGAAGTCCCTGGTGTAGTCCGACGCGCGAGGCAGCCTTGCCCGCTTACTTGCGGCTGGCTTCTTCGAGGTCATTCAGCAGAGCGTCAGCGGTTGCGAAGCGAGCGCGACGGTTCTTGACGATCTCGTTTGCCTCGGCGATGGCCGACTGACTGGCGGCGTTCGGAGCCTTGAGCGCGAACGGCAGTTCCTTGTCGGCGACGACACGGGTGAGAAACACCCGGATTGCGTCGGAGACGGTCAGGCCCATGGAGGCCAGCGTTTCTGCAGCCTGCGCCTTGAGGTTCTCGTCCACCCGAACGTGAACCATAGTGGTGGTAGCCATGACAGTCTCCTGTTGCGATTGATTGAGATACATTGTATCGCACCCTGCCGACTTGCGTAGAACCGCACTTAACGTGAGGTCTGCCGGGATACCCGGATAGCCGAAATGGCAAGGCGATATTTCCGCAATGTCATTACTTCGAATGCAGATAAATTGACTGGCGCAAGTCGTGCTTACACCTTGAAACACGACACAGCGAGGGAGCAGGAAGGCTGCGGAAAACTTATTTTCTCATCTCGCGGGATGGATGCTTTGGTGAGAAATGCGCTCCCTCTGCGACCCCTTGTGCGGGCGTGCAGTTTTTTTCGGTTTGACGTTCCCATTTGGTGCGAAACCCAATGCCGCGTATTAAAAAAGTGCATAAAACGTGCGATCTGTCTGAAGAACTGTACAGGTCTCCCTGCACCGCTCCCAGCCGCACCATTACGGTGTATTCTGCCCAGCGGGGTGGGTCGCGTCGTAGGAACTGCCCCGCCTGGCCTGGCGTTTCGTCCGGGCCGCTTACCTGAGGTGGCTCCGTCCCTTTTTAAGCGGGAAACACCATGGGGAGGGCTCCCGAGTCGTGATGCCATGGGGCATGGCTCGTTTTTTGCAGTAGCAGAGTCCGCAAGCAACATCCAGTCAGCAACTGGGGGTGCTGCGGTGTTGATCGTCCGGGCCTTCGTTCGCGGATGTCAGGATTGGTCAGCGCATATAACAAATGGCACAACGAACTGCGTTTTCAATCACTCTATCGGAAGTAATAGGAGCATTTCATGCAAAAAATTAAAGGGATTCCTGTCGCCACCGCCATCGTGGCAGCGTTCGCATTCGCAGGGGCTGCGCAGGCACAAGAGGTCATCAAGATCGGTCACGTCGCTCCCCTGACCGGTCCCAACGCCCACATCGGCAAGGACAACGAAAACGGCGCCCGCATGGCCGTGGACGAGCTCAATGCCAAGGGCTTCATGATCGGCGGCAAGAAAGTGACTTTCCAGCTGGTTCCCCAGGATGACGCTTCCGATCCGAAGCAAGCCACCACCGTGGCCCAGGCCCTGGTCGATGCCAAGGTCAAGGGCGTGGTCGGCCACATGAACTCGGGCACCACCATCCCCGCTTCCAAGATCTACTTCGATGCCGGCATCCCGCAGATCTCGCCGTCGGCCACCAACCCCAAGTACACCCAACAAGGCTTCAACACCGCCTTCCGCGTGGTGGCCAACGATGGCCAGCTGGGTGGCGTGCTGGGTCGCTATGCCGTCAATGAACTCAAGGGCAAGAACGTCGCCGTCATCGACGACCGTACCGCCTACGGTCAGGGTGTGGCCGAGGAATTCCGCAAGAGCGCGCTGGCTGCCGGTGCCACCGTGGTGGCGACCCAGTACACCACCGACAAGGCCACCGACTTCAACGCCATCCTGACCTCGGTCAAGTCCAAGAAGCCTGATCTGGTCTTCTTCGGCGGTATGGACGCCGTGGCCGGCCCGATGCTGCGCCAGATGGATCAGCTGGGCGTGGCTGCCAAGTTCATGGGCGGTGACGGCATCTGCACCACCGAACTGCCCAACCTGGCCGGCCCCGGTCTGAAGGACAGCGAAGTGGTCTGTGCCGAAGCCGGTGGCGTGACCGAAGCCGGCAAGAAGGCGCTGGAAGACTTCAAGGTTGCCTACAAGAAGAAGTTCAACCAGGACGTCGTGATCTACGCTCCGTACACCTACGATGCGCTGATGACCCTGGCCGATGCCATGCAGAAGGCCGGTTCTTCCGATCCCAAGGTCTACCTGCCGGAACTGGCCAAGATCCACCACAAGGGCGTGACCGGCGAAATCGCCTTCGACCCCAAGGGTGACATCCTGAACGGTACCCTGACCCTGTACACCTACAAGGGTGGCAAGCGCTCGCTGCTGAGCGTGGTCAAGTAATCAGGGAAGCTGCAGTTCTGCTCCTGCCGGCCACTGTTACGGTGGCCGGCAGCAAGCCAGGGCCGCACAAACCTGGTCAAAGCCCCGGCCGCGTGCCGGGGCTTTGTCGTTTTTCCCGTCGATTACTTCACAAGGCGTCATCCGTAAATGAAGGTTTGTTGGCGCACCGTCCTTTACGGATTATAATGAGAACAGTTCTCATTATTTTTCGCCGTCATGACCGACGTCGTCCATCCCGCTCCGCGTCACCCAGACATCGCTGGCCTCTACACCGGTCATCACCAATGGCTGCTGGGCTGGCTGCGTCGTCGCACCCATGATGCGGAACTGGCCGCCGACCTGGCCCAGGACACCTTCGTGCGGGTCATGGTGTCGCGCCGCAGCTTCTATCTGGAGGAAGTACGGGCCCTGCTGGCGACCATCGCACGCGGTCTGGTGATCGATCATTTCCGTCGCTGCGCGCTGGAGGCCAGCTTCCTGGAAATACTGGCGCAACTGCCGCCCGAGCACCTGCCATCGCCCGAGGCGCAATTGCTGGTGCTGGAAACCCTCAACGAAATCGATGCCATGCTGGCCGCCTTGCCGGCCAAGGTGCGCAGTGCCTTCCTGCTGTCACAACTGGATGGCCTGGGCTATGCCGAGATCGCCGAGCGCCTGCAGGTTTCGCTCAGTTCGGTACAGCAATACATGAAGCGTGCCTTCACCGCCTGTTACAGCGTCCAGTATGGCCGCTGACGTCACCGCTCCCGCCGACGACATCGTCAGGACCGCCATCGACTGGATGGTGCGGCTGCAATCGGGCACCGCCACCGCCCAGGAACACGAAGCCTGCCGCCGCTGGCGCGCCGAACAGCCGCAGCACGAACTGGCCTGGCAGCGGCTGCAGTCGTTGAGCGAGCGGGTTGCTACGCTACCGCGCACACTGGCGCATGGCAGCATCGGCGATGGTGACGCCCGCAGTCGTCATAACCGCCGGTTCGCCGTCAAGGCCCTGTGCCTGGTTGCCGGGGTAGGGCTGGTAGCCACCGGCGCCGGCATGGCCACCTCCTGGCCGGCGCTGATGGCCGAATATTCCACCCGGGTGGGCGAGCGGCGGCGTGTGCTGCTGGCCGACGGTACCGTGCTCGAACTCAACAGCGCCACCGCCATCGACACTGCCTACGACGACCAGCAGCGCCTGATCAAGCTGCATCGCGGCGAAGTGCTCATCACCACCGCCCGCGAAGAGGGCCGCTCCTATCGTCCGTTCATGGTCCACACCCGCCTGGGGCAGGCGCGTGCGTTGGGTACCCGCTTCCAGTTGCGTGACAGCGAGGCCGGCATGCGACTGGCCGTCTATGCCGGTGCGGTGGCCTTCACGGCCAGGGATGGCGTTGGCAGCGTGCGCATCGATGCCGGGCGGCAGGGCATGTTCGACCGGCATGGCCTGGTCGGCAATCTGACGCCCGCCAATGAACAGGCGCTGGCCTGGACTGACGGCGTCATCGTCGCCGACCGCATGCCGCTGGGCGAACTGGTGGCCGAGCTGGACCGGTACCTGCCCGGCAGGCTGCGCTGCGATCCGGCTGTTGCGTCGCTGCCCATCTCGGGCGTGTTCCCGCTGGACCAGCCGGCGCGCATCCTGGCCGCCATCGCGCGTACCTTGCCGGTGCAGATCGATACCTGGACTTCCTACTGGATCACCCTGCGTCCACGGGCAGCGGCCCCGCACAGCACGACGTAAAGATTTTTCGGCCAGCCTCTGCAGTTTTTTGCGGCTCGTTCGGTTTACCTGATAGCAAGCTCGCCCATCACCGTAGACCGACATGAAAACAACGACCCGTTTCCCCTCCCGTCCGACCCTCTCCAGACTGGCCGTACTGGCTGCCCTGGCAACACCCATGGCCACCGTCCAGGCCCAGGCCAGCGACGCCCAGCGCCAGGCCTATGATCTGCCCGCCGGCCCGCTGAACCAGGTCTTGAACAGCTTTGCGCGCCGTGCCGGCGTGCTGCTCTCGTTCGACCCCGCCGTGACCCGCGAACGCCAGAGTGCCGGCCTGTCCGGGCGCTACACCGTGGACGAGGGCTTCGCCGCCCTGTTGAGCGGCTCCAGCCTGCAGGCCGTCAAGAATGCCGACGGTGGCTACACGCTGCTGGCCCCCACCGTAGGCAGCAACGCCAATGCCGTCCTGCCCACCGTGACCATCACCGAAAGCGCCGACCCCACCGCCCCCTATGCCGGCGGCCTGGTGGCGCGGGGTGGCAGCCTGGGCGTGCTCGGCACCGCCAGCGTCATGGATACCCCGTTCAGCACCACCAACTACACTTCGCAAGGCATCGAAGACGTGCAGGCGCGTGCCATCGGCGACGTCATCGCCAATGACGCCTCGGTGCGCAACACCAATGGCAACGGTGGTTTCGGCGACAGCTACCAGATCCGTGGCTTCACCATGTCGGCCAACGATGTGGCCTTCAATGGCCTGTATGGCATGGTCCCGCTGACCCGTATGCCCATCTCCATGGTCGAGCGCATCGAAGTGCTCAAAGGTCCGGGCACCCTGATGTATGGCATGGGGCCGGCCGGTGGCGTCGGCGGCGCGGTCAACCTGATTCCCAAGCGCGCCCATGAAGACCCCATTTCCAGCGTGACGGCCACCTATCTGTCCAATTCGCAGTTCGGTCTCAAGGCCGACCTCGGCCGCCGCTTCGGTGAAAACCAGGAATGGGGCGTGCGCGTCAATGCGCTCTATGCCGACGGCAATACCGGCCTGTCCGGCAGCAATCAACAGCAGAGCATGGGGTCGGTCGGACTGGACTACAACGGCGGTCGTGTGCGCTGGAGCCTGGACGCCTATACCCAGCATGAAGATGCCCGCAACTTCCGCCCGCAATTCAGCATCAGCAGCCTGGTCATGCCGGACGCGCCCTCGGGCAAGACCAATCTGTATCCCGGCACCACGCTGCAATCGGACGACAAGGCCGCCACCACCCGTCTGGAATACGACATCAACGACCAGCTGACCGCCTATGGCGCAGTCGGCTACCACGTCGCCAGTTCCGCCCAGAGCTGGCCCGGCGCCACCATCCTCAATGCACGCGGCGACACGGCTACCCTGTACAACGGCTATTACGACCAGCAGGTGACCTCCACCTCTGCCGATGTCGGCATGCGGGCGCGCTTCAATACCGGCGGCATCAAGCACACCCTGATGCTGGGCGTGAACATGCTGAATCAGCAGACCGATTATTTCTACCTCTCCGAACCCAGCAGCGTCACCTCCAACCTGTATAACCCGGTGGCCCTGCCCATCGTCACCGGCAGCCGCGGCCAGCCCACGCCGCAAAGCCAGGTACGCCTGACCAGCGTGGCCCTGACCGATACCCTGTCGCTGGCCGATGACCGCCTGCGCCTGATCGGCGGACTGCGCCGCCAGCAGGTCTATTCGCACAGCCTGGTCGACGATAGCCAGACCTCCAACAAGACCGCCATTTCCCCGGTGCTGGGCGTGGTGGTCAAGCCGATGGAGAGTGTCTCCCTCTACGCCAACTACACGGCAGCCCTCAGCGCCGGCGGCTTCACCTCGGCCACCGACGGCAATCCCAACCAGCTGTTCCCGCCGTACAAATCCAAGCAGATCGAGACCGGTGCCAAGATCGACTGGGGTCGCGTGACCACCACTGCCGCCGTGTTCCAGATCGAGCAGGCCAATTCCAGCACCACCCTCGTCAATGGCATCACCACCACCACCCAGGATGGTCGCAACCGCGTGCGCGGCCTGGAACTGGCGGCCTATGGCGAACTGCAGCGCGGCCTGCGCTTCAATGCCAGCGGCACCTTCTTCGACGCCAAGCAATACCACACCGACAATGGCACCAACGACGGCAAGGACGTCGGCGCCATCCCCAGCAGCAACTTCAACCTCGGGCTGGACTGGGACGCGCCCTGGCTGCAAGGCCTGGCGCTCAATACCCGCGTGACCCGCACCGGTGCGATGTGGTACAGCAACGAAAACACGCTCAAGGTGCCGGGCTGGACCCGCGTCGATATCGGTGCCCGCTACATCACCAAGGCGGCAGGGCAGGTCGTGACCTACCGCGCCAATATCGAAAACCTGTTCGACAAGAACTACTGGCTGATGCAGAACGGCTATGTGGGTACCTCGTCCGGCCGCACGCTGGTGCTGTCGGCGCAGGTCGATTTCTGACCTCACCCGCCTGCGCCGTCAGGCGCAGCGTCCAAGCCTGCAGAAAAGCTCTGTCGCCCCCGGGCGGCAGGGCTTTTTTTCTTGAGCCTGTTGAGCCTGTTCTGGTCCGATGACGAATATTTTTTATACGATTTATATCGCTGCCCTCTTCTGCGGGATCAGGTCCGCTTGACACTGCAGTGAGTCAGGCAGCTCAGGCCGCTCAGGCCAGTATTGCATCCATCTCCCGCGCGCTTTCCAGGAATATCCGCCGCAGCCACTCGATGCCCGGATCATTGGTGCGATAGCGGTGCCACTGCATCATCTGATGCATCTCCGCCAGCGGCAACGGACTCTCCTTGATCACCACCGGCCATTGCGGCGCCAGCTTGCGCGCCAGGCGGCCGTGCACGGTGGCAATCCGGTCCGTGCCCTGCACCAGCGCCACCGCAGAGGCAAAGCTGAAGCTGGTGACTTCCACCCGCCTGGCAAAGCCCAGCTTGTTGGTCATCCACGCTTCCACTGATGAAGCATTGGCGCCCGGCGGCACCATCACCACGTGGCCCGCGTTCATGTAACGTTCCAGCGTCAGTTCGCCGTCAGCCAGCGGGCTGTCGCGCCAGACCACGCACACGTGGCGTTCGCGAAAGACTTCTTCGGCGGGATGGTCGGGTGTGCAGAATTCCTGCGGCAATATCAACAGATCCACCTCGGCACGGTCCAGTGAACGGGGCGGGTCCTGCACCTGCGGCATCAGCGCAAAGCGGATGCCTGGCCCCTCGGCGTAGGCACGCGCCATCACCCGCGGCACCAGCACACTCAGGCTGAAGTCCGAGACCGAGATGCGGAATTCCCGTTGTGATTGCGCCGGCACGAAAGCCGGCTTGGCGGCGATCGAACCCTCGATGCGCCGCAGGACATCATTGACCGCATCGCGCAGCACTTCGGCCCGTGGCGTGGCCTCCATGCGGCGCCCGACCTGGATCAGCAATTCATCGTCGAAATATTCGCGCAGGCGGGCCAGCGCATTGCTCATGGCCGACTGGCTCAGGTGAATTTTCTCGGCGGCGCGGCTGATGCTCAGTTCAGTCAGCAAGGCATCCAGGGCGACCAGCAGGTTGAGGTCGAGTTTGTTGAAGCGCATGGGCGTGTCTCCGTTGTTCGGGCGTGCCGGCCTTCTGTACACAGGGTGTGCGGGCGCGGTCATGTATTGATGCCGCCCATATCATGAATCAAAACAATCCATTTGATCAATATCAAGCTCGAACTTAAGCTTCCCTCATCCGCTGCACGGCCCCCGCAGATCGAAGAAAGGGCCGGCACGGCAAGCCGGCGGCGCCCTCTGCGCGCCGCTTTCGGCCTGGCCCCCAAAAGACGCCGCGATGGCGATACAACAAGCCAGGCAGGGTAGGAGACAAGGAGACAGAAGTGAAGAGAGGATACGTACCAGTCCAGCGGCTGGCCACATGCGCCGTCCTGGGCATGCTGGGCACGGCGGCCATGCAGTCCGCACAAGCGTTTGAAGGTGGCGTCTCGCCATTCCCCACCGGGTCCACCAGTGAATACATCGCCGCGCTGCCGCCCATCCCGGGCCTGTTTGCGGTGGAGCAATTCAATTACAGCAGTGCCGACGGTCTGTACGACAACAAGGGCAACAAGCTGCCCATCCCCTTCAAGTCCCAAGCCTTCTCCGCCACCACGCGTCTGCTGGCCTCCTATGGCGTGGAATGGTTCGGCGCCAAGGTGTATTCGCAACTGGTGCTGCCGGTGGTGTCGCTGCATACCGAAGTGGCCGGCCACGGCGAAAACCACAATGGCCTGTCCAACGTCACCGTCACGCCGCTGCTGCTGCGCTGGGATGTGGCGGCCCATACCAATGTCACGTTCGGGTTCGACTTCGCACTCAAGACCGGCTCCTACAATCCCGCCCGCCCCAGTGTGGCAGTGGGCTATACCTCGTACCAGCCAGTGCTGGCGATACGCCACAACGATCCTGATGGACTGGACCTGGGCATCTCCAACCGCCTGCTCTTCAACGACAAGAACAGCGATACCAGCTACCGCTCCGGCACCGCCTACGTGGCCGATTTCATCGGTGGCTGGAACTTCGGGAAGTGGAAGGTCGGCGTGACCGGCTCCTACCTGAACCAGTTCACCGACGACCGCCAGAACGGCAGCGACATCCCTGGCAATCGCATGCGCAGCTTCGCCATGGGCCCGACCGTCGCCTACAACGCCGGTCCCTTCAGCATCAACATGAATGTCCAGCGCGGTCTGTACGCCGCCAACACGGCCAAGAGCGATGCCATTTGGATCAACTTCGCCATGCCGTTGTGGCTGGGCGGCCCGCACTGAGGACCTGGGTCCGGCCCACCCAACGCATCACTCATCATCAAAGGAGTTTCACCATGTTCCGTTACTTCCCGACGAATTATGTCTGGAATCTTTCCGTCGACCTTGCCATCGAGATGGGAGCGCGCATCGGCGAGATCGAAGCCATGTGCGCACCTCTGCAGGAGGCGGCCAGGCAGCCTGACGCCGAAGGCACGGCCGCCTTCCGCGCCACCTGGGCGGACATGGCAGAAAAGCTGTGCAGCCTGGCCGCCGAGGACGAAGTGCGCGGCCGGCTGCTCTCGGCCGGCGCCAAGTACAAGCGCGCCGCCAGCTATCTGCTGACCTGCGAACGCCTGCAGGGCCACGGTGCGCCGGGCCGGCTGGCACTATACCGGCGTTTTCTCGAAGTGTTCCAGCGCGGCATCGCCCTGGCCGGCGACAACTGCCAGCGTGTCGAGATCCCCTATGAAGGCCAGGTGATCTCGGGCCTCTATACCCGCGCCCTCGGTGTGCAGGGGCCGGCACCGGTGCTGGTCCAGCTCAACGGCCTGGATTCGACCAAGGAAATGAAATACCTGGTCGGCCTGCCCGGCTGGCTGGCCGAGCGCGGCGTGTCCTCGTTGGTGATCGACCAGCCCGGCACCGGCGAAGCCCTGCGCCTGCACGGCATGACCGCGCGCTTCGATGCCGAGCACTGGGCGGCTCACGTGGTGGACTGGCTGGAGCAGCGCGATGACGTGGACCCCAAACGCATCGGTTGCGAAGGCGTTTCCCTGGGCGGCTACTACTGCCCGCGCGTGGTGGCCATGGAGCCGCGCTTTGCCTGCGGCGTGGTGTGGGGCGCCAATCATGACTGGCGCGACGTGCAGAAGCGTCGTCTGGAAAAGGAGGGCGATTTCCCCGTGCCGCATTACTGGCAGCACGTGTGCTGGGTGTGGGGCGCCAAGGACGTCGACGACTTCATGCGCATCGCCGAAGACGTGCACCTGGATGGCGTGGTCGAAAAGATCCGCGTGCCCTTCCTGGTCACCCACGGCGAAAAGGACAGCCAGATTCCGCTCAAGTGGGCGCATCGCACCTACGAACAACTGGTCAACAGCCCCAAGCGCGAATTGAAGATCTTCACCGACCGCGAAGGCGGGGTGCAGCACGCCAGTTTCGACAATTCCATCAATGCCGGCCACGTCATCGCCGACTGGGTGGCCGAGACCCTGGGTGGTCGCACCCGGGGCTGAGGCAGAACGATCACCGATGACACACAGACTGAATCACAAGGAAATCCGCATGAACATCATTGGACCCGATGCCCTGGTCTTTGGCGTGGACGATCTGCCCGCCTGCCGCCAGTACCTGCTCGACTATGGCCTGAGCGACGCCGGCGGCGACCGTTTCGAAGCCCTGGATGGCACCGCCATCGTGCTGCGTGCCCGCGACGACGCCAGCCTCCCGCCGGCCATGGGCACCGCCAGCCTGTTGCGCGAAACCGTCTACGGGGTGGCCGATGCCGCCTCCCTGGACGCTATCGAAACCGAATTGCGCCGCGACCGCGAAGTCAGTCGCCGTGACGGCGTGGTACGCAGCGTGGACGACATGGGCTTTGCGCTGGCCTTCCAGCTGACCGTACGCCGCTCCCTGGTCATGCCGGCCGAACGCGTCAACGGTCCGGGCGATCCGCAGCGTGCGCCCAATCAGCTGGGCCTGCCGCCGGAACTGCCGGCCCTGCCGCGTACGCTCTCGCATGTGGTGTATTTCGTGCCGGACGCCGCCCGGGCCGAGGCCTTCTACCAGCGCCTGGGCTTCGTCTGTACCGACCGCTTCACCGGCGTGGGACCCTTCCTGCGCCCGGCCGGCACGCAGGACCACCATACCCTCTTTATGATCCAGACCCCGCCCTTCATGAAAGGCTGCGAACACTTCACCTTCCACATGGGCGGCCCGACCGAAGTGCTGCTGGCCGGCACCCGCTTCGTCGAAAAGGGTTACCAGAGCTTCTGGGGGCCTGGCCGCCATCGTTTCGGCAGCAACTGGTTCTGGTACTTCAATTCGCCGCTGGGCTGCCACGTCGAATACGACGCCGACATGGACCTGCATGATGAGGCCTGGGCCGCCCGCGAAGTGCCGATGGGCGCGGATGCCTCGCAACTGTTCCTGTTCCAGTATCGCGAGAAGTGGGCACCCAGCGGTCCGCCGCCGCCGGGCGCCGCACACTGACCCTACCGGGAGAGACGGCCATGTACCTGTGTCACGTCACGCAATTGCCCGAGGACGGCGCACGCGGTTTCGATACCGACGGGGCAGGGCAGGCCACCATCTTCCTGCTGCGCCGGGGCGAGCAGGTGCGCGCCTGGCGCGACTGCTGTCCGCATCACGGCACACCGTTGCCGTGGCGGCGCGATGCCTATCTCGACGCCAGCGGGCAGCACGTGGTCTGTGCCGCCCATGGCGCACTGTTCGATCCGCTCACCGGACTGTGCACGCTCGGTCCCTGCCTGGGCGACACGCTCACACCGGTCGCGCTGCGTATCGATGACGACGGTGGCCTGCACCTGGCCAGCGACGATCACGTTTAACTCATCAAGAAAAAGATTCAGGAGACACCATGACACTCGCAGCCCAACGCATCCTCATCATCGGCGGCGGCTTTTCCGGCATGTCCGCCGCCATCGATCTGTGCCGCCGTGGCGCCCAGGTCGATCTGGTGGAGCTCGATGCCCAGTGGCGCAACTATGGCGCCGGCATCAGTCTGGGCCCGGCCACCCTGCGTGCACTCAAGCAACTGGGCGTACTGGAAGCCTTCCTGCGCGAAGGCGCGGCCGGTGATGGCGTGCGCCTGTGCCTGCCGCACGGCCCGCAGATCGCCGAGCTGCCCACGCCGCGCCTGGCAGCACCCGATGTGCCGGGTGGCGGTGCCATCCTGCGCCCGGTACTGGCGCGCATCCTGGCCGATGCCACCCGCGCGGCGGGTGCCGATGTCCGCCTGGGTTGCACCTTCACCGCCCTGCGTGAGCAGGGCGACCAGGTCGAGGTGGAATTCACCGATGGCCAGACCCGCCGCTACGACCTGGTGATCGGCGCCGATGGCCTGTACTCCAAACTGCGCGCCCAGCTCTTTCCCGACGCACCCAAGCCGCGCTACAGCGGCCAGGCCGTGTGGCGCGCCATCCTGCCGCGTCCGGCCGAGATCGATACCTGCACCATGTGGATGGGCCCGCGTATCAAGCCCGGCGTCAATCCGGTCTCCCGCGACGAGATGTACCTCTTCGTGACCGAGCCACGTCCGGTCAACGACCACATCGATCCATCCAGCTTCGTGGCGCGCCTGCGCGGCTTGCTGGAAGACTTCAGCGCCCCGGCGCTCAAGACCATCCGCGACCAGCTCGATGACCGCGCCCGCATCATCTTCCGTCCGCTGGAAGGCCTGCTGCTGCCGCGTCCCTGGTATCAGGGACGCGTGGTGCTGATCGGCGATGCCGTGCATGCCACCACGCCGCACCTGGCCTCGGGCGCCTGCATCGGCATCGAGGATGCCCTGGTGCTGGCCGACGAGCTGGCACGCAACGATAGCGTGCCGCTGGCCTTGTCGGCCTTCGGAGAGCGTCGCTGGGAACGCTGCCGCATGGTGGTGGAGAACTCGGCGCGGCTGGGCGAGATCGAGGTGGAGGGCGGCGACAAGGACGAGCACTCCCGCATCATGCGCGAATCGCACGCGGCACTGGTGCGACCCATCTGACTGCCACCATCACCATAAAAAATAGAAACCATGAACGGCTTTGCAATCCGCGTACGACGCGAGGAGACAAGATGATCACGACCTATTCCAAGCGTGCCCTGGCTGCGCTGATGCTGGCGCACTGCGCCGGCATGATCGACCTGGTTGCCTTGCCGGTCTGGGTCGGCACGCTGGTGGCGCACTACCACTTCGATGCCCGCCAGGCCGGCCTGCTGGCCTCGTTGTTCCTGGGCGGCGCCGTGTTGGCCAGCGCCTGGCTGGCACCGCGCTTCGATCCGGATACCGCGCGCTGGAAGGCGGCCATCGGCTTCGCGCTCTCGGCGTTGCTGTTCACCGTGGCTGCGCTGACCCAGCACTACCTGCTGCTGGCCTTGCTGCATGCGGTGTGCGGCGTCACGACCGGGCTATCCCTGAGTGTCACGCATGGCACCCTCGCGCGGGGCAGCAATCCGCATCGCGGCTTTGCGCTGGTGGGTATCGCGCTGGGCGTGTTCGCCATCGTGTTCCTGGGCAGTGCGCCACCCATCATCGCCAGCCTGGGTGGTCCTGCGCTGTTCTATCTCTTCGCCGGCGTGATGGCCGTGGGCGCGCTGGCCTGTGCCCTGGCTTTTCCGCGTGCCGAGACGGACGGCACGGCGCGCGTTGCCGCTCCCCGGCAGCCGGTGCCACGCCAGGTCTGGTTTGGTATTGCCGGCATCGCCTGCATGGGGCTGGTGCAATCGATGACCTTCAGTTTCCTGGAACGTGTCGGCAGTGATCGCGGCTTCGGCCTGCAGGCGGTGACCGGCGTACTCATCGCGCTGGGCTTCGTCAATCTCTTGCCGGCACCGCTGGCGGCCCTGCTGGAAAAGCGCCTGCCCGCCCGCAGCGTGCTGATGGCCGGTCCGCTGGTCCAGGCGCTGCTGGTGGTGGTGATCATGTCGTCTGCGCGCTTCCTGCCCTATGCCGCTGCCGCCTCGGTGTTTGCCGCCGTGATGATCTTTACCCACACCTTCGCCTTCGGCCTCATGGCCCGGCTGGACCGCAGTGGCCGCGCCATGGCTGCCACCCCCGCCATGCTGATGACGGGCGCGGCCATCGGCCCCATCCTCGGCGGCACGCTGGTGCAAGGCTGGAGCTACGCCAGCCTGGGCCCGGTGGCCGTGGTGCTGGGCGTGGCTGCATCGTTCTGTTTCTCGCGGCTGCCGCGCGCAGCTGCCATCCAACCCCAGGAGGCCCTGGCATGACCGCATCCCTGCAGGCGCGTCGCCGACATCGTTTCGTCGACCTGTCCATCTATCTCGAAAACGACGTGCTCTCCGATCCGCCGCCGCTGGCGCCCAAGATCACCTACCAGAAGCATGCCGACACCTTGCCCGAATTCATGGCCATGCTGCCCGGCACCCGGCCCGAGGACTATCCCGATGGCGAGGCGGCAGCGGCCGAATGGGTCACCCTGACCACCCACAACGGCACCCACCTGGATGCACCCTGGCACTTCCATTCCACCCAGGATGCCAAGAATGGCGGTGCACGTCCTTCGATCACCATCGATGAAGTGCCGCTGGAATGGTGTTTCCAGCCGGGTGTGAAGCTGGACTTTCGCCACTTCCCGGATGGCTACGTCGCCAGCGCCGCCGACGTCGAAGCCGAACTCAAGCGCATCGGTCATGTGCTGCAGCCGCTGGACATCGTGGTGGTCAACACCCGCGCCGGTTCGCGCTATGGTCATCGCGACTATCTCGGCGCCGGTTGCGGCATGGGCTATGAAGCCACCATGTACCTGCTCGAACGTGGCGTGCGCCTGACCGGCACCGATGCCTGGAGCTGGGATGCACCGTTTTCCTACACCGCCCAGCGGGTGGCCGAGACCGGCGACAAGTCCCTGATCTGGGAAGGCCACAAGGCCGGTCGCGACATCGGCTACTGCCATCTGGAAAAGCTGCACAACCTGGAAGCCCTGCCGCCACACGGTTTCACCATCAGCTGCTTCCCGCACAAGATCCGGGGCGCCAGCGCCGGCTGGACGCGGGCGGTGGCGATCTTTGACGCTTCCTGAAGGAACCCGGATGAATTTTCCTCCCATCTACCGCGTGGTCACCGGTCACGATGCGCAAGGCCATTCCATCGTCAGCAGTGAGGGTCCGCTGCCGACGGTGGTGGAAGTGGCCGCCATTCCCGGCACGCTGTTCCATGAAGTCTGGAGCACCGGCGCCACGCCCTTGTCCGTGGACAACGGCCCTGATCCCACCCTGGGCGCTCTGGTGCTCTCGCCCCCGGCGCATGGCACGCGCATGCGCTTCGTCGATATCCCGCCCGACACCGAAGAATTCCTGGCCAGTGCCAGCAGCAGGATGCACGACGCCTTCAGCCAGATCGGCGAAGCCGCTGCCTCCACGGTGCAGGCCGACTCGCCCCATCCGCTGATGCATCGGACCGAATCGGTGGACTATGGCATCGTCATCGAAGGAGAGATGACCCTGGTGCTGGAGCGTGGCGAAGTCGACCTCAAGCCCGGCAGCGTGGTCGTGCAGCGTGGCACCAACCATGCCTGGGCCAATCGCTCGGGCAAGCCTTGCCGCATGCTCTTCATTCTGGTGGATGGCCGCTATGACCCGGCCATCGCCGCGCAACTCGGTCGGGGGGATAAACCATGAAGTTTGCCACCCTGCATGACGGCAGCGCCGATGGCACCCTGGTCCTGGTGGCGCGGGATGGGCGCAGTGCCCTGCCGGTGCCGCAGATCGCTGCCACCCTGATCGATGCCATGGCGCGCTGGGAAGACGTGCGTGCGCCCCTGGAAGCGTGCTACCGGGCCCTCGACGGAGCTCAGGTGGAGGGAGCCATCGCCTTCGACCCCCGGCAGTGCATGGCGCCACTGCCGCGCGCGCCGCAATGGCTGGATGCCTCGGCTTTCCTCAACCACGGCAGGCTGATGGAAGAAGCCTTCAAGACGCCCCCGATCCCGCATTTCGATACGGTGCCGGTGATGTACCAGGGCGCCAGTGATGACTTCCTTGGCCCGCATCAGGATGTACCCCTGTGTTCGGAATCCGAAGGCATCGATTTCGAAGGCGAGTTCGGTGTGGTGGTCGGTCCGGTGGCCATGGGCGCCAGCCTGCAACAGGCGCAGCAGGCCGTGCGCCTGGTACTGCAGCTCAACGACTGGAGCCTGCGCGCGCTCGGCCCGCATGAGATGAAGACCGGCTTCGGCTTCCTGCAGGCCAAGCCTTCCACCGCCTTCGCACCCATCGCGGTCACCCCCGACGAACTGGGCGAGGCATGGCGCGACGGCAGGGTGCAGATGCGCCTGCAGGTGCAATGGAACGGCGTGGACTTCGGCCAGCCACATGGCGGCGAGATGAATTTCTCCTTCGGCGAGCTGATCGCGCATGCCGCCCACAGTCGTCGCCTCACGGCTGGCTGCATCATCGGTTCCGGTACCGTCTCCAATGTGGCGCGCGCGGCTGGCTCAGCCTGCATCGCCGAGCGCCGAGTGATCGAAAAGATCGACCTGGGCGAGATCCGCACCGGTTTCATGCGTTTCGGTGACGAGGTGCGCATGCAGGCCCACTACGCCAACGGCCGCGAAGGTCCCTTCGGTGTCCTGCAGCAACGCGTGGTGCGGGCGCCATGAAGGTATTGGTGACCGGTGCCGGCGGTTTCATCGGCGCGACCCTGATGCAACTGCTGCAGCAGGTGGGGCAGATCGGGGCGCAGCGCATCACGCAGCTGGTCGCCATGGATCGGCGCTTGCCGCCCACGTCGGCTGATATCGTGCGCATCGAAGGCGAGCTGCAGGATGCTGCGGTGCTGGAGCGCATCGCCCGCTTCGGCGCCGATCTCTGCTTTCACCTGGCCGCTGTGCCCGGCGGGGCGGCCGAGGCGGATCCCGCATTGAGCCGTCGCGTCAACCTGGAGGCCACCCTCGACCTGTTCGAGGTGCTGGCAGCCAGGCCGACAGCGGCCGCTGCGCCGGTGGTGGTGTATGCCAGCACCATCGCCGTCTATGGCACACCCTTGCCCGACCCGGTCACCCCGTCCACGCCCGCGCAGCCGGCACTGGTCTATGGCGCCCACAAGCGCGCCTGCGAAATCCTGCTGGCCGACGCCACGCGTCGTGGCCGGCTCGATGGCCGTTCCTTGCGGCTGCCGGGTATCGTGGCACGCCCCCGCGCCACCTCCGGACTGGTCTCGGCCTTCATGAGCGAACTGCTGCATGCGCTGGCTGGCGGCGCCCCGGTGACGCTGCCGGTCGGCCCGCAGGCCACCGCCTGGTGGATGTCGGCGCAGTGTTGTGCCGGGAATCTGCTACATGCCGCCACCATGGACCCGACGCTGGATATCAAAGCTCATCGCGAACGCTGCTGGGCCTTGCCGGTGCTGCGGCTCTCCATGGGCGAACTGGTGGACACGCTGTCGACGCTGTATGGCGTGGACGGCCATGCGCTGGTGCGCTATGCACCGCAGGAAGGGGTGGAAGCGATCTTCGGCAGATATCCCGTGCTCGATGACCGTAGCGCACGGCAACTGGGACTGAAGGATGATGGCGACGCCAGAACGCTGGTCAGGCGGGCTCTGGCGCCCTATACGCTATAGCTGCTCGTCGCTGCCACAGGGGGCGGTCAGGCCGCCAGTCCCAGTTCGTTGGTGGAGTCCGGCGGGCGCCGCTGCAGCACTTCATCCAGTTCCAGCGCCTTGCTGAACAACCAGCCCTGGGCGTGGATGTCGGGGGCGATGCCGCGAATGAGCTGCAACTGTTCTTCGGTCTCGATGCCTTCGATGACCACCTGCAGATCCAGTTCGCCGGCCAGGCGCAGCAGGTTGGGTACCACCGAACGCAGCGGCGAACCGGTACTCAGCGCACTGGTGAACAGCCGGTCGATCTTGATGCCGTCGAAGCGGGCATAGGAGAGATGCGAGAGGTTGGCGCTGCCCGTACCGAAGTCATCGATCCAGATCGCAAAGCCGGCCCGCCTCAGCAAGTCGATATTGTGGGTGAAGGCGGCCGAGCGGATATCGGCGCGCTCGGTCACTTCCAGGTGCAATTGCCGGCGCAGGTTCGCATGGTTGGCGGTGAGTTCCAGTGCGAAGCGGATAAAGTTGGCGTCTTCGATGTCGGCAACTTCGGTATTGATCGCCAGGATGAGATCGGGATTGGCCAGCAGCAGCGCCTGCATCTCGCGCAATGCGCGTGCGAAGACGACCTTGGCCAGGGCCGTGCAGAGCCGATTCTGCACCGCCAGCGGCACGAAGATCTCGGGGCCGATTTCCGGCTCGTCGGCCGGGCGCCAGCGGGCCAGCGCTTCATAACCCTTCAGGCTCAGATCGTTGATGCAGACGATGGGCTGGTACAGCAGTACGATTTCATCATTGGCAATACCATGCCGAAGCCGGTCCAGCACCCCCTGGTGGCGCCGGCTGCGCAGGTGGAGCAGGCAGGCCAGGGCGCCGGCGACGAAGCTGCCGGCCAGCAGCGCAATGAGGCCCCGCGGATAGAGCGCCGGATACCAGTGCAGGCGCGCCGACGCCTGTGCGCACAGCGCCAGATCGGTATTGCAGTGGGTCACGTCGACACCCGGCAGCAGGCCGATGGCGCCGTCCGGGTTGTAGCGCACGCCCTCGCGCTCGACCAGCACCCGCGTGCCGTCGCCGTTGGTGATACGCAGCGAGACATCCTGATAGAAACGATTGAGATCGAAGGTGGTCGGTGTGGTAAGAGCCAGGCTGCGCTGCAGGCCGACCACGTTGCTGGGGGCGTGAGTGTGCACGATGGCCTGCCCCAGCCAGATCTTGAAGCCGCGGCCGGCCTGGTAAAGCGGCTCCGGCAGCACAAACGGCTGGGCCAACTGGCCCCATAGCGCGGTACAGCGCACCATGCCCTGGTCGACGCGTCCGAGATCGGCCACATAGCTGTTGGCGTAGGCGATATTGCGCAGCACCGCCAGATCGTCGTCCGAGCACTGCTGGAATGGACTAGCCTCAGCCCGCCGCAGCGCATCCCCCGTGGCGCGTGCAGCGTCTTCGGCGCGCTGCAGGGCCTGCATCGACGAGGCGTCGATGTGGCGCAGCTCCGAAACGGTCAGCGCAAGCTGTGCCAGGACCATCCCGATGAGCATGCCAAGACAGGCCCAGAGCAGGATTTTCCATGCCGATACGCGACGGAAGACTTTGCGATTCATTGATTAAAAAATAACTATTCCTGGCGCAAGCTTAATTTAAATCCGTTATGACTTATTTGGTTTTTTTCGCATGCTGTTGTTTTGAATCGGATTTCGCTTCGATTTCCCGGCCGGCGGTAGGCTCCTGGCCCCCTGCTGATGCGTATCGGACTCAATTCTCGCCATTCCTCCCCCATTTTTCCGTCATCCCCCCGTGATTTCCCCTTTTTGTGACGTCCACGGTGTGGTTCAGGACGTGACCTTCACGGCGCGTCCGATATAGAGGATGGGGCCGGTCGGTCGTCCCGTGGGCGAGCCGGTGCCGGGTTCCAGCGTGATTTCGAAGAGCTGGTCGGCCTGCAGCGGAGGCAGCTTTTCCAGCGCCACCTCCTGCGTCCTGCCGGGCTGGACCAGCCCCAGCGATACCGGTGCGCTCCAGTTGGCGCCTTTGGTCCAGAACTGCAGGGCCTTTTCCTGCGGGATGCTGGCCACGCCCAGGGGGATCAGATTCAGGCGCCCGCTGCCACCGGTCTGGACCACCCAGCCCGGGGCCTTGTCCTGGGGCGCGACCAGCACCACCATGTAGGATGGCGCCCGGGCCGGCGGCTCGGCACGCAGTACCAGCAGCGCCAGCAAGACCGAGCAGGTCAGCGCCGCAGCGGTGCTCCAGCGCCAGAAATTGACGTTCTCCCACCATTGTCGCCAGCCGCCCTGGCGGCGCACCGGCGCCGGCATCGGCAGGCTGCGTTCGATCCGCTGCCACAGGCCCGGCGAGGGTTGTTCTGGCGGCGCCAGTGCGGTCAGTGGATGCAGTCTGGCTTCCCAGGCATCGACCGCGGCGCGCAGGGCAGGCTCTTGCGGCAGGCGTCGTTCCACCGCCTGGCGCTGTGCCAGGTCCAGCGTGCCCAGCACATACTGGCCAGCCAGCCATTGCAGTTCGTCGTGTGATTCGTTCATCCGATGCACTCCCGCAGCGCGGCCAGGCCCCGCTTGATCCATGCCTTGACCGATCCCAGCGGCGCCTTGAGGCGTTCGGCGATTTCGCTGTGGGTGCAGCCATCGACATAGGCGTAGACGATGCTGGCGCGCTTGGCATCGCTCAACTGCCCCAGGCAGTCTTCCAGCCGGCCGAGATCGGCCTGCCACTCGGGCGCCTGGACAGCGGGCTCATGGTGGTCGGCCAGTTGTTCCAGATCGTCGCCGGCATTGACTTCGTGCTGCAGGGCGCGCAGGCGGTTCAACGCCGTATGGCGCACCACCGTGAAGATCCAGCCGCGCGCTGCACCCCGCGAGGGGTCGAAGCTGGCGGCGCGGGTCCAGATGTTGAGGAAGGCGTCGTGCAGCACGTCCTCGGCAAGCGCCCGGTCGCGTACGATGCGCAGCGCCACGCCCAGCAGATAGCGCCCCTCCTGCTGGTACAGCCTCTGCAATGCCCCGCGCTCACCGGCGGCGCAGGCGAGGAGGGCGGCTTCATGGTCGAAAGCAGGGGCGTCTGTCACGCGAAAGGGTCCGGGCGCTTGTTGCCCGGCCGGAACATCCGGCCGGGATGGCGTCGATTATAGCGACCCCCGTGCCGGCCTTAGTTGGCTTTCCAGAAAATATAATCGGCCTGGTAGCCCACCTTCTGCTTGGCACCGGCCTTGCTCATGTCGCAGGCCTCGGCCGGCGCCACGCCACCCCGGGTGGCGACCCGCTGGATGTAGGTGGTCTGGGTCATCGCACCCATGCCGGTGGCCGGATTGGCCTTCACCAGCTGGTACGGGATATTGCCGGTGCCGGCCGGCGCCACCGCCACCTGGGTCGCGGTCACCTTGGAGCCGTCGCTGCTCTCCCAGGTGGCCGGCGGTCCGTAGTAGCGACCGACCTGCATGCCGCTACGGTCCTTCAACACCGCATCCGGGCCGACGAAGGTCCATTCGAACTGGCCGGGCATGTCCTTCTTGGGGCGGCATTCATAGAGGATTTCGCCCGCGCCCACCGTCTGCAGCACCACCTTGTTGCCGGCCGGCACCTTGACGGCGTCGGGCAGGCTGTCCTGCGAATACATGGTCGACATCGGTGCGCAGGCCGCCAGCGTGAGGCTGGCCGCGGCGGCAGCGACGGTGGCGGTCCGGCCCAGGACGGGGCGCAGGGCGGACAGGTGGCGCGAGAAGGGGATGGACGGGATGGAATGTTGCATGATGGGCTCCTGTAAGTTCTTGAAATGGGTCGTACCACGATCAGCTTTTCCTGCTGACATGAGTACTACCCACCAGGCGCCCGAACGGATGCAGTCCCGCGAAAATTTATTTTTCGGGCGGCTGCAAGCCGTCCTGGATGGATCTCAGCTGCGGGTGGCAATGGCCGGGTAGCCTCCGCTGCCCTCCGGCCAGGGCGTGAGGATTTCATAGCCCTTGGCTGTGACCACCACCATGTGTTCCCATTGCGCCGACAGCGAACCGTCGGCGGTCACCACGGTCCAGCCGTCGTCGAGTTGCTGTGTATGGCGCTTGCCGGCATTCAACATCGGTTCGATGGTGAAGATCATGCCTTCCTTGAGTGGCAGGCCGGCATTGCGTTGGCCGTAGTGCAGCACCTGCGGCTCGTCGTGATAGACGGTGCCGATGCCATGGCCGCAATATTCCCGCACCACGGAAAAGCCATCCCGCTGCGCCACCGTCTGGATGGCATGGCCGACATCGCCCAACGTGGCGCCCGGGCGTACCGCGCGGATGCCCGCGCACATCGCCTCGTAGGTGGTGTTGACCAGCTTGCGCGCCGTGGCATTGGGCGAACCCACGAAATACATGCGGCTGCAGTCGCCATACCAGCCGTCCTTGATCACGGCCACGTCGATGTTGATGATGTCGCCATCCTTCAGCACCTGGCCACCGGGAATGCCATGGCAGATCACTTCGTTGACGGAACTGCAGATGGTCTTGGGGAAACCGTGATAACCCACATTGGCCGGCGTGGCCTTCTGCACGTTGACGATATGGTCGTGGCAGATGCGGTCCAGTTCATCGGTACTCACCCCGGCCCGGACGTGCTCGGCGACGATGTGCAGCACTTCGGCTGCCAGCTGCCCGGCCACGCGGGCCTGGGCGATTTCTGCGGCGCTGCGCAGCTTCACTTTTCTCATGCTTGTCTGATCTCGGTGTGCCACGCGCTGCGTGGCGGTCGTTCGGCCGTGTATTCTATCCGTCTCGTGCGCCGCCCGCCTCGGGTTTGCACGATCGTCGGGATTTTTCGACAGGCAACGGATGTTTTTCGCCCCTGGCCTGGCCCGACCCACTTATGGGTAGAATCGATGATCTGGACTTGATTCATCCATTTCACAGATAAACCAGATTTTCCCAACAAGATTCTCACCAGGGGCCGTATGGAACTGAGGCAACTGCGCCAATTCGTGGCGCTGGCGGAAGAAAAGAGTTTTACCCGGGCCGCCTCGCGCTGCCATATCGTGCAATCGGCGTTGTCGTCTTCCATCCGGCTGCTGGAAGAGGAACTGGCCGCACCACTGTTCGTGCGCACCACGCGCCGGGTCGAACTGACTGCGGCCGGCGAAGCCTTTCTCGACAGCGCCCGACGCGCATTGGGTGCGCTGGAGCAGGGTGCTACCGATGTGGCCGATGTCAATGCCATGCGACGCGGCCGCCTGTCCATCGGCACGGTGCAGAGCCTGCCTTCCTTCGTCGACCTGCCGGCCGTGCTGGCACGCTTCCATCGTCGTCATCCTGCGGTGGAGGTCCGGCTGTGCCAGGGCGCGGCGGGCGAGTTGAACGAGAAGGTGGCTTCGCGCCAGCTGGACCTGGCCGTCCTGCCCATCGAAGAAAGTGGCGAGGGTCTGCAGAGCCATATCATCGCCTGCGAAGACCTGGTGCTGGCCTGCACCCCGACCCATCGCCTGGCCAAGGCGCGCTCGGTGACACTGGAACAACTGGCCGGCGAGGATTTCGTCGATTTCGAGACCGGCCTGGGTACGCGGGCCCTGGTGGATCGCGGCTTTGCCGAAGCCGGCCTGCGACGCCGCCTGGCCTTCGAGGTCAGCGATCTGGTGACCTTGCTGGACCTGGTCGTACACGGACTGGGCGTGGCCCTCCTGCCGCGTGACGTGGTGCGCTCGCGCCGGGGCAAGCTGGCCACGGTCAACCTGCGCGGCGTGGAGCTGTGCTGGGAGCTGGTGGTCACCCACAAGGGTGCCGCCCGCAATGGCGCACCGGTGCTCGACGCAGCACCGGCGGCGTTTCTCGAATTGCTGATGGAACAGGCGCGGGAGCAGGGGCGGGCGTGACTTGACCGATTTTTCCTGCCCGCACTTCGTGGTACCTGAACGCTACTGCTGCAGGGAATTTATTCGGCGCACCAGACCGCCAGCTCATAACCATCCAGGTCGCTGAAATGGAAGCGCCTGCCGCCCGGGAAGGAGAAGGTGGGGCGGGTGATGGTGGCACCGGCCGCCAGCAAGCGGCCCTGGATGGCATCCAGGTCGTCGCCGTAGAGGATCACCAGCGGGCCGCCCGGGCGCACCGCTTCGCCGGTGGTGAAGCCGCCCTTGAGGCGACCGTCGCTGAATTCGGTGTAGGTCGGGCCGTAGTCGGTGAAGGTCCAGCCGAATACGCTGCCGTAGAAGGTCTTGCTGCGGGCGATGTCGGTGACGTTGAATTCGATGTTGTCGATCCTTAGTGCAGCAGGGGCGGGGCTCATGGTTTGCGTCATCCTGATTCAGTGGCAATGGGTAGGCCGGTAAGGCGGGCAGCACATCGCGATGGTGCCCCGCGTCAGCCGGCAGGGACCGCCACCTTAGCATGCCGGCCGGACAACCCCTCAGATGAAACGCCGTACCGCCTTGCCGCCGAACAGTGCGACCACCACCATCACCAGCGATACGCCCACGAAGCTCACCCGCAAGCCCAGATGTTCGGCCACGCCACCGATGAAGACCGGCCCCAGCAGCATACCCATGTAGGCGAAGCGGGCCACGGCGGCAATGCTCTCGGCGGCCGCCATGCCCGGTACCCGGGCCGCAGCCAGGAAGAAGATCGGCATCAGGTTGGCAATGCCCAGGCCCGCCAGCAGCAGCCCGGCCATGGTGGCCAGGGGTACTGGCCAGGCCGCCGCCAGGGCGATGCCGGCGGCGCCGGCCGCACCGCTCCAGGCCAGGGTGCGCAGGCCGCCGATGCGGGCACGGATGCGGTCGCCGGTCAGCCGTCCGGCCGCCATGCCGGTGGAAAAGGCCGCATAGCTGTAGCTGACCCAGGCCGCTGGCGACTGCGCCACGTCGCGCATGTACACCGCCGCCCAGTCATACATGCCTCCTTCGCATACCAGCGCCAGGAAGGCGATGCCACCCAGCACCAGTACCATGCGGCGCGCCCGGCCATCGGTTCCGCTGGCGCCGCCGGCCTCGTCATGCACGGCGTCGGGCAGGGCGAAGGGGCCGATGGACAAGGCCACCGCCAGCGTGCCGGCCCCGACCAGCGCCGCATGGGCCAGCGGCGACAGCCCGGGCAGGGCGCCCAGCGCCGAGCCGGCGATGCCGCCGATGCTGAACATGGCGTGCAGGGTGGACATGATGGGTCGCGTACGCTGGCCCTCCACCAGTGCGGCCTGTACCGACATGGCCACATCGAAGGCGGCCATGGCGCTGCCGAACACCAGCAGCAGCGCTACCAGCATCCAGAACTGGGGTGCCAGCGGGATCAGCAACAGCGTGGCCGCATACAGGATGCCGACCTGGCGCAAGGCACGGGCACTACCGACGCGCGCGATCCACTTGCCGGACTGGCCCATGGTCAGCAGCGCGCCCCCGGCCACGGCCAGCATGGCCAGCGACAGCACCGCGTCGGACAGCGCGAAACGCTCCTTCACCGAGGGAATCAGCACGCCCCAGGTGGCGAAGGTGGCGCCGTTGACGAAGAACTGCGCCATCGTGGCGCGGGTGGCGTTACGGCTGCGGACGGATTCGGCAGGAGAGGTGGAGCGGGGAGAGGTGCCGGGCGTCATGAAGAACCTGCAGGAAAAATCAAAAAGCGTGACTTTGCCAGCATTTGATTCATCTGTTAAATGGAATATTCAGATCAACTTCATCGATTCAGCAGATGAATCTACTTGTCTGCGTCGGCAATGTGGCCAAAAAAAGCCCGGCCAGCTTGCGCTGGGACCGGGCTGAGGGACTACCGAGGAGGAGGGTTTGGCTTACTGCATTACCACTCGGCAAAACTGCCGTCCTTGTGGCGCCAGATCGGGTTGCGCCAGCGGTGGCCGACTTCGGCACGCTGACGGACATATTCTTCGTTGATCTCGATGCCCAGGCCCGGGCCTTGCGGGATCTTGACGTAGCCGTCTTCGTAGGAAAACACATTCTTGTCGCGGATGTAGTCGAGCAAGTCGTTGCTTTCGTTGTAATGGATGCCCAGGCTCTGTTCCTGGATGAAGGCGTTGTAGCTGCCGGCGTC
>PJUA01000408.1_pt1 | contig 25529 bp, 25 predicted proteins | sample 1512151 | NCBI WGS metagenome assembly PJUA01 (sample SAMN08177678, study PRJNA422409) | Soil metagenome, whole genome shotgun sequencing project. | isolation source: Soil enriched on filter paper: beechwood xylan treatment | place: USA: Madison | collected 2015-01-15
CGGCTGTTGGACAGCGCCTCGTCGATGGTCTGGCCGGTGACGAACTGCTCGCCCATCATCCGCATGGCCATGTCGACACCACGGCGGATCAGCGGCTCGCCGCCGCGCAGGATCAGCTTGGTCAGCGCCGAGGACAGCGCCTGCTCGCCGCCGAAGCCGTCGCCCAGAACCCCCGTGACCTTGCCGGTGACCAGCAGCCCCCAGGTCGCGGCGTTGACGAACAGCGACGGGCTGTTGCCGAGATGGGCGCGCCAGTCGCCGCCGGCGATCTTGTCGCGGATCAGCGCGTCGCGGGTGGCGCGGTCGGGAATGCGCAGCAGCGCCTCCGCCAGACACATCAGCGCCACGCCCTCCTGGCTGGACAGGCTGTATTCGTGGATCAGCCCCTCCACCCCGCGCCCCTGCGGCTTGGCGCGCAGCGCGGCGATCAGCGAGCGCGCGGTCTCAGCCGCCGCAGCCGTCACCTCGGCCGGCAGCGCCGCCTGATCGACCAGCCACGCCACGCAGTCCGGCTCCGGCCGGCGGTAGGCGGCGGTGATCGCCTGGCGCAGCGGGCTGGCCGGACGAACGACGGGGGCGAAGGCGGCGAAGGGGCCGGTTCCGCTGGAAAGGGCCTTGCTGGAGAAGGACGGCTCGGAGGCGGGGGCGGCGCTCGGGTCGATCATCTGGTTCATCGCGTGGCTGGCTCTGGTCGGGGGGCGTGGAGCGGCACCTGTCCGACGGGTTGCGGAGGCCGATCCGATGCCTGTCAGGCTAACCGATTTTTCGGGATCCTTTCCAACTGGTATTTAAGCCGTTTTACCGATTTAAATTCTGAATAGTACAGACATATCAGAATGAACTACGAGCGTATTGATCAAATCCCAGAACATCCGACCGGTTTTTGAGGGCATGTGGCAGACGCGTTCGTTATTGCCGAACAAAAGTTGGCAATAATGCACTGTTGCCGATGATACGGAAAGGATTTCAGGCTTGATTTCGCAGATTCGACGGGATGACGGACAGAGCGCCCGAACAGCCGGGAGTCAGCCCTTCAGCGGCTTGGGCCGGCTGGTTTCCGGCGGCTTGCGCACGGGGATCGGCGGCGCGGCCTTCTCCATGCCGCTCTCCCCCAGATAGGTCTGTGCCGCTGCAACGACGGAGCGCCAAGGCCGTTGCAGCGGGAATTCCGGCCAGCCGTTGGCGAACAGGCCGGAGATCATCCAGCCCGCCATCAGCGTCACCGCCAATTGTTCGGAAAAACCGCCGGTCTTCAGGATCGGCAGGGCGAAATTGCGCCGCCGCTTGATCGGCCACAGCAGCGGCAGCCCGGCCGGGGTCAGCAGGTCGCCGGCCAGATGGGTGAGATAGCCGACGATGAAGGGGATCAGCAGCCGCTGGTAGGCGGCATGTTCGTGCAGGACCCACAGGCAGCCGGCGATGGCCAGCGCCGAATGGGTGACGCCGCGATGGCCGAAGATGTTGGAGATCGCGGTGGACAGCGGCTTGACCATCTGCCCAAGCGTCGATTTCGGATGGTCGATGTCCGGCGCCAGCGCCCCCAGAATCGCCGCGCCGAAGGCGACCGCGTCGAAGGTCATCCCGTACCGGCTCGACAGGTAGAACCAGGTGGCGCCACCGACGATTATGTGAGAGGACGCCATCACCGTCGGGTCACCGGGGCCTGAAGCTGGTCTCTGTCGGGACGGCGTCTGGCCGAACCCGAAATTGGGGGTAGCCTGACCTTAGAATACTCCCCGGTTCCAGAACAATAACCCAAGTAGAACGGAGGGATTCCCTGAACGCATAACCTCCATGCGTTCGGCAACGGTGGGTTGCCGGAAGACGGGCGCCGGCCGGCGATTCACTCCTGCTTGTTCTTTGCCTGGGTCGCTTCGATTTCGTCCAGCACGGCATCGGGGGCGACATCCTGCCGGATGACGTCCAGTTCGGCGTCGACCTCCGTCTCCACCCCCAGATGGTCGGCGATGGCGGAAACCAGCGTGACCAGCTTCGTCACCTCATGCTCGGCCAGCAGGCTGATCTGCAGGTCGAGGTCGGCGCGCTTGTCGGAAACCGCGGCCATGCGGTTCTGGCTGATGAGGACGAAGGTGGAGAGGAAGATCGCCTCCACCGACGCGATCATCGCCAGCACGACGAAGGACGGATCCCAGGGCCGGACGATGGGCAGCCAACCCAGATTGATCAGGATCCAGCCACCGAACAGGATCAGGTGCAGATAGACGAAGCGCATGCTGCCGGTGAAGCGGGTGACGGTATCGGCGATGCGGTCCTGCAGCGTCGCCTCCACCTCCTCCCGTTTGCGGCGGGCCTGCAGCGCCTGGATGTTGCGCTCCAGCACCGCGCTGAGGCCGGCGGTCTGGGGCGGCGGATAGGTGGGCGGGCGTTGTGCCGACATGGTGTCTCCGTGGTCTGCGGCGGCGGTTCCGTCGTCGCCATGACCGCCGCCGACAGAAAACCGTGGCGGCATGCGGGCGTTCCGGCCCCTGCCCGTCTGGCACGTGCCGGAACTCCGGCCGGTACGGGATGTTGGCCGAAGGGCAACCGAAACCGGGAGAACCAGATGGACAAGTCCAGGAATCAGGATCAGGACCGCCAAATCTCCAACGCCGACAGCCCCAATCCGGGCGCCCAGGGAGGCGGACCGGTCACTCCCGGCCGCGCCGGCCAGGGCATGGGCGTCGGCACCGGCAGTTCCGACGACCTGCCGCACACCGTCGGCGGCGGGCCGTCGACCACCGTCACCGTCGGCGAGGGCACCGGCCAGCGCCGCGACCTGCCCGACCAGCATGCCGCTCCGCCAACCCCGAAAGAGGACGCCGGCAAGCGGCCGCGCAACCGCGAGGCGGGGAAGCGGGGCTGAGCGATTCCGCGCGAGGCCCCCTGCTTCCCGCCCCTTCTTTCTTCCTCCGAACGCGTCGGCGCCGCCGCGGCGGGGTAGCTTGCTACCGCCGCGGGTGCCTGGCGTTTAATGGCATTACTCCCATCCGGCACGGGCGGGGCACATTCCCCATCCGCAGTGCTCTGGCATAGTTTCGCGGACCTGCCGGCAGTTGAAGCCGGGCACAACGCCAGGGAGTGGTCGCCGATGGACTCGAAGGAATTCGCAAACGCGGCAGACGGATCATTGGACGGGCCGTTGGGCAATGGTGGCGGTGCGGCGGTTGGCGTCATCGGCAACCACCGCTTCGCCGCCTGGATGCTGTCCGTCGCGTTTCTGTTCGTTCTCAGTGTCGACACGCTGCTCGGCGTCGTTCTCAGGCCCTTTCTGGATGCCGGGCTCGACACCACGGTCTGGGACGTCCTGCTCCTGATCCTCGGCCTGTCGCCGGAACACCTGCCGCTCGATTCCTGGGAACCCATGATGACGGCCTTCACCTGGCTGCATGAAAATGGGCAGGGCAACGTCTACGACGCCATCTTCTTCACCAAGCATGTGAAGTTCCAATATCCGCTGACCTCGCTGCTGGTGCTGGAGGCGATGTCGGCGGTCGGCCTGCTCCATCTGCGGATCTATGCCCTGATCAACCTGCTGATGGTCGTCGCCACCGCCGGCGGCATGGCGCTGCTGATGCGCGAACTGGCGGAACGCATGGGCTTCGACCACACCGTGCGCAACGGGGTCAGCCGGCTGACGCTCGCGGCACTCGGCGCAGTGGCTACGCTGTGCTTCTTCCCGATCGTCAAGGCCTTCGCCGTCGGCCAGATGCAGGTGTGGCTGAACGCCGCCTTCGTCTTCGCCACCCTGTTCTACGTGCGCGACCAGCGGGCGCTCGCCGGCGTGATGCTCGGCGCATCGACGCTGATCAAGCCGCAGATGTCGCTCTTCCTGATCTGGGCGCTGCTGCGCCGGGAATGGGGGTTCGCCATCGGCTGGGCGGCGGTGGTGATTCCCGGCTTCGCCGCTGCCAGCGCCCTCTACGGCTTCGGCCCGTCGCTGCATTACCTCGACGTGCTGTCGTTCCTGGGCCAGCATGGCGAAAGCTATTATGCCAACCAGACCTTGAACGGGCTTCTGCACCGCCTGCTGCAGAACGGTCCCAACCTGCTGTTGAACACCAACGGCGAGGCCGAATGGCGGGGCAGCGCCTTCCCGGCCTACAATGCGCTCGTCCATGGCGCGACGCTGGTCTCCGGCATCCTGTTCGTCCTGTTCGGCCTGCTGTGGCGGATCAGGGACGGGGCGGGCGGCAGCAATGGGGCCAGTAACGGGAGCAACCGGCGGCTGCCCATCGCCTCCTTCCTGGTGGCCGGCACCTGCTTCACGATCGGCACGCCGATCGCCTGGATCCCGCATTACGGCGTACTGCTGCCGGTCTGCGCCTATCTGCTGTTCGTCCTGATCGACCTCGCCGCCCGGGACCGGCGCCGCGGCCTCGGCAAACTGCTGCTGCTGGGCATCGGATTCGCGATCGTGGGCAACGACTTCTTCCACCCCCTGAACGAGCTTGCCGATACCCCGCTCAACGTCCTGCAATCCTACCTGTTCTTCACCGCCCTGCTGCTGCTCCACCTGCTGGTGACGACCGCGGACACGCCGCGGGCGGCGCGGCAACCGTCGTCCGCCCCGCCCCTGCCCGCGGGCTGAGGGTCCACCGGAACGTCGGGGCTCGCGCGCCTGTTGGTGAGCCAGATCACCCAACCGGCAGGAAGGAGCCCCGTCATGGCACGGTATTCGGGAGCAGGCTATTCGCACGGAGACGATACGGGCTGGCTGTCGGCGCGCGGGCTGGCGATGATGGCCGGCGGGGCGGCGCTGGCGCTGGTGGCGAGCCGGCTGCTGCCGCCGGTGGTGGCGCAACTGGCCGGCACCGCCCGCCACGCCGCCGGCCGCGACGGCATCGACGCGCTGATCGACGACCACCGCCACATCCAGTCGCTGCTGGTGGAGATGGTGCAGACCCCGATGGACGCGCCGGGCCGCCGCACCCAGCTGTTGCTTCGCCTGAAGCGCCGCCTTGCCGCCCATGCCATGGCGGAGGAGGACGTCGTCTATCCGCTTCTGCACGACCAGGCGCGGAAGGAAGAGGACGCCAAGCATCTCTACGGCGAGCATGCCGAGATGAAGATGCACCTGTTCGACCTGGAACAGACGCCGAAGGACGATCCGCGCTGGCTGGCCGTGGCGCTGGACCTGAAACGCATCGTCGACGGCCATATCCGCCAGGAGGAGGAGATCGACTTCCCCGCCCTGCGCAACAGCCTGGACGACGGCCAGACCGCCATCATGTCCGGCGGCGTCGCCCGCGAAAAGGCACTGATCCTCTGACCATCGCCTTTCGGTAAAGGGCCGGCACCGGAACGCTCCGGCCGCCGGTCCTGTTGCTGAACGCGATCCAAACGAAGGCAAGAGTCGGGGAGATATCGATGAGAGCACTGGTCTGGCACGGCGCCAACGACATCCGCTGCGATACGGTCCCGGATCCGGAGATCGAGCATCCGCGCGACGCCATCGTCAAGGTGACGACCTGCGCCATCTGCGGCTCCGACCTCCACCTGCACGACAATTTCATGCCGGGCATGGAGAAGGGCGACATCGTCGGCCATGAATTCATGGGCGAGGTGGTGGAGGTGGGATCCGACGCCAAGAGCGCGCTGAAGGTCGGCGAGCGGGTGGTGGTGCCCTTCACCATCTGGTGCGGCGAATGCGACCAGTGCAAGCGCGGCAACTATTCGGTCTGCGAGCGCTCCAACCGCAACAAGGCGCTGGCCGACAAGCTGTTCGGCCACACCACCGCCGGGCTGTTCGGCTACACCCACCTGACCGGCGGCTATGCCGGCGGGCAGGCCGAATATGTGCGGGTGCCGATGGCCGACCGCACCCACATCAAGGTCCCCAGCGGCCTGACCGACGAGCAGGTGCTGTTCCTGGGCGACATCTTCCCCACCGGCTGGCAGGCCGCCGCCCAGTGCGACATCCAGCCGACCGACACCGTGGCGATCTGGGGCTGCGGCCCGGTCGGGCAGATGACGATCCGCAGCGCCATCCTGCTCGGCGCCAAGCAGGTGATCGCCATCGACCGCGTGCCGGAACGGCTGGCGATGGCCAAGGCCGGCGGCGCCATCACCATCAATTTCGAGGAGGAGAGCGTCGTCGAGCGGCTGAACGAGCTGACCGGCGGCAAGGGTCCGGAGAAATGCATCGACGCCGTCGGCATGGAGGCGCACGCCACCGCCACGCTCGATTCGATGTACGACCGCGCCAAGCAGGCGCTGATGCTGGAATCGGACCGCGCCCATGTGCTGCGCGAGATGATCTATGTCTGCCGCCCGGCCGGCACGCTGTCGATCCCCGGCGTCTATGGCGGGCTGATCGACAAGATGCCTTTCGGCATGGCGATGAACAAGGGCCTGACCTGGCGTATGGGCCAGACCCACGTCAACCGCTGGACCGACGATTTGCTGAACCGGATCCAGGAAGGGCAGATCGACCCGTCCTTCGTCATCACCCACACCGTTCCGCTCGATCAGGGACCCGAGATGTACAAGACCTTCCGCGACAAGCGGGACGGCTGCATCAAGGTGGTCCTCAAGCCCTGAGGTGAAGAGATGGCCTATTACAACCGCTCCTCGGCCGGAGACAACCTCGCCCGCGGGCTGGGCTGGTTCAGCATCGGCCTCGGCGTCGCCGAACTGATGGCCGGCCGAACCATCGCCCGCTGGATGGGGATGGAGGACAAGACCAACCTGATCCGTGCCTATGGCGTGCGGGAGATCACCACCGGCGTCGGCCTGCTGGCTCTCGGCGATCCCAAGCCCTGGATCTGGGGCCGCATCGCCGGCGATGCCGTCGACATGGCGACGCTGGCGGAGGGTATGCGGGACAATCCGCGCGCCGGGAATGCCAGCATCGCCTTCGGCGCCGTGCTGGCGGCGACGGCGGTGGACATCGTCTGCGCCCAGAAGCTGCACCAGGAGGAGGCCCATTACCGCAGCCTGCCGGTGCCGGATTACAGCGGCCGCAGCGGCTTCCCCCGCCCCGTCTCCGCCATGCGCGGTGCGGCCAGCGACGCCCCGATCGCCGAGGACATGCGGACGCCGAAGATCCTGCAGTTCCAGCCGGCGACCGGCCAAACCGGCGCCTCCTGACGCATGCATCCGGCCGACCTGTTCATGAGTCTGTGGCGCCAGTTGCAGGAGCGCCGCGACGAGGTCCGCGTTCTCGCCGAAGCGCTGGAGGCGGACCACGACCGGGCCGGCCGGTTGGCCGACGAGGCGGCCGAGCGTCTGCGGAACGGGGTCCGGGTGTTGGCGGAGTGGGCCGGATCGGACCTCGACCGGATGCTGGCGGCGGCGCAGGCCATCGACGCTTGGTTCGCGCCGCTGGCCTCCCGTTACGACATCAGGAGCGACCACCCGCTTCCGGCCGAGCGGCTGGAGGCGCGCCGCCGCCTGAACCGTGACGGGCGGTTCAATGCCGATGCCGCCGACGGGCAGCTGATCCTGCGGCCCGGCCTGTTCGCCCGGGCGATGAACATCCGCGAAACGGCGCCGCCCAACGCCATTTCACCGGGCGCGGATCCCGAGGCATTCGATCCCGTCGATCTGTTCACCAACCTGCTGGCGGTGCCGCCCAGCCTGACCATCGAGGCGGAGCGCGAGGGCGATCCGAAACGGCGCATCGCGGTGGAGTACCGGCGCATCGCCGCGGTGTCCGATCAGGACCCCAGCGATCCCGCCTGGACGCCTATCGTCGGTGTCGTTCCGCTGGCCGAGGCGGAGGACGACCTTGCCATCCACCAGTTCCGCCGCGACGGCGAGGACTGGTACGATCCCGCCCCGCGCGCGCTTGGCCGCCGCGCCGCCGACGCCATCGCCGGGTTGGCGCAGCAGGGCGCCACTTTCGTGCTGTTCCCGGAGGTCTCGGTCCATTCCGACTCGCTGGCTGCGATCCGGCAGGCACTGCGCGCCCAGGCGGTGGACGGGCCGATCCGCTATGCCCTGCTGGGCGTGAAAGAGGAGGTGGAGGGCCGGCCGCGCAACCGGGCGATCCTGCTCGACCGCTGCGGCAGGGTGGTCGCCAGCCAGACCAAGCTGCATTGCTGGGACCTCGACAGCGACCAATGCCGCTCCTACGACCTGCGCGACCGCAATGGCCGGCTGCTGGACTGCGCGCGCGAGGACATCGAGACCGGCGACCGCTTCACCCTGTTCGAACTGCCCGACCTCGGCCGGCTCGCCGTCGCCATCTGCGAGGATCTGGGGCGGACGCAGCCGAGCGCCTGGATCGCCTCGGGCATGATGGTCGACTGGCTGGTCACCCCGGTGATGGACAGCGGACTGACCACCGAGCGCTGGCAGGCGAAGGAGGGCGGAGCCTCGTCGCGCGCCGGCTATTGCCGGGTGATCGTCGCCAACAGCATGGCGCTGTCGCACCGCTTCAACCGCTACTGCCGCGCCAATGGCGAAGAGGACAAGATCATCGAATCTTGCGGCGTCGCCCTGCTGTTCCAGCCGCGGGCGAGCCAGGCCAGCGCCCCGCGCATCGCCTGCCTGACCCTGCCGCTCGCCGATCCGGCGCCGGGCTATGCCTGCGCCCGCTGGACGCCGGCCAACTGGCCCGCCCTGCCCGACCCGGAACCGGAGGAGGCCTGCGCCGCCGAGGAGAATGGCAAATGAGCGCTCTGGAACAGGCGTTGCGGAGATTGGGCGACGAGTTGCTCGATGCCGTCGGGCGGGAGGATTGGGCGGTCGCGGATGCCGAACTGGAGACGCTGGCCCAGGAAGCGGTGGCTGCAGTCGTCGCCGACCGGACCGACGATCTTGCCGCCCTCGCCCGGACCGCCGCCCGCTGCCACACCGCACTGTCCCTGCAGGACGATCCGGGCGGGAAGGCGATGCAGCGACTCGGTCAGCTGCGCATGCTCGCGGTCATGATCGCCGCCGCCCGCAGTCACACCCCGCCGCGCCCGGCCGACGCTCTGTCCGCGACCGCCGGTGCGGTTCTGTCGGCATTGGAAAGCGGACCGCGGACCTGTCCCGCCATCGTCGAGGCGACCGGGCTGTCGACGGAGCAGGTCGGCGCCGTCCTGCCGGAGCTTCGCGCCGCCGGCCTCATCCGCTCCTGGCCGGCCGGACGGCTGACCGTCAATGCGCTTGGGTCCGACTGAGAATGCCTATTTGACCTCCGGTCTGTTGCGTCGGAGGCGTTGATTTTCTCAACCTTAGCCCGGTTCCGATCCGGGTCGGCAGGACGCGCGAATTGGCGCGCATACCATAGTATTATCTGAATTTTTGACTGTCGGCTATGTGATTTATACTTGTCCTTGCTTGATTATCTGTGGACCATGAATGTCATTGTGACAAGGAAGCGCATCGGAAAGAAAGCAGAGGCGGACTGCACGGATGTGGCGTGTTCGCGTCCAGCTTTCTGTCATCGCCTGATTGGATGGCCTCCAGTCGCGTAGAGTTCTGTGCAAGAAAATGCACAACCCGCGCATTATACATCAGTAAAATTATGGCATACATTTCGTCATTGAAAGTTACTCGTCGTTGAAAGTTACGCGACAAGCAATTTTCACGTACCGTTGTATATCAGTTAAATCCGTGAAGCTGCATCCTGTCACATCATCGCGTGATGTCCACTCTTTAAATGAGGAGATGTGCACATGAGCCGACTCACCAGAATTTTACCAGTATTATTTGCGGTTATTTCCTCGATACTGATTTCCGGCTGCTCCGTTCATCTTGTATCCGATTATGATGAACAGATCGATCATGGCCTCACGCAATTTAACACTGACCTGACCGCCTTTACCAACAGGATGATTGCAGCGGCAAACACACCGGCTGGAACCTACTCATCCAACAAGGACTTTTACGTTACGCAGGACGCGAAGCTGGCGACATTGGTCGTCCGGGCAGAGGCCCACAAGGTACTGAACAGCTGCCCTTCGGTCCAGTTGGTCAAGCAGGCGGTCATCAAAGCGATGCCGCCATTGCCCAAGCCTTCACCAATCCCATTGCCTGACCCACAACAAGTCATCGCGCAGATTGGCGAGAATGATTGTTCTGTTGTTCTCTTGAATTTGATCAGACAAGGCTTTGACCAATTGAAAGTGTTTCATGAAGCACAGCAAGGAAAAGGCATACCGGCCGATGCACATGACCCCATACTTGTCGGTGGCATCGGATCTCTTGTGCGATCTGGAATCATGATTGAAATAGCTAAAAAAAGCGGTGGTTCCGTATCAACGAAGCAGTAATGGCTTAGCAGGAGGAAAAAATGGCGCTCGATATGGACCAGCTGACCAACACGATGATTACCGCTGGAAAAAATATAGCCGGCACCTTATGGCATGATATTCAGGTATATGCAGTGCCAGAGCTAAAAAAAATAGCGATGCAGATCGTCGCAATTGAAGAATCCATGATGAAACCAAATCCGCCTTACACAACCGAAGGCGCAAAAGCTCTATTGAATATGCAGATCACCGCCACGATGGGCGTTATTGTAGCAATGACACATTTGACTTTGCAGGTGATACAGAAAGCTATCGATACGATAATGGATGCCATCAAAAGCGTTGTGAATACAGCCCTCGGTTTTACGCTCATCGCATGAGAGCACCCAATGAAACGGTCTTTGATTTGAAAAATCCGTCCACCGCACCCAGCGTCTTTTCACCGTCATCCCTGCCGTCGCGGGGATGACGGCTGAGAAAGGCAAAAGACATGGTCCACGGCGAATGGCTTCGAACCTGAAGCATCCCTCAGAAGGCATTTGAAAATTCACGAATTCCGACGTCAATCCACCGTGAAGGTGTTGCGCAGCGACCCGTCGGCATTGACCATCTGGTAGCGGCCGTCGGGAAGCTTGTAGATCTCCATGCATTGCTGGCGCGGATCGATCTCCAGCGTCAGGCAATAGCGGTCGCCCGACACCGTCCAATGGCCGTATTCGTTGCCCTTGCCGCCGGAAATGACGATCGACCCGTCCTTGGAAAAGCGGTTCACGTAGGACTTGCCGCGCGCGTTGACGATGCTCAGCGTGTGGCCGCCCAGCAGTGTCGACACCTCCGGCCCGGTCAGGCGCTGGGCGCCCGGCTTGCGGTATTCCGGCTCGAACCCGGCGCAGGCCGACAGGCCTGCCAGGGCGGCCAGCGTCACCACGAGCAGACGCCCGCGACCGGGAGTGGCGGGATGGGAATGGGTTGACGATCGCATGGGTCGGGCCGCCTTTTCCGGTTCGTTGCACCGTTCAAGATTGGCGGCCAAGCTGGTTCCGACAAGTCATGAGGGTTGCCCGCCCGCCGCAAGGATGGCGGAGGGCGGGGGTACCCCATCAGGATGAGAGCGTCTTGTTGATCCGCAGCGCCACCAGCGTGCAGATCGCGCCCGACAGCAGGTAAAGGCCCGACGCGATCAGCCCGAAATGGCTGGACAGGTAGAGCGCGACGAAGGGCGCGAAGCCGGCCCCGAACAGCCAGGCCAGATCGGAGGTCATCGCCGACCCGGTGTAGCGGTACTGCTGGCTGAAGCCCGACGCCACCGACCCCGACGACTGGCCGAAGGACAGGCCGAGGATGACGAAGCCCAGCACCATGAACACCAGTTCGCCCGTCTGCCCGCCGTTGAGCAGCAGCGGCGCGAACCCACTGAACACCGCGATGGCGGCGGCACAGGTGCCGAGCAGCGTCCGCCGACCGACCCTGTCGGCGATGTAGCCGGATGCGACGATGGCCGCGATGCCGAAGGCGGCCGCGATCACCTCGATGATCAGGAAGGCACCGGTTTCCTGATTCGCATTCAGGAAGATCCAGGACAGCGGGAAGACGGTGACCATGTGGAACAGGGCGAAGCTTGCCAGCGGGGCGAAGGCGCCGATCACCACGCGCTTGCCTTCCACCTGCAGCGTCTCCACCACCGGGGCCGGCTGCAGTTCGCGGTTCAGGAACAGGCGTTCGAACTCCGGCGTCTGCACGAGTCGCAGGCGGGAGAACAAGGCCACCACATTGATGGCGAAGGCCACGAAGAAGGGATAGCGCCAGCCCCAGGCGAAGAAATCCTCCGCCGACAGGCTGTTGACCATGTAGGCGAACAGGCCGCTCGCCACGATCAGCCCGATCGGCGCGCCCAGCTGCGGGATCATGGCGTACCAGCCGCGCCGATTCTCCGGCGCGTTCATCGCCAGCAGCGAGGCCAGACCGTCCCAGGTGCCGCCCAGCGCGATGCCCTGCCCGATGCGCGACAGTGCCAGCAGCCATGCGGCGGCGACGCCGATCGCCTCGTAGTCCGGAAGGAAGGCCAGCGCCACCGTGGAGATGCCCAACAGGAACAGGGCGATGGTCAGCTTGGCGCTGCGCCCGTAACTCTCGTCGATGGCCATGAAGATGAAGGTGCCGATCGGTCGCGCGACGAAGGCCAGTGCGAAGATGGCGAAAGACCAAAGGGTCCCGGTCAGCGGATCGACATAGGGGAACACCAGCTTCGGGAAGACAATCACGGAAGCAATGGCGTAAACGAAAAAGTCAAAGAACTCGGATGTTCGGCCGATGATAACGCCGATGGCAATTTCTCCGGGGTTGACCCCGTGATGCCGCGCGTTCACCAGCCTCGCATCCCGTTCAACGGCCGCAATCGATGAAGTCATCATGTCGGCTCCGGCTGCGTTATTTCGCTTGCGATGATCCGCAGATCATACAATATGGGGCACCAACTTTCGGTGACCTGTCAAGCGCGCAGGAGTCAGGCATTGGACAAATTGTCCAATGTCACAGCTAGGCTATTGCCGCTAGCTGTCTCCCCAAAGCAAACCTTATGAAACAGGTCCTGCCTTGAGCCGTTATCGCGCAATCGCCCTGCTGCCAGTGATGGCGGCGTTGAGTGGCTGCAACCTGGTCGTGCTGAACCCGGCCGGCGACGTTGCAAACCAGCAGGGAGACCTTGTGGTCATCTCCACCCTGCTGATGCTGCTGATCATCGTCCCGGTCATGGCGCTTACCGTGCTGTTCGCCTGGCGTTATCGTCAGTCCAATAGCACGGCCCGCTACGAACCGGACTGGGACCATTCGACGCAGCTTGAACTGGTGATCTGGGCCGCCCCGCTCCTGATCATCATCTGCCTGGGTGCCATCACCTGGGTGACCACCCACAAGCTCGACCCCTACCGTCCGCTCGACCGCATCGCGGCGGACAAGCCCGTTCCCGCCGGCGCCAAGCCGCTGGACGTGCAGGTGGTGGCGCTCGACTGGAAGTGGCTGTTCGTCTATCCGGAATACGGCATCGCCTCGGTCAACGAGATGGCCGCCCCGGTGGACCGGCCGATCCGCTTCAGCATCACCGCGTCGTCGGTGATGAACTCCTTCTACGTTCCGGCGCTGGCGGGCATGATCTACGCCATGCCGGGCATGGAGACGAAGCTCCACGCGGTGATCAACGAGCCGGGGACCTACAAGGGCTTCTCGTCCAACTACAGCGGCGCCGGCTTCTCGCACATGCGCTTCAACTTCCTCGGCCTGTCGAACGAGAATTTCGACGGCTGGGTGTCGAAGGTGAAGTCGGCCAACGGCTCGCTGGACCGCAACGCCTATCTGGCGCTGGAAAAGCCGAGCGAGGCGGTTCCGGTCCAGCATTACGGCAGCGTCGATCCGAAGCTGTTCAACGCCGTCGTCAACATGTGCGTGCGTCCCGGCACCATGTGCATGAGCGACATGGCCGCCATCGACCGCGCGGGCGGGCTGAACGCCGGCGGCAAGGCCGCGGCCGACGCCATCCTGCGGGCCAACACGCTGGCCGGTTTCCCGGACACCCAGCCGACCGGCCTGTGCACCGTGGCCGAAGCCGTTGAAGCCGCCGCAAACTCGGGCGCCGTGCAGCGCCCCACCGTCACGCCGATCAGCGCGTCCGCCTCCCCGGCCGGGCCGCAGCGGCTGGCCAATCCCTGATTGGGCACACCGGCATGCTTGAGACACTGACGACCTTCCTCTTCGGGCGCCTCAGCCTGGAGTCCTTCCCCTATCACGAGCCGATCGTCGTCGCGACCTTCTTCGCGGTGGTGCTCGGCGGCATCGCGCTGGTCGCCGCCCTCAGCTATTTCAAGCTGTGGGGCTACCTGTGGACGGAGTGGTTCACCACCGTCGACCACAAGCGCATCGGCATCATGTACATGGTGCTGGGCCTGATCATGCTGCTGCGCGGCTTCGCCGACGCCATCATGATGCGCGCCCAGCAGGCCATGGCCTTCAACGGAAGCGAGGGCTACCTCAATTCCCACCATTTCGATCAGGTCTTCACCGCCCACGGTGTGATCATGATCTTCTTCGTCGCCATGCCGCTGGTGACGGGGCTGATGAACTATGTCGTGCCGCTGCAGATCGGCGCGCGCGACGTGTCCTTCCCGTTCCTGAACAATTTCAGCTTCTGGATGACCGTCGGCGGCGCCGTCCTGATCATGGCCTCGCTGTTCGTCGGTGAATTCGCGCGCACCGGCTGGCTGGCCTATCCGCCGCTGTCGGGTCTGGAGGCCAGCCCGGACGTCGGCGTCGACTATTACATCTGGGCCTTGCAGGTGGCGGGCGTCGGAACGACGCTGTCGGGCATCAACCTGATCTGTACGATCGTGAAGATGCGCGCCCCCGGCATGACCATGATGAAGATGCCGGTCTTCACCTTGACCTCGCTCTGCACCAACGTCCTGATCGTCGCCTCCTTCCCGATCCTGACCGCCGTGCTGGTCCTGCTGTCGCTGGACCGCTATGTCGGCACGCACTTCTTCACGAACGACATGGGCGGCAACCCCATGATGTACGTGAACCTGATCTGGATCTGGGGCCATCCGGAAGTCTACATCCTGATCCTGCCGTGCTTCGGCATCTTCTCGGAAGTGACCTCCACCTTCACCGGCAAGAAGCTGTTCGGCTACACCTCGATGGTCTACGCGACCGTCGTCATCACCATCCTGTCCTACCTGGTGTGGCTGCACCACTTCTTCACCATGGGTTCGGGCGCCAGCGTGAACTCGTTCTTCGGCATCACGACGATGATCATCTCGATCCCGACGGGTGCGAAGATCTTCAACTGGCTGTTCACCATGTACCGTGGCCGCATCCGGTTCGAGCTGCCGATGATGTGGACGATCGCCTTCATGCTGACCTTCGTGCTCGGCGGCATGACCGGCGTGCTGCTGGCGGTTCCGCCCGCCGACTTCGTGCTGCACAACAGCCTGTTCCTGATCGCCCACTTCCACAACGTCATCATCGGCGGCGTGCTGTTCGGCCTGTTCGCCGGCATCTACTACTGGTGGCCGAAGGCCTTCGGCTTCCGCCTGGATCCGTTCTGGGGGAAGATGTCCTTCTGGTTCTGGGTGATCGGCTTCTACTTCGCCTTCATGCCGCTCTACGTCCTGGGCCTGATGGGCGTCACCCGCCGCCTGCGCGTGTTCGAGGATCCGTCGCTGCAGATCTGGTTCCAGATCGCCGCCTTCGGCGCCGTCCTGATCGCGCTCGGCATCGGCTCCTTCCTGATCCAGATCGCCGTCAGCGTCCTGAAGCGCAAGCAGTTGGTCGACGTGTCGGGCGACCCGTGGGACGGCCGTACCCTGGAATGGGCGACCTCCTCGCCGCCGCCGGGCTACAACTTCGCCTTCACGCCGGTCATCCATGACAACGACGCGTGGTGGGACATGAAGAAGCGCGGCTATGCCCGTCCGCTGGAAGGCTTCCGCCCGATCCACATGCCGAGCAACACCGGCACCGGCGTCATCCTGGCCGGCATCAGCACCGTGCTCGGCTTCGCCCTGGTCTGGCATATCTGGTGGCTGGCCGCGGTGAGCTTCATCGGCCTGCTGGCGGTCGCCATCAACCATACCTTCAACTACAACCGCGACTTCCACATCCCGGTGGATGAGGTGGTGAGGACCGAGAACGAGCGGACCCGTCTGCTCTCCGGACAGGTGTAAAGCATGACGACGACCGTTGAAGCCATGCACGGCAGCCACGCGGGGCACGACACCCCGCGCGGCGCCACCCCGCCCGTCTTCTATGTGAGGGACGAGCACGCCCACGAAGCCGCCAGCACCGCGCTCGGCTTCTGGATCTACCTGATGAGCGACTGCCTCATCTTCGCGGTGCTGTTCGCGACCTACGGCGTGCTGGGCACCAGCTACGCCGCCGGTCCGACGCCGAAGGAGCTGTTCGACCTGCCGCTGGTGGCGCTGAACACCTCCATGCTGCTGCTGTCCTCCATCACCTATGGCTTCGCCATGCTGGCGATGGAGAAGGGCCGCACCGGCCAGACCCAGGCCTGGCTGTTCATCACGCTGCTGTTCGGCCTCGCCTTCCTGGGCATCGAGCTGTTCGAGTTCGCGCACCTGATCCACGAGGGCGCCGGCCCCTGGCGCAGCGCCTTCCTGTCGTCCTTCTTCACGCTGGTCGGCACCCACGGGCTGCACGTCACCTTCGGCAGCGTGTGGCTGGTGACGCTGATGGTCCAGGTCGCCCGCCGCGGCCTGATCCCGGCCAACCGCCGGCGCCTGATGTGCCTCAGCATGTTCTGGCACTTCCTGGACGTCATCTGGATCGGTGTGTTCACCTTCGTCTATCTGATGGGAGCGCTGCGATGAGCACCCACGCGCACAGCGACCACCACGCCCATCAGGGCCACGGGCACGACCACGGCGGTCACGGCCATGACGACCACGGCCATCCCGCGGGCGCCCACGGCACCTTCGGCAGCTATATGATCGGTTTCGTCCTGTCGGTGATCCTGACGGTCATTCCGTTCTGGCTGGTGATGAACGGCACGCTGGACAATGCGACCACCACGGTCGTGATCCTGGCGCTGGCCGTGGTCCAGATCCTCGTCCACATGGTGTATTTCCTGCACATGAACGGCCGCGTCGAAGGCGGCTGGTCGATGTTGGCGATGATCTTCACGATCATCGTCGTGGTCATCATGTTCGCCGGTTCGCTCTGGGTGATGTACCACCTGAACCACAACATGATGCCCGGCATGACCCACGACATGAGCAAGATGCCGTGACCGGACTGCCGTCCGCGCCCCCTGCGGGCGGCACACCGAAGAGGGCCCGCCCGGTCTGGGCGCTGGCCCTCTTCGGCCTTCTGGCGCTGGCCGGCGTCGCCGGCCTGACCGCGCTCGGCATCTGGCAGCTCGAACGCCGGGTGTGGAAGCTGGATCTGATCGAGCGGGTGGACGCCCGCATCCATGCCTCACCGGTTCCCGCTCCGGGGCCGGAGGCGTGGCCGTCGGTTTCGGCGGCGTCGGACGAATACCGGCGCGTCGCCGTCACCGGCCACCTCCTGAACGACCGCGAAGCGCTGGTGCAGGCCGTCACCGACCTGGGCGGCGGGTTCTGGGTGATGACCCCGCTGGTCACCGACCGCGGCTTCACCGTTCTGGTGAACCGCGGCTTCGTGCCGCCGGAAAAGCGTGATCCCGCATCCCGCGCCGAGGGGCAGCCGCAGGGAGAGGTGAGCGTCACCGGCCTGCTGCGCCTGACCGAGCCGAAGGGCGGGTTCCTGCGCAGCAACGATCCGGCCGCCGGCCGCTGGTACTCCCGCGATGTTGCCGCCATCGCCGCGTCGAAGGGGCTGGAGCGGGTCGCCCCCTATTTCATCGATGCCGACGGGACCCGCAATTCCGGCGGCTGGCCGGTCGGCGGGCTGACGGTGGTCAGCTTCCCCAACAGCCATCTCAGCTATGCGCTGACCTGGTTCGCGCTGGACCTGATGCTGATCGGCGCCGTCCTCTACGTCGTCCGCAGCGAGATGCGGCGCCGGAGGGCATGAATCAGGCGCCCCGAAAACTCCCCTCTTCTCGCTCACTCTCTATATATATCGGTGGGCTGATGAACCGGGTGAGGAACAGGACGTCTTTCGTGCGCGATACCACCGACCGCAAAAACCTGTTCCTGCTCGTCCAGCTGCGTTGGCTCGCCGTCGTCGGGCAGATCGTGACGATCCTGATCGTCCATCTGCAGATGAGCATCCGCCTGCCGCTGCTGCCGATGGCGGCGGTGATCTTCGTGCTGGTGGCGCTGAACATCGCCAGCCTGATCCAGATCCGCCGCAGTTCCGCCGTCTCCAACACCCAGCTTTTCCTGGAGCTGCTGATCGACGTCTGGGCGCTGACGCTTCAGCTCTATCTCAGCGGCGGGGCGTCCAACCCCTTCATCTCGCTGTATCTGCTGCAGGTGGCGCTGGGGGCGGTGCTGCTGGAGGCGTGGTCGGCCTGGGCGCTGGTTCTGGTGGCGACCGCCGGCTTCACCTGGCTGATCGGCACGCACCAGCCGCTTCCCCTGCCCCCCGCCTATGAGGGCGAACTGTTCAGCCTGCACATCCAGGGGATGTTCATCTGCTTCGTGCTGGCGGCGAGCCTGCTGGTCCCCTTCCTCACCCAGATCAACCGCAATCTGCGCGCCCGCGACGCCTATCTGGCGGAACTGCGCCAGCGCTCGATGGAAGAGGCGCATATCGTCCGCATGGGGCTGCTGGCGTCGGGCGCCGCGCATGAGCTGGGGACGCCGCTCGCCACCCTGTCGGTGATTCTCAACGACTGGCGCCGCATGCCGACGCTGAAATCCGATCCCGATCTGGCGGATGAGATGGCGGAGATGCAGAACCAGATCGACCGCTGCAAGGCGATCGTGTCGGGCATCCTGATGTCGTCCGGCGAGGCACGCGGCGAGGGCACGGTGCGCACCACGGTGAAGGGGTTCCTCGACGGTCTGGTGGAGGACTGGCTGTCCAGCCGCTCGCCCGGCCGCTTCGACTATGACAACACCGTCGGGCCGCAGGAGCGGATGATCGCCGACCTCGCCCTGAAACAGGTGCTGTTCAACGTGCTGGACAATGCGCTGGAGGCCTCCCCCGACTGGATCGGCGTCGCGGCGCTGCGGCAGGGCGACAATCTGGTGGTGGCGGTCAATGATTGCGGCCCCGGATTCGACCCCGCCATCCTGGAGGAGTTGGGCAAACCCTACCGCTCCACCAAGAAGCGGCCGGGCAGCGGGCTTGGCCTGTTCCTGGTGATGAATGTGCTGCGCAAGCTGGGCGGGACGGTTTCGGCCAAGAACCGGGCCGCCGGCGGCGCCACCGTGACGCTGACCCTGCCGCTGTCCGCCCTGTCGCCGGGAGGCTCCGATGGAGACGACTGAACTGGAGATGCCCGAGTTCGAGGGGGGCGACCGCACCCTGCTGATCGTCGAGGACGATGCGTCCTTCGCCCGCGCGCTGCGCCGGTCCTTCGAACGCCGCGGCTACGAGGTCCATGCCTGCGCCGGGCTGGAGGAGATGCGGGAGATCCTGGAGACGCTGGATCCCGACTATGCCGTGGTCGACCTGAAGCTCGCCACCGGGTCGGGCCTGGAATGCGTGAAGGAGCTGCACGAGGCGGACGAGGAAACCCGCATCGTCGTGCTGACCGGCTTCGCCAGCATCGCCACCGCGGTGGAGGCGATCAAGCTGGGCGCCTGCCATTATCTGGCCAAGCCGTCCAACACCGACGACATCGAGGCTGCCTTCGAGCGCACCGAGGGCGACACCTCCATCGCGCCGGCCGTCCGCACCACCTCGATCAAGAATCTGGAGTGGGAGCGCATCCACGAGACGCTGGTGGAGACGAACTTCAACATCTCCGAGACCGCTAGACGGCTCGGCATGCACCGGCGCACGCTGGCGCGCAAGCTGGAGAAGAAGCGGGTGCCGTGAGCGTGCGCCCTCTCCCGGGGCGGGAGAGGGAGTTATGCTCCTGCCCTTTTACGAGAACTCCCGCACCGTGTGCAGGTGGTTGAGCGGGCCGTGGCCGTGGCCCAGGCCGGGGGCGGTCAGGATCGCTGTTTCGACATAGCGGCGGGCACGGGCCACCGCGTCGCGGGTGCTCAGGCCCTGGGCCAGACCGGCGGCGATGGCCGAGGACAGGGTGCAGCCGGTGCCGTGGGTGTGGGGGGTGTGGACGCGGCGACCCTCGAACACCGTTTCGCCCTCTTCGGTCAGAAGCAGGTCGTAGAGGGTGTCGTCCTCCAGATGGCCGCCCTTCAGCAGAACCGATTTCGGGCCGAAGCTGAGCATCAGTTCGGCGGCGCGGCGCATGTCGTCCAGATCACGGATCGGCAGGTCGGTCAGCGCCTCGGCCTCCGGCAGGTTGGGCGTCACCACCTCGGCCAGCGGCAGCAGGCGCCGGCGCAAAGTCAGCACGGCGTCGGGGTCGAGCAGATGGTGGCCGCTCTTGGCGATCATCACCGGATCGAGGACCAGCGGCACGTTGACGGCGCGCTCCTCATACTCCGCCGCCACCGCCTCGATGACCGGGGCGTTGGCGAGCATGCCGATCTTCACCGCGTCGGCGCCGATATCCTCCAGCACCAGCTTCATCTGAAGGGCGACGAAGGCGGGATCGACCGGCACCACGCCATAGACGCCGGTGGTGTTCTGCGCCGTCAGCGCGGCGATGGCGGTCATGGCATAGGCGCCGAGCGCGCTGACCGCCTTGATGTCGGCCTGGATGCCGGCCCCACCGCCGGAATCGGAGCCGGCGACGATCAGGACGCGGCCATTGACGGTGTTGCTGGCGCTCATTGCGCGGCCTCCAGGCTGCGGGCGGCGCTGGCCTGGATGGCGTCGGCGATGTCGGCGACCACGCTGTGGACCAGAGCCTCGTCGTCGCCCTCCGCCATCACGCGGATGACCGGTTCGGTGCCCGACTTGCGGATCAGGATGCGGCCGCCGGACGCCAGACGGGCCTCGCCATCCTTGATCGCCTGCTGGACGACGGCATCCTCCAGCGGCTTGGTCCCGGCGGAGAAGCGGACGTTGGTCAGCTTCTGCGGCACCGGATCGAAGACGCGGCAGACCTCGCTGGCCGCGCGGCCATCGGCCTGGATCAGCACCGCCAGCACCTGCAGCGCCGCGATCAGCCCATCGCCGGTGGTGGAATAGTCGGACAGCACGACATGGCCCGACTGCTCGCCGCCGACATTGTAGCCGCGCTCGCGCATCAGCTCGACGACATAGCGGTCGCCGACGGGGGTGCGGGCGAGATGCAGGCCAAGGCCGCCGAGATGGCGCTCCATGCCCAGGTTGGACATGACGGTGGCGACGACGCCGCCGCCGCGCAGGGTCTGCGACCGCGCCCAGGAGGTGGCGATCAGGCTCATCAGCTGGTCGCCGTCGATCGGGCGGCCGGCTTCGTCGACCATGATGAGGCGGTCGGCGTCGCCGTCCAGCGCGATGCCGAGATGGGCACCGTGGGCGACCACCTGCTCCTGCAGCGCCTGGGTGGCGGTGGCGCCGCAGCCCTTGTTGATGTTGGTGCCGTCGGGGCTGACGCCGACCGGGATCACGTCGGCGCCCAGCTCGTACAGCACCTTGGGCGCGACCTTGTAGGCGGCGCCGTTGGCGCAATCCACGACGATCTTCAGCCCATCGAGCCGCAGGCCGCGCGGGAAGGTGTTCTTCACATATTCGATGTAGCGGCCGGTGGCGTCGTCCAGACGGCTGGCGCGGCCGAGATCGGCGGGGCCGGCGAGATCGGGGCCGAAGGGCAGCGCCATGCGCCGCTCGATCGCCGCCTCGACCTCGTCCGACAGCTTGTAGCCGTCGGGACCGAACAGCTTGATGCCGTTGTCCTGATAGGGGTTGTGCGAGGCGGAGATCACCACGCCCATGTCGGCACGGAGCGAGCGGGTCAGCATGGCGACCGCCGGGGTCGGCAGCGGCCCGACCAGCACCACGTCCATCCCCATCGAGATGAAGCCGGCAGTCAGCGCCGGTTCCAGCAGATAGCCGGACAGGCGGGTGTCCTTGCCGATCACCACCCGGTGGCGATGGTCGCCGCGGCGGAACTGCAGCGCGGTCGCCATCGCCACGCGCAGGGCCGTTTCGGCGGTCATCGGGTCGATGTTGGCGGTGCCACGGATGCCGTCGGTGCCGAACAGGTGTCGCGTCATGAAAACCTCGTGCAGAAACCGTCTCCAGCCCCGCATGTCGGGGTGCGGGGCGGGAAGCGCAAGCGAAGGATGTTTCTTCGCCCGGCAGCCGGGCCGGGTCAAGATCCCATCGGCGGCTGCGCGAAAGGGTTACGGGGGATCCTGGCGGGGATGCAGTCCCTCCCAGACGGCGCGGGCCTGCGCCGTCTCCGCCACATCGTGGACGCGCAGGATCTGGGCGCCCTGGTTCAGCGTCTCCAGACCGGCGGCGAGCGAGCCGGGCAAGCGCTCCTTCGGCGGTTCGTCGCGCGACAGGCGGCCGATGAAGCCCTTGCGCGACAGCCCGATCAGCACCGTGCAGCCCAGCGCATGGTACAGCGAGGTGTGGCGCAGGATTTCCATATTGTGCTCCGTCGACTTGCCGAAGCCGATGCCGGGATCGACGGCGATGCGCTCCGCCGGCACACCGGCCGCGACACAGCTGGCGACCCGCTCCTCCAGCCAGTCGAACACGTCGAGCGCGGCGTCACGGTAGGTCGGGTTGGCCTGCATGGTGCCGGGATCGCCCTGCATGTGCATCACCACCACCGGAGTGGCGGTGCGGGCGACCACCGGCAGGGCCTGCGGGTCGCCCAGCCCGGCGATGTCGTTGATGATGCGGGCACCGGCCGCGGCAGCGGAGTCCATCACGATGGCGTGGCGGGTGTCGACGGAGACGGTCGCTCCCTTCGCGGCGAAATGGCGGATGACCGGCAGGACGCGCCGCTCCTCCTCCTCCGGCGCGACCGCGGCAGCACCGGGGCGGGTGGATTCGCCGCCGATGTCCAGGATGTCGGCGCCGGCGGCCAGCATCGCCTCGCCATGGGCGATGGCGGCGGCGGGATCGAAGAAGTCGCCGCCGTCGGAAAAGCTGTCCGGCGTGACGTTGACGATGCCCATGATCTGCGGCCGGTCGGTCGCCAATCCGGCGAAAGGCGCGCGGGCGCGGGTCAGGGCGCCGAGCTGGCGGTCCAGCGCCTCCGCCACCGCGCGGGAGCGCTCCCAGCCCCAGGCCATGATCTCCGACAGCGGCGCGAAGGCGCGGTCGATGCGGGAGGCCCCATGGTGCAGGCCATCGCGGACGATCAGTTCGGCGGTGGAGAAGGCGAAGCGCCCGCCGGCCAGCGGCACCGCGGCGCCCTTGGCCCAGGCGGCGATGGGCATCAGGCCGACCGGGCGAAGATAGACCCGCACCCCGTCCTCCCCCGCCCAGGGACAGAAGCCGGCGAGCGACCCGGCAGCCGATTTGGCGGCTGCGGCTTTGGCGGCGGGCTTTGCGGAAAGCGGCGGCATCGGGGGTCCCCTTCACGTCACGGGCTGGCGATACCGTTCCTGGCACGCGACCGGCGGGATGGCAAGGGTGCCATCGCGGACGGCCCCCTCCCCCGCTCCAGGACCGGGAGGAGATCGCAGATGGCGCATATGGGTGGTTTCTCACCAGTTCGGCTGAGGAAGATAGGAGTTCTCCCGGACATCCTTTAATTACATCTTAAGAACCGATTACCACAGTCAAGCAGGGCAACTTTACATCCAGGTTCTTGCAATAATGGGTATCGAGAGCAACATTTGCACCAAGCTATGTAATTTTAAATCTGCATCCGCCTTGGTTGTTGACTGCAATATATTGTCAAGCGATCTAATGGAAAGAACCCTTACTGGCCTTAAACTGAAAGACATCTATCGCTCATTCTCCACCGAAGACGCTCTCTCGCTTCTTTCTGAGAAAGAGATCGATATTGTCATCATAAACGCAGATACCATCCGTGAGAAAGCGCTTCAGTTTCTGGATATGGTCAGATTTCGCCAGACAAAAGACCCACTTCTAGAAGCGAAGATAAAGCATATCTCCATAATCCCATTCGTGATCACCAGCTCTGCAGTGACGCCGAAAATGGCGGAGAAAGCTGCGGATGCAGGAATATGCGCGTTGGTTTCGATGCCGTTCAGGCCGATTGATTTTATGAACAGAATCAAAAGTCTGCTTTATGTGCACTGCAACGACAACTGCTTCAAAATGACAAGCCCGTCGCTTGAGGACGCCGGCTTCCTGGAGGAACCCAGCAGCCTCCGCTGACGTAAAGCCAGAAGCTTCCTGTCCTCTCCTGTAGGAGAGAAAGCGATTCCGCCCATTTCTCACCCCCGCCGCGCCAGCCCGCCCTTCAGCTTCAGCACATAGGTGATGACCTCCGCCACCGCCTGATAGTGCTGGAGGGGGATGGTGGCGTCGACCTCGGCCGAGGCGTGGAGGGCGCGGGCGAGCGGGGGGTTCTCGACGATGGGGATGTCGTGCTCCTGGGCCAGGGCGCGGATGCGGAGCGCGATCAGGTCGGCGCCCTTGGCGAGGCAGATCGGGGCGGCGGTGCGGCCGCGTTCGTATTCCAGCGCCACGGCGAAATGGGTGGGGTTGGTGATGACCACGGTGGCGCGCGGGACGTTCGCCATCATCCGCTTCTTGGAGCGCGAGCGGCGGATGTCGCGCAGGCGGGCCTTGGCGTTGGGGTCGCCTTCGATCTGCTTGTATTCGTCCTTGATCTCCTGGTGGCTCATGCGCAGGCGGCGGCGCCATTCCAGGCGGTTCCACAGCACGTCCACCGCCGCCATCAGGACGGTCGCCAGCAGGACCGCCAGCAGCAGCCGCAAGGTCACGTCCCGCAGCAGCACGGGCAATCCGGCGACGTCCATGCCCACAGTATCCTCCGTCCATGCGATGTAGGGCGCCAGCGCGTGCCAGGCAGCAGCGCTGATGATGGCGAGCTTGACCAGACTCTTGGCGAATTCGACCAGCGCCGGGCGTCCGGCGATCCGCTTCCAGCCCGATGCGGGCGACAGGTGCGACCATTTCGGCTGGATGCGGTCGGACGCCACGACGAACGGCCCCTGCCCCAGCGCCGACACCACCACCCCGCCAAGCAGGATGCCCAACACCGGCAGCAGGGCCACCGCAACGCCGCCGATCAGCCAAGTGAGGCTGTGGATGACGTCGATGGCGCTGCCGTCGATGCGGATGTCGTCGGGGTTCTCGATCAGCGGCAGAAGCAGGGCCGACAGGTTCGAGGCGACGCCGGGCACCGCCATCAGCACGATCATCCAGGCGGCGACCATGGCGGACAGCAGGCCGACGTCGCGGGCGCGGGGGACGTCGCCCTTCTCCGCCGCCTCGCGCAGGCGTTTCTCTGTCGGTTCCTCTGTCTTCTGTTCGTCGTCCTGCTCCGCCATGCGTCAGGACCCCGACAGCCAGCCGCCGAGTGCGGCGACGAAGGCGGTCAGCATGGCGCCAGCGGTCGCCATGAACAGGCCCATGCCGACCATCAGCACGCCGGGGGTGGCGACGAAATAGACTGGCATCGCCGGCATCACCCGGTTGACCAGCCCGAGCGCCACATTCACCACCAGCCCATAGAGGATGAAGGGCGCCGCCAGCCCGACGCCGAGGCGGAAGGTGGTCGCCAGCAGTTCGGCGAAGCGCTGGGCGACCATGCCCAAATCGGGGAACACCCCCGCCGGCCAGGAGCCGTAGGAGCGCGCCAGCGCGCCGATCATCAGGTAATGAACGTCTGACGCGAACAGCAGGGCCAGCCCGCCGATCAGCAGCACGCCGGACAGCACC
>PJUA01000409.1_pt1 | contig 25521 bp, 13 predicted proteins | sample 1512151 | NCBI WGS metagenome assembly PJUA01 (sample SAMN08177678, study PRJNA422409) | Soil metagenome, whole genome shotgun sequencing project. | isolation source: Soil enriched on filter paper: beechwood xylan treatment | place: USA: Madison | collected 2015-01-15
GGGTCGGCGTGCAGGGTGATGCCCAGCGGCAGGCCGCCGGCCATCGTCACCGCCAGGGTGAGGGTGCCGACCGGTCGCGGCGCGGGCCAGCCGCGTGGCTTCCAGCGCAGGCTGCCGGTAGCGATGGCTTCCGGGGCTTCCGTCAGGGTGAAGGCCACTGTATCGGGCGACAGGATGCCGTCGGGGCGCTGTTCCTGCGCGTCGCGGTGAGCGTCCATCATCGACGCGACACGGGCGAGCAACCCGTCGACGGTCTCGTCGCCGGGCAGGCTCAAGGCCAGCGGGAGCGTGTCCTCGAAAGCACCGATGCCGTCGGCGAGCATGTCGTAGTCGCGGCGCGGGGCGTTGACCCACAGGCCGCGGAACGCCTCCTCGCCGGTGATGCGCGCGATCAGCAGCCACCACGCGGCCTGCAGCACGGCATCGACCGGCTGCCCGAGGCTGGCGAGCCCGGCGGCGGTCTGCGGCGGGATGCTGCGGGTGGCGGTGCCGGCTCCCGGAATGACCGGAACCGGGCCGGGGAGCCGTGGGTCGATCAAGGATTCCAGCCCCAGGCCGGCCCAATAGGCGCGTCCGTGAGCCGCATCGTCCGATGCGTCCAGCTCCTCCCGCCATGCGGTGAAGCGGGCAAGGCCGATTCCGGCGGCGGGCGTCCTGCCGGCATGGAGGTCGGCGATGGCGGCGACGAGCCGGACCAGTCCGCCGCGATCGCAGACCAGTGGCGAGACGGCCAGCGTCAGGGTGGCGCTTTCAGCCCCCTGCCGCGACAGCTGCGCGCGGAAGACCCGGCCGGTGGCGGGGTCGAGCGGCGTGGCCGTCTCGGCGTCGGTCTCCGTCCAGGCGACAGCAGGCACGGCGCCGACGACCTGCCGCGGGGTCCGGAAGCCCGGCACCGGCACCAGTGTCGTGCGCAGCGCGTCGAAGGTCGCGGCGGCCTGCTCCACCGACCGGCGCAGCCCATCGGCGTCGAGCGGGCCGTCCAGATCGATGACCACCTCCAGCGGCGAGCCGTCGGGAGCGCCGTTGGCGATGGCGTCGAGGATGTCGCGCTGGCGCGGCGTCAGGGCGGTCGACTCGTCCATCACAGAACCTCCATGGTGCGGGCGTCCGGGATGCCGCTTTCCACGGCCCCGCGTTCGACGATGGCGCCCATGGCCACCACGACGCGGCGTGGCCCTTCGAACGGGTCGCGGGCGTGGGCGGTCAGCATGTTGTCCACCATCACCACGTCGCCGCGCAGCCACTGGAAGCGCACCGCGCACGCCTCGTACGCCTCGCCGATCAGGGCCATGGTCTCGTCCGGAATCGTCTCGCCGTCGCCGAACAGGACGTTGCGGGGGAAACGCTCGATGCCCGCCATCTCCAGCAGGTCGGCCCGCACCTCCGGTTCCAGGCAGGCGGGGTGGTGGAGCTGCATCTGGTTGAAGAAGCTGCGCTCGCCGCTCAGCGGATGGCGGATCACCGCAGGGCAGCGGGTCCGGGTCTGCGGCGTGTCGGGATCGAGCCAGCGCAGCTCGATCCCACCGGCGGAGCAGTGGGCTTCCACCGCCGCGCGGTCATCGGTCTTGAAGAAGTCGCGCCAATCGACATCGAGGCGCGGCGTGAAGGTGCGGACATAGAGCAGCCCGCGCGTCTCCAGCATCGCCACCAGATCGGCCGGCAGGAGCGTCAGCATCCGGCGGCAGTCGACGATGGGGGTGCAGCCGCCGACCGGCGCCACCTGCTCGGCGAAGAACCACTGCTTGCGTGGCCAGCGGTCCAGATGGCTGCTTTCATTGTGATAGAGGATCATCTGCCGTTCGGGGTACGGCGTGGAACGGTAGGTGTTTCGCCCACCCTCCTTCTTCGGCAGGTCGCCGTAGGAACCGAACAGGCCAGACGGTTCCATCGCCTCGGCGAAGCATTCGAAGGCTTGCGGGTCGGGCAGGGCGAAGCCGCGGAACAGGATGGCACCGTGGCGCAGCAGCAGATCATCGATCAGCCCGCGGTTGCTCTCAGCCCAGGTGACCGGGTCGAGATCGGGCGCCGCCGGCTCCAGCATGATCAGAAAGTCCGAACCCGGCGTGAGGACCGAGCGACGGACGGGATCGGCGGCTTGCAACCGGGCCGGCCGGCAGGGAGCCGTCGGCCCGCCGAGGCGGGAGAGCTTGGCGCTGGTGCGCCGGGTCTGGTCCATGGGTGGGAATTCCTGACCGGCAGAAGGGGCGTGGGAGGGGGGAAGGACGGGCTGGGACGGGTCGGTGACCGCGCGTTCCAGCAGCGTGACCCAGGCGTCGTGGAACCGGCGCACGGTCGCGGGATCGAACAGGGAGCTGGCGAACACCCAGTCGGCGGCCAGGGCAGGAGCACCGGTGTTGCCGCCGCCGGCCACCGGCTCCAGGAACAGGGCCATGTCGAACTTCGACTGGCGTTCCGCTGGCGGGGCTTCGGCGATGACGAGGTCCGGCAGTTCCAGCGGCCCGTCGGGCACGTTCTGCAGCACGAACAGGACCTGGACCAGCTGGTTGCGCCCGCGGTCGCGCGGCACCCCGACCGCTTCGACGATGCGGTCGAAGGGCAGGGCGTCATGCTCGAAGGCGTCGAGGGCCGTCTGCCGGGTGCGGTCGAGCAGCGCGTCGAAGCTGACCCCCGGCTCCAGGCGGGAGCGCAACGGCACGACATTGACGAAGAAGCCGATCAGCCCTTCCAGGGCGCGATCCGGCCGGCCGGCGGTGTCGGTGCCGACCAGGAGGTCGCCGGCACCCGATTCCCGATGCAGCATGGCATTGAAGGCGGCGAGCAACGCCATGAAGGGCGTGGCGCCGCGGCGGCGCGCCCAATCCTCCACGCGGGCCAACAGGTCCGGATCCAGGCGCAGGGGCAGGGAGTCGCCGCGCGTGGAGGCGATGGCCGGGCGTGGCCGGTCGGTCGGCAGGGCAAGCGCGGTCGGTGCCCCGGTAAGCCGGTCGCGCCAGAAGGCGGTTTCACGCGCCAGCCGCTCGCCCGACAACAGGCTGCGTTGCCAGACCGCGTAATCGGCATATTGCACCGGCAGCGGCGGCCAGTCGGGAGCCCCGCCGGCCCGTGCCGCGCGGTAGGCGGTGGCGAGATCACGGCACAGGACGCCGACCGACCAGCCATCGGCGATCATGTGGTGCATGGCGAACAGCAGCCGGTGGCGGTGCTTGTCCATCCGCAGGAGACGGGCGCGCAACAGAGGGCCGGCCGCGAGATCGAAGGGGGTGCGCGCATGCTCCTCCTCCCGCGCCCGGGCGCAGGACTCCCGTTCTTCCGGCGGCAATCCGGACAGGTCCTCCAGCGGCAGCGGTATCAACAGGGCGGTGGCGACGACGGCGGCAGGCTCCTCGTCGCGCTCCGGATAGGCGGTGCGCAGGATCTCGTGGCGGGCGACGACGGCGTTGAGGGCCGTTTCCAGCGCCGCGGCGTCGAGGTCGCCGGAAAGGTCCAGCCGGGCCGCCATCAGATAGGCTGTGCCGCCGCCCGACAGCCGGTCGACCAGCCACAGGCGCTGCTGGGCAGGGGACAGCGGCATCACCTCCCGCCGCTCCACCGGACGCAGCGGCGGGGTGTCGTCGGTACCTGCGCCGGCCAAGGCGTCGAGCTGGGCGGCGAGGGCGCGGAGTTCCGATGCCTCGAACACCGTGCGCAGGGGCAGGCCGGGCCAGCCGTCCCGGCGCAGCCGGGCGATCAGGCGGGCGGCGAGCAGGGAATGGCCGCCGAGGGCGAAGAAGTCGGCGTTGCGGCCGACGGCGCTTCCCGGCAGCAGCTCCTGCCAAAGCTGCGCAAGACGGCGTTCGGTTTCGGTGACCGGTTGCTCGTCCGCTGTGGAGGAAGATGCGGCCTCGGCATCGGGCAACGCCTTGCGGTCGAGCTTGCCGTTGGCGTTGCGTGGCCAAGCAGACATCCGGATCCAGCGTGTCGGTACCATGTAGGGCGGCAGCGTTTCCGCGGCATGGGCGGCGAGGGGTTCGGCAAGGACCTCGGCATGGGGCTCTGCCGGTTCCCACCATGCGGTCAGGTGGTCGGCGCGGATCTGGACGACGGCACGGCGGACGGCCGGATGGCGTTCCAGCGTGGCCTCGACCTCGCCGGCCTCGACGCGGAAGCCGCGCAGCTTCATCTGGAAGTCGCTGCGCCCGACCCAGTCGATGGCACCCTGCGCCGACCAGCGGCCGAGATCGCCTGTGCGGTAGAGCCGGGCGCCCGGTGCGCCGTCCGGGTCGGGGATGAAGGACAGGGCGGTCCGGCGCGGGTCGCCCAGATAGCCGCGGCCGACCCCGATGCCGCCGACGGCGATTTCGCCGACCGTTCCGATCGGGACCGCGGCGAGGTCGCCGTCGACGATGCGCAACTCCGCACCGGCGGTCGGGCGGCCGATGGGAATGGTGGAGCCGGGGAGCGGTGCCGCATACAGCGGATGGAAGGCGACATCGTCGGCGCATTCGGCCGGGCCGTAGGCGTTCATCAGCGGGATGGCGGGATAGGCGTCGAACCACGCCCCGGCATCGGCGGCGGACAGCGCCTCTCCCGTCGGCAGGACCCAGCGCAGCGCCGGCAGCGGCCGTGGGCGTCCGTCGGCATCGCGCGTTTCCGCCAGGGTGCGCATCAGCGACGGCACCGGTTCGAATAGGGTGACGCCCGCCTGTCCCAGCTGGTCGAGCAGGGCGTCGGGATCGCGCACCACACTGTCCGGGATGATCTCCACCACCGCACCCAGGAGGGGAGCGGTCAGGGTCTGCCAGACCGAGATGTCGAAGCAGGAGGGGGCGGTCTGGGCGATGGCGTCCTGTTCGCCGAGCTGCAGTGGATCGAGTTTCGCCAGCATGTTGTTCAGCATGCCGTCGCGGGTGACCATCGCCCCCTTTGGCGTCCCGGTGGAGCCGGAGGTGAACAGCACATAGGCGCGCTGGTCGCTGCGGGGTGGCACCACCGGCAGGCGGCCCTGCCCGGCGCGGGCCAGCAGATCGGCGGTGGTAAGGGCGGGCAGGTCGCTAGCGACCGTTTCGTCACGGATCAGCAGCGGATGGCCGGCCTGCTCCATCACCTGAGCCCAGCGGGCCGGCGGATGGGCGGGATCGAGCGGCAGCCACGCTCCCCCGGCCCGCAGCACCGCCACCTTCAGGCACAGCAGGTCAAGGCCGCGGGGGGCGAGCAGGGCCACCAATTCGTCGGGGCGGAGTCCCACCGCATTGAGCCCGCGGGCCAGCCGTTCCGAACGCCGCCAAAGCTCGCCATAACTCAGGCTGTTACCCTCGCACCGGGCAGCGATGCGGTTGGGATGGGTTTCGACGCGGGCGGCGACCCGCTCCACCCAGTCCGGCGACAGGTGGGAGGAGGCCGGGCCGATGGCCCATTCGCGTAAGCTCCGCGCCTCGGCCTCGCCCATCCGTGGCAGCGACGCCAACGGGGTTCCGGCACCACGGGTCAGCGACAGCAGGGCGGCGCGGAAGCCGTCGGCGATCCGGGCGAGGGTGGCGGCGTCGATCCGGCGGCCATCGGCGTCGAAGACGACCGCGAGCCGGTCGCCGGGGAACACCTCCACCGTCAGGGCGTAGTGCGTGCGCTCCACATTGTCGCGCTGGCGCAGGTCGAGCGCACCGACGCGGCGCCGCCGCCCCTCCAGCATCGGCAGATTCTGGAAGACCAGCAGCGTGTCGAACAGTGGCCCGGCGCCGGCCTGTGCCTGGATGTCGGCAAGCGCGCTGTGTTCATGCTCGCGCATCGCGGCATTGTCGGCCTGGATGCCGCGCAGGTAATCGCCGAGGCGGCGTTGGCCGGGCGCGCGCACCCGCAGGGGCAGCGTGTTGATGAAGACGCCCAGCATGTGCTCCGCCCCGTCCAGCTCGGCCGGCCGGCCGGAGGAGGTGACGCCGAACAGCACGTCGTCGCATCCCGACCGGGCGGCCAGCACGAGGCCCCAGGCGCCCTGCACCAGCGTGTTCAGGGTGACGCCCAGCCCACGCGCCGTAGTGGTCAGACGGGTGGTTTCCGCCTCGTCCAGCAGCAGGGAGTGGCTGAGCGGAACCGCGCTGCCGGTCTCGGGCGCCGGTGCCAGCATCGGCAGCGGCGTGGTGCCCTCCACGCCGGCGAGGAAGGTCCGCCAGAAGCCGGCGGCGGTGCGGTCGTCCCGGCACTGGAGCCACGCGATGTGGTCGCGGAACGGGCGACGGGCGGGCAGAACCGGAGACTCCTCCGCCAGCCGGGCGCGGTAGCGTTCCAGCACCTCGTCCAGCAGCAGGATCGAACACCAGCCGTCGACCACCAGATGATGGCGGCTCCACAGCAGCCACCAGCGGCCGTTGCCGCAGCGGATCAGCGCAAGCCGCATCAGTGGAGCCCGGTCCAGCGCGAAGCCGCGCGCCCGGTCCTCCGCCAGGAAGGCGGCAAGGGCCGCCTCGCGGCCGTTGTCGGACAGGTCGCTCCAGTCGCGGCGGGCGACGGGCAGCGTAGCCGTGCGCTCCACCAACTGCAGCGGACGGTCCACCCCGTCCCAGCGGAAGGCGGTCCGCAGGATGGCGTTGGCGGCGACGGCGTCCTGCCAGGAGGCGGTGAAGGCGTCGGCGTCGAAGGGGCCATCCGCCTCGATCACCAGTTGGTTTACGTAGGCGCCGCCGGCCGGGTAGATCAGGCTATGGAACAGCAGGCCCTGCTGCAGCGACGACAACGGATAGGCGTCCTCCAGCCCCGGACGCTCGGCGCGCAACGCTGCCACCGCATCAGCGTCGAGGCCGCAGAGGGCGAAGGGGGTGGGCTCCACCGGGACGGGCTTGCCCTCGGCCGGCGCCTGCGGCCGTGGGGTAGCGGCGGTGATTGCGGCGGCAATGGCCGCGATGGTGCGTTTCTGGAAGAACAGTTTCGGTTTCAGCACAAGACCCTGCGGCCGGGCCTTGGCGATGACCTGGAGCGCCAGGATCGAATCGCCGCCGATGGCGAAGAAGTCCTCCTCGATCCCGACCGATGGGCGTCCCAGCACCTCCGCCCAGATGGCGGCGAGCGTCTCCTCGGCCTCCGTCAGGGGGCGGCCGGCCGAGGGGGCGGGCGGGGCAGCGTATTCATCGTCCCGTAGCGACTTGCGGTCGATCTTGCCGTTCGGCAGGCGGGGCAGCGTGGGCAGGGCATGCAGCGCAGACGGCACCATCGCGTCCGGAAGGGCGGCGGCCATGGCGGTTCGCAGGGCGTCTCCGTCCAGCGTCGCCGGGGCGACGAAGGCCGTCAGGCGCAAGCCGGACCCGCCGCCGGAGGTCACCGGACGGGCGAGGACCGCCGCCTCCGCCACGCCGGGCTGGCGGCGCAGCCAGGATTCGACCTCGCCCAGTTCGACGCGGAAACCGCGGATCTTCACCTGATCGTCGGCGCGGCCAAGGAACTCCACGAGGCCGGCGGGGGTGAGGCGCACGCGGTCGCCGGTGCGGTATAGCCGGCCGCCTCTGCGCCAGGGGTCGGGCACGAAGCGCTCGGCGGTCAGCGCCGGCCTGCCGAGATAGCCGGCGGCGACACCGCAGCCGCCGATGGCGAGTTCGCCGACGACGCCAAGCGGTGCCGGATCGCCGTGGCGGTCGAGCACCGCGGCATGGACGCCGGCCAGCGGGGTGCCGATGGGAACCGGAACGCTCGGGTCTTGCGGGGCGGGGGCCGTCAGGCAGCCGACGGTGGTCTCGGTCGGGCCATAATGGTTCAGCACCCGGCAGCCGGGGGCGAGCGCACGCAGGCGGACGACGAAGCCACCCTCCAGTGCCTCGCCGCCGAGGACGAGGCAGCGGCGCGGCAACAGCCGGGCCGGATCGGCCACCGCCATCAGCGCGGCGAGATGCGAGGGCACGATCTTCAGCGCGTCGACCGGCCGTTCGGCGAAATGGCGGGCCAGCGCGTCGGGGTCGTCGGCCAGCGACGGCGCGATCACCCGCAAAGTACGTCCGCCGAGCAGCGCCCCGAACCACGCGGTATAGCCGAGGTCGGCGGTCACCGACGCCAGCGTGGCAAGCGTGGCTTCTTCCGGCAACTCCATCGCCGCCAGCACGCCTTGGGCATAGTGGGCGAGGTTGCCCTGGGTGACCACCACCCCCTTGGGCGTGCCGGCGGAGCCGGAGGTGTAGATCAGGTAGGCCGGCAGGTCTGGGCTGGCCGGGACATCAGCGACGGCTGAGCCGCCCGACCGGCCGTCGAACTCCAGCCACGCCGCTCCGCCAAGCCAGCCCGGTGCCGCGCCGTGGCCGACGATGGCGCGCGTGCCGCTGTCCGTCGCCAGGAAGGCAAGGCGCGCGTCGGGCAACGCCGGGTCCAGGCAGAGGTAGGCCGCTCCCGCCTTCCACGCCGCGATCATGCCGACGGCCAGCGTCGCGCCCCGCGGCAGCCACAGTCCGACGCGGTCACCCGGCCGCACCCCGGCGTCGGCGAGCCACACCGACAGCCGGCCGGCCGCAGCGTCGAGGTCGGCGTATGTCAGGGTTTGGTCGCCGTCCTCCACGGCCGCGCGGCGGGGATGACGGGCGACAGCGGCCTCGAACAGGGCAAGGGCCGAGGTCGGCGCGCCGGCGGCGGGTCCCCGGCGCAGCGAACGGTCGACATCGTCCGCGGTCGCCTCCAGCGTGATGACCGGAGCATCGGGATCGGTGATCGCGCGGTCGAGCAGGGCAAGGAAGCCGCGCCTCATACGGGCCGAGGTCTCCGGTCCGAACACCGCCGGGTCGGCGCGCCACTGGCCGGTCAGCCGCTCGCCGTCGTCGACCCAGCGCAGGTTCAGCTCGTTGGCGGCGCCGCGCTGCTGGGCGAACAGCTCCCGCCGGACGGCGCGGTTGACGGCTGTGCGCTTGCCCACCGGAACATAGGTGGTCATGTGGCGGTACAGCGGCCCGTTGCCGCCGGCCAGCGCGGTGATGCGGGCGAGCGGCAGGCGGCGGTGGCGCAGCAGCGCCTTCAGCGTCCGTTGTGCGGTGCGCGCGAGCTCGGCGACGGTGGGGCTGCCGGCCAGGTCGGCAGGCCAGGGCAGGGCGTTCAGCGTGTAGCCGATCATCTCGCGGTCGGCAGCCCCCTGCCGCCCGGACACCGGCGTCCCGATGATGAAGCGGTCCTGGCCGCTCCAGCGATGCAGGAAAATCTGGAAGACCGCGGTCAGCAGTGGGAAGACGCCGACGCCGGCCCGGTCGGCCGCCGCGCGCACGCGCGCCGTCATGGCGGCATCGAGCCGTAGGTCGGCCTCATTCGGTGGGCCCGGACGATCGATGCGGTCAGCCGGCAGTTCAGGCGGCGGTGCCGCATCCGTCATGCGGTCGCGCCAGAAGGCCTCCAGCCGCGCGGCCTCGGGACCGGATTGCAGCGCTCGCTGCCGTTCCAGCCAGTCGAAGTAGCGGCCTCCAGCCGTGGAGCCGGCTGCGGACGGTGCCTCATAGGCGGTGAAGGCCTGTTCGCACAGGATTTCGAAGGACAGGTAATCGCCGGCGATGTGGTGCAGGACGACCAGCAGGTGCAGCATCCCGTCCGGCTCGGCCAGCAGCCGCACGCGGCAGGCGACGGCGCGGTCGAGCGGCAACGGCAGGTCGGCCTCGCGCTCGAGCCAGCGCAGGCGGTCGGCGTCGCTCATCGCCTCGGTGGCGTGGACGGTGACATCGGGGATGAATCCGGGACCCCGTTCCATGATGAGGCGGCCATTGGCGTCCTCGCGGTAGTGGCTCGATAGCGCCTCATGCCCGGCGATGACCCTGGCGAAGGAGGCGGCCAGCCGCTGCGGGTCGATGCCGGGCGCAAGCTCCACCGCGTAGGTCATGTTGTAGGCCGGATCCTCCGGCGCCAGGCGCCAGGCGGTCCACAGGGCGCGCTGTTCCTCGCCGGCAGGAATGGCACCGGAAGTTGGGGCGGGTGCGGTCGTGATGCTGTCCATGGCCGGGTCCTCAGGCGGCGGGAAGGTCGGGGGAGCGCACCGGGTCGGCCATGGCGACCACGACCTTGCGCCTGCCGGTGAAGGGCTCCCGCCCATGGGCCGCCAGCATGTTGTCGAGCATCATCACGTCCCCGTCCTGCCAGGGGAAACTGCGGGTGCAGTCGTCCAGCACCGCGCGGATATGGTCCAGCGCCTCGTCCTCGATCGGCGTGCCATCGCCGTAGAAGACATGGCGGGGAAGTTCGGACTCGTCCTCCACCACCGCCAGCAGGCTGTCGCGCACCGCGGGCGGCAGGTTGGAGACGTGGAACAGGTGGGCCTGATTGAACCAGACCTCCTCGCCGGTCACGGGATGCCGGGCCACCGCCTGACAGATCTGCCGGGTGCGCAGCTCGCCGTCCTCGGTCCACTCCCAGGCGATGGCGTTGGCGCGGCAGAAACGCTCGACTTCCGCCGGATCGTCGGTGTTGAAGGCGCGCTGCCAGGGAAGGTCGAGGCCGTTCCCGTAATTGCGCACATACATCAGGCGCTTGGCGGCGAAGCGGGCGCGGATCGCCGGATCGATGCGCCGGGCGACCAGCCGGCTGTCGGCGATCGGCGTCGCCCCGCCGGTGGCGGCGGCGGTCACGCAGTGGAACCAGATCGTCTGCGGCCACTGCAGGGTATAGGCCTGCTCGTTGTGCAGCGGGATCGACTGGTGGGCCGGATATTCGGTGGAGGTGTAGACGCCCTTGTCCACCGCGGAGCGCGGGGTGGAGCCGAAATCATAGTCGAGCAGCGGCCGGCCGAAGCTCTCGGCGAAGGCGCGGAAGGGGGCGTCGCCATGCAGCCCGAAGCCGCGGAACAGCAGTCCGCCGGCAACGGGCAGCCGATCGCGCACCACCGCGTGGATGTCCGGCAGCAAATTCCGCCACCCCCCGTCGTCCAGCGCGCCGTCCTTCGGCGTCACCAGCAGCGGCAGGTCGGCGCCGGGAAGCAGCGGCTGCACGGCCAGAGTTTCGGGGTTTGCGGTCGGGCTCGGATCGAAAATGCGCTGGTCCATGGGGTGATCGGTCCGTCCAATTGCGGGCAGGTCTGCAGAAACGTCTTTACTGCGAATAAGAATCGTTCGCATAGTGGGACAGAGCGTTGCTCCTGCCGGCAGGTGGGGCAGCAATCGCAGCGGGTTCTGGGCCGTGCTTGGAACGGCTTCGGCGCAGGGGTCGGATAAACAACACATATCTTGCGGGCAATCCCGCCGGGCCCTGCAGCCGGGACGAACGTTAGCGCACTACAAATCGACTTGCAAACGAGAATCATTCGCATTATGCAAGAAGGCATGACGCGATCTTCCGAACGCGCATTCCCCGAACACGATCATCTCTTCCGCGCCCTGACCTGAAGGAGCTTCGGCATGAGCTGGGACAGCCCGGACACGCGATTTCACGTCGTGGTGAATGACGAGGAACAGTACTCGATCTGGCCCGACCACAAGCCGGTTCCCGCCGGTTGGCGCACGATCGGCGTCAGCGGCTCCAAGGAGGACTGCCTTGCCCACATCGAGCGGGTGTGGACCGACATGCGTCCGCTCAGCCTGCGCCGCGCCCTGGGCGATGCGGCCTGACCGGCCGTGCCCGATCCCGTATTCCCGATGAGGGAGATGTGCCCATGACCGCGACCATCACGGCACCAACCATCGCAGCGCCATTGGGCCTGGACGGTTTCCATGCCCAGCCGGCGATCCGCCTCGGCGACGATCCGATGCTTCGCCGTCAGGAGGCGCGTGAATCGAACGCGCGCTCCTATCCGCGGCGCATCCCGCTGGTGCTGACCGAAGGCCGCGGCATCTATCTGCGCGACAGTGCCGGTCAGTTGTTCATCGACTGCCTCGCCGGTGCCGGGACGCTGGCGCTGGGGCACAACCACCCGGACATCGTGGCGGCGCTACGCGCGACGCTGGACAGCGGGCTGCCGCTGCACACGCTGGACCTGACCACTCCGGTCAAGGACCGGTTCGTCGAGGATCTGTTCGCGGCTTTGCCGCCAGCCTTCGCCCGTGATGCCCGGATCCAGTTCTGCGGTCCCACCGGCGCGGACGGGATCGAGGCGGCGATGAAGCTGGCCCGCACCGCCACCGGGCAGCGCACCATCGTCGGCTTTTCCGGCGGCTACCACGGCATGACCCATGGCACGCTGGCAATCATGGGCAATCTGGGGCCGAAGCGGCCGTTGGGCGGCGGCACCGGCGACGCCCACATGCTGCCCTATCCCTACGACTACCGTTGCCCGTTCGGGCTTGGCGGGGAGGCCGGGGTGGATGCCGGCCTGTCGATGATCGAGCAACTGCTGAGCGATCCGGAATCGGGCGTCGTGACGCCCGCGGCTGTGGTGGTTGAGGTGGTGCAGGGCGAAGGCGGCGTGGTGCCGGCGCCGGTGCGCTGGCTGCAGGGACTGCGGCGGCTGACCCGTGCCCATGGCGTCCCGCTGGTCATCGACGAGGTGCAGACCGGGCTGGGCCGCACCGGCCGGCTGTTCGCCTTCGAACATGCGGGGATCGAGCCCGACATCCTGGTGCTGTCCAAGGCGATCGGCGGCAGCCTGCCGCTGTCGGTGGTGGTCTACGATGCCGGCCTCGACTGTTGGGCGCCGGGCGCCCATGCCGGCACCTTCCGTGGCAACCAGCTGGCGATGGCGGCGGGGTCGGCGACCCTGTACCGGATCCGTACCGACCGCCTGGACGAGCATGCCGCCGCCATGGGCGCACGGCTGACCGGCCATCTGCGGGCGATCCAGGCCGACCATCCCTGCCTGGGCGATGTGCGGGGACCGGGCCTGATGATCGGTGTCGAGATCGTGAACGAGCGCCGGCCGCCCCTGCGGCTGGGCGCCCGGCCGGCCGATGGCGAGCTTGCCCGGTCGCTGCAGCGCCGCTGCCTGGAGCAGGGCTTGATCCTGGAACTGGGCGGGCGCCATGGCGCCGTGTTGCGGTTCCTGCCGCCGCTGATCGTCAGCGCCGCAGAGATCGACGAGATCGCCGACCGCTTCCGGACCGCCCTGCGGGCCGCACTGGCCGACCGGGCGGCGGGCGCGGCCTCCACCAGCCTCGTGGCGGAATAGGCGGGTCGACAGATGCAAGTAACTCTTAGTCGCATTACTGAGGTGGCTCCGCTGTCGTTGGCGCAGGAGCGTTTGTGGCTGCTCCAGCGCCTGGATCCGATGGATGCCGCCTATAACCTGACGCGCGCCTTCCGTCTGGACGGCGCCCTGGACGCGGCGGCGCTGGAGCGGGCACTGGAAGCGCTGGCCTGGAGGCACGCCATCCTGCGGACGCGGTTCGAGGAGCGGGACGGGGCGCCGCAACAGGTCGTGCTGTCCCGTCCGACCCTGCGGCTGACGCGGGAAGCTGTCCAGCCGGATGACGCTGCGCTGGCGGAGCGCATCCGCGAGGAGACGCAGCGGTCATTCGACCTGTCCGCCGGCCCGCCGATCCGCGCAACGCTGCTGTCGCTGGCCGGCGGAGGGGCGGTCCTGCTGCTGGCGATGCACCACATCCTGTCGGACGGTCCGTCCAACCCGATCCTGGCGCGCGACCTGATGACCGCATACGTCGCCGCCCTGGCCGATCCGGAAGCCGACCCGGCGGCGCTGCTTCCCCCGCTGACCCTGCAATATGCCGATCATGCGCGGGCACAGCGCGGCGAGGCGGCGCAGGCGCGCTTCGAACGGGCGGTCGAACGGGCCGTCAGGCGGCTCGGCACCGGCATCCCGGCCCTGGAACTGCCGACCGACCGGCCGCGCCCGAGCGTTCGCGGCAGCGCCGGGGCGCGGGTCGAGTTCTCCTTGCCGGATGAAACGGTTTCCGCCGTGCGCTCCCTGGCACGGGCAGAAGCCTGCACGCCCTTCATCCCGCTGCTGGCGGCGTGGCAGGCCCTGCTCGGCCGCTGGTCCGGGCAGGATGATTTCGCCGTCGGCGTGCCGGACGCCGGACGGAACGACGAGGAGCTGGAACCGCTGGTCGGCTTCTTCGTCGAAACCCAGCTCTTCCGCGCCCGCCTGACCCCCGGCCTGACCGGCCGCGCGCTCTGCCGGCGGCTGCGCGCGGAGGCGCTGGCGGCGCTGAGCGACGGGGCGGCCCCGATCGTGGGCCTGCTGGAGCGGCTCGATCCTGTGCGCGACGGCAGCCGGACACCACTGTTCCAGACCCTGCTGAACCTGCGGATGGACGCTCCCGCTGCCTTGCGGCTGCCGGGCCTGACCGTGACGCCGCTTCCGGTGCCGGAGACCACCGCCAAGCTGGACGTGGCGCTCGACGTTGCCGTGGGGGAGGCGAGGGCGCTCTGCGCGATCGACTATGCCACCGACCTGTTCGACGCCGCGACGGCCGAGCGTCTGGCTGCCGGCTTCCGTGCCTTGCTGTCCGGAATGCTGGCCGATCCGGAGGCGGAACTGGCCGACCTGCCGCTGATGGCGCCGGTGGCGCGGGCGGAGGAGCTGACGCGCTGGAACGACACCGCCCTGGCGCTGGATCCGGCGGAGGATCTCGTGGCGATGGTGGAACGCACCGCCGCCGATCTGCCGGACTGCGTCGCCCTGGTCTGCGGCGAAACCACGTTGACTTACCGCGCGTTGAACGCACGGGCCAACCGCCTCGCCCGCTGGCTCGCCGCCCGCGGGGTCGGTGCCGACAGTCTGGTGGCGGTGGCGCTGCCGCGCGGGGTCGATCTGCCGGTCGCGCTGCTGGCGATCCAGAAGGCGGGCGGCGCCTATCTGCCGCTCGACCCCGACCAGCCGGCGGTGCGCAATGCCCACATCCTGGCCCATGCCCGGCCGGTGCTGGTGATCGACGCGCTGCTTGCGGAGTTCGCAACCGGATACGAGGAATTGGCGGACGGCAATCCCGGCCGACCGGTGCATCCGCGCCAGCTCGCCTACACGCTCTACACCTCGGGATCGACCGGCGTGCCGAAGGGCGTGCAGATCGACCGGCAGGCCTTCGCCAGTTTCCTCCATGCCATGCAGGCGCAGATCGGCCTCGCCGCCGATGACCGGCTGCTGGCGGTGACGACGCTGGGCTTCGACATCGCCGGGCTGGAGCTGTTCCTGCCGCTGGTCGCCGGTGCCCGCATCATCCTCGCCACGCGCGAGCAGGCCCACGATCCGCAAGCGCTCGCCGGTCTGATCGAACGCCACGGCATCACCGTCCTGCAGGCGACGCCGGCGACTTGGCGCATGCTGCTGGACGCCACCGAGCGTTCGTGGCCGGGCCTGCGCGCGGTGTGCGGCGGCGAGGCGCTGGGCGTCGGTCTGGCCCGTCGCCTGCTGGGGCGCGGCGTGCGGCTGCTGAACGTCTACGGCCCGACCGAAACCACTGTCTGGTCCGCCGCCTGGCCGGTGGAGCGGGCCGGGGATGGCGACGGCACGGTTCCCATCGGCCATGCCGTCGCCAACAACCGCCTTCACATCCTGGACAGCCGGCTGGAGCCGGTCCCCCCCGGCGTCACCGGCGACCTATGGATCGGCGGGCTGGGGCTGGCGCGCGGCTATGGCGGGCAACCGGGCCTGACCGCGGCCTGCTTCCTGCCGAACCCGTTCCCCGAGGACATCGCACCCGGCGCCGGTGCCGGCAGCCGCCTCTACCGCACCGGCGACCGCGCCCGGCGGCGCACCGACGGCGCCATAGAATTCCTGGGCCGCCGCGACCATCAGATGAAGATCCGCGGCTTCCGCATCGAGGCGGCGGAGGTGGAGGCGGCGCTCGACAGCCATCCGCAGGTGCGCCACTCCGTGGTCGTCGCCCATATGCCGGCTGCCGGCGATGCGCTGCTCTGCGCCTATCTGGTGACGACAGACGGGACGGAACCGCCAGACCTGCGCGCCCATCTCGCCGCCCGCCTGCCGGCCTACATGCTGCCGTCGGTCTGCGTGGTGCTGGACCTGCTGCCGCTGAACGCCAACGGCAAGATCGACCGCAAGGCGCTGCCGCCGCCCGACATGCCGGCCACGTCCGCCGGGTTCGAACCGCCGGCCACCGACACCGAGGCACGGCTGGCCGCGCTGTGGGAGGAGGTGCTGGAACGGCAGGGGCTTGGCGTCACCGACGATTTCTTCCGGCTGGGCGGGCATTCCCTGCGGCTGGTCCGGCTGCAGACGCGCATCCGCGGCGTCTTCGGGGTCGACCTGCCGCTGGCAGAGCTGTTCCGCGCCCCGACCGTCCGCGCCATGGCCGCCCTCATCGACTCCCGCGGCAGCCGGGACGAGGCGGACGACCTCGCCTTCATGGCCGGCCTGCTGGCCGCTGAAGGGGTGGCCGAACCGGGCGGTGCGCCATGAGCCTGCTGCTCTCCCTCCTGCGCCGCTTCCGCTGGCGCATGCCGCTGGCGCTTGGGCTGGGCGCCGCCGGGGCGCTGGCCGGTCTGTGGGTGATCGCGCTGGTCAACCGGCTGATCGCCGGCAGTGCGGCGCCCGACGCGCCGACCTTCGCGCTGATCGCCGTACTGCTGGCGGCGGTGTTCGGCTTCGGCTTCGGTGCGCAGGCGATCCTGACGGCGCTCGGCCACCGGGTGGTGTGCGAGATGCGCACGGCGACGGTGAAGCGTCTGCTCGACACCGATGTGGAGCGGCTGGAGACCATCGGCGCCCCGGCGCTCTACGCCACCCTGACCAAGGACATCGCCACGGTCGGACAGGCCTTCAACCGGTTGCCCTTCGTCTTCTGCAACGGCGTGCTGGTGCTGGGCGGCTTCCTCTATCTCGCCTGGCTGTCCTGGCAACTCTTCCTGCTCAGCGCCGCGGTGATCTGGCTGGGGGTGGGGGCGGCCTATGGCTGGGTGTCGGCGATGCGCCGGCTGATGGTCGAGGTGCGCGAAACCGACGACTGTCTGCTCGCTGGCTATCGCGGCGCGATCGAAGGCCGCAACGAGCTGGCGCTGAACACGGTGCGCAAGCGCGTCTTCCACCGCCACGACGTGGCGGCGGCGGCGGAGCATGCCCGCGACACCGAGACCCGCGCCGACCGTTATTGGGTGCTGAGCCTGAGCTGGACCGCCCTGGTCATCCTCGGCCTGATCGCCGGCATCTTCGCCGCCGGCGAGGCACTGGACCTGCCGCGGCCGCACACCGCCGGTTTCGTGCTGGTGCTGATGTTCCTGCGAATGCCGCTGAACGATCTGGTCGGCACGCTGCCGATCCTGCTGTCCGGCAAGGTGGCGCTGGCGAAGGTCGAGGCGTTGCGCCTGGAAGCGCATCGCCCGGACTTCGACCGCCCGGAACCGGCGTGCGCGGCGCTTCCCGCCAAGGGGCCGCTGCTCAGCCTGTCCGGCGTCGTCTACGACCATCCGGCCCAGGGCGACGAGCCCGGCTTCCACCTCGGCCCGGTCGAACTGACGGTCGAGGCGGGGGAGACGCTGTTCATCGTCGGCGGCAACGGCGGCGGCAAGTCGACCCTGCTGACCCTGCTGGCCGGACTGCGCCGGCCGGCTGCCGGCACCATCCGGCTGGGTGGGCTGGAGGTGACCGAGGAGCGTCGCGGCTGGCATCGCGAGCAGATCAGCGCCGTCTTCTCCACCCCCCACCTGTTCGACCGGCTGGTCGGCCCCGACGGCCGGCTGGACGAGGAGCTTGCCCAGACGTTCCTGCGCCGGCTGCGGATGGACCGCAAGGTGGCACTGGCCGGCGACCGCCTCTCCGACATCCGGCTGTCGCAGGGACAGCGCAAGCGCATCGCCCTGCTGGCCGCGGTGGTGGAAGAGCGGCCGATCCTGCTGCTCGACGAATGGGCGGCCGACCAGGACCCGCTGTTCCGCCGCTTCTTCTACGAGGAGCTGCTGCCGGAACTCAAACGCGGCGGCCGCACCATCATCGCCGTCAGCCACGACGACCGCTTCTTCCATCTTGCCGACCGGGTGCTGCGCTGCGATGCCGGGGTGCTGTCGCCCTGGAGCGAGGTGCCGGTCCAGCCGGCGCATGCGGCGCAATGATCGCCGGGCGGCCGCCGGCCGAAACCCCCATCCCTTTCCCAAACGCCTGTCGCCGCGCCTCGCGCGGCCGGCCATGAGGAGGCGCCTTCGATGACCGCCGATTCCGACACCCTGACCGCGTCCGGCGGTGTTCCGGTGCCCTGCCGTGCGCTTGGCCGCCCGCTCCGCACCCTGTGGGACGGAGCCGACCTGACCGTCCGCCTGGATGGCGAGGTACGGCAGCGCTGGCGGCTGTCCGGCAGTGCCGCGGCGACCGAACTGACCCTGGTGGAGGATGCGGTACTGGCGGCGGACGGCGAAGACCTCCGCCGTCTGGCAGCATTCGCCGCGCTCGACGCCACCTTCATCCGCGCCGACGACCCCGCGATTTTGCGGCTGACCGCCCCCGACCGTCTCGCCGAGGCGCTGCGTCTGGACGGCGTCGTGGTGGAGGATGGCGGCACCCAGCTGGCGATGGCCGGTGCCCTGTACCAGCGGCCCGACCTGTGGCTCCTGGGCGCCGGATCGGGCGGATATCCCCAGGCGCACATCGTCTCGAACGGCCGCTACCACCCGCGCCGGCCGCCCAAGCCGCAGGGCACGCTCTACGCCCGCCACATCCCCTGGCTGGAGCAGACGCTGTCCTTCCGGGTCGCCGACATCGACGGTGATCTGGAGCGTTTCCATCGCTGGCAGAACGACCCGCGCGTCGCCTTCTTCTGGCAGGAGGAGGGCGATCCGGCCAAGCACCGCGCCTATCTGGAGGCGCAGCTCGCCGATCCCCACAGCATCCCGCTGATCGCCAGCTTGGACGGTGCGCCCTTCGGCTATTTCGAAGTCTATTGGGCCAAGGAGAACCGGATCGGCGCCTTCTACGACGCGCAGGATTACGACCGCGGCTGGCATGTGCTGATCGGCGAGGAGCATGTACGTGGACGGGCCTATGTCAGCGCGTGGCTGCCGTCGCTGGTGCATTTCATGTTCCTGGACGACCCGCGCACCCAGCGCATCGTCGGTGAGCCGCGGGCGGACCATCACCAGCAGATCCGCAATCTCGACCGCTCCGGCTTCGCCAAGGTCAAGGAGTTCGACTTCCCGCACAAGCGGGCGATGCTGATCATGCTGCTGCGCGAGCGCTATTTCGCCGACCGTCTGTGGGTGCCGCGCGCCGACCCGGCCACGACGAAGCAGAGGGGCTGAGCGATGCATGGCATCCCCTCCCTCATCGGCGACGGTGGACGTGTTCTGGACCTCGTCGGCGTCGGCTTCGGCCCGTCTAATCTGGCCCTGGCGGTGGCGTTGCGCGAGGGGGGTGCCGGTCTGGCCTGCCGCTTCCTGGAAAAGCGCGAAACCTTCGTCTGGCACGGCAACATGCTGCTGGACGGCAGCCGGATGCAGATCTCGTTCCTGAAGGATCTGGTGTCGCTGCGCGACCCGACCAGCCGCTACAGCTTCCTCAGCTACCTGCACGGTCAAGGCCGGCTGCAGGACTTCATCAATCTGCGAACCTTCTATCCCAGCCGGCGCGAGTTCAACGACTATCTCGCCTGGGTCGCCGCCGATTTCGACGATTTCTGCGACTACGGGCTGGAGGCGACGGCGATCGAGCCGGCGCGGGTGGGAGAGGCGGTGCCGCTTGTCCGCGTCCATGCCCGTGACCGCGCCGGCCGCGAGCGGAGCTGGCTTGCCCGCAACGTGGTGATCGGCGCCGGGGCGACGCCGCGGATTCCCGACGCCTTCGACGGCCTCGTGCGCAGAGGTGCCGGGGCCGGGGGCGGTCCGCTCGTGATCCATTCCAACGATTATCTGTCCGCCGCGGAGGAGCTGGCGCGGGCCGGCCGGGTCGCGGTGGTCGGGCTTGGGCAGAGCGCGGCCGAGATTTTCCTCGACCTGCATGGGCGGGGCGTCGCAGTGGACATCATCGGGCGCGGACCGGCGATGCGGCCGGCCGACAGCAGCCCCTTCGCCAATCAGGTCTTCGACGCCGGCTACACCAATTACCTTTACGGCCTGCCCCCGGCCGAGCGTGCCGACCTGCTGCGCGCCTTCCACAACACCAACTATGCCGTCGTCGACCCCGATCTCATCGATGCCGTCTACGGCATCTTTTACCAGCAGAAGGTCGAGGGGACGGCGCGCCACGCGATGCTGACCCGGCACGAGGTGGTGGCGGCCCGCCGCGCCAGTAACGGCGACCCGGTGCTCGACCTCGCCAGCCTGGACGGCGGCGGACGCCACGAGCGGCGCTATGGCGCCGTGGTGCTGGCCACCGGCTATCACCGCCGCATCCACGAGGAGTTGCTGCAGCCGATGGGGCCCTGGCTGGCCGGCGGGGAGGTCAGGCGCAACTACCGCCTGCCGACCGTCCCCGGCTGCACCGCCGGCCTGTATCTGCAGGGCTGCTGCGAGGCGACGCACGGCCTCAGCGACACCCTGCTCTCAATCCTGCCGATCCGCGCGCAGGAAATCGCCACGGCCCTGACGGCGGACGCCGACCGGGGAGACGGCCAACAAATCCGCACAACGACATCAGCACAGTGACGAATGGGGGACTTTCGGAATGAAGACCATTGGGCAGCCCGGACGCCGTTGGGGAAATAACAGGGGGCGCGTCCGTCTGCTGGGGTCGGTCGCGGCGGCAGCCCTGCTGCTGCCGGCCGTCGCACTGGCCCAAAATGCAGTCCAGAATCCGGCGCAGAACACCGGAAACACATCGTCCGAGACGATGACGCTGCCGACGATCGACGTCAGCGCCGACCGCCAGCGCGATGCCAACCCGCCGACCACGGTCGGCTCCAAGCTGCCGCTCGCCCCGCGCGAGGTGCCGCAGACCGTCACCACGGTGCCGCGTGAACGCATCGAGGAACAGAAGCTCATCACGCTGGAAGACGCCATGCGGCAGACGCCCGGCGTCACGGTGGAACCGATCGACGGCAACCGCCTGAACTTCTATTCGCGCGGCTTCGAGATCACAACCCTGCAGTTCGACGGCGTGCCGACGACGCTGGACGACCGCATCTTCGCCTCGCCCGATCTGGCGATGTACGAGAGGGTCGAGGTGCTGAAGGGGCCGGCCGGGCTGCTGAACGGCATGGGCGGGCCGGGCGGTGCGGTCAATCTGGTCCGCAAGACCCCGAAGAAGACGCTGGAAGGCTATGGCGAGCTGACCGCCGGTTCCTATGCCAACTATCGCGGCGAGGGCGACATCACCGGTCCGCTGAACGAGTCCGGCAGCCTGCGCGGGCGCTTCGTCGGCGCCTATCAGGACCGCAACGCGTTCCAGGACTGGACGGAGCAGCGCCGCGGCCTCGCCTATGGCAGCATCGCCGCCGACCTGACGCCCGACACCACCCTGACGGCCGGCGCGTGGTACCAGCGCATGAGCTACCAGGGCGCCTGGAACCTGCCGGCCTATGCGTCGGTGGTGGGCGGGCGGCCGCAGCTGCGTCTGCTCGACGTCGACCGCTCGACCTCGCTGGGCGAGAAGTGGAACGAGGACGTCTTCACCACCAAAGGCGGCTTCGCCGACCTGGAGCACCGGTTCGACAATGGCTGGGCGGTGAAGCTGGCCACCCATTACATCGACAACGAGATGGACCGGAAGATGGCCTATGCCTACGCGCCGGTCACGCCGGGGGTGAACCGGACGACGCTGTTTGCACAAAAGCTGCGCTACGATCAGGAGCAGCTGGGCGCCGACCTGTCGGCCACCGGCAATTTCGGGCTGTTCGGCCTGACCCACGAGGTGGCCGTCGGCGCGAATTACGAGCGGACGACCTTCCGCCACCGCGCGGCCAATCCGTCCGGCAGCTGGTCGGTGACGCAGAACATCTTCTCGCCCGACGCCTCGGCGGCCGAGCCGGCCTGGCGGGACTGGCAGAAGGACACCAAGACCACCACCGACAGCTGGGGCACCTACGGCGTCCTGCGCCTGAAGCTGGCCGAGCCGCTGAAGCTGATCGTCGGCGGGCGGATGAACTGGTGGCAGACCAAAGTCGATGCCGACGCCCTGGCCGGCACCGCGGAAAGCAGCGCGTCCGTCCGCGGCAAGGTCACGCCCTATGCCGGCCTCGTCTATGACGTCAACTCCACCTACGCCCTCTACACCAGCGTCTCCCAGGTGTACGAGCCGCAATCCTACGTCGATGCGTCCGGCAAGGTGCTGGAGCCGTTGAAGGGGCGGCAGTATGAGGCCGGCATCAAGGCCGATTACTTCGGCGGCCGCCTGCACGCCACCGCCTCCGTCTTCCACATCGAGGAGGAGAACCGGCCGCAGTCCGACCCGCGCTTCCCCAACCAGTCCATCTACGTCTCCGGCGGCAAGGCGCAGAGCCGCGGCTTCGAGCTGGATGTCTCCGGCGAGATCCTGCCGGGCTGGGACGTCTATGCCGGCTACACCTTCACCCGTGCCAAGAGCCTGGACAGCAGCGCCAACGCGGCGAGCGCCTTCACCGCCATCGCGCCGATGCATCAGGTGAAGCTGTGGACCAACTACCGTCTGCCCGAGACCATTGACGACCGGCTGAGCGTCGGCGGCGGCGTCACCGCCCAGAGCTCGATGTACAACGAGTTCCCGTCGCTGAACTACGCCCGCCTGACCCAGGGCGGCTATGCGACGGTGGACGCCCGCATCGCCTATGACGTGACGGAGAAGGTGACGGCGGCGGTCAACGTCAAGAACCTGTTCGACCGCAGCTATTACCAGCGCGTCGGCACGCCGCAGTCGGGCAACATCTACGGTGAGCCGCGCACCGTGCTGCTGACCCTGCGGGCGAAGCTGTGACGGAGGCGAAGGCCCTGCGGCAGCGGACCGTTGCCGGCAATGGTCCGAAGCGGAGGCCATCGCGCCTCCGCACCGCCGCGCGGGTGACGGCGGCGGTCTTCGGCGCCTATGGCTTCGCCTGGGGCATCGCCGCCTTCGGGGCGGAACTCGGGACGCTGGCCGGCATGGCCCCGGCCGAGGCAGTGACCGCGGCCAACCTGCTTGCCCTCCTGATTCTGCCGGCGGTGTCGCTGTGGGCCTTCGCGGTGCCGCGGGTCGGGATCGGCTGGGCAGTGCTGGGCGGCGGAGCGGTCGTGATGATCGCCGTGTCGCGGCTTGTCGGGATCACGGCGCCATGACGGCGGGAAAGCGCAAGCTGATCAGTCCGGCGCTGCGCGCCGCGCTGCTGTGGCCGCACACCTGGGCGGGGGTGACGCTCGGCGGGCTGCTGATGCTGGTTTTCTTCATGGGCTCGCTGGCGGTCTTCGCCTCCGAGATCGATCGCTGGATGATGCCGGACACCCGGATCGGCGCGGTAGAGGCGCCGGAAGCGGCGATCTCCCTTGACCGGACGGTGGTGCCGCTGGTGGAGCGGCTCGCCGCCGGACGGGCTGTCCGCGACTGGTATGTGCAGCTGCCGGACGAGCGGCGCCCGGTGATGGCCCTGCGGGTGCGCACGGAAAGCGGCGCTGCCGGCGGCATGGCGACCGCCGGCGGCAGGCTGCTGCCGCCGGTGGGAACGCTGGGCGCCAGTTCCTTCTTCTACCCGCTCCATTACAGCCTACACCTGCGGGCGGGATTCGTCGGCTATTGGATCGTGTCCTTCGCGTCGGTGGCGATGCTGGCCGGGCTGATCTCCGGCGTCATCATCCACGCGCGGATCTTCAAGGACTTCTTCACCTTCCGCAGCTGGGGCCAACTTCGCCGCTCGCTGCTCGACCTGCACAACCTGACCGGGGTGCTGGTGCTGCCCTTCCATTTGATGATTACTTTCACCGGGATCGTCATCATCCTGCCGATCGTGCTGCCGGCAGGCGTCCAGGCGCTCTATGGCGGGGACGTGCAGCGCTTCTACGACGACGCGCTCGGCAATTACAGCCGGCCGCGCGCCGGCACCCCGGCGCCGGCGGCACCGCTCGACCCGATGCTGGCCGAGGCCAAACGCTTGTGGGGCGGCGGCGAGGCCGCAGTGGTCTTCGTCTACAATGCGGGCGATGCCGCATCGGTGGTCCGCATCAACCGCGACACCGGCGACCGCATCAGCCTGGATGTCCAGCCGGTCTTCTTCGACGGGGTGACCGGCGCGCTGCTGAAGTACCAGCGGCCGGGACCGATGGTGGCGGCGCACCGGGTGATGTCGGGGCTGCACTTCGCCGCCTTCGAGCATTGGCCGCTGCGCTGGCTCTATTTCCTGTTCGGCTTGACCGGCTGCGTGCTGATCGGCACCGGCATGCTGCACTGGATGGAGAAACGGCGCGTCATCCATGGCCTGCCCGGCGTGGGCTGGCGCAGCGTCGCCGCCCTGACCTGCGGCACCACCACCGGGCTGCTGATCGCCACGCTGGCGATGATGGCGGCCAACCGCCTGTTGCCGTCCGGAGTGCCGTCACGCGAGCTGGTGGAGGTCGGCGTCTTCTTCCTGACCTGGATCGCCAGCGCCGTTCACGCCGCGCTCCGCACCAAGCAGGATCCGCCCTGGAGCAGCCAGTGCGCCGCCATCGCCCTGCTGGCCGCGGCCTGCGTGGTGCTGAACTGGATCACCACCGGTGAGCATCTCGTCCGGGCGGCGGCGGCCGGCGACTGGGCGGTGGTCGGCGTCGACGCGGTGCTGGCGCTGACGGCGGCCGGTGCCTGGAGCGTTTCCAGGCGTCTGGCCCGGCGTGCGCGGCCCGAGGCGTCCACCCTGTCGACGCTGACCGACCATGCCTGACGTCCTGTCCTTCCCCGCGATCTTCGGCCTCTGCTACCTCGCCTTCGGGGCGCTCGTCCTGACGGTGGAGCGGCATTGGCGCGATCTGGTCGATTCCCCGCGGGTCCTGCCGCGGCGGACGATTCATCGCCTGCGCTGTGCCGCGGCGCTGTGCATGGCGGCGGCCCTGTCTGCCGCGGTGCACCGGGACGGCGCCGGCTTCGGCATCCTGCTCTGGGTGCTGGCGCTGACCGCGGGTGCACTCGCCGTCAGCGCCACGGTCACATGGCTGTGCAGGCCGGCACGCGGCCGGACGCGGTGACGCTTTCGACGACGCCGGCAACCCTGTCCGGGTCGATCACGTCGCCTCGTGCGCCGCCCCGGCACAGGGCGCCGCGAAATCCCGGAAAGGGGCGATCACCAGATCCTCCCCGCTGCGGGTCACGCGGAAGGGGGCGATGTGCGGGGTGCCGCCGGCGCCCATCAGGTTGAGCGTCTCCTTGATATAATGGTCGGATCCGGTCAGCGCCCAGGCCGACCTCGGCGGAGCGGAAGCAGAGGATGATTCGGTCATACCCGCAGGCCCGGCAGAAGTTCCGCCTCCGGGTTGCGCAGCAGGCCGCAGCCGGGATTCGCGCGGCCGGCAAGCGCCTCTTCCATCAGGCTGTGGTTGTCGCGATGGATGCACCAGCTCTCGCCGGAAAAGCGCGCGCGCCAGTGCGGGAAGGCCGCGTCGACCAGCCCGTCGCGCGCCAGCGACGCCGCATCGGTCGCCGCGCAGGGGCAGGGTCCCGACTTGACCAGCACCAGCGCCGCCGCGTCCAGCTCCACCGCCAGCCATGCCGCGAGACTGTCGGAGGTGACTTCCCAGCTTTCGGCGATCTCCGGCCGATCCAGCACCATGGCGGACGGCAGCCACACCGCCGGCATCCGTGCCCGGATCAGCGACCGCAGCCGCTCGTGCGTCGCCGCCGTCTGCAGCGCCGGGCAGATGCCGTGCAGCATCAGCCCGAATTGTTCCATCGCCAGCAGGGCCATGCGA
>PJUA01000410.1_pt1 | contig 25448 bp, 15 predicted proteins | sample 1512151 | NCBI WGS metagenome assembly PJUA01 (sample SAMN08177678, study PRJNA422409) | Soil metagenome, whole genome shotgun sequencing project. | isolation source: Soil enriched on filter paper: beechwood xylan treatment | place: USA: Madison | collected 2015-01-15
ATCGATTCCGGCGTCACCCTGCAAAAGGTGATGCTGCACCTGAAGGAGCACTACCCGGCCGTCACCGAGATCAAGAGTGCCGTGTTGTGGTGGAAGGCCTGCTCGGTCGTGGAACCCGATTTCCACATCGACTACCTGCCCACCAATCCGTGGATCCACCAGCCCTTCGAAGAGTACGACGGTCTGGGCCCGCACCAGCTGGCGGCCTGGATCAAGAAGGGTGCCTGAGCATCGTCTTCACCAACGATGCTTCAGATGTGAAAAGAGCTTGCCGCGGCAAGCTCTTTTTTTGTCCGTCGTATGGATCCGTCGTACTTGTCTGATGCGCGGATCGGGACCATCAGGACCAGGGAATGACCTTCTGCTCCTTGAAGGTATCGAAGAGCCGGTAGAACATCTGCTCCGTCTCCACGTATTCATGGAAACCCAGCCGGCGCGCCTTGCTGCCATCGCCGAACATGTCGTAATCCCAGGAGAACACGAAATCGGCAAATTCCCAGGCCGACAGTGAAGCATAAGGATGCGCTTTCAGTCCATGCGCGGCGACGATACTTTCCCACAAGGGCGACTTGTCCGCCATCACCTCGGCCAGCTTCAGCGGCAGCGGCGGCCCCACTACCATACCGAAATACTGCGCGATCCTGGGCCACATCTCGCTCCAGCGGAACAGGTCGCCATTGCCGATATTGAAGGCCTGGTTGGCCGCCGCCTCGTGGGTGGCCGCCCAGACCGTGCCCTTGGCCAGCAACCCGGCATCGGTCATCTCCAGCAGCCTGTCATAGGCTCCGGGCTTGCCGGGAAAGCGCAGCGGCAAGCCCATCGCCTTGGACATGCAGGCATACAGCGCAATGGCCAGTGCCAGGTTCATGGGATTACCCAGCGCGGCGCCACCCACCACCGCCGGGCGTGGCGCCGACCAGCTCCAGCAGCGGCCGGAATCGATGCGCCGCTGTTCCAGCCAGCGCTGCTGGTCGAACATGAATTCGGGCGGCATGAACTGCGCATCACTTTCGCGTGCCGGTGTCTTGAAGGGACCCAGATGGCCGCCATACACCTTGTAGCCCTGCATCAGGCTCACGTGCTGCAGCCCTGGCGCGTGCTTCTCCACCGCCTCCACCGTGTTCTGCAGCATGGCCAGGTTGGGCGCCACCAGCTCGGCCCAGCTGGGACGATGCTGGTAGGCGGCGTAGAACACATGACTGACCTGTTCCAGCGGCGCCAACTGGCGCTCGGTTTGACTGGCATCGAGCAGATCGACGGCGACGTGGCGCAGCCGATCCTGCTTGCGGCTTTCTCCGCCACGACGCGACAGGCCGATCACCTCCCATTGCGGCAGGGACAGCAGGTGGGTGATCAGCTGACTGCCGATCACGCCGTGGGCGCCGACCACCAGGGCGGTCTTGCGTGGGGTTGCGTTCGGGGACATGCGGGCCTCCATCAGTTCAGCAGGTTTCGGTACGCTGGCTGGCGGGCGAATGCACCGGCTTGCCATCCATCTTCCAGCTCAGCAGGGCCACCGCGATGCCCGCCAGCGGCAGCAGGGCGGCCACATAGGGAACGGCATACAGGCCCGGGCCATGGTCGATGGTCGCGCCGCCCAGCCAGGCCCCGACTGCATTGCCCAGGTTGAAGGCCGCGATATTGGCCGAGGAGGCCAGGTTGGGCGCACCGGTCGCCTTTTCCAGTACCCGCATCTGCAGCGGCGGCACGGTAGCGAATGCCGCCATGCCCATCAGGCCGACGCCGACGATGGCCGCGATCTTGTTGCCATTGGTCAGGCCGAACAGCACCAGCACCACTGCCAGCAGCACCAGGCTGCCCAGCAGCGTGGCCATCAGGCGCTTGTCGGCCAGCTTGCCGCCGGCCAGGTTGCCGATCACCAGCCCCAGGCCGAACAGCAGCAGGATGGGCGACACCGCGGACGGCGGGAAGCCGCTGATATCGGTCAGGATCGGGGCGATATAGGTGAAGGCCGCGAACACGCCACCGAAGCCCAGCACCGTCATCAGCAGGCCCAGCATCACCTGCGGGCGCATCAGTACGCGCACTTCCTTGCCGAAGTCAGCCTCTTCACCGCCTTGCGAACGCGGCACCAGCACGGCGGTGGCGGCCAGGGCGATCACCCCGATCACGGTCACTGCCCAGAAGGTGGCGCGCCAGCCATAGTGTTGGCCCAGCCAGGTGCCGAAAGGCACGCCCAGCACATTGGCCACCGTCAGGCCGGTGAACATCAGCGCGATGGCAGAGGCCTGCTTTTCCTTGGGGACCAGGCTGGTGGCCACCACCGAGCCGACCCCGAAGAACGCGCCGTGGGCAAAGGACGCCACCACCCGGCCCAGCATCAGCGTGGCGTAACCCGGCGCAATGGCACAGGCCAGGTTGCCGATGACGAAGACCACCATCAGCGCGATCAGCAGCGTCTTGCGCGGCAGGCGGCCGGTGGTGGCAGTCACCAGCGGTGCGCCCACGAACACGCCCAGCGCATAGCCGGTCACCAGCAGACCGGCCGAGGACAGGCTCACGCCCAGGTTGGAGGCCACTTCCGGCAGCAGCCCCATGATGACGAACTCGGTAGTCCCGATGGCGAATGCGCTGATGGTCAGCGCCCAAAGTGCAATTGGCATGGCAATCCTCTTGTTGTGGTGTGGAGTAGGCCGGCTGCTCCAGTTGGATTGCCAGCGATGTGAAGGATTGTGCGCGCAGTCTTTGTTGAGAAAAATGCCGTTACAATCAAAGAATATTTGATCCGGAGTCAACAATGAATATCCAGTCCGAGGAATTGCGCACCTTCGTCGCCGTGGTCGAGGCCGGCACCCTGTCGGCGGCGGCCGAAGTGCTGGAGCAGACCACCTCGGGCGTGAGCCGCGCGCTGTCGCGGCTGGAAGAAAAACTGGGCGCCAGCCTGCTGACCCGCACCACCCGCCGCATGGAGTTGACCGAGGAGGGCGAAGCCTTCCTGGAACAGGCCCGGGCCATCCTCGCGGCCATGGAACAGGCCGAGGAAACGGTGCGCATGCGCACCCGCAAGCCGGTCGGCAAGCTGCGCGTGGACGCCGCCGTGCCCTTCATGCTGCACTGTATCGTCCCGCATGTCGGTGCCTTTCGCGAGGCCTATCCGGACATCGAACTGGAGCTCACCACCAATGACCGCTTCATCGACCTGGTGGAGCAGCGTGCCGACATCGCCATCCGCATCGGCGAGCTGCAGGATTCGACCCTGCATGCCCGTGCCCTCAGTTCGGCGCGCCTCAACATCGTCGCCAGTCCCGCCTATCTGGCGCGGCACCCCGCGCCGGTATCGGTGGAGGCGCTGGAACAGCACCAGCTGATCGGCTTTTCGCAACCGGACATCCTCAATCATTGGCCCCTGCGCCACAGCGCCGGCGACCGCTACCAGACCCGGCCGGCCTTGCGCGCTTCCAGCGGCGAGACCATCCGCCAGCTGGCGCTGACGGGGCAGGGCATCGCCTGCCTCTCCAGTTTCATGACCGACGACGATATCGCGGCAGGACGGCTGGTGCGCCTGTTGGCGCAGAACGATAGTGGCTTCCGCCAGAAGATTTCAGCGGTCTACTATCACAACACCCAGCTGTCGCGCCGCATCAGCTGCTTCCTCGATTTTTTGCAGTGCAAGCTTTAAATCGGAAACGTTTTGCCTTAAACCAAGTCTGAGCGCCAACATTGCCGCAAGGGGGAAACGACCTGTGGCCGCCATCACACGAACTTGATCCGGAGAGAACAAGATGAAGCAAATACCCACCGGTAGGGCTGCAGGTCGCCCATGGATCACCCACTGGCCGCGGCAGGTCCGTCGCCTGCTGCCGGCTGCGCTCGCCCTGGGGGCCGCGCTGCTGCCGCTGGCACCGTCCGCCAGCGCCGCCGCTGCCAGTGTCCAGACCTTCTCGCCCCAGGGCGAAGTCCAGCGCATCCGCCAGGTAAGGGCGCGCTTCTCCGAAGCCATGGTCAAGTTCGGCGACCCCAAGGCTGCCTCGCCCTTCGACGCCGATTGCGCCGTGGCCGGCACTGCCCGCTGGGCCGATGAGAAGAACTGGGTCTATGACTTCGAACGCGACCTGCCGCCCGGTACCCGCTGCAGCTTCACTCTGCGCAGCGATGCCCGCTCGGCGGCGGGCAATGCGGTGGCCGGCAAGACCCGCTTCCAGTTCAGCACCGGCGGACCGGCCGTGAGCCGTGTACAGCCTTATGACGATGCGCGCATCACCGAAGACCAGGCCTTCATCCTCTACCAGAATGGCCCGGCCACCGAAGCCTCGGTACGTCAACACCTGTACTGCGAAGCCGAGGGTATCAACGAGCGCATCCCCACCAAGGCAGTCGGTGAGTCCGACCGCAAGGCCTTGCTGCAGCAGTTCGCCAAGGGCGTCGATCCGGCCTCTGTGACCATCGTCCAGTGCCAGCAGCGCCTGCCCAATGAAGCGCACGTCAAGCTGGTCTGGGATCGCGGTATTGCCGCCGCGGCCGCACCGGCCATCGTCACCAGCAAGCCGCAGGTCTTCAGCTTCCAGGTGCGCAGCGAATTCACGGCCAGCCTGTCCTGCCAGCGCGAAAACGCCAATGCCGCCTGCTCGCCCATCCTGCCGGTGACCCTGTCGTTCTCGGCGCCGGTGCCGCGCAAGCTGGCCGAGCAGATCGTCATGAACGCCAACACCGGCAAGATCAAGCCCACCCTGGACGGCGACAAGGATGCCGCCGTGCGCGAACTGCGCTTCAAGCCGCCGTTCCCGGAGAAATCCGAGTTCAGCATCAGCCTGCCTTCCGGTTTCAAGGACGAGGATGGCCGCACGCTCTCCAACGCCGCCGCCTTCCCCCTGAAATCGGCCCTGGCCGATTTCCCGCCGCTGGCCAAATTCCCGGCCGCGCCCTTCGGCATCATCGAACTCAACGCCGATCCCACGCTGCCGGTGACCCTGCGCCGGGTCGAAGCCGGCTTGCAACTGCGCGGCAAGGATGGTCGCGCCATGCCCGGCAAGGTGGCCGATCTCAAGGTCGATGGCGACCAGGCGGTGATCGCCTGGCTCACGCGCCTGAAAAAGTATCACGAGAAATGGGGCGACCCCAAGAAGGTGGATTCGCGCAGTGTCAGCCTGCTGGCCAAGGAACCGGGCGCGAAGAAGCTCGACCTGCCCGCGCAGAAGGAGGCCAAGGACGGCGAGTGGCCCTTCGAAGTGATCGGCATCCCCTTGAAGGATCCCGGCTTCTACGTGGTCGAACTGGAATCGCAGAAACTGGGTGCCTCCCTGCTGGGCAAGCTACAGCCCATGTACGTGCGCACCAGCGCGTTGGTCACCAACCTGGCCGTCCACGTCAAGCTGGGCCGCGCCAACGGCGCTGTATGGGTGACCCGGCTGGATGACGCCAGGCCGGTAGCCGACGCCGAGATCCGCGTCTCCAATTGCGAAGGCACGTCGCTCTGGCAGGGCAAGACCAATGCCAATGGCGTGGCAATGATGCCGGCACTGGAGGACGCCTGCGCCCATCGTCCCTACAGCGAGGACAATGCCGACAGCATCAATGGCCTTTTCGTCAGCGCCCGCAAGACCGACGAACGCGGCCGCCAGGACATGGCCTTCGCCCTGACCTCCTGGAACGACGGTATCGAATCCTGGCGCTTCAACCTGCCAACCGACATGGACCGCGCCGCCACCGTGCGCGCCACCACCATCTTCGACCGCAGTCTGTTCCGTGCCGGCGAAACGGTCTCGATGAAGCACGTCATCCGCACCGAGACCCTGCAAGGCTTCGGCCTGCTGCGCAAGGAGGACCTGCCCACGCGCGTGCGCATCAGCCATCTGGGCAGTGGCCAGCAATACCAGTTTCCCCTGACCTGGCGCGGCAACAAGAGCGCCGAGACCAGCTTCGTCCTGCCGCGCGAAGCCAAGCTGGGGACCTATGAAGTGGTGCTGGACCAGGGCGAGGTCGATACCAGCGCCAGCACCAGCACCAGCGCGAACGAGGGCGAGTCCGAAGACGGCTACGGACGCGGCACCTATGTCACCGGCAGCTTCCGCGTGGAAGAATTCCGCCTGCCGCTGATGCAGGGCCGCATCACGCCGCCCAAGGGCGCCCAGGTCGCCATCAAGGAATTGCCGCTGGACCTGCAACTGAACTACATCAACGGCGGTGGCGCGGCCAACCAGGCCGTGCGGGTATCGTCGCTGCTGCGTTCGCGCGGGGTGAACATCGCGGGTTACGACGGTTTCTCCTTCGACGCTCCGCGCAGCGACGACGACAGCAATGCCGACGACCAGAAGATCGTCGCCGACAAGCTCGCCGTCACCCTCGACAAGAACGGCAGCGGTCGCGCCGTCATTGGCAAGCTGCCGGTGCTGCAACGCCCGCAGGAACTGCTCACCGAAATGACCTACAGCGACCCCAACGGTGAAGTGCAGACCATCTCCAGCGTCACGCCGCTGTGGCCATCGGCGGTGGTGGTGGGCCTGCGCACGGGCAACTGGGTGTCGGTCAAGAAAAAGCTGACGCTGACCGCCGTCACCCTCAATACTTCCGGCCAGCCGCAGGCCGGCGTGCCGGTGGAAATCCGTGGCCTGGCGCGCAAGACCAATTCGCACCGCAAACGCATGGTGGGCGGCTTCTACGCCTATGAAAACGACGAGAGCAAGCAAGACCTCGGCAAGCTTTGCGCCGGCAAGAGCGACCAGCACGGCATGTTCACCTGCGACACTGAACTTTCCGAGGCCGGTAATGTGGAACTGATCGCCAGCGCCAGGGATGGCAATGGCAATGCGGCTGCCGCCCGTTCCTCGGTGTGGGTCACCGGGCGTGGCGAAGTCTGGTTCGATGGCGAGAACCAGGACCGCATCGACATCCTGCCCGAGAAAAAGAACTACCAGCCCGGCGAGACCGCCACCTTCCAGGTGCGCATGCCGTTCCGTCACGCGACCGCGCTGGTTGCCGTGGAGCGTGAAGGCGTCATCGATACCCGCGTGGTGCAACTGTCCGGCCAGGACCCTACCATCAGCGTGCCGATGAAAGCCGAGTACGGTCCCAATGTCTATGTCTCGGTGCTGGCCGTGCGCGGTCGCATGCGCGAGGTGCCGTGGTATTCCTTCTTCGTCTGGGGCTGGAAGGAGCCGCTCAACTGGTGGCATGAATTCCGCACCTATCAGGGACCCGGTCCCATCGTCGATCTCTCCAAGCCGGCGTGGAAGTTCGGCATCGCCGAAGTCAACATCGGCGACGCCGGCCATCGCCTGCAGGTGGCGGTGACGACCGACAAGCCCACCTATCCCATCCGCGCCATCGCCAAGGTGCAAGTGCAGGTGAAACTGCCCAACGGCAAACCGGCCGCCGGGGGTGAATTCGCCCTGGCCGCCGTCGATGAAGCCCTGCTGGAACTGCAGCCCAATGGCAGCTGGGATGTCTTGCGCGCCATGCTGCAACGACGCAGCTATGGCGTGGAAACCTCCACCGCGCAGATGCAGGTGGTCGGCAAGCGCCACTACGGCAAGAAGGCCACGCCGGCCGGTGGCGGCGGTGGTCGCGCCCCCACGCGAGAACTGTTCGACACCCTGCTGGCATGGAAGCCCAAGGTCACCCTGGATGCCGAGGGCAGGGCGCAACTGGAGGTGCCGTTGAACGATGCGCTGACCTCCTTCCGCATCGTGGCCATCGCCGAGAATGGCGTCAGCGATTTCGGAACCGGCAGCGTCAGCATCCGGTCCGCCCAGGATGTGCAGGTCATCTCCGGCCTGCCGCCCCTGGTGCGTGAAGGCGACAGCTTCAACGGCAGCGTCACCGTGCGCAATACCACCACCCATGACATGACGCTCAAGGTCAGCGCACGCGCCCAGGGCGGCACGCCCGCCAGCACCCTGACGCTGCCCGAGCGCGACATCAAGATCGCGGCCGGGCAGTCGGCCGAAGTGATGTGGCCGGTGCAGACGCCGGAAGGCATCAGCCAGCTGGCCTGGGAAATCAGCGCCCAGGAGCAGGGCGGCCAGAAGGCCAAGGACGCCATGAAGTTCAGCCAGCGCGTGGTACCGGCGGTCCCGGTGACGGTGCAGCAGGCGACCCTGTTCCAGCTGGACAAGAGCGCCGCCCTCAGCGTCTCCCGCCCGGCCGACAGCCTCCCCGGACGCGGTGGCCTGGCCATCTCGCTCAAGCCCAGCCTGGCCGGTGGCAGTGATGCGCTGACCCGCTACTTCGTCAACTACCCCTTTGCCTGCCTGGAGCAGAAGACCTCCAAGGCCATCGGCCTGCGCGATGAAGCGGCGTGGCAGAAGATCGTGGCCGACCTGCCGACCTATCTCGACGGCGACGGCCTGGCCTACTACTTCCCGCCCAGCGACAGCGGCGCGCGGCGTGGCAGCGACACGCTCACCGCCTACCTGCTGGCGGCCACCAACGAGGCTGGCTATGCCATCCCGCCCGCCAGCCGCGACAAGATGCTCGACGGCCTGGCCGGCTTCGTGGAGGGCAAGGTGATGCGCGAGTTCTGGTCGCCGCAGAAGGACCTGGACGTGCGCAAGCTGGCCGCGCTGGAAGCCCTGTCGCGCTACAACCGCGTGCAGCCTGCCATGCTCGGATCGATCCAGCTCAACCCCAACCAGTGGCCCACCTCCGGCCTGCTGGACTGGATCGCCATCCTGCAGCGGGTCACCGCCATCCCCGAACGCCAGAAGAAGCTCGACGAGGCGGACCAGATCCTGCGCGCCCGCCTGAACTTCCAGGGCACGCGCATGGGCTTCTCCAATGAAGAGGGCGACTACTGGTGGTGGCTCATGAGCAGCGGCGACGCCAATGCCAACCGCCTGATCCTGCTGGCACTGAACAATCCGGCCTGGCGCGACGACCTGCCGCGTCTGGTGGCCGGCGCCATCGGCCGCCAGCAGCGCGGCCACTGGAGCACCACCACCGCCAACGTCTGGGGCAGCCTGGCCCTGGAGAAATTCGCCCGCAAGTTCGAATCCGAACCGGTCACCGGCAGCACTCGCGCCACGCTGGAGCAGGGTGGGGGCAACACTGCCGCGGGTGCCACCAGTGCCGCCGGTACCACGCAGAGCCTGGCCTGGAGCAGCGCCGCCAGCGGCGGCAAGCTGCAACTGCCCTGGCCCGACGGCAATGCGCAAGGCGGCAATGTGCGCTTTACGCAAGAGGGCAATGGCAAGCCCTGGGTCACGCTGCAAAGCCTGGCCGCCGTCCCCCTGAAACAAGCCTTCGCGGCCGGCTACCGCATCAGCCGCAAGGTCGAGGCCATCGAGCAGAAGCAGGCCGGCGTCTATACCCGTGGCGATGTGCTGCGGGTGACGCTGGACATCGATGCCCAGAGCGAGATGACCTGGGTCGTCGTCAGCGATCCGGTGCCGGGCGGTGCGACCCTGCTGGGTTCCGGCCTGGGGCGTGATTCCGCCATCGCCCAGGGCAAGCAGGACAGCCCGCGTGATCGCGGCATGGGCTGGCTGGCCTACGAGGAACGCAGCTTCGAAGCCTATCGCGCCTACTACGAGTCCATGCCCAAGGGCCGCACCAGCATCAGCTACACAGTGCGCCTGAACAATGCCGGCGAATTCAACCTGCCGCCCACGCGGGTGGAGGCCATGTATGCACCGGAAATGTTTGGCGAAGTGCCGAACGCCAAACTGGTCGTCAAGGCGGCACCGTGATCGCCAGCGGCACGCCCTGGTCCCGCGCCGGCGCACGCTGCGCGCTGGTGCTGGCCTTGCTGCTGCCGGTCAGCGCGGAGGCGGTATCTTCGTTTGCCGAGGTGCAGCGCGACTTCCTCCCCTCCGAGGCCAGCCTGCTGGACCGCAACGGCGAGCTGCTGCAGCGCCTGCGTGTGAACATGGACGAACGCAAGCTCGCCTGGGTGAAGCTGGAAGATGTCTCGCCCGCCCTGCGCCAGGCCCTGATTGCCTCCGAAGACCGGCGTTTCTACCAGCACAGCGGCATCGACTGGAATGCCGTCGCGGCCTCGGCCTGGGGCAATCTCTGGAATACCCGGACCCGCGGCGCCTCCACCATCACCATGCAACTGGCGGGCCTGCTCCATGACGACCTGCGTCGCAAATCCGGCGCACGCACGCTGACGCAGAAGGTCTCGCAGGCGTGGATCGCGCAATCGCTGGAACGCAGCTGGCGCAAGGACCAGATCCTGGAGGCCTACCTCAATCTGGTCTCCTTCCGGGGCGAGCTGGTGGGTGTGCATGCCTTGTCGCGCGTCATGTTCGGCAAGCACCCCAGTGGCCTGGACCAGGGAGAAGCCGCCATTGCGGTCGCCCTGATCCGCGCCCCCAACGCCACCCCGCGCCGCGTGGCCGAGCGCGCCTGCGCCATCCTGAAGGAACAGGGCGCTGCCGAACAATGCAATGGCATGGATGGCCGCACCGAACTGGTCCTGGCCCGTGCCGCCGCCAAACGCGACCTGCCGGGCGCCAGCGATGCACCGCAGCTGGCCCCTCACCTGGCGCGCAAGCTCTTGAACACGCCCGGCCAGCAAGTGCGCTCCACACTGGACGCGCCCTTGCAGCGCTTCGCCTCGCAAGCCCTGCGCCATCAACTGGCCGGCCTGGCCGAACGCAACATCGAGGATGGCGCCATCATCGTCATCGACAACGCCACCGGTGAGGTCCTGGCCTGGGTCGGCTCCAGTGGCAGCCTGTCGGCGGCCGCCAATGTCGATGGCGTAGTCGCACAGCGCCAGGCCGGCTCGACGCTCAAGCCTTTCCTCTACGAACTGGCGATCGAAAGAAAGTGGCTCACGGCGGCCTCGCTGCTGGACGATTCCCCCGTCAACCTCGCCACCAGCGCCGGACTCTACATCCCGCAGAACTATGACAAGCAATACAAGGGGCTGGTCAGCCTGCGTACCTCGCTGGGTTCTTCCCTGAACATCCCGGCCGTGCGCACGCTGGTGATGGTCACGCCCGAGCGCTTCTTCCGCCGCCTGCAGACGCTGGGCTTCAACCTGCGCGAGAGCGGTGACTACTACGGCTACAGCCTGGCCCTGGGCAGTGCCGACGTGACTCTGGCCAACCTTGCCAATGCCTATCGCGCATTGGCCAACCAGGGCCGCTACTCCCCCTTGCGCATGCGACTGGATGACGCCCGCACCGCGCCGCGCCCGGTACCGGTGATGGACGCCGATGCCGCCTACATCATCGGCGACATCCTCTCCGACCGCAGCGCCCGCGCCCGCACCTTCGGCCTGGAGAACGCGCTGTCCACCCGTATCTGGACCGCCGTCAAGACCGGCACCTCCAAGGACATGCGCGACAACTGGTGCGTCGGCTATTCCTCGCGTTACACCGTCGGCGTGTGGGTCGGCAATGCCTCCGGTGCCCCGATGTGGGATGTCTCCGGCGTGACCGGCGCCGCACCGGTGTGGCAGGAGGTGATGCAGTACCTGCATGAGCGCGGCCGCGGCGGCAGTCGGGATGCCCGTAGTAGCCCGCCGCAGAAGCCGGCCGGCGTACAGGCCCAGGCAATACGTTATGAACAGGACGTCGAGGCCGCCCGCACCGAATACTTCCTGCCCGGCACGGCGCAGTCCGAGATCCGCATCGCGCACGCGCGCGAAATCCGTCCGGCCATCACCTATCCGACCGCCGGCATGCTGGTAGCGCTGGACCCGGATATTCCACCGGCACGCCAACGCATCCGCTTCCGCGCCCAGGGTGCGCCGGCTGGCAGTCGCTGGCAATTGGATGGCAAGCTGATGCCGGAGGCTGTGATGGAAGCGGGGCGGGTGCGGGCGCAGCAGGTTGCTGCCGCATCGGCCGGAACAGTCGAGGCAGAACTGGGCTTCGACTGGATGCCCTGGCCAGGCAAGCACACCCTGGTGTTGCAGGACCGGGGCGGCAGGCAGCTCGATGGTGTACGTTTCGAGGTGCGCGGGGCAGTGGCGCGGCCCGAGGGCAAGCCGCGCCACTGAACACCCCATGCATGGGGTGTTCAGTGGCGCAGAATCAGGGGCGCGGAATCAGCTGCGGCGACACTTGCCGGGCGTGTGCAGCAAAGACGTGTTCCGCATCCAGCGGCAGCAGATAGCCTTCGCGCACCAGTTTCTGGCCAGCTGCCTCGACTTGGGCGGCGTAATCGGCCCGGCCCTGGTAACGGCGATCCAGCGCAGGACGTGGATCGCCGCTGCTCCTGGCTTCACTGCTCACGGCAAAGGGTATCGCACTGCCCAGCGAGGAACAGGTTTCGCCCTGGGCGTGACCGGCGGCACGCAGGTTCCAGCCCGTATAGGTGGCCAGCGGAACCGCCACTTCAGGTTGGGCAATGCCGCCCAGCTCATTGCCATCGCCATCGACCTTCGGTACCAGGATGCGATAGGAGCGTGTCACATCTGCCACCGGGATGGCGCCGCGATAGTCGGTGACAGTCAGCGGATTGTGGATGCCGCTATAGACCAGATGCAGTTCGGTCGGGGCCACGTCGCCCGCCGCATTGGCCAGTGGCACGCGCACATTGTCCAGTGCCGGGAATCCGACCGAGACCTGGTCCGGTGTCACTGCCGTGCCGCCGGCCACCGTCGGGTAGCGCGACGGTGGCGGTAACTGGCCCTTGGCCAGCCAGTTTTCCATGGCCGGGATCATGGCGCGCAAGACCGGCGCCTGGGTCACCGGGCTCGGTGGGAACTGGCACATGCTGTCCTTGCCGATCTGCTTGACCAGCCCATTTCCGACACCAGGACCACCGGCGTGCTGGGTGCCGGAAATCAGGTAGTAGCGCACGTCGTCCGGCAAGACCAGATCCTTGCCCGCGCCATCCGTGACCACCAGTGCGCCGCGGCCGCCCCACCATTCAAAACTGCCGTCGATCTGCATGATCTTCGGGCAGGTCGCGCTGGCGCTGCACTGCCTGAGCAAGCCATCGGTGGCGCCACTGACCGGATCTTTGATGTCGTTGTAGGCGAAGGGGAACTGGTCGCCAGGCATCCAGTGTTCTTCGTGGCCTTTGGACCAGCGGCCGGGTTGTGAAAACCGTTCATTGATCCAGGTGCGGCGGCCGCCCGGAATGATGGCCATCATCCCGTCGAAGACCTTGTTGCCCTGTGCATTCCTGTTGAAACCCATGTAGAGGAAATCACGCATGAATCTGCCCGACTGTGAAATCCCTTCGCCGATGGTCAGGTCGAAATTGCGTTTGTTGGGCATCGTGCAGGCCGGCTGGCTGACGCAGGCAGCGTCCTTCATGTCGTTCAGAGGATTGGCCCTCCCTGTGGCATCGGTCGGCGTGTCGCGCAGGAAGCTCACCAGGTCGCGCACGGCGGCAAAGCCGATGGCCATGACCCTGGGGTGGGTCGCGGGATAGACGAAGCTGTAGATGCTGCCCTGGTCGGGAGTTACGGCGGCGCCATCCGGACCAGGTACGGCCGGTGGAGGGGTAAAGACCACGTTTACGCTCCCGTCTGCCCGGGGCTCGTAATGCCAGTCGGTGACGGCGGCGGCGGGCGCCTGGTAATCCTGCTGGCCCTGCGCATTGCGCCAGCTCTGGCGTACGGTGAAGCTCACATGCGACTTGTCGCGCAGCGATGCCGGCGGGTAGGAGAGTTTGAATTCGTTGTGTCCCTGATGGAAATCGGGGATGTATTCTTCGCGGCTCAGGCCAGTGATGGCGGATCCGTCCTTGTGCGTGACCACCGGAAAACGTGTGCCCAACGTACCGTCGATGGCCTCGCCTGATTGCTTCAGATCGCCCTGCCATCCGCTCCAGACGATGGTGTAGCCGGCCCGGAGCAGGGAAGGATAGGTGTCGCCGGGAGCCGGTCCGTGGCGCAGGGATTTGCCCCCGATGAAGAATTCCTGGGCCAGCTTGCGGCCGCGATTGGCCACGTCATAGAACAGCACGCGACGCGCCTGGGCTGCCGACTTGGGGCGCAGGATCACGAAGTCGGTCGTATAGGACACATAGCCGTCGGCATCCCTGGGCGCCTTGTCGAGATCGGTAATCATCGCGTTGTCGGGATGATGGGGATCAAGCTTGCCATGCACCATGCCCGAGACCAGCTGGTAGGGACCGGCTGCCCCTGCCGGGGTATTTCCGCCGAATGCATCCACGGTCTGGGTAATTTCAAGCTGGGCTATATATCCGGCCGGCTTGCCGGCTGGACCTGCGGCATTTGCCTGAGCCGCGGCGGCAGTGCACAGCATGGCGGCGAGCAGGGTGAGGGTGGTCTTCATAGTCTCCCTTGTTATGGATAAGAACGAGGAAGGCTAAGCCTACCGCAAAGTGGGCGAGTGCTTTTTCCTTCAGCCAAAAACGCAAAAGGCCGAATGATTTTCATCATTCGGCCTTTTAAGTTTTGCTGCGCACTGAGGCAGTCGGTCACGTCCCGCGACCCCGTCTGGCCTTGCAAGGCCAGACCTTCTCGTCCTTCCCGCAAAGTGCGCAGGCGCATTGCTCGTGGTCCCCAAGAAGAATGGCCGCAAAACGCAAAAGGTCGATTGATTTTCATCAATCGACCTTTTTTGTTTGGTGCCCACGGAGGGACTCGAACCCCCACACCTCGCGGCACATGGACCTGAACCATGCGCGTCTACCAATTCCGCCACGTGGGCCTTTTCGCAGCAGCAATCAATCCGCCGTGCTTGAAAGAGGCTGCATTCTAATGGCATTTTTCTTCGGCGTCACTACCTAATTTCAATTTTTTCCATCTCCGCTTTTCCCTGCCGGCGCAGGGTGGCCGCGGCGCCCGTTTGTGTGCCGTCCAAGCTCCCGGAGACGTCCTTCAGCCGGATGCAATTCAGGCGAGACGCGCACCTTTCCACGCCCATTTCGCTACCGGATTTACAGGCAGGGGTTCTTGCGCAGCCTCAATCCTTCACTAAATAGTTTACACAAGGCAATTCTTTGGCTATATTGCATACGTATGCAATATAGCTCAAGTCAGCTTTGCATACTCCCTCTCAAAACCACAACATCAACAGGAGACCACCTTGAGGATCCATGCTGCTCTCGGCATGGCTGCGCTTTCGCTCGGCCATTTCGCTACTTTCGTCCAACCCGTCCAGGCCCATGAAACGTCCAATATCGTCATCTATGGCCTGGTCGATTCCGGACTGAGCTACTACAGCAACAGCGTCGCGCTCAATGGCGGCCAGATTGCAGCATCCGGTTCGGCGCTGCGGCTGGATAACGGCATCGCGGCCGGCAATCGTGTCGGTTTCTCCGGCAGCGAAGACCTGGGCGGCGGCATGTCGGCCGTCTTCAAGCTGGAAAACGGCTTCGACGCGGCCAAGGGCAGCATGGGGCAGGGCGGTCTGCTGTTCGGACGCCAGTCCTATGTGGGACTGAACACGGCCGCCGGCTTGTGGGCGATCGGACGCCAGTACGACTTCATGTTCGATTACCTCAACCTGATGGGTTATACCAACGCCGGTCACAACAACATCGGCGCCAGCGGACAGGGCCTGGATGGCATGAGTGCCATCGCTGCGACGGCACAGCTGGGCAATCACACCTACGGCGCGCGGGTCAACAATGCGCTCAAGTTTTCCAGCAACAGCTTTTCGGGTTTCCGTTTCGGGGCCTTGCTGGGATTGGGTGAGCAGGCCGGTTCGCAGTCGCGTGGCAGCACCGCGCAGGCAGGCCTGAACTATGGACAGGGCAACTTCCTCATCGGCGCGGTGGCGGGCGTCTCCAGCGTGCCGGGCAGCGACAGCCAGTACGCCACCAAGCGGCTGGCCGGCGCGGGGGCCAAGCTGACGCTGGACAAGCTGGCCCTCTACGGTTCCTACACCCAGGTGCATTTCGACGGTCTTGTCAGTTACGCCGCACGCGGGATCAGCTGGAAGGGCGCGCGGGTGGACACGCTCGATATCGGCGCCGATTACCAGTTCACACCGGTGGTCAATGGCGGTCTGTCCTGGCAGCACCAGACCCGCAACAGCGATCTGGGGGCGGCCGATCAGGTCACGGCTTCGGTTTCCTATTCGCTGTCCAAGCGTACTTCGCTCTATTCCACCGTGGCTTACCAGCATGATCGCGCCTTCGGTGCATTGAGCGTGTTCGGCGCCGGCACACCGTCGTCCAATGGGGTGCAGGTGGTCTCGCGCGTGGCCATGCGCACGGCCTTCTGAATGGCCCAGGGGAGGAGTCGAACATGAAACAAGATCGTCGAGGTTTCCTGCTGTCGTCCGCAGCCATGCTGGGGGCAGGCGCAAGTGGCAGCCTGCCGCTGCTGGCGCGGGCACAACCGCAAGCGAACGGGGTGACGCCGGGCAAGCCCTTCAAGGGTGTCGAGCTGAACGTGCTGACCGTGGTGGCGCCGCAGTTCCGCGCCCATGAGGCGCGCCTGGCGGCCTTCGAGGAGTTGACCGGCATCCGCGTCAAGTACCAGTACGTGCCCTTCACCAGCATCCGCGACAAGCTCACCGCCGAGATGGTGGCCGAGAATGGCGACTACGACGTGGTCTCCGTCATGGATGTCTGGGCGCCCTCGCTGAAGAACCTGCTGCATCCGCTCAACGACGGCATTCGCGACAAGGGCATCGACATGACGCGCTATCCCGATGCCTACCTGCGCGCCAGCCGCAACGAGTCCGGCTATATCGGCCTGCCCATTCGCGGTCACGTGCAATTGCTGTTCTATCGCAAGGATGTGCTGGCCGATCTCAAGCTGCCCGTCCCCAAGACCTGGGCTGAGGTGGTGAAGGTGTCGCAGGCTATCCAGGCCGGTGCCGGCATGCCGGGCATTGCCATGTACTACGGCAAGAACTCGGGACAGAACCTGATGGTCTGGTTCGATTTCCTGTGGGGACGTGGGGGTGAACTGCTGGATGCGCGCAACCAGCCCGCCTTCCATTCGCCGGCCGGCATTGCGGCCACCCAGGATTACCTGGACCTGATGCTCAAGCACAAGGTCACGCCGGCCGGTTCGGTCAGCTTCAACGAGACCGATGCCGTCAATTCCATGGCCCAGGGCAAGTGCGCCATGTTGCCCACCTGGTGGTGGCGTTACCAGGGGCTCACGGACGCCAAGTCCTCCACGCTGTCGCCGGAGAAGGTGGGCTTTGCGCCCATGCCGGGCTACCCCGGCGTGGCCACGCCGTCCCACACCAACCTGTGGCTCTACGGTATCGACCGCCATTCGAAGAAGAAGGCAGCAGCCATGGAATTCCTGGCCTGGCTGACCCAGCCTGCCATCGAGAAGTCCCTGTTGCTGGACCCGGCCCAGCACGAGATCGTCAGCGTGCAGAGCGCCAATCTGGCCGACCCCGCCGTCAATGCGCTCTCGCAGGGCATGCACAAGATGGCCGGCGAGGTCTTGAAGAACGCCCGCGTGCTGCCGCTGATTCCGCAGTGGCCGGTGATCTCCGACATCCTCGATACGGCGATCTCGAAGATGGCGCTGGGCACCGTCCCGGTCAAGGAGGGACTTGACGACGCTGCCAGAAAGGTCCGCAAGCTGGTCTGACCCAGTCTGACCTGGCCTGCCTGTCCTCCACCCGGAGGGCAGGCAGCCCTGCCGTGGCGGCCAGGCCGGCCGTCCCAACCTGATTCCAACCCCGTTCCATGAAAAACAATCGTCTGGCGTACTTGCTGATGCTGCCGGCCCTGCTGGTCATCGCCGTCACTACCGTATTTCCCTTGCTGTATTCCCTGGCGCTGTCGTTCCGCAGCTGGAAGCTGTCGTATTCGTCGGCACCCGGCCCCTTCGTCGGCCTGGACAACTATGCGGAACTGCTGGCCGGCGATTCCGAATTCGTCGCCTCCATTGCGACCACGCTGTCCTTCGTCGGTATCGACGTGCTGGCGACCTGCCTCATTGCGCTGGGCTGCGCCTTGCTGTTGCGTCGCACCGGCCGCGTGACCTCGGTGGCGCGGGCGCTGCTGATGCTGCCCTTCGTGATGAGCCCGGCGCTGATCGGCATTTCATTGCGCTTCTTCCTGAACCCGGAATACGGCGTCATCGCCGCATCGCTGGGCAAGCTCTTTCCCGGGCTGGCCAGCCTGATCTGGCTGGCGCATCCGGCCTGGGCCATGGTGGCGCTGGTGATCAGCGATGTCTGGCACTGGGCGCCCTACATGACGCTGATCCTGCTGGGTGGCCTGGCCTCGGTCCCCAAGGAGACCGAAGAGGCGGCCGCCGTCGATGGCGCCTCGCCCCTGCGCATCTTCGTCGATATCACGCTGCCGCAACTCAAGCCGGTGGTGGCGGTGGTGATCCTGTTGAAGACCGTGTTCGCGCTCAAGGCCTTCGATGCCGTCTTCGCCCTCACCGATGGCGGGCCGGGCAATGCCACCACCACGCTGGCCTACCTGGTCTACCAGATCGGCTTCAAGTACTACGACATGGGCTATGCGGCGGCGGCCGGTTATGTCCTCACGGCGGTGATGCTGGTGCTGGCCGGTTTCTACATGCGCCTCGCTTTCAAGAAAGGAATCTGAATGAGCAAGCCCTGCAACCCCGGCGTCATGACATCGCGGCTGGCGCGGATCGGCGGCTTGATCGGCGTCTACGCCATCATCGGCTGCATCCTGCTGCCTATCCTCTGGATCGTGCTGACGTCCTTCAAGACCCCGCGTGATGTGTACACCCTGCAGCTCTGGTTCACCCCCACCTGGGACAATTTCAGGACCGTCTTCGCCGCCCCCTGGCATCTTGGCGACAAGCTCGCCAACAGCCTCTGGGTGGCGCTGGGAACGGTGCTGGTGGCGATCCCGCTGGCCGTGACGGCGGCCTATGCATTCTCGCGCTTCCGTTTCCCCGGCCGGCAGGCGCTGTTCGTGGGCATCGTGGCCTCGCAGTTCATCCCGGCGGCCATCGTGGTGCTGCCGTATTTCCTGATGTTCAAGCAGCTGGGGCTGCTCGACACCCGCAGTGCATTGGTGATCGTCAACCTCTCCATCGTGTTGCCGTATTCGATCTGGATGATCAAGGGCTTCATCGACGCCGTGCCGGTGGATATCGAAGAGTCCGCCATGATCGACGGCGCATCGCTGGGTCGCATCATCGCCACCATCATCGTTCCCACGGCGCTGCCGGGCATCATCACCTCGGCCGTCTTCAGCTTCACGCTGACCTGGAACGAGTTCATCTTCGCCCTCATCACCTCCAAGCAGAACGCGGTCACCTTGCCCATCGCCCTGGTGGCGCTGCGGACCGAACGTGGCGACCTGTGGGAGCTGATGGCGGCGGCCGGCATGATCATCGCGCTGCCCATGTTCCTGCTGTCGATGACGGTGCAAAAACAATTCATCAAGAGCCTGACCCAGGGTTCGGTGCGATAGCGCACCCCCTATCAGCCCAGCCAATATCAAGAATGGAGAAGACAGAATGACCACGCTGCGCCTGCAAGGCATAGACAAGAAATGGGACGGCTTTCACGCCGTCAAGAATCTCGACCTGCAGATCGAGGACCGCGAATTCCTGGTCCTGCTGGGGCCGTCCGGATGCGGCAAGACCACCACCATGCGCATGATCGCCGGGCTGGAAGAGCCGACCTCCGGCGACCTGTATTTCGATACGCAACGCGTCAACGGCATCGCGCCGCGCCTGCGCGATGTGTCCATGGTGTTCCAGAACTACGGGCTCTATCCGCACATGACGGTACGCGACAACATCGCCTATCCGCTCAAGCTGCGCCGCCAGCCGGCGGCCGAGATCGAGGCCGCCGTGCAGCGCGCCGCCGGTCGGGTGGAATTGCAGCACCTGCTGCAGCGCCGGCCGGCCGAACTCAGCGGTGGCCAGCGCCAGCGCGTGGCCCTGGCACGTTCCATTGTGCGCAAGCCGCGCGTGTTCCTGATGGACGAGCCCTTGTCCAACCTCGACGCCAAGCTGCGCGGCACCATGCGCGCCGAACTGCGCCACCTGGCACGCGAACTGGAGGTGACCACCGTCTATGTCACCCACGACCAGGTCGAGGCCATGACCCTGGCCACGCGGGTGGCCATCATGAAGGAGGGCGTGCTGCAGCAGATCGATACGCCCGAAAACATCTACAACCGTCCCGCCAACGCCTTCGTGGCCGGTTTCATCGGCTCGCCGGCGATGAACCTGTTGCACGGCGACGGTGACCAGGACCGCTTCCTGGTTGGCGGTGGCCATGTGGTGGCGGTGCAGCCGCCGCGCGCGGGCAAGCTGATCCTGGGCGTGCGTCCCGAGGACGTGCAACTGGCCAGGGAACCCGGCACAGCCAACCTGCTGGGCGAGGTCTATGCCTTCGAACTGCTGGGCGACAACACGCTGGTGACGGTCAAGCTGGAGGGACAGTATTTCGTGGCCAAGCTGGAAAAGGGCGAGCGCGTGAAGGAAGGCGACCCCATCGCCTTCTGCATCCGCCCGGAACGTCTCTACTGGTTCGACGCCCACAGCGGCGACCGCATCGATCAATGAGGCAGGACCAAAGACACAGGATCACAGACACGGGACCAACGACACAGGAACAATGAGATGAGCATCTATCTGACCCAAGAACAAGCCGAGGCACGCCATATCCGGAAGACACAATACGTCTCCTGCGACGAAGCCTTCCTGGATTGCCGCCTGCCAGGCTCCATGCCCAAGGAAAACTATTCCATCATCGGCCCCGGCGTGACGCAAAGCGCCAGCCAGGTGGTGAACCTGAAGGAGCCGCACGGGTTCAACATCGGCGCGGCCGCCATGCCTCACGGTGTGACCAACAACCTGCACATCCACTTCACCAGCGAAGTATTCATCTGCACCCGTGGCGAGTGGTTGCTGCGCTGGGGGCCGCGAGGCGAGGAGGGCGAGTATGTGCTCAAGGCCGGCGATATCGTCTGCCTGCCGACCTGGATCTTCCGCGGCTTCACCAATGTCGGGCCGGATGACGGCTGGCTGTTTTCCTGCCTGGGCGGGGACGACACCGGCGGGGTCATCTGGAGTCCGGACATCATGGGCCAGGCCAACGAGACCGGCCTCTATCTGGCCGAAGACAACCAGCTCATCGACCGCCGCGCCGGCCAGCTCCTGCCCCTGGGTTTGAAGTGGATGGCGCCGTTCCCGGCGGAGGAAGTGGCGCGCCTGCGCAAGGTCTCGCCGGAAGAAATGCGAGGCCGTGTCACCACCGCCGAGGACCGCGCCTTCAGCAGCCACGCGCTGCTTGATGCCTGCCTGCCCGGCCATGCCAGCCAGCTGGCGCCGGTGATCGGCTACGGCATCACCCAGGACCGCAACCAGCGCCCCCGGGTGCAGGACCCGCAGGGCTTCTCCATCGAATGGATGCGCTTGCCACCCGGGCAGGAGGCCGGCCCCTTCCTGATCAGCCAGAAGATGGTGGTCATCTGCATCCGGGGCAGTGTGCGCGTGGCCTTCAATGAAGATGCCTCCAGCGTGGTGGAGCTACAGGAGCAGGACACCCTGTCCATCCCGGGTGAGGTCTGGCGCTGTTTTGCCAATGCCTCCGGCAGCGATGTCGAACTCTTGCTCATCTGCGCCGGTGACGAGCGCAAGCGCCCGCGCTTTGGCGAAACCATCCAGGTGGCCGTCGGCGCCCGTGGCGTGGCGCTGGATGCCAGCGACTACCTGTGCCGCACCGAATTGATGCCCAGCACCAGTCACTGGCTCAAGTGATGTCCCTTATCCCGATACGAAAGGAAACCGCATGCGCCCCAATGACTTGAGGAGCAAATCGGAGAATGGCCTGCCACTGGTCAACGCCTGGCTCTCCATTCCCAGCGCCTATGCCGCCGAGGTGGTGGCAGCCCAGGGCTTCGATTCGGTCACGGTCGATCTGCAGCACGGCATGATGGACTTCGCGCAGGCGGTCGCCATGCTGCAGGCCATCAGCACCACCCAGGCGGTGCCGCTGGTGCGCAGTAGCAGCGCCGAGCCCAGCCACCTGATGCGCCTGCTGGACGCCGGCGCCTACGGCGTCATCTGCCCGCAGGTCGATACGCCGGAGATCGCGCGCCAGTTCGTGGCGGCGTGCCGTTACCCGCCCATGGGCAACCGTTCCTTTGGACCGGCCCGGGGTCTGCTGTATGGCGGCCCCGATTATTTCGACCACGCCAATCACACCGTGCTGACGCTGGCCATGATCGAATCGGTGGAGGGCATGCGCAACATGGAAAGCATCATGGAGACCGATGGGCTCGATGGCATCTATGTCGGCCCCAATGACCTCGCGCTGTCACTGGGCGAGCGACCGGGCGCTAGCTTCGCGCCCCGGGTGGAGGAGGCCATCGCTGTCATCCTGGAAGCGGCACGCCAACGCAAGCTGATGACCGGTATCTTCTGCGCCGATGGCGACAGCGCGCAGGCGCGGCTGCAGCAGGGCTTCTCGCTGGTCACCCCGGGCAATGACGTGGGTAGCCTGGGCAGCGAATTGCGACGGCGTCTGGAACGCAGTCGCGGTGGACGCAGCCTCTCCGGGCATGCTCTCCAGCCGGCGGCGCGGGAGGGCGGAGGAGCCGGTGGCTATTGAAGCAAGGCACGGTGGCGCGGCGGATGCCTTGCCGCTGGTGCTGCTGCCCGGCACGCTGTGCGACAGCCGCATCTGGCTCGCGCATGTGGCTGCGCTGTCCCGACAGCGCGAGGTCATCGTGCCGCAGATCGGGCTGGAAGTCAGCTTGAGCGGCGAAGCCAGCCGTTTGCTGGCAATGCTGCCCCGGCGTTTCGCGCTCGGCGGTTTTTCGCTGGGTGCGATCCTGGCCTTCGAACTGGTGCGACAGGCCAGGCAACGGGTGGCGGGCCTGTGCATCGTGTCGTCCACCGCCCGCGCCGATGCGCCGCGCAACCTGACGCTGCGGCGCCTGCAGCTGGAACGCTTCGAGGCTGGCGAGGTGCAGGCACTGATGGAGCAGGAGATGTTGCCCGGCTACTTTCATCCGGGTGCTGATGCCGAGAGTCGGCAGCGCTGGAGCGAACGGGTGCTGACCATGGCGCGGGAGACGCCGGCAGCGGTCTTCCGCAACCAGGTCCGCTATGCCATCAGCCGGCCCGATTCCATGTCCACCCTGGCCGCCATGCAGGTGCCGGTACAGGTGCAGTGCGGCCAGAACGACCAGCTCTGCCCGCCGCAGCGGCAGGCCGAGATGGTGTTCGTGCGCAGTGGATGTTCGCTGGTCCGGGTCCCGGATTGCGGTCACTTTCTCCCCATCGAGGCAGAGCGTTCCAGTATCATCTCGATGGAAAAATGGCTGGATTGCGTATGCAACGGGATACCTGAACAGGCGGCATGAACAACCAAGCAAAGAAAATCGACAGCGCGGCCGACGGTGGCAAGAAGCCCGACATCGCCCGCGCCGCGCCCACCTCCAAGGACGTGGCCAGGCTGGCGGGGGTCTCGCAGTCGGCCGTCTCGCGGGTCTTTACGCCGGGCGCATCGGTGTCGGATGCGACGCGCGAGCGGGTGCAGGCCGCAGCCCGTCAACTGGGCTACAAGCCCAACGCCTTTGCGCGTGGCCTGATCACCCGTCACTCGCGCCTGATCGGCCTGGTCTTCCCGCAGCAGGCCACGCCGATCTATTCACTGGCGCTGGCGGAGTTTTGCCAGCGACTGCACCAGGCCGGCTACCAGACCCTGATCGTCACGGCCGAGAATTTCAGCAATGCCGATGAAGCCGTGCGCACCTTCTTCGATTACCAGATCGAAGGCCTGGTGGTGGCCTCCGCGACCTTGTCCTCCAGCCTCGCGCGCGAATGCGCGGAGCAGGGGCTGCCGGTGATCCAGTTCGCCCGCCGCGAGCGCGATCCCAGCATCAGCGCGGTGCTGAGCGACAACCAGCATGGCGGCAAGCTGGCCGCCAGCACGCTGGTCGCCGCCGCTTGCACCTCGCTGGCCTACATCGCCGGCAACCCGGGTACCTCCACCAATGAAGAACGCTTCCGAGGATTTGCCGCGCATCTGAAGAAAACGCAGGGGCAGGTGCCGCTGGTGATCGACGCCGCATTTTCCTACCAGGACGGCTGCGCCGCCGCGCATCGCCTGATGCAGGAAGCACCGCGTACCGATGGCGTCTTCTGTGCCAGCGACATGATTGCCCTGGGCTTCATGGATACCTTGCGCAGCGCCTACCGGGTGCGCATTCCTGAAGATATCTCGGTCATTGGCTTCGACGATGCGCCGGAGGCAAGCTGGGCTTCCTATCAACTGACCACCATCCGCCAGGATATTCCGCGACTGGTGCAGGAAACCTGCGACCTGTTGATGGCGCAGATGGAGCAGGTTGGTGGTGCGCCGGTGATTCGCGAGCTTGCGGTGGAACTGGTGATGCGGGGGACGGTGAGGGCGGGCAGGGCATAGAAGGAATTGGCTAGGGCGCAGGCGCTTTGCTCGTGGTCCCCAAAACGCAAAAGGCCGATTGATTTTCATCAATCGACCTTTTATGTTTTGCTGCGCACTGAGGCACTCGGTCACGTCCCGCGACCCCGTCTGGCCTTGCAAGGCCAGACCTTCTCGTCCCTCCCGCAAAGCGCGCAGGCGCTTTGCTCGTGTGCCCCAAAACGCAAAAGGCTGGCCGATTTTCATCGACCAGCCTTTTATGTTTTGGTGCCCACGGAGGGACTCGAACCCCCACACCTCGCGGCACATGGACCTGAACCATGCGCGTCTACCAATTCCGCCACGTGGGCCTTCTGGCATCAGCGGTAAGCTGCTGTGCTTGAAAGAGGCTGCATATTAAGGCCTATCAGGAAGGTGGTCAACACTTAATTGAAAAATCTTTTATTATTTTTCGCCTGCCTGTCTCCACCTGCAACAGGTCCCGAAAAACTAACAAAAACGGCGACCCTCGGGCCGCCGTTTTGAAGTGCCGCATCAGAGGCCGATGAAGCTCATCCGCCCAGGTAGGCTTCCACCACCTTGGGATTGCCCAGCAGGTTGGCGCCGCTATCCTGCAGCACGATCTTGCCGGTCTCCAGCACATATCCGCGCTGCGCGATGCGCAGTGCCTGGCGCACGTTCTGCTCCACCAGCAGGACCGTCATGCCGGTCTTGTTGATCTCCTGCACGATGCGGAAGATTTCCTGGATGATCAGCGGTGCCAGGCCCATCGACGGTTCGTCCAGCAGCAACACCTTGGGTTTGGCCATCAGGGCGCGGCCGATCGCCAGCATCTGCTGCTCGCCACCGGAGAGATTGCCGGCCAGCCCGGCGGCACGGTTCTTCAGCACCGGGAAGAGCGAGTACACCCACTCCAGGTCACGGGCCACGCCGTCCTTGTCGCGACGGGTGTAGGCGCCCAGGGCCAGGTTTTCTTCCACGGTCAGCGTGGTCAGGGTGGCGCGACCTTCGGCCACCTGCACCACACCGGATTCGACGATGCGGTGCGGCGACATCTGCAGCAAGTCCTGGTCATTGAGGAGCACGCGGCCGCGCTGCGCCTTCACCAGACCCGAGATGGCCAGCAGCGAGGTGCTCTTGCCGGCGCCATTGGCACCGACCAGGGCAGTGATCTCGCCTTCGTTCAGCGACAGGCTGATGCCCTTGACGGCTTCGATGTGGCCATAGGCCACGGCCAGGTCTTCCACCTGGAGGATGGGTTGCTTGTTACCGCTG
>PJUA01000412.1_pt1 | contig 25310 bp, 20 predicted proteins | sample 1512151 | NCBI WGS metagenome assembly PJUA01 (sample SAMN08177678, study PRJNA422409) | Soil metagenome, whole genome shotgun sequencing project. | isolation source: Soil enriched on filter paper: beechwood xylan treatment | place: USA: Madison | collected 2015-01-15
CGGGCCGGGCGGTCGCCGGTCAGCGAGCGCCGAGCGCGTGCTCCAGGGCGAGCTGGTTGAGGCGGACGAAGCCGAAGCCGCGGGCGGCGACCGCGTCGACGTCGAGGTCCTCGTAGGCCGAGGTGTCGGCGAGCAGGTCGTCGAGCGTCTCGCCCTCGGCGAGCGTCGGCTGCGCGAGGTCGAGCACGCCCGACTCCTCGAACGCCGCCTGGACCTCGGGGTCGGCGCGGAACGCCTGCGCGCGCTCCTTGAGCAGCAGGTACGTCGCCATGTTGGCCGACGCGGAGTCCCACACGCCCTGGAAGTCCTCGGTGCGCGACGGCTTGTAGTCGAAGTGGCGCGGACCGTCGTAGGTCGGGCCGCCCGACGGGAAGCCGTTCTCGAGCAGGTCGACCGTGGCGAACGCGGAGAACAGGTCGCCGTGGCCGAAGACGAGGTCCTGGTCGTACTTGATGGACTTCTGGCCGTTGAGGTCGATGTGGAAGAGCTTGCCCGCCCACAGCGCGAGGCCGATGCCCTGCGTGTAGTTGAGCCCCGCCATCTGCTCGTGGCCGACCTCGGGGTTGAGACCGACGATGTCGGCGTTCTCGAGGCGGTCGATCAGCGCGATCGCGTGGCCGATCGTGGGCAGGAGGATGTCGCCGCGGGGCTCGTTGGGCTTGGGCTCGAGCGCGATCTTGAGGTCGTAGCCCTTGCTCTTGATGTACGCGGCGACGGTGTCGATGCCCTCGGCGTAGCGGTCGTGCGCGGCGTTGAGGTCCTTGGCCGAGTCGTACTCGGCGCCCTCGCGGCCGCCCCACATGACGAAGGTGCTGGCACCGAGCTCGGCGGCGAGGTCGACGTTGCGCACGACCTTGCGCAGGCCGTAGCGGCGGACGCGGCGGTCGTTCGACGTGAACGCCCCGTCCTTGAAGATCGGGTGGCTGAAGGTGTTCGTCGTGACCATCTCGACGGTGATGCCGGTCTCGTCGAGGGCCTTCTTGAACCGCGTGAGGATGCGGTCACGCTCGGCCGCGTCGGAGCCGAACGGGACGACGTCGTCGTCGTGGAAGGTGACGTGCGCGGCGCCGAGCTCGGCGAGCTGGTGGACCGACTCGACGGGGTCCAGCCACGGGCGCGAGGCGCTGCCGAACTGGTCCTGGGCGTTCCATCCGACGGTCCAGAGGCCGAAGGAGAACTTGTCGTCGGGGGTGGGCTTGCGGACCATCGCGACCTCTCATCATCGAGTGCGCTCGCGCGGCGGGGTCGGCCGCGTCGAGATTTGTTGTACGGCTGAACTTATGGCGGATCCGGGCTAGGGTCAACCCCGTGAGGGCGACGGCAGCACGGCAGGCGAGCCTGCGGGAGCACAACCTCGGCCTCGTCCTGCGCGTCGTCCTGGACTCCGCCACCGCCGGCGCCCCACCACCGTCCCGCGCCGACGTCGCCGCCGCGACCGGGCTCGCCCGCGCGACCGTCTCCGCGCTCGTCGACCGGCTCGTCGCCGCCGGGCTCGTCGCCGAGCTCGACCCCGTCCCCACCCAGCGCGCCGGCCGCCCCGCGGTGCCGCTCGCCGCGCCGACCGGCACGCTCGCCGCCGTCGGGGCCGAGGTCAACGTCGACTACCTCGGCGTCCGCGTCCTCGACCTGTCCCGCCGCGTCCTCGCCGAGCACGTCGAGCACGGCGACTTCCGCGGCAGCGACCCCGCAGCCGTCCTCGCGCGGCTCGGCGCCCTCGTCGACACGGTCACCGCGACGCTGCCCGGCACCCACCCCGCGGCCCGGGTCGCCGGTGCGACCCTCGCGCTGCCCGGCCTCGTCGACGCGCGCGGCGGCGCCCTGCGCTACGCCCCCAACCTCGGCTGGCGCGACGTCGACGTCGCCGACCTCGCCCGCCGCTCGTCGGACACCCTGCGCGCCCACCCGCCACGGCTCGCCAACGAGGCCGACCTGGCCGCGCGCGCCGAGGCCGTCGCCCGCCGCACCGCCGACGGACGGCCCGGCTTCGTCTACGTCTCCGGCGAGATCGGCGTCGGCGGCGCCCTCGTCCTCGACGGCGAGATCTTCACCGGACGGCACGGCTGGGCCGGCGAGCTCGGGCACACCCTCGTCGGCGACGCCCGCACGCTCGAGCAGGTCGCCGGGCAGGACGCCCTGCTGCGCGCCGCCGGGCTCGACCCGCACGACGGCGTCGCCGCCCTCGTCGCCGCGGCGGCCGCCGACGCCCCCGGTGTGCGGGCGGCGCTCGCGGACGCCGGACGGGTCCTCGGGGCCGCCCTCGCGAACGTCGTCAACCTCGTCGACGTCGGCCACGTCGTCCTCGGCGGCACGTTCGCGTCGCTCGCCGACCACGTGCGCGGGCCCGTCCTCGACGCGCTGCGGCGGCACGTCATCGGCGCGCCGTGGGCCGCGCCGACGGTCGACGTCGCCCGTGCCGGCGACCACGCCGCGATGACCGGCGCCGCCCTGACCGTCCTGCGCACGGTCGTCGACGACCCGTCGGCGTGGATCGTCGAACCGGCGGACGCCCCCGCCTGACCCCGGCGGCGTACCGGGCGCCCGGGGTCGGTCTCGACGCACGGGCCGAGCGCTCACGCCCGCCCGCTCGGCGACGCGTCGATCGACCCAGCAGACCCGCGCCCGCCCAGGTCGGGGCTGCCCCGGAGCGCGACCGGACCCGCCCGCGTAGGCTCGGCGCCCGTGACGCGACTCTGGATCGGCACGTACCCCGAGGCCGGCGCCGGGACCCCCGTCGGGCTCGGCGAGGGCGTGTGGCGGGTGGACCTCGACGACGCGACGGGGGCCCTCTCCGACGCCGAGCTCGTCCTGACGCTCCCGTCCCCGTCGTTCCTCGCGGTCGCCCCCGACGGGCGGACGCTGTACGCGGCGCTCGAGGTCGAGGACGGCCAGGTCGTCACGCTCGACGTCGACGAGCGCGGCGGGCTCACCGAGCGGAGGCGCGTGCCGTCGGGCGGCGCGTACCCGTGCCACGTGTCGACGGACGTCGACGGGCTGGTCGCCGTCGCGAACTACGGCTCGGGCACGCTCGGCGTCCTGCCCGTCGCGGCCGACGGCGAGGCGGGCGAGCCCGTCGCGGCCCACGCGCACGTCGGCACCGGGCCCGTCGAGGACCGGCAGGAGGGCCCGCACGCGCACTTCGTGACCGTCGCGCCCGGTGGCCGGCACCTGCTCGTCGTCGACCTCGGGACGGACGAGGTCCGCCGCTACCGCCGTGTCGAGGACCGCGTCGAGCCCGACGGCGTCGCGGTCACGCTGCCGCCCGGCACCGGGCCCCGGCACCTCGACTTCGCGCCCGACGGCCGCACCGCGTACGTCGCGGGCGAGCTCGACGTGCAGGTCCACGTCCTCGCGTGGGACCCGGAGACGGCGACGGGCACCCCCGTCCAGACGGTGCCCGCCGTCGGTGCCGGGGTGCCGGTCGTCGGCGACGGGGGAGCGCACGACCCGGTCCGGCACCCCGACGGCGCGCTGCCGTCGCACCTGGTCGTCGACGGTGACGAGGTGCTCGTCGCGGTGCGCGGCGCCGACGTCCTCACGCGCTACCGCATCGGCGGCGACGGCCTGCTGGCCGACGGGCGCACGCACGCCCTGGGCGGCCACTGGCCGCGTCACTTCGTGGTCGTCGGCCCGTGGGTGGTCGTGGCGCTGGAGCGCGCGCACCTGCTGACGGTGCTCGGCCCGGACGGCGAGATCGTCTCGACGCTCCCCCTCCCGTCCCCGACCTGCCTGGCCCCGGCCTGACCCACCCGTTCGTCGTGACCGAATCGTGACCTTCTGCACTTACCGTCCGGTAAGTCTTTATGGTCTGCTGACGGGACCGCGGGACCGAGCAGGTCGCCGACGGGGCAACGGGGCCCCGACCGGCGTGGTCCGACGCGGCGACCGGCCAGGGGAGCCGGCCGGAGGCGTCACGAAGGAGTGGCCGTGCTGCGTGCCCGTCGTCGTCCCACCAGGAGCCACCGTCCGGGCAGCGACCTGCCCCCGGACACCGACCGACGCACCGGCGCCCCACCCGCAGAGCACCCCCGGGCGGCGGTCGCGACGCTCGCCGCCGCGGCCCTGACCGCCCCGCTCGTCCTCGTCACGGCAGGCCCGGCGACCGCGGCGCCGGGCGACCTGGCCCTCACGGGCACGGCGACCGCGTCGCAGCACCAGGCCGACGGCGACGGCACCTTCCCGCCCGACGCGGCGGTCGACGGTGACCCGGCGACCCGCTGGGCGAGCGGCAACGGCCCCGACGAGGACGTCGAGTTCACGGCGTGGCTGCAGGTCGACCTCGGCGCGACGGCGTCGGTCGACCGCGTGAGCCTGGCGTGGGAGGCGGCCTACGCGACCGCGTACGACGTGCAGGTCGCGACGGACGCGCCCGACGACCCGGCGTCGTGGACGACCGTGCACACCGAGACGGCGGGCGACGGCGGCACCGACGACCTGACTCTCGACGCACCGGCCGACGCCCGGTACGTGCGCGTGCAGATGAACGAGCGGCGGGCCTTCGACTGGGAGGCGCCGACGCTGCACTGGTACGGCTACTCGCTGTTCGCGCTCGAGGTGTACGGCACGCCGGGCGCGGTCGCGACGGCGTTCGGCACGGCGGGCGTGAGCGTGCCCGCGGGGCAGACGGCGCAGGTCCCGGTGGTGCTGGCGACGGCGGCGGAGCAGCAGACGACGGTCCGCGTGACGTCGACGGGCGGCACGGCGACCGCCGGCGCGGACTTCACGGCGGTCGACGAGGTCGTGACGTTCGCGCCCGGTGAGACGGCCGCGACGGTCGAGGTCGCGACGGTCGACCACGGCCCGCTCGCGCCGGCCCGCACGGTCGTCCTCACGCTGTCCGACCCGTCGGACGGCGTCGTGCTCGGTGGCCGGACCACGACGACGGTGACGATCACCCCGCACGGCTCGCTGCCCGACGTGGGCGCGGTGACCGTGCTCGACGACTACGAGGACGGTGTCCCCGCGGGCTACACGACGTGGGGGGTCAGCGCCCCGGTGACACCCGTGCTCACCACCGCGGAGACCGACCGCCCGGGTGCGGCCCCGGGCAGCCACGCGCTCGTCGCGACCGTCGCCGGGCCCACCGCGCCGGGCGACTGGTTCGGCCTGACGCACGACACCGCGGCGACGGACTGGTCCGACCACGACGGCTTCACGTTCTGGTTCCTCGGCACGGGCGGCGGCGGCCTGCTGCGCTACGAGCTCAAGAGCGGCGGACAGCTCTTCGAGACGTCGGTGGTCGACGACGCGGCCGGCTGGCGGCAGGTGAACGTCGCGTTCGCGGCGCTGCGGCTCAAGGGTGACCCGGGCAGCGACGTGCGCTTCGACCCGACGGCGTCGACGGGCTGGGCGATCACGCTCACGGACCTCGGCGCGGGCGCCTGGCAGGTCGACGACCTGGGCCTGTACGACCGGGTGACGACGGTCGAGGACGCCGAGGGCGACGTCCCGCTCGCGGAGCCCGGCACGACGGTCGGCCTGTTCACGTGGGGGTCGGCGGGCGCGCAGGTGTCGCTGGGCGTCACGCAGCAGGACCGCGAGGGCGGCCCGGCGGACAACCACGTCCTGTCGGGCGACTACCTCGTCCCGTCGGGCGGCTGGGGCGGCTTCAGCCAGAACCTCGCCGCCGCGCAGGACTGGTCGTCGTTCCGCGGCATCCGGCTGCTCTGGTACGCGTCGCAGGACACGCGCCCGGCGTCGCCGACGGCCGGTGACGACATCAAGGTCGAGCTCAAGGACGGCGGTCCCGACGGCGAGCACTCGGAGCTGTGGGCGACGACGTTCAAGGACAACTGGGCGCCCGACGGCAGCCGCTGGAAGCTCGTCGAGCTGCCGTTCGACCAGTTCACGCTCGGCGGCTACCAGCCGGGCGACGCGGCGACCCGCAACGGCACGCTCGACCTCACGTCGGCGTGGGGGTACGCGCTGACGTTCGTGCCGAACACGGCGAACCCCGTCCGCTGGGCCGTCGACGACGTGCAGCTCTACGGCTCGGCCGTCCCGGCGCCGACGGCCGTCGTGGCCCCGGCGCAGGACGTCGTGCTCGTCGAGCCCGGCGCGACGGCGCAGGTCCCGGTGGTCCTCACGACGACCGACGGCGCGCCGCTCCCGGCGGACGTCACGGTCGGCTACGCGGGCACGGACGGCACCGCCGAGGCGGGCACGCACTACGACGCCCTGGACGGCACGCTGACGTTCCCGGCGGGCACGGCGTCGGGCGCGACGCAGACGGTCGAGGTCGTCACGCACGCGACGGCCGCGCAGGACGACGCCCGCACGCTGGAGGTCACGCTGACGGCGACCGGTGCCGCGGTGGACCGCAGCCCGCGCGTCGTGCTCGACGCGGTTGGTGCCCCCTACCTCGACGCGGACCGCCCGACCGCGGAGCGCGTCGAGGACCTGCTCGGCCGCATGACGCTCGCGGAGAAGGTCGGCCAGATGACGCAGGCCGAGCGCCTGGGCCTGCAGTCGCCGACGCAGATCGGGTCGCTGGGCCTGGGGTCGGTGCTGTCGGGCGGCGGCTCGGTCCCGACGGACAACACCCCGGCGGGCTGGGCGGACATGGTCGACGGGTTCCAGCGCGAGGCGCTCGCGACGCGGCTGCAGGTGCCGATCGTCTACGGCGTCGACGCCGTGCACGGCCACAACAACGTGGTCGGGGCGACGATCTTCCCGCACAACAGCGGCCTCGGGGCGGCGCGTGACGCGGGCCTCGTCGAGCGGGTCCAGCAGGTCACCGCGCGGGAGGTCCGGGCGACGGGCGTGCCGTGGACGTTCGCGTCGTGCCTGTGCGTGACGCGCGACGAGCGGTGGGGCCGGTCGTACGAGTCGTTCGGCGAGGACCCGGCGCTGGTCACCGCGATGGCCGCGGCCACGGTGACGGGCCTGCAGGGCACCGACCCGGACGACCTGTCGGGGCCGGACGAGGTGCTCGCGACCGCGAAGCACTGGGTCGGCGACGGCGGCACGACGTACGTGCCGGAGCTCGCGGGCAGCGGGTACCCGATCGACCAGGGCGTGACCCGGGTCGGCTCGCTCGACGAGCTGCGCCGCCTGCACGTCGACCCGTACGTCCCCGCGATCGACGCGGGCGTCGGGACGATCATGCCGTCGTACTCGGCGGTGTCCGTCGCCGGCGGCGAGCCGGTGCGGATGCACGAGAGCGGCGCCCTCAACACCGACCTGCTCAAGGACGAGCTCGGCTTCGACGGGTTCCTGATCTCCGACTGGGAGGGCATCGACAAGCTCCCCGGCGGGACGTACGCGCAGAAGGCGGCGCGGGCCGTGAACGCCGGTCTGGACATGGCGATGGCGCCGTACAACTTCGGGGCGTTCATCACCGCGACGACCGCGAACGTCGAGAGCGGCGTCGTGAGCCAGGAGCGCGTGGACGACGCCGTGCGGCGCATCCTCACGCAGAAGTTCGCGCTCGGGCTGTTCGAGCAGCCGTTCGCGGACCGCACCCACACGGGCGACCTCGGGTCGGCCGAGCACCGGGCGGTGGCCCGCGAGGCCGCGGCCCGGACGCAGGTGCTGCTCAAGGACGACGACGTCCTGCCGCTGGCCCCCGACGCGCACGTCTACGTCGCGGGCTCGAACGCGGACGACCTCGGCCACCAGATGGGCGGCTGGTCGATCTCCTGGCAGGGCGGCACCGGCGACACCACGACGGGCACGTCGGTCCTCGAGGGCATCCGTGAGGTCGCGCCGGGCGCGACCGTGACGTATTCGAAGGACGCGTCCGCGCCGATCGGCGACGCGACCGTCGGGGTCGTCGTCGTGGGCGAGCCGCCGTACGCGGAGGGCGTCGGCGACGTCGGCAACAACGGTCGCAGCCTGTCGCTGCCCGCGGCCGACCAGGCGGCGATCGACACCGTGTGCGGCGCGGTCGAGTGCGTCGTGCTCGTCGTCGCGGGCCGCCCGCAGCTCGTCACCGACAGGCTCGGGGCGATCGACGCGCTCGTCGCGTCGTGGCTGCCGGGCTCGGAGGGCGCGGGTGTCGCGGACGTCCTGTTCGGCGCCGAGCCGTTCACCGGCCGCCTGCCCGTGTCCTGGCCGGCGTCGGCCGAGCAGGTCCCCGTCGACGTCGGCGACGAGGAGTACGACCCGCTGTACGCGTACGGCTGGGGCCTGCGCACGGACGCGCAGCGCGACCGGCTCACGACGGCCGCTGACGCCCTGCCCGCGGGCGACGCGCGCGACGCCGTCCAGGCCGTGCTCGACGCCGACGTCTGGGACGGCACGACGCTCGCCGCCGACACGCTCGGCACCGCGGTCCCGCTGCTCGCCGACGCCGCCGCGGCGCTCGACGGCACGGACCGCACGACGGCGACGGCGGCCGGCCTGGTCGTCAGCGTCCTGCGCGACCTCGCCCAGGCGGCGGTCGTCGCGGGCGGACCGGGCCTGCCGGCGGACGCGGTCGCGCTGACCGCCGACGCCGAGCACCTGCTCATGGCGGGGTCCGCGGGGGAGGCGGCCGAGCTGCTCGCCCGGGTCGCCGGCGTCTCGACCAGCGCACCCGTGGCCTCGACGACGACGCTCCGGGTGCCGTCGACCCGGCCGTTCGGCACGCCGGCCACCGCCCAGGTGACCGTCCGGGCCGAGGGCGTCACCCCGACGGGCACGGTCGACGTGCAGGTCGACGGCGTCACCGTCGCGACCGGCACCCTCACCGCGAAGGGTCGCGACAAGGCGGTCGCCGAGGTGCGCCTGCCGGCCACGCTCGCGACCGGGCGGCACCAGGTCGTCGCCGTCTACGCGGGCACCGCGCAGACCGACCCGCCCGTCGCCGCGTCCCGGTCGCGGGCCGAGCGGCTCACCGTGACGCGCGTCGTCCCGTCGGTCCGCACCGACGGCACCGACTGGACCGTGCGCCGCGGCGACGACAAGACCGTGCACGTCCAGGTCGGCGCCACCGCAGGCGTCGCCCCGACGGGCACGGTCGACGTGTGGGTCAACGGCCGCCGTGGCGGGTCCGCGACGCTCGACGCCGACGGGCACGCGGTCGTCGACCTGCCGCGCTCGACCCGGACGTCGATCGTCCTGGTCACGTACGGCGGCGACGGGACGTACCTGCCGAGCCTCGCGGCGCCACGGGTCCTCGTGGTCCGCTGAGGACGGGCGGGCCGCCGGCTCCACCCGGCGGCCCGCCCTGCGGGTCCCGTGCCGCCCGCCCGACGCGCGCCGGGGGTGTGACGCGACCGGGACCCTCGTCGGCGGCGGCCCGCGCCCCGCTGCGGGAGAATGGGCGGCAGTTCCGCCCGTACCCAGCCCGCCCAGGAGCCCCCGTGACCCTCGAGCATGCCCCGCGCGTCGCCATGCTCTCGGTCCACACGTCCCCGCTCGAGCAGCCCGGCACGGGCGACGCGGGCGGCATGAACGTGTACGTGCTGGAGCTGTCCCGCGCGCTCGCGGCCCGCGGGGCACGCGTCGAGATCTTCACGCGTGCGACGTCGTCGGACCTGCCGGAGACCGCGGTCGTCCCGGGCGCCGACGCCGACGGCCGGCCGCTCACGCGCGACGAGTCGCGGGCCGTGCTGCTCGCCGACCGCGTCCCGGCGGGGGTCGTGCCGCCCGTCCTCGTCCACCACGTCCCGGCCGGGCCGTTCGAGCGGCTCGACAAGAACGACCTGCCGGGGGTCCTGTGCGGCATGGCTGCGGGCGTCCTGCGCTCGGAGGCGGCCCGCCGCCCCGGCTGGTACGACGTCGTGCACTCGCACTACTGGCTGTCGGGGCAGGTCGGCCAGATCGCCGCGGAGCGGTGGGAGGTGCCGCTCGTGCACTCCTCGCACACGCTCGCGCGCGTGAAGAACGCGGCCCTCGCGCCCGGCGACGACGCCGAGCCCGCGCAGCGCGTGGTCGGTGAGGAGGAGGTCGTGCGCGCGGCCGACGCGCTCGTCGCGAGCACGCCCGTCGAGGCCCGCGAGCTCGTCGACCTGTACGGCGCCGACCCGGACCGCGTGCACGTCGTCGAGCCGGGTGTCGACCTCGACCGCTTCGCGCCCGTGCCCGCGGCCGAGCGCCGTGCCGCGCGCGCCGCGCTGGGTCTGCCGCTCGACCGTGACGTCGTGCTGTTCGCGGGGCGCGTGCAGGCGCTCAAGGCCCCCGACGTCCTCGTCCAGGCGCTCGCGGCGCTGCGCGCGTCGGGCCGGCCCGTGCCCCTGCTCGTCGTCCTCGGCGGCCCCAGCGGGCGCTCGACCGCGGTCCGTGAGCTGCGTGCCCTGGCCGCGATGACGGGCGTCGAGCAGGACGTCGTCGTCCGCCCGCCTGCCGACCGCGACACCCTCGTGCGCTGGTACCACGCGGCCGACGTCGTCGCGATGCCCTCGCGCAGCGAGTCCTTCGGGCTCGTCGCCGCGGAGGCGCAGGCCAGCGGGGTCCCCGTCGTCGCGGCGGCCGTCGGCGGGCTGCGGACCATCGTCGACGACGGCGTGTCCGGCCGCCTCGTGCGCGGTCACGACCCGGCGGTGTGGGCCGACGTCCTGGCCGACGTGCTCGCCGACCCCGAGCGCCGCGACGAGTACGGCGTCGCCGCCCGCAGGGGCGCCGAGCGGTTCGGCTGGGAGACGGCCGCCGACCAGGTGCTCAAGGTGTACGGCGTCGCCGCCGAGGCCCGCCGCGCCTGACCTGGCACGCCGTCCCAGGGACGGACGTCCCGGCGACGGTCGGCGGGGGCTGCGGCAGGATGGAGCCCATGACCTACACCCTCGTGCTGCTCCGCCACGGCGAGAGCGAGTGGAACGCCAAGAACCTGTTCACCGGCTGGGTGGACGTCCCCCTGTCGGAGAAGGGCGTCGCCGAGGCGAAGCGCGGCGGCACGCTGCTGACCGACGCGGGCGTGCGCCCCGACGTCGTGCACACGTCGCTGCTGCGCCGCGCGATCACGACCGCGAACTACGCCCTCGACGCCGCCGACCTGCTCTGGATCCCGGTCAAGCGCAGCTGGCGCCTCAACGAGCGCCACTACGGCGCCCTGCAGGGCAAGGACAAGAAGCAGACGCTCAACGAGTACGGCGAGGAGCAGTTCATGCTCTGGCGTCGCTCGTACGACGTCCCGCCGCCGGACATCGAGCTCGGCTCGGAGTTCTCGCAGGACGCCGACCCGCGCTACGCCGGTGAGCCGATCCCGCGCGCCGAGGCGCTCGCGCAGGTCCTCGACCGCGCGCTGCCGTACTGGGAGTCGGACGTCGTCCCGGACCTCAAGGCCCGCAAGACGGTCCTCGTCGCCGCGCACGGCAACTCGATCCGCGCGATCGTCAAGCACCTCGACGACGTCGACGCCGACACGATCGCCGGCATCAACATCCCCACGGGCATCCCGCTGCTCTACGAGCTGGACGAGGAGACGCTGAAGCCCACGAACCCGGGCGGCACGTACCTCGACCCCGAGGCCGCGGCCGAGGCCATCAAGGCGGTCGCGAACCAGGGTCGCTGACCTCCCGCACGACGCACCGAGCGCCGGCCACCCCACGGGGTGACCGGCGCTCGGTCGTCACCGGGCCGCGGCGCGCGGCCGGCAGGATTCAGGAGGCGGAGCGGTCGAGCTCCTGGCCCAGGACCCCGGTGACCAGGTACGTCACGCGGCGGGCGATGGACACGCCGTGGTCGCCGAACCGCTCGTAGTACCGGCCCAGCAGCGTCACGTCGACCGTCTCCTGCACGGACCCGGAGAACGAGCCCCCGAGCAGCGCGGTGAACGTGTCCTCGTGCAGCTCGTCGAGCAGGTCGTCGTCCTGCTCGATGCTCTCGGCGAGCGGCAGCTCGTGGTTGCTGAGCAGCGTCGTCGTGCGGCGCGCCACGCGGACCGCGGCGTCGTGCATCTCGGTGAACGTGCCCGACAGCCCGTGCGGCACCGCGGTCCGCGGGTAGCGCCCGCGCGCGACCTGCGCGATGTGCCGGGCGAGGTCGCCCATGCGCTCGAGGGTGGCGCTCATCCGCAGCGCCGACACGACGATCCGCAGGTCGGTCGCGACGGGCTGCTGCTGCGCGAGCAGGAGCACGCACCGCTCGTCGAGGTCACGCTCGATCGCGTCGATCTCCAGGTCGGCCGCGATGACCGACTCGGCGAGCGCCAGGTCGGCGGTGAGGAGCGCGACACCCGCGTCGGTGATCGCGCGCTCGACCCGGCCGCTCATCGCCGCCAGGTCCTGGCCGAGCTGGGCGAGCTCGGCGTCGAAGATGTCCCGCATGTGATCCTCTCCTGCTGCGGCACGGCGCCGCGCGCTGGTCAGGTTCGCACCGGCAGGTGAACGAGCGGACGCGCCGAGGTGAACGCACGACGGCGGACGGTGGGGGAACCCGCGACACCTCGGCCCGTCGGCGGGCGCGCGCCCCGTTTGCCCGTTACGTTCGGCTCGTGGGCGTCCGGCAGCAGGCGCGAAGGTCCGCCCCGGGGGGCAAGGTCTCGGTACCGCTCCCCGGTGCCCACGTCGTGCTCCGGCCCGGCCCGACGGGCGAGCTCGAGGCGGCGGTCGCCGCGCACCGCGTCACCGCGGTCGTCGCCCCCGCCGGGTACGGCAAGACGACGCTCGTGGCGTCCTGGGCGGCCGGCACGACGGCGCCGGTCGCGTGGCTCGCGCTCGACCCGTCCGACGACGACCCCGACCGCCTGCTGCGCGGGCTCGAGGGGGCGCTCGCCGGCGTTCTGCCCGCGGGTGCGCTGCCCGCGGACGTCGGCGCGGTCGCGCGGCTCGACGCGCTGCTGGTCGTCCTCGGCGACCGCACCGACCCGGTCGTCCTGGTCCTCGACGACGCGCACGAGGTGCACGGCACCGCCGCGCGTGCGGTGCTCGGCCGGCTCGTCCGGTACGCGCCCGCGGTGCTGCGGCTCGTGCTCGTCGCCCGCGCCGACCCCGGGGTGCCCCTGCACCGGCTGCGGGTCGCGGGCGAGCTGGGCGAGCTGCGTGCCGGGGCGCTCGCGTTCGGGGCCGACGAGATCGTGCGCGTCGCGGAGGCGTCGGGGACGCGGCTCGACCGCGCCGAGGCCGAACGGCTCCGGGCGGTCACCGACGGGTGGCCCGTGGCCGTCCGGATGACCCTGCTCGGCATGGCGGGCGCCGACGGCACCGAGGGGGCTGGCGGCACCGACGGCACCCCGGGCACGAGCGTCGGCGCGGACGCGGCCCGACGCCGCCGGCTCGACCTCGCCTCGGCCACCGCGGTCCCCGTCGCGGACTACGTCGTCGACGAGGTCCTGGCCGGCCTCCCGCCCGCGCTCGCGGACTTCGTCCTGCGGGCCACGGTCGACGACGTCGTCGACCCGGTGCTCGCCGACGTGCTCGTCCCGGGCGGCGCGGCGCTGCTCGACGCGTGCGTCGCGCGCGGCCTCTTCCTCACCCCGGTGCCGGACGGCGCGGCGCCCGCCGCGTGGGACGCGACGCCCGCCTACCGCTGGCACGCGCTGTTCGCCGCGCAGTGCCGGGTGCTGCAGTCGCGCCGCGACCCGGGGGCGCTCGCACGGACGCACCGGGCGGTCGCCGAGCACCGGCGCGACACGGACTGGGCGGGTGCGGTCCGGCACGCGTGCGCCGCGGGCGACGGTGCGCTCGCGGTCGACGTCCTGCGCGCGCACTGGCCGGAGGTGCTCGTCGCGGGCGACACCGCGCTGCTGCGTCGGCTGTGCGCGCTGGTCGTCGGCCAGGGGCGCCGGGACGCGTGGGTGCTGCTCGCGCAGGCGGCGGCGGACGTGCTGGACGGCCGGGGCGACGTGGCGGTGTTCCCGCAGGTGCGTCGCGCGGTCGAGTCGTGGGGTGCGGACGACGACGTGCTCGCGCGTGTGCTGACGTCCGCGCTGCGCGTCGTCCCCGAGGAGGTCGCGGCCGCAGGCGTCACCTCGTCCGCCGGCGCGACAGTCGCAGGCGGTGCCGACGGACCGGGCGTGGACGACGCGTCGGACGCCCCGGCGGGCGGCACGGACGCGGCCGACCCCCAGGAGGCGGTGGTCGCGGACCTCGAGGCCGACGACGTCGACCCCCGGACCCGCGCGCTCGCGCTCTACCTGGTCGGCCGCACGCAGGCCCACGCGGGCGGCGATCCCGCGGACGCCGCGGCGCACCTGGTGCACGGCGCCGCCGTCGCGGACGCGTCCGGCCTGCCGACCGTCGCCGCCGCGTGCCGCGCCGAGCACGCGCTGCTGCTGGCGGACACCGACGACCTCGCGGTCGCCGACGCGACGGCCGCGGACGTCCTCGAGCAGGGCGTCGGCGGGTCCGCGGTCCTCGCGCCCGCGCACCTGGCCCGGGGCGTCGTCGCGTACTGGCAGGACCGGCTGGCCGACGCGTGCGGGCACCTCGAGGACGCGGTCGCGGTCGCCGGGCCCGCGCAGCGCGGCGTCACGGTGCGCGCGGCCGCGACCCTCGCGCTCGCGTGCCACGCGCGCGACGACCGGGTGGGCTTCGAGCGCGCGCGGCGACGGGTCGAGGACGCCGTGCGGGCCGCGGCGGACGAGCACGCCGACCTGGCGGCGCTGGGCGAGATCGTCGCGGCGCACGCGCGCACCCCCGCGGAGGTCGTGTCCGCGCTGCGCGGTGCGCTCGCCGTGGCCGCGGTCGACGAGCCGGCCGCGCACCGGCTGCTGGAGCGTGCGCTCGACGTCGCCGAGCGGGCCGGGGTCCGCCGCCCGTTCGTCGAGCTCGAGCCGGTCCTGCACGACCTGCTCGTCGAGCACCTGCGGTGGGGGAGCGCGCACGAGGAGGTCGTCGCCGCCCTGGTCGCGGGCGACGCACCCCGGCGTGGGCCGCGCGGCGCGTGGGGCAGCCTGGAGCTGACGGAGCGCGAGCACCAGGTGCTGGTCCGGCTGCGCTCGACGATGACGACGACCGAGATCGCGGCGGCGCTGTTCGTGTCGGGCAACACCGTCAAGACGCACCAGCGCTCGATCTACCGCAAGCTCGGCGTCGCGGGCCGGCGGGACGCGCTGCGGGTCGCCGCGGAGCGCGGCCTGCTGTAGCGGCCACCGCCCCGCGTCGTCGCCGCCCGGGGCGGCTCAGCCCTCGTCGTCGGGCTCGGGGACGGCGTGCGCCTCGACGAGGACGAGGCCCAGGTCGTGCAGGAGCGCCACGATCCCCGTGAGGGCGGCGGGGTCCGCGAGCCGGCACGACAGCACCGTGCCGTGCGGCGTGGTCGTCGCGACGACGTCCGCGTGGTCGCGCAGGAGCGCCTCGAGGTCGGCACCGGCCGGGGACCCGTCGACGCGGATGTGGTAGAGCACGGCACCCCCTCGTCGCCCTGTGCGACCAGGGTCCGGCGGGCCGTCCGGGACGTGCCTCACGCCCTCCGGGTGATATCGGCGGCGGCCCGTCGCGACGCCCCCCGGCCAGTCACCCGGGACGGGTGAGGCGACGCCGGAGAGGCCCGCGCGACGCTGTGCCCCAGCGGCCCGGCAGGAGCCGGGGTCGGCGGGCGGAGAAGGGGGCGGGCGATGGCGCGCACGGTGACGGGATGGGTCGGCTGGGTGTGGTTCGGCGCGTTCGCGCTGCTCACGGTGGGGCTGTTCAACATCGTGGCGGGGCTCATCGCGGTCTTCCAGGAGGAGAAGGTCCTCGCCTGGTCGGGCCAGGGTCTGACGATCGTCGACGTCTCGACGTGGGGCTGGGTGCACCTGGTCCTCGGTGTCGCGCTCACGGGGCTCGGGCTCGTGCTGTTCACCGGTGCTGCGTGGGCCCGGTGGACCGCGAGCGTGCTCGTCGTGCTCAACCTCGTCGCGCAGTTCGTGTCGCTGCCCATCACGCCGTGGTGGTCGCTCGCGGTGATCATCCTCGACGTCGTCGTGCTGTGGGCGCTGATCGTGCACGGCGAGGAGGTCGAGCGGGCGGTCGCCTGACCCGGCCGCCGCGCCGGGACGCACGCGCAGCAGGACGAGGCACCACGAGGAGGGACGCACGATGACGACGTTCACGGCCTGGAAGTTCGACTCCCCGGAGGGGGCCCGCCGCGCGGAGACGGCGCTCAAGGGCGCGCAGTCCGACGGTCTGGTGAAGATCCTCGACCACGCGATCGTCGAGTGGCCCGAGGGTGCGTCGAAGCCCGACCTGCACCACAGCAACGAGGACAAGTGGCGCGGCACCGGCTGGGGCGCGTTCTGGGGGCTGCTGTTCGGCGGGATCTTCTTCGTGCCGCTGCTGGGGGCCGCGGCGGGCGCCGCGATCGGCGGCATCTCGAAGGCGGTGTCCGCGGTCGGCATCGACGACGCGCAGCTCGAGACGATCCGTCAGCAGATCACCCCGGGCACGTCGCTGCTGTGCGCGGTGACGACCGACGGCGACGTCGACCGGCTCGGCGAGCGGTTCCACGGGTTCGGCACGCACTCGACGCTCGTCGCGACCAACCTCACGGACGCCGAGCGGTCCGCGCTGCTGGAGACGTTCGGCTGAGGTGAACGACCCCGGGCGGGCAGGTGAACGTCCGTCGACGGTCCGGGCGTGCCACGGCCGGGGAGGCGATGATGCCTCCCCGGCCGTCCTAGTCTGGGTGCGTGAACGGGTTCGACGGCCTCGCGCTGCTCCTCGCCGGTGGCCTCGGCCTGCTGACCGGCATCGGGGCGACCCTGGCGTTCCGGGTCAGCGAGCGCGCGCAGAAGGACACCGCGCCCCTGCCGGAGCCCGAGCTGGACGACGGCCTCGTGCGGGCGCTCGCGGTGCTGCGGTCGGCCGCGGTGGTGCTGGGCGACGACGACGTCGTGGTGCGGGCGAGCGCGCCCGCGCACGCGCTGGGCCTCGTGCGGGACGGCCGGCTCGTGCCGCCCGCGATCCGCGACATGGTGACGGCGGTCCGGCGCGACGGGGTGATCCTCGACGAGGAGCTGCAGATCCCGCGCGGCCCGCTCGGGCCGGGGCTGCTCATGGTGCAGGTCCGCGTCGCGCAGGTCACGCCGCACCACGTGCTGGTGCTCGCGGAGGACCTCACGCAGGCGCGGCGGATCGACGCGATGCGCCGCGACTTCGTCGTCAACGTGTCGCACGAGCTCAAGACGCCCGTCGGTGCGCTGCAGCTCCTCGCGGAGACGGTGCACGACGCCGCCGACGACCCGGACGCGGTGCGCCGCTTCACCGACCGCATGCAGTCCGAGGCGAGCCGCCTGTCGGCGCTCGTGCACGAGATCATCGAGCTGTCCCGCCTGCAGGTCGCGGGCGCGGTCGGGCAGGTCGCGGTCGTCGACGTGGACGCGGTCCTCGCGGAGGCCGTCGACCGGGCGCGGACCGCGGCGGACGCCAAGAAGGTGCGCCTCGACCTGGGCGGGGTCCGCGGCACGACCGTCCTCGGCCAGCACGACCTGCTCGTCACCGCGGTACGCAACCTCGTCGACAACGCGGTCGCGTACTCGGGCGAGGCGTCGCACGTCGGCGTCGGCGTCCGCGAGGCGGGCGACCTGGTCGAGATCGCGGTCGTCGACGAGGGCATCGGCATCCCCGCCGACGAGCAGGACCGGGTCTTCGAGCGGTTCTACCGGGTCGACCCGGCGCGCTCGCGCGACACGGGCGGCACGGGCCTCGGGCTGTCGATCGTCAAGCACGTCGCGGCGGACCACGGCGGCGACGTGTCGGTCTGGTCGCAGCCGGGCCGCGGCTCGACGTTCACGATGCGCCTGCCGCGCACCACCCCCACCCCCCTGACCACCGGAGACACCGTGCGGGAGACCGCCTCATGACCCGCATCCTGCTCGTCGAGGACGAGGAGTCCTACCGGGAGCCGTTGACGTACCAGCTCGAGCGCGAGGGCTACGACGTCATCGCGGCCGCGACCGGCCCCGACGCGATCACGCTGTTCGAGGAGCACGGCGCGGACCTCGTGCTGCTCGACCTCATGCTCCCCGGCCTGCCGGGCACCGAGGTGTGCCGGCGGCTGCGCCTGACGAGCGACGTGCCCGTCATCATGCTCACCGCGAAGGACGACGAGATCGACAAGGTCGTCGGCCTCGAGCTCGGCGCGGACGACTACGTGACGAAGCCGTACTCGTCGCGCGAGCTGCTCGCGCGCATGCGGGCCGTGCTGCGCCGACGTGAGGCCGCGGTGACGACGGGGGCCACGGCCGCGGTCGCCGCACCCGTGCTCGACGAGGACGACGACCTGCTCGTCAGCGGCCCGGTCGAGATGGACGTCGACCGGCACACGGTGAAGGTGCGCGGCGAGCTCGTCGCGTTCCCGCTCAAGGAGTTCGACCTGCTGGAGATGCTGCTGCGCAACGCGGGCCGCGTCCTGACCCGCGGGCAGCTCATCGACCGGATCTGGGGCTCGGACTACGTGGGGGACACCAAGACCCTCGACGTCCACGTCAAGCGGGTCCGCGCGAAGATCGAGGCCGACCCGGCGAACCCGGTCCTGCTGCTCACCGTGCGCGGGCTCGGCTACAAGCTCACGGACGACGACGAGGCCTGACCCGACCCGGCCCTGCACCCGCGGCACCGTCGCCGCTCCGCGCCTCGCCCGCACGCGCCCGGTTCGTCCGGTGCTCGCGTGCGGGCGTCGTCGTGCGGTGACGCCCCGCGGACTTCGTCGGCCACCGTTCACCCCCGGTTCACCCACCGCCGTCCGGCCCGTCACGTGGGCTTCCTACCGTCGGCCTCGCCGCGCACACCCCGGTGCGCGCACCGAACGACAGGACGACACTGTGAAGCTCTCCCTCCACCGCCGTGCCGGGGCGGTCGCCCTCACCGGCGCCCTCGCCCTCACGCTCGCGGCGTGCGGATCGGACGACCCGACGGGCACCGGCGACGCGACCTCTGGGTCGGACGAGAGTGTCAGCACCCTCAGCGGCGAGCTCAACGGCGCAGGCGCCTCCTCGCAGGAGAAGGCGATGGACGCGTGGCGTGCCGGCTTCCAGAGCGGCAACCCCGACGTCACCGTGAACTACGACCCGGTCGGCTCGGGCGGCGGTCGCACGCAGTTCCTCGACGGCGCCGTGCAGTTCGCCGGCACCGACTCGGCGCTCTCCGAGGAGGAGCTCGCGACCGCCAAGGAGACCTGCTCCGCCGAGGCGATCGACGTCCCCGTCTACGTCAGCCCCATCGCGGTCGTCTTCAACCTCGAGGGCGTCACGGAGCTCAACCTCTCCGCGACGACCATCGCGGGCATCTTCGAGGGCACCATCACGAGCTGGGACGCGCCGGAGATCGTGGCGGAGAACCCCGACGTGACCCTCCCGGCCGTGGCGATCACGCCCGTGCACCGCTCCGACGAGTCGGGCACGACGAAGAACTTCACCGACTGGCTCGGCAAGGCGTCGGGCGGCGCGTGGGCCCACGAGGCCGACGGCATCTGGCCCGTCGAGGGCGGCGAGTCGGCGCAGGGCACCTCGGGCGTCATCCAGACGGTCCAGGGCGGCAACGGCACCGTGACCTACGCGGACGAGTCGGCCGCCGGGTCGCTCGGCAAGGCGAGCATCCAGGTCGGCGAGGAGTGGGTGGCCCCGTCCGCCGACGCCGTCGCCGTCGCGCTCGACGCGTCGCCGCGCGCCGAGGGGCGCTCCGAGCACGACATCGTCATCGACATCGACCGTGAGACGACCGAGTCGGGCGCCTACCCGCTCTTCCTCGTCTCGTACGCGGTCGCGTGCCTCCAGTACGAGGACGCCGCCACGGCCGACCTGGTCAAGGGCTTCCTCGGCTACATCGTGAGCGAGGACGGCCAGGCCGCCGCCGCGGACGCCGCGGGCTCGGCCCCGCTGTCCTCGGCTCTCGCCGCCGACGCGCAGGCCGCCATCGAGGCGATCGCCGCCGCGTGACGGCCACGCCGGTGACCGGCCCGCACCGGGGGGATGCGGGTCGGTCACCGGCTCGTCGCACGTCCAGGCACCATCGAGCACCCGCAGGAGAACCGTGACCAGCACCACCAGCCCCCCGACCGCGGGCGGGCGACGGACCGAGGGCGACGGACGACCGTCGCCGCGCAGCCCGCTGACGCCCCGGCGCTCGGCCGGCTCGGGCGAGCGCGGTGCGAGCCGGCTGTTCCGCTGGGCCGCGACCGGGTCGGGCGCGCTCATCCTGCTGGTGCTCGCCGCCGTGGCGGTGTTCCTCGTGCTGCGGGCCTGGCCCGCGCTGACGACGCCCGCCGCCGAGCTCACCGAGAAGATCTCCTGGCTGCACGGCGCGGACTCGCTGCTCGAGTTCGTCGGCCCGCTGGTGTTCGGCACGGTGCTCGCCGCGGCGCTCGCGCTCGTCATCGCGACGCCCGTCGCCCTGGGCATCGCGCTGTTCATCTCGCACTACGCGCCGCGCCGCCTCGCCGCGGGCCTCGGCTACCTGGTCGACCTGCTCGCCGCGATCCCGTCGGTCGTCTACGGCCTGTGGGGTGCGCTGGTGCTGGCGCCGGCCGTCCAGCCGGTGTGGGCGTGGCTCAACACGTACCTCGGCTGGATCCCGCTGTTCGGCGGCGACGTGTCGCCGACCGCGCGCGTGCTGCTCACCGTGGGCCTGGTGCTCGCGGTCATGCTGCTGCCGATCATCACGGCCGTCACGCGCGAGGTGTTCCTGCAGACGCCGCGCCTGCACGAGGAAGCCGCGCTCGCCCTCGGGGCGACCCGCTGGGAGATGATCCGCACCGCCGTCCTGCCGTTCGCGCGGTCGGGCATCATCTCCGCCGCGATGCTGGGCCTCGGCCGCGCCCTCGGCGAGACGATGGCGGTCCTCATGATCCTGTCGCCCGGGTTCCTCTACTCGTTCGCCCTGGTCGTCGCCGGCCAGCAGCAGACGATCGCCGCCAACATCGCGGCCCAGTTCCCCGAGGCCAACCCGCTGGGCGTCTCGACGCTCATCGCGACGGGCCTCGCGCTGTTCGTCATCACGCTGCTCGTCAACATGGCCGCCCGCGCGATCGTCGCGCGCCGCAAGGACTTCTCGGGAGCCAACTGATGTCCGCCGCCACCGCCCCCGCCGTCGCCTCGACGGACGACCTGCGCCGGGTGCTGTCGACCGTCGACAAGGGCCGTCGCCGCCGCGACCGGCTCATGACGAGCCTCGTCGTCGGGGCGTTCGTCGTCGCGATGCTGCCGCTCGTGTCGGTCACCTGGACCGTCCTCGCGAACGGACTGGAGCGGTTCGACCCGTACTTCCTCACGCACTCGATGCGCGGCGTCTTCGGCGGCATGGACGCCGGCGGCATCTACCACGCGATCATCGGGACCGTCGAGATCACGCTGTTCGCGACGCTCATCTCGGTCCCGATCGGCCTCATGACCGCCATCTACCTGGTCGAGTACGGCAGGGGGGCCCTCGCCCGGGCGGTGACGTTCTTCGTCGACGTGATGACCGGCATCCCGTCGATCGTCGCCGGTCTGTTCGCGTACGCGCTGTTCGCCGTGATCCTCGGCCCGGGCATCCGGATGGGTGTCGTGGGCTCGGTCGCCCTGTCGGTGCTGATGATCCCGGTCGTCGTGCGGTCCTGCGAGGAGATGCTGCGGCTCGTCCCGAACGAGCTGCGCGAGGCGGCGCTCGCGCTCGGCGTGCCGCGCTGGCTGACGATCGTCAAGGTCGTCCTGCGCACCGCCGTGGCCGGCATCGGCACGGGCGTGATGATCGCCATCGCGCGCGTCATCGGCGAGACGGCGCCGCTGCTCGTCACCGTCGGCGTCATCGACTCGATCAACTTCAACCTGTTCGAGGGCCGCATGATGACGCTGCCCGTCTACGTGTACCGCCAGTACCAGCAGGGCCTCGTGCCGTGCTCGCCGGACGCCGTGGACTGCATCGCGACCATCAACTACGACCGGGCCTGGGCCGCCGCGCTGACGCTGATCCTCATCGTCATGCTGCTCAACCTCGTCGCGCGGCTCATCACCCGCTTCTTCGCCCCCAAGAACCTCGGCTAAGGACCCTCCTATGTCTCAGCGCATCGACGTCAAGGACCTCAACATCTACTACGGCGACTTCCGCGCCGTCGCCGACATCGAGATGGCCATCGAGCCGCGCTCGGTGACGGCGTTCATCGGCCCGTCGGGCTGCGGGAAGTCGACGTACCTGCGGACGCTCAACCGCATGCACGAGGTCATCCCCGGCGCGCGCGTCGAGGGCACCGTCGCGATGGACGGCATCGACCTGTACGGCGGCGACATCGACCCCGTGGCCGTGCGCCGCCAGGTCGGCATGGTGTTCCAGCGCCCGAACCCGTTCCCGACGATGTCGATCGCGGAGAACGTGCTCGCGGGCGTCCGGCTCAACAACCGCCGCATCTCCAAGGGCGACGCGCAGGACCTCGTCGAGGCCTCGCTGCGCGGCGCGAACCTGTGGAACGAGGTCAAGGACCGCCTCGACCGTCCCGGCTCGGGCCTGTCGGGCGGTCAGCAGCAGCGCCTGTGCATCGCCCGCGCGATCGCCGTGAAGCCGCAGGTGCTCCTCATGGACGAGCCCTGCTCGGCCCTGGACCCGATCTCGACGCTCGCGATCGAGGACCTGATCGCGGAGCTCAAGGCGAGCTACACGATCGTCATCGTCACGCACAACATGCAGCAGGCCGCGCGCGTGTCCGACCGGACGGCGTTCTTCAACCTGGCCGCGACGGGCCAGCCGGGCCGGCTCGTCGAGATCGACGACACGTCGACGATCTTCTCCTCGCCGCGCGAGCAGTCCACCGAGGACTACATCTCGGGCCGCTTCGGCTGACGGCCGGCCGCGGGGCGCGCTCGGCGCCTGGAGGGCAGCGGGCTGGACCGCGGGGGGACCGTGGGACGACGAAGGCCCGGCCGTGGTGGCCGGGCCTTCGTGCTGCCTGCGGTGCGCGGGGCGTCGTGCGGCCCGCCCCGCGCGGTGGTGCTCGGGTCGGTCAGTCCTCGGCGGACTCCGACGGCGCGGGGGTGGGCTCGGCCGACGCGGTCGGCTCGGCGGCGGGCTCCGCGGCCGGCTCGGGCGTGGGCGTCGCGGAGGCCGTCGGGATCGAGCCCGCGTACTCGGGCAGCGTGCCGTCGAGGACCGGGACGTCGAGGTTGACCGAGCCGGACCGGCCGGTCGCGACCGTGAGCGGCGCCAGGGCGCCCGCGGGGACGGAGATCGCGGCGACGCTCACGTCGGCGTGGCCGTCCTCGTCGGAGCCGTCGAGCAGCACCGTGGCGCCCGCGGGCACGGGCACGACCGTCGGCTCGGCGCCGTCGAGCGTGAGCGTGACCGTCTCCTCCTCGGCGCCGTCGTTCGTCAGCGCGCCGTGCAGGACGGCGGGCTCGCCCTCCCCGGCCGTCAGCACCAGCAGGTTGCTGCCGCGCACGTCGCCGAGCGTGACCAGCACGCCGTCGGACGCGGCGTACTCGTCCTCGGTCGTGATGGGGTTGGTGGCCGAGCAGCCCGCCAGCACGAGCCCGGCGGCGACGACGCCGGCGAGCACGAGAAGTCGGGGGGTGCGGAGGCGGGGCGAGGTCACGGTGACTCCTCGGGGCGTCGGGTGCCCCTGTGCGGGGGGATCCGGTCAGGTCGACGGCCGCCTCGGGGAACGAGGACGACCGCACGGTCAGCCTAGCCGTCGAAGAGTCCGGGCCGTGCGACGTGCGCGCGCGGCCTGCCCGGGCGGAATCTACCCGGGCGTCCGACCTGGACAGGGGACCGACGTCCCACCCTCCGGGGGCCTCGTCCGGCGGGCCTCGCGGCGAGCACCGCGCTGACCTGCGGTGATGCACGTCTCGCGCCGTCCGGCTGCCAAATCGGGCGTGATAAGATACACCTCTGCGAAAGGGGACGCCTGCAGATGACTTTCACTGTTGGGGAGACCGTTGTCTACCCGCACCACGGTGCAGCGTTGATCGAAGAGATCAAGACCAGGACCATCCGCGGAGAGGACAAGATCTACCTCAAGCTCAAGGTCGCACAGGGGGACCTGACCATCGAGGTACCGGCGGAGAACGTCGACCTCGTCGGTGTGCGTGACGTCGTCGGCCAGGAAGGGCTCGACCGGGTCTTCGAGGTGCTCCGCGCCCCGTACACGGAGGAGCCGACCAACTGGTCGCGCCGCTACAAGGCCAACCTCGAGAAGCTTGCGTCGGGCGACGTCATCAAGGTCGCCGAGGTCGTGCGGGACCTGTCCCGCCGTGACGCCGACCGCGGCCTGTCCGCGGGGGAGAAGCGCATGCTCGCCAAGGCCCGTCAGATCCTCGTCTCGGAGCTCGCACTCGCCGAGCACACCGAGGAGGACAAGGCTGAGGCGATCCTCGACGAGGTCCTCGCCTCCTGACGCCCGCCGCCTCCCGTCCCGTTCGCGCACCCCGGTGAGCGTCGCCGCCGTCCTGACCGCCGCCGGCAGCGGGTCGAGGCTCGGGCACACCCTGCCCAAGGCCCTCGTGCCGCTCGGTGGGGAGCCGTTGCTCCGGCACGCCGCCCGTCGGCTGCTCGAGGCCCGTACGTCCGACGGCGAGCGTGTCACCACGCTCGTCGTCACCGCACCACCCGACGACGTCGACACCGTCCGTACCCTCCTGGGGCACCTCGGTGGCGACGTCGTCGTCGTCCCCGGGGGCGCGACCCGGCAGGCGTCCGTCGCCGCCGCGCTCGACGCCCTCGGCGCCCGCGGCCCCGACGTCGACGTCGTCCTCGTGCACGACGCCGCCCGACCCCTCGTGCCGCCCGCCCTCGTCGCGCGCGTCGTCGAGGCGGTGCGCGCCGGCCACGGCGCGGTCGTCCCGGGCGTGCCCGTGACGGACACCGTGAAGCAGGTGGGCGACCCGACGCGCCCGGCCCAGAGCTCCGTCGGGTCCACGGACGCCGGTCCCCGGGTGTGGCCCGTCGTCCGGACCGTGCCGCGCGGCGACCTGCGTGCCGTGCAGACGCCGCAAGGGTTCCGGCTCGACGTCCTGCTGCGCGCGCACGCGCACGGCGCCCACGTCGCGCACGACGAGGCGCTCGCGGCGTCCGACGACGCGGGCCTCGTCGAGCTCCTGGGCGAGCCCGTGTGGGTCGTCGAGGGGCACGAGGACGCCGCCAAGATCACCACGGCACGGGACCTGGCCGTCGCGGAGCTGCTGCTGCGGGCCGCGCCGGCGGCCGCGACGGGCCCGGTGGCCACGACAGGACCCGCGCCCACCGCGCCCACGACCGGGGGCCACGACGACCCCGCCCGCCGCCGAGGCGGCGCCGTGACGACGGCCGAGGAGGCCCTGTGACCACCGCCCTGCCGCGTACGGGCGTCGGCGTCGACGTGCACGCCTACGACCCCGACCCCGCGCCCGATGCGGTCCTGCACCTCGCGGGGCTCGCCTGGCCGGGGGAGCGTCCGCTCGCGGGCCACTCGGACGCCGACGTGGCGGCCCACGCGGCCGCGGACGCGCTGCTGTCCGCGTCCGGCCTCGGGGACCTCGGGTCGAACTTCGGCACGTCGGAGCCACGGTGGAAGGGCGCCGCGGGCACGGC
>PJUA01000413.1_pt1 | contig 24954 bp, 22 predicted proteins | sample 1512151 | NCBI WGS metagenome assembly PJUA01 (sample SAMN08177678, study PRJNA422409) | Soil metagenome, whole genome shotgun sequencing project. | isolation source: Soil enriched on filter paper: beechwood xylan treatment | place: USA: Madison | collected 2015-01-15
CACAAGTATGAATCGACCCCGCTGCTGGCCAGCAAGATCGTCTTCGACACCCTGTCGAAGGCCGATCAGAAGGCGGTGCTGGACGCGGCGGCCGAGGCCGGCAAGCTGAATCGCGAGATGTCCGCCAAGGCCGACAAGGAACTGCAGGCGAAGATGGAAGACGCCGGCGTGAAGTTCAACACGGTCGACCCGGCGCCCTTCATCGCCAAGACCAAGTCCGTCTATGACAAGTGGGAGAAGCAGTTCCCCGAACTGGTCGCCCTGGTCCGCAAGGAAGCCGCCGCCGGAGCGGCGCAGTGATGACGGTGTCCCACGAGCGGGAGCATGAGGTGGCGGGGCTTCCCGCCACCCTTCTCCAGGCGGCCGACGGTGCCATCTCCGTCGTCTCCGCCGCCGTGGCGATCCTGTCCCTGATCGTGCTGTTCCTGGCGCTGGGCGCCGAGGTCGTCGTCCGTTACCTGACGACGCAAGGGCTGGGCTGGCCGTCGGAACTGCCGAACCTGCTGTTCCCCTGGCTGGTGATGGGCGGCGTGGTGCTGGCGGCGCAGAAGGGCGCGCACATCTCGGTCACTCTGCTGCTCGACCTGCTGCCCCGCCCGCTGGCCCGCGCGCTGCTGCTGGGGATGCAGGTGGTGGTGGGGGCGACCTTCTTCTACCTCGCCTACATCGGCCTCGCCGTCATCGAGATCACCGGCGCCGAGATTTACCCGGTGACGGGTGTCAGCGCCCGCTGGGCCTACCTGTCGCTGATCGCCGGCTTCGTCGGCGTCGGTCTGACCGCCGTCACCACCTTCCTGCGCCTGCTGATCGCCGAAGACCCGCGGTCCGTCCGCGCCCATGTGTCGGAGGAAGAGATATGACCGTCGTGATGGTCGCCGTCTTCGGCCTTCTCCTGTTGCTCTCCTTTCCCGTCGGCTATGCGCTGGTCATCAGCTCCGGCGCCGCGGTGATGACCATGGGGTCGGTGCCGACCGTGATCGCGGTCGTCAAGCTGTTCCAGCCGACCCAGAGCTTCCCGCTGCTGGCGATCCCCTTCTTCATCCTGTCCGGCGCGCTGATGATGAGCGGCACGCTGGGCCAGAAGCTGGTCCGCTTCGCCGCCGCCCTTGTCGGGCGCTATCCCGGCGGTCTGGCCCAGGTCACCGTCGTCGGCTCCACCATCTTCGGTGGCGTCTCGGGATCGGCTGTGGCGGAGGCGTCGGCGCTGGGATCCATGCTGATCCCCTGGCAGAAGCGCGAGGGCTATCCGGCGGCCTTCGGCGCGGCGGCGACGGCGTCCTCGTCGGTCATCGCCGGGCTGATCCCGCCCTCGATCCCGCTGATCCTCTATGCTGCGGTGTCGAACGCCTCCATCGCCTCGCTGTTCCTCGCCGGCATCCTGCCGGGCCTGCTGCTGGCCGCCGGCATGATGGTGGTGTGCTATGTCAGCGGCCGGACCCGAAACTTCCCCCTGCTGAAGGACGGCGGTGGACTGCGGGCGCTGGCCCAGGCGACCGTTTCCGCCCTGCCGGCGCTGCTGATGCCGGCCTTCATCCTGGTGCTGCTGCGCTTCGGCATCGCCACCCCGACGGAGGTCAGCGTCGTCGCCGTCGCCTATGCGCTGCTGGTCAGCGTGCTGATCTACCGCGACCTGACCTGGAAGCGCATCCATGCCGCCCTGATGGGAACGGTGGTGACCACGGGCGTCGTCATGCTGGTGATCGCCGCGTCAAACCTCGTCGGCTATGTGCTGATCACCGAGGCGATCCCGAACGCGGTGGCCGCCTATGCGCAGACCGTGCTGCAGGAGCCGTGGCTGATCATCCTGGCGATGAACCTGATCATGCTGGTCGTCGGCATGTTCCTCGACCTGCCGGCGGCGATCCTGCTGCTGGGTCCGACCTTCGTCGCCGTCGGCGGCGCCATCGGCATGGACCCGATCCAGTTGGGCATCATGATGGCGGTCAATCTCAGCATCGGCCTGTTCACGCCGCCGATCGGCACCACGCTGTTCATCTCCGCCGCCATCTCCCGCGAGCCCATCGGCGCCATCGTGCGCGAGCTGTGGCCCTTCTATCTGGTGGCGCTGATCGTGCTGGGCCTCGTGTCCTACGTGCCGGCGACCATCCTGTACTGAGCCGGCGGCAAACTAATGGTGATGACGGCCGAAGGAAGCCCGTGATGAGAGACGGCGTCTCCCAGGAAGGTTCCTGGACGCTCGAAATCTCTGAACCGGCGGCATTTCAATCCAAGGATCATGACACGATGACGACAGTCGGTTTCATCGGCCTCGGTTCCATGGGTATGCCCATGGCGCGCAACCTGCTGGCGAAGGGCTTCTCCGTCCAGGGCTTCGATGTGCGGGCCGGGAGTGTCCGGACGCTGGAAGACGCCGGCGGCAAGGGCGCTTCCAGTGCGGCCGCCGCGGCGGCGGGTGCCGACGCGCTGGTGCTGATGGTGGTCAATGCCGCGCAGGCCGATGCCGCGCTGTTCGCCGACGGCGCGCTGGAGGCACTGCCGGCCGGCGCCTCGGTGATCCTGATGGCGACCTGTCCGCCGGGCGCGGCCGCCGCGCTGGCCGAGCGGGTGGAGGCGGCCGGGCGCCGTTTCGTCGATGCGCCGGTATCCGGCGGGGTGGTGGGAGCGGTGGCGGGAACGCTGTCGATCATGGCCGCCGCCGACACCGCGACGGTGGAGCGGGTGCGCCCGATCCTGGCGGCGATGGGTGACAAGGTCTTCCATGTCGGCGAAAAGCCGGGGCAGGGCGCCACGGTCAAGACCGTCAACCAGCTGCTGTGCGGCGTTCACATCGCCGTGGTGGCGGAGGCCTTCGCGCTGGCCGCCAAGGTCGGGGTCGATCTCGACATCCTGCTGCAGATCATGAGCGGGTCGTCGGCGTCGAGCTGGATGCTGAAGGACCGGGGGCCGCGCATGCTGGAGGCGGAGCCGGAGATCACCAGCGCGGTGGACATCTTCGTCAAGGATCTGGGGATCGTGCTGGAGGCCGGGCGCGATGCCAAGGCGGCGCTGCCGCTGGCCGCCGTCGCCCACCAGATGTTCCTCGCCACCTCCGGCCGCGGCGAAGGGGCGATGGACGACAGTCAGGTCATCCGCAGCTATCACGCGGTGAACGGCACCGCCGGGGGGCGGCCCGAGGGGAGACAATGATGGAGCGCATCGTCTTCCTCGACCACGACACCATGGGGGCGGACATCGTGTTGCGCCGTCCCAATGTGCCGCATGAGTGGATGCAGTATGGTCGCACCGCACCGCAGCAGATCGTCGAGCGGGCGCGCGGAGCGACCGTCCTGATCGTCAACAAGGTGCCGATCCGCGCCGAGACGCTGGCGCAGCTGCCCGACTTGCGCTTCGTCGCCGTCGCTGCGACTGGGACCGACAGTGTGGACGTCGCCGCCTGCCGCGAACGCGGAATTGCGGTGTCGAACGTCCGCGCCTATGCCATCCACACGGTGCCGGAGCATGTCTTCGCCCTGATGCTGGCGCTGCGCCGGTCCCTGCCGGCCTACCGGGAATCGGTGGCGGCGGGGGCGTGGCAGGCCTGCGGCCAGTTTACCCTGCTCGACCACCCGATCCGTGATCTGTACGGCTCGACGCTCGGCATCGTCGGGCGCGGCGCCATTGGGCAGGCCGTGGCAACCATCGCCCGCGCCTTCGGCATGCGCGTGCTGTTCGCCGGCCGCAAGGGGGAGGCGGCCAGCGGACCGGAGCATGTGCCGTTCGACGCGGTGCTGGCCGAAAGCGACGTGCTGACCCTGCATTGCCCGCTGACGCCCGCTACCCGCCATCTGCTGGGCGAGGCGGAGTTCGCCCGGATGACGCGCCGGCCGCTGGTCATCAACACCTCGCGCGGCGGGCTGATCGACGACATGGCGCTGGTCCATGCGCTGGAAGGCGGGTTGATCTCCGGCGCTGCCGTCGACGCCACGGCGGTGGAGCCGCCGCCGGACGACCACCCCTTCCTCCGCCTTGCCGGACGCACCGACTTCCTGCTGACGCCGCACATCGGCTGGGCCAGCGTCGAGGCGCGGCAGGCCGTCGCCGGGCAGGTCACCGCCTGCATCGAAGCCTTCGCGGCCGGGCGACCGATCAATCTGGTGACGTGACGGCGCCGCCCCGCACCATTCCGCATTCCCGAAAGGACCACATGATGACCAGCGTCGATCCGCGCCGGATGGCGAACGCGATCCGCTTTCTGTCCATGGATGCCATCGAGCGCGCGGGCGAGGGGCATCCCGGCACCCCGCTCGGCGCCGCCGACATCACGACAGCGCTCTTCACCCGGCACCTGAAGTTCAACGCCGCCGACCCGCTGTGGTTCGACCGCGACCGCTTCGTCCAGTCGAACGGCCATGGCTCGATGCTGATCTACTCGCTGCTGCATCTCAGCGGCTACGAGGCGATGACACTGGAGGAACTCAAGCGGTTCCGGGTGCTGGGGGCGCACACCGCCGGCCATCCGGAAATCCACCAGTCCTGCGGCATCGAGGTGACGACCGGCCTGTTGGGCCAGGGCATCGCCAACGCCGCCGGCATGGCGCTGGCCGAAGCCTTCCTGAACCGGCGCTTCGGCGACGGCATCGTCGATCACCGCACCTACGCGCTGGTCGGCGACGGTTGCCTGCAGGAGGGCGTGGGGCAGGAGGTCATCGCGCTCGCCGGGCATCTGCGGCTGGGCAAGCTGACCTATCTGTGGGACGACAACCGCATCACCGACGACGGCGGCATCGACCTTGCGCTGTCCGACGACATGGCCGCCCGCTTCCGCGCCAGCAACTGGCATGTGCAGGAGGTCGACGGCCACGACATCGATGCGGTGTCGGAGGCGCTGCGCCTCGCCAGGCTCGACCCGCGGCCGTCGATGATCGCCTGCACCACCAGCATCGGCCGTGGCCTGCCGCATGAGGGCCAGCGCGCCGCCCACAGCGCCCGGCTGTTCAAGGAACACACCGACGCCGCCCGCCGGGCGCTCGACTGGCCTTACGCAGCCTTTGAGATTCCCGATGATGTCCGGGCCGCCTGGCTGGAAGCCGGCCGCCGGGGTGGGGCGGAACAGCAGGCGTGGCAGGCCCGCGTTGCCGCGCTGCCCATCGAAAAGCGCCGCGAGTTGGACCGGCTGCGCGAGGGGCGGCTGCCTGACGGCTGGGCCGCTGCGCTGCATGCCTTCAAGCGCCGCATGGCGGAGAGCGGGCACAGCGACCATGGCTACAAGATCTCCGGCGACATCGTCGACCTGATGACGGAGATCATCCCGGAGATGCTGAGCGGCGCGCCGGACCTGGAGGGCGCCACCCTGCACAAGCGGCGGCTGGCCGCCTTCACCGCCGACGACCGCGCCGGCCGGTACGTCCATTACGGCGTGCGCGAGCATGCGATGGGCAGCATGCTGAACGGCATGGCCGCCCATGGCGGGGTGGTGGCGACCGGCATCACCTATCTGGCCTTCTGCGATTACGAACGCCCGGCCATTCGCATGGCGGCGCTGATGGGGCTGCCGGTCACTTTCGTGTTCAGCCACGACTCCATCGGCATCGGCACCAACGGTCCGACGCACCAGCCGGTGGAGGTGCTGGCGGCGCTGCGGGCCATTCCCAACCTGCTGGTGCTGCGACCGGCCGATGCGGTCGAGGCGGCGGAGTGCTGGGAGATCGCGCTGGAGCACCGCTCCGGCCCGACCGCGCTGGTCTTTGCCCGCCAACCGCTCGACCCCTTACGCCGCGACGGCGATGCCGGTAACCAATGCCGAAGCGGCGGTTATGTGCTGGCCGAGGCGGCGGGGGGCGAGCGCCGGGTCACGTTGCTCGCCACCGGATCGGAGGTCGCCATCGCGTTGCAGGCGCGTGATCTGCTGCAGGCCGACGGCGTACCCACCGCCGTGGTTTCGCTGCCCTGCTGGGAGCTGTTCGAACGGCAGGATCAGGCTTATCGCCGCGCCGTCATCGATCGCTCCACCGTGCGGGTCGCCGTCGAGGCGGCGGTGGTCCAGGGGTGGGAGCGCTACATCGGCGAGGATGGCGGTTTCGTCGGCATGAGCGGCTTTGGCGCGTCCGGCGCGGTGCCCGACCTCTACCGCCACTTCGGCATTACGCCGGACCGGGTGGCGGAGGAGGCACGGGCAAGGCTTTAGCGGTCCTCAGATCTCACGCTTGCCCATCTGGTCGGCGATGTAGTCGGCCTGCCGGATCGCCAGCGCGACGATGGTCAGGGTCGGGTTCTCCGACCCGCCGCTGGTGAACTGGCTGCCGTCGGACACGAACAGGTTCTTCACGTCGTGCGCCTGTCCCCACTTGTTGAGGACGCCGTCGCGGGCGTTGGCGCTCATGCGGTTGGTGCCGAGATTGTGGGTGGAGGGGTAGGGCGGAGTGTGGATGGTCCGCACCGCCCCAACCGCGTCATAGACCGCCGACCCACGGCCATAAGCGTGGGTGCGCATGGCGATGTCGTTGGGGTGGTCGTCGAAATTGACGTTGGGGATGGGCAGGCCGAACTTGTCCTTGTCCGTCGCGTGCAGGGTGACGCGGTTGGTCTCGCGCGGCATGTCCTCCCCGACCAGCCACATGCCGGCCATATGGTCGTAGGCGTCCAGCGCCGAGCTGAAATCGCGGCCCCAGGCGCCGGGATCGAGGAAGGCCGCCATGAAAGGAACGCCGAGCGACAGCGTTTCCATCTCGTAGCCGCCGACGAAGCCGCGGCGCGGGTCGAAGCGGGATTCGTCGCGGATGATGCCGGCCATGGTGGTGCCGCGATACATATGGACCGGCCGATCGAACAGCGCATAGACCGAGCCGGTCATGTGCCGCATGTAGTTGCGCCCGACCTGACCGGATGAGTTCGCCAGCCCGTCCGGAAACATCGTCGAGGCCGAGTTCAGCAGCAGACGCGGGCTTTCGATCGAGTTGCCGGCGACCGCGACGATGCGGGCCTTCTGCCGGTGGATGGCGCCGGTGCTGTCGGCATAGAGCACGGCGTTGACCTTGCCCTTGGCGTCATGCTCGATCTTCAGCACCTGGGCGTCCGGCCGGACCTCCAGGTTGCCGGTGGCCTCCCCTTTGGGGATCTCGGTGTAGAGGGTGGACCATTTCGCGCCCGATTTGCAGCCCTGGAAACAGAAGCCGATCTGCTGGCAGGCGCCGCGTCCGTCGCGCGGCTTGCTGTTGATCGACATGTTGCCGGTGTGGAACTCTGCATAGCCCAGCTTCTTGGCGCCGGCCGCCAGCACCTTGTAATTGTTGTTGCCGGGCAGACGCGGGATGCCGTTGGTGCCGGTCGTCCCCATCTTGAACTCGGCCTTGTCGTAATAGGGCTCCATCTCCGCCAGCGTCACCGGCCAGTCGAGCAGGTTGGCGCCCTCCACCTCGCCGTAGGTCGTGCGCGCCTTGAACTCGTGCTCCTGAAAGCGGAGAGAGGCGCCGGCCCAGTGCACGGTGGAGCCGCCGACCGCCTTGACGATCCATGCCGGCAGGTTGGGGAAGTCCTTCGCCACCCGCCAACTGCCCGACGTGGTGCGCTTGTCCAGCCAGGAGATTTGCGAAAAGCTCTTCCATTCGTCATTCACGAAATCCTGGATTTCGTGACGCTTGCCGGCTTCCAGGCAGACGACCTTGATGCCCTTCTGGGCCAGTTCGTTCGACAGGGTGCCGCCGCCGGCACCCGATCCGATCACTACCACGACGCTGTCGTCGTCCATTGCGAATTTCGCAACCATGTCTCGGTCCTCCCCCATTTTTCGGGCATTCAGTGGGCGTTCATTCAGGCCGGCCGCCGGTGCCGTCAGGCGTCCTTGATCCAGTCGATGTCGTCGAAGCCGCGGTGGATGTAGCCGCCATATTCGGCCGACGCCCCTTCGTAGCCGAGCTTCGCCCACACCTCCGGCTGGTTGTAGAGGGCGACCACCATGTCGCCGCGGACCTTGCCGAAGAACGGCGTGGTCTCGATCGATTTCAGCACCGCGACGCGGTCCTGCTCGGCCTTGATGGCGGCATAGGGAGTGCCGTGCAGCTTGCGTGCGGCGGCGTCGAGGGCAACCGCGCCTTCGTTGAGCTGGCCGGCCAGCGTGGCGTCCTTGGCCGCCGCCTGGTCCATCGAGGCCAGCGCCGTCTCGTAATAGGCGTCGCTCAGCCGGTCGTGCGGATAGAGATCGCGCACCATCACCAGCAGGGTCTTGGCAGCTTCGGGCTTGATGGCGGTCAGCGCCTCGGCCCAGGCCGGGGTCGCTCCGATCGACACCATGCCGCCTGAAACCGCGCCAGCCGCCGCCACCGACGCGGCGGAGGTCTTCAGAAAATTGCGCCGGTTGATCCGTGTCCGTTTGTCGAGAACGCGCATGATCGACGTCTCCTTCCCAAGTGGATTGTTTTTGCTGTCAAGGCTCAGCGGTAGCGGCCGTGGCGTTGCAGGACCTCGGTCTTGTAGCCGTCCGGATCGGTGATGAAGAAAAAGCGGGCCAGCAGGGTGCCGCCGGGGGCGAATTCCTTCACCGGCGTCACCGGGAAACCCAGGGCCGACAGCCGGGCGTGTTCGCCGTCCAGATCGTCCACCGCCACCGCCATGTGGCCGTAGCCGTCGCCGTGGGTGTAGGGCGTGGTGCGGTCGTGGTTGACCGTCAGCTCCAGTTCCATGTCGTTTTCGGCGTTGCGCAGGTAGATCAGCGTGAAACCGTCGAACCCCAGCCGCTCGGCCGGTTCGAGCCCGAAGGCCTTGGCATAGAAGTCCAGCGACCGCTGTTCGTCGAGGACGCGCACCATCATGTGGATGATCTTGGCCATGATGTTTCCTGCGAAATCTTTGCCCGAGATTGGTTTGAAGCGACGGCGCTACCCTTTGGCCTTGGCCTCCAGGAACTGGACGATGCTCTTGCGGATCGCGTCGTCGTCCTGGCGGTAGTTCATGTAGCTGCCGGGGATGAACTGGTTGGAGTTCGCCAGCCAGCGTTCCAGATGGCCGGCGTCCCAGGCGAAGCCGGCACCGCGCAGCGCATCCGAATATTCGAAGCCGTCGGCCGTCCCGGCCTTGCGGCCGATGACGCCGTAGAGCGGCGGTCCGGCGCGCGGACCGTCGTCCTTCTTCACCGAATGGCAGGTTCCGCATTGCTGCCGGAACAGCACCTCGCCGTCCGCCGCCGCGGATTTCGGCGTGAAGGGCGAGAAGGGTATGGAAAGAAGGAGCAGCAACATCACCCAGCGGTGCGGCGACATCCTCGCGTGCATCGCATGCCTCATCGTTGGAAAATCCTCCCGAAGCGGGGCGCCGACACTTCGGACCAGCCGGAGTGGCGCCGTCGATCGGGTAGAGCAAGGGGCATGCCACGCCGCGGAAAGCCGCTTTCGACAAGCTTGTAAGCCGGTTTTAGCCGGTCTGGCCGGTGCCGACCGTCCCAACTGTTTCATTTTGGGACATCGCGGCGCGACAGATCGTCCCATTATGAGACAGTGCGTTATGCAAACCTTCTTTAAAATCGGCGATCCCTGGCGGCTTGGGCTTTTGGCACGCTGGTTGCTTTATGGGGTCGGCGATGCGGCTGCCCTGGTTCGGCGGCCGTAAGCGGCCTGAGGCTGCGCACCACGTCGTCGCGCCGCCACCGTCGCGCCATTGCCGATCCCGCCCTTGAGACTGCCGGTGACCCGTCATCCGGCATGCGCGGCCGACGCGATCCTTCAGGCCCGATCCACAAGCCCGACCATCGGAACACCATCATCAAAATCATGGGGAGAGACGACATGCCGGATGGATTGACGCTGAACAAGATCACCAGCCAGAAAGGCATCGGCATCACCGAGGCTGCGCGCCGGGTCGCCGATCTCGGCTGGACGCCGTCCTACGTCAAGGAGGCGATGAGCTTCCCGACCGACTACAAGATCTCCAAGGCGCCGCGCGACCCGATGAAGCAGGTCCTGCGCTCCTACTTTCCGATGCAGGAGGAAAAGGACAACCGCGTCTATGGCGCGCTGGACGCGGCGCTGCGCGGCGACATGTTCCGCAATGTCGAGCCGCGCTGGATCGAATGGATGAAGCTGTTCCTGGCGATCATCCCCTTCCCGGAGATCTCGGCGGCGCGGTCGATGGCGACGCTGGGCCAGCTGGCGCCGGGCGACGATCTGCGCACCGGCTTCACCATGCAGATGATCGACGAGTTCCGGCACTCGACGATCCAGATGAACCTCAAGAAATGGTACATGGAGAACTACATCGACCCGGCCGGGTTCGACATCACCGAGAAGGCGTTCGGCAAATGCTACGCCACCACCATCGGCCGGCAGTTCGGTGAGGCCTTCCTGACCGGTGACGCCATCACCGCGTCGAACATCTATCTGCAGGTGGTGGCCGAAACCGCCTTCACCAACACGCTGTTCGTCGCCATGCCGTCGGAAGCGGCGCGCAACGGCGACTATGCCCTGCCCACCGTCTTCCTGTCGGTGCAGAGCGACGAATCCCGCCACATCGGCAACGGCCATTCCATGCTGATGTCAGTGCTGAAGGAGCCGGACAACCACCTGCTGCTGGAACGCGACATCCGCTATTCCTTCTGGCAGAACCACATGATCGTCGATGCCGCCATCGGCACGATCATCGAATACGGCACCAAGAATCGCGACAAGAACAAGGAATCCTACGCCGAGCTGTGGCATCGCTGGATCTTCGAGGATTACTACCGCACCTACATGCTGCCGCTGGAGAAGTACGGCATCAAGATCCACCATGACGACGTTCACGAAGCCTTCGACAGCATCGTCAAGAAGAATTACGTCCACAAGATTGCGCAGTTCTTCTCCGCCGGCTGGTGGGCCAATTTCTGGCGCATCGAGGCGATGACGGAACGCGACTTCGAATGGTTCGAGAGCAAGTATCCGGGCTGGTACGACGAGTTCGGTGTCTGGTGGGAGAATTACGCCAAGCTCAGCAAGCCCGGCAGCGTGCCGATCACCTTCGCCGACACCGGCTATGTCTATCCGCACCGCTGCTGGTCGAGCCTGGTGCCCTGCGTCATCCGCGAGGATTTCCAGGTGGATGAGGTGGACGGCGAGCTTTACACCTACGCTTCCGAAGTCGACCGCTGGACCCACAAGGAGGCCTTCGCCGCCGAATACCAGGGCCGTCCGACCCCGGCGATGGGCCGCTTCTCCGGCCGGCGCCAGTGGGAGGAAGTCTATGACGGCTGGGACCTCGCCGACGCCATCCAGGACATGGGTTTCGTCCGTCCCGACGGAAAGACGCTGGTCGCCCAGCCGCATCTGTCCTTCGAGGAGAAGGACATGTGGACGCTGGACCACGTGCGCGGCCACACCATCCGCAGCCCGCTGCTGGCGCTCCGCGAAATGACGCCGCAACAGCGTCAGGCGCATGTCGAGGAATACCGCAAGGGCTTCAAGATCCGCCGGGTCTGATCCCCCGCCCATTCACTCGGGTCCGCCCCCCTTTCCGGAAGGAGAGGGGGAACGGGAACCCCTGCTGACATCACAGGCGGACATCACCGCGGAGATCGACAGACCATGACCGCACAAGCGCTGCACAACAGTCCGGCCGTCCACACGGTGCGGCTGGAGCCGGTCGGCATCGAAATGGAGGTTGCGGAGGGGGAAACCATCCTCGACGCGGCCTTCCGTCAGGGCGTCTCATTGATGCACGGCTGCAAGGAGGGGCAATGCTCCGCCTGCAAATGCCTGCTGATCGACGGCGACGTGGAGATGCTGAAATACTCCACCTTCGCGCTCTCCGATCCGGAGCGTGACAGCAACCACATCCTGCTCTGCCGTTCGCTGGCCTACAGCGACGTGGCGGTGGAACTGCTGAACTATGACGAGGATCTGCTGTCCCGCTCCATCCCGGTGAAGGACTTTAACGCGCGGTTGGCGGCGGTGGAGCCGCTGACCCACGACATCGTCGCCATCGCGCTGGACCTCGACCAGCCGATGAAGTTCTGGGCCGGCCAATATGCAGACATCACGCTGCCCGGGATCGGCCTCACCCGGTCCTTCTCGATGGGCAACCCGCCGGCGGACGGCAGCCGGTTGGAGTTCATCATCAAGAAATACCCGGACGGCGCCTTTTCCCGCCAGCTGGACGGCGGCCTGTCGGTCGGCGACCGGGTGACCGTCCGCGGCCCCTACGGCACCTGCTTCCGCCGCGAGGGGCGGGACGGGCCGATGATCCTGGTCGGCGGCGGGTCGGGCATGGCGCCGCTGCTGTCGATCCTGCGCGATCAGGCGGCCAGCGGCGAGACGCGGCCGGTTCGCTTCTTCTACGGCGCCCGCAGCCGCCGGGACCTGTTCCACCTCGACCAGTTCGAGGAATTCGCCCGCAACCTGCCGGACTTCGCCTTCATTCCCGCCCTGTCGCATGCCGAGGAGGGCGACGGTTGGACCGGCGAGACCGGCTTCATCCACGAGGTGCTGCGCCGGCACCTGTCCGAGATGGCGGAGGTGGAGGAGGCCGACGTCTTCTCCTGCGGGCCGCCGCCGATGATCGACGCGGTGCTGCCGGTCCTGCAAATGGCCGGCGTCGATTCCGCGCGCGTCTATTTCGACAAATTCACCCCCGCCACCCGCTGAGCCGGGATTTTGCAAATACGGGAGGAAAGACGATGACCATGCAGGAAACCGAAACCAAATCCGCCGCCGCCGGGGCCAAGGCCTTTCCGGGTTCCGACAGCCGCCGCTACAATTACTTCGAGCCGAAGGGCCGCAAGGCGACCCATTACGAGGACGTGACCGTCGACGTCCAGCCCGATCCGGAACGCTATCTGCTCCAGAACTGGATCATCTCCTTCGGCGACGGCACGCCGACCTATTCCAAGGACTGGACCGCGCTGAAATGCACGGACTGGCACGGTTTCCGCGCGCCCGATCAGGAATGGGAACGCACCCATTACCAGCGCCAGTCGACCATCGTCGGCATGATCCAGAACGTGGTGGAGAACGCACGCCGCGCCGGTGCGCCCCAGCGCTTCGACAAGGCCTGGGTCGCCGTGCTGCAGAACCATGTCGGCGCCTTCAAGCATGCCGAATATGGGCTGGGCACCGCGCTGATGCGGGCGCAGCGTTACGGCTACACCCAGATGGTCAACAACGCCATCCTGACCAACGCCTCCTACAAGCTGCGCTTCGCCCAGGATCTGACGCTCTACCTGGCGGAGGTCGGCAGCGACATCGGCGGGTTCGATCTGGACGCCGGCAAGGCGCATTGGCTGGACGATCCGATCTGGCAGCCCTGCCGTGAGGCGGTCGAGCATATCCGCGCCGCCACCGACTTCCTTGAGCAGTATTTCGCCGTCAACCTCGTCTTCGAACCGCTGGTCGGCGAGCTGTTCCGCAGCGGCTTCGTCATGCAGGTCGCCGCGGCGCAGAACGACTTCTCCACCCCGTCGGTCATCTCGGCGGCGGAAGCCGATTATGAGCGGAACCTCGCCAATGCGGTGGAACTGTTCGCCCTGCTGCTGCGCGACCCGGCGCATGGCGAGGACAACCGGACCATGCTGCAGAGCTGGTTCTCCCACCACGGCGGGCTGGCGGTGAAGGCGGCGTTGCAGTTGCAGCCGCTGTGGTCGCTGCCGCGGGTCAAGGCGGCGAGCTTCACGGACGCCTTCGAGCGGGCGCGCAACCGCGTCGCCGCCATCGGGCGCGAGATCGGCATCGACGCCGACCTGCCGGCCCTGCCGCCGATCGAGGTCGGGCAGCCGGCCGCTGAGGCTGCCGTCACCGCTCCGGTCACCGATGCCGCGGCCGAGTGATCCTTCCCGCATCTCCGCCACAAGAGGACGAAAACCATGAGCGTCACCACCGTGCAGCAGCTTTTCAAGCCGCTGAAGGACATCACCCAGGACGGCACCATTTCCCACCAGTGCGGCGTGACGATGAACGACAGCGTCGAGGCGCGCTGCATCGCCGAGGTGATGGAGAGCAAGCCGGGCATCACCGTCACCTATCTGCCGGCGATGATCCGCATCGACGGCGAGGGCAAGATCGAGTTCAAGATGAGCGAGATCGGCGAGGCCCTCGGCCGCGAGATGACCCCGCACATCTTCGAGATCTCCACCTCCACCCACTATGGCCGCATGGTCATGATCGACGAGGACACCGTCGTCCTCTTCGGCAACATGGACGACGCACTGGCCTACGAGTGACCTCGGGAAGGCGGGGCCCGCATCAGGTCCAGCGGGCTCCGTCTCTTTTTCAAATTCGCAAAATCAAGAATGGGAGGGACAGACGCCATGCCGAAGATGATGCTGCACCGTGCCGAGGCGCGGGCCGCGCTTGCCCGTGGGGTGGGCAAGCTGGCGCTGGCGGTGCGCGGCACGCTGGGGCCGAAGGGGACGAACGCGATCATCGACCGCCCCATCGGCACGCCGATGATCTCCCGCGACGGCGTCAGCATCGCCGCCGAGATCGAGCTGCCCTGCCGCTTCGAGAATATGGGCGCCCAGGTGGTGCGCGAGGTGTCGAAGCAGACCAACGACGTGGCCGGCGACGGCACCACCACCGCAACCGTGCTGGCCGACGCGCTGATCCAGGACGGCGTTTCCGTGCTCGCCGATGGCCATGGCTCGGTCGAACTGGTGGAGGGGATGGAGCGCGCCTGCGGCTTCGTCGTCGACCACCTCCGCGGCATGGCCCGGCCGCTGGAGCGCGAGACGCAGTTGGAGCAGGTGGCGACCGTCGCGGCGACCGACCCGGCGCTGGGCCGGCTGGTCGCGGATGCCCTGCGCCGGGTGGGGCCGGAGGGCGTGATCGACATCGAATACGGCCAGCCGGGCGCGCCGACCGCGCTGCATGTGCTGGAGGGCATGGTGCTGGACCGTGGCTTCCTGTCCCATCACATGGCGACCGAGCCGACCGGCCAGACCGCGGTGCTGGAACGGCCCCGCATCCTGATGACCGACCACAAGATCGCCGATTCGGAACCGCTCCTGCGCCTGATCGGCCGGCTCGGCGACGAACGTCCGCTGCTGGTCGTCGCCGACAGTGTCGCGCCGGAGGTGGTGGCGGCGCTGATGGCGCTGCGCCGCGATGGACGCGCTACGGTGGTAGCGATCAACCCGCCGGAATTCGGACATTGGCGTCAGGCGATGATGGAGGACATCGCGATCCTGACCGGCGGCCGCGTGATCGCCCGCGACCTCGGCGGACGCCTCGACAGCGTGACGGCGGAGGATCTGGGGGGCGCCGACCGCATCGAGGTGACCGCCGGCCGCACCACCCTCCTGCGCGGCCATGGCGATCCGGACGCGCTGGCTGCCCGCCGCGCCCTGGTGCAACGCCAGTGGGAGGAGGCGCCGCCCAACATCGAGCGGGACAAGCTGTCCCAGCGGCTGGCGAAGCTGACGCACGGCACCGCCCTGATCGAGGTCGGCGGCGCCACCCCGGTGGAGCAGAAGCGCACCGCCCAGCTTCTGGAGGATTCGCTCGCCGCCGCCCGCGCGGCGCTGGCGGACGGGGTGGTGCCGGGCGGCGGCACCGCGCTGGCCCGCATCGCCCCGCTGCTCGACCGGTTGGCCGCGGATGTGGGGGAAGGCGAGCGTGCAGGGGTAAAGCTGGTGCAGCGGGCGATGCTGCAGCCCGTGATCTGTATCGCGGAGAATGGCGGGTTGGACGGGGCCGGCGTAGCCGCCCGGATCGCCGGGCTTCCCGAAGGCTCCGGCTTCGACGCCCGCACCGGCCGTTTCGGTGACCTGTTCGCCGCCGGGATCATCGATCCGGTCAAGGTCACCACGCTGGCATTGCTGAACGCGGTGTCGGTCGCCAAGCTGATCCTGACCACCCATACCCTGGTCGCCGACATCCCCGACGACGTAGACCCCACCGCCGGTCCGGCGCGTGGCGGCGGGATGGAGCGGTACGGGCGCAGCTGACCCCGCTATGCCGCGACGGCTCACCTCCACCTTCGGGGAAAAACACAGGAAAAAGGCCATAGAGTATTCCGCTACTACCGCTCCCGCTTAAGTCCGGCTTATAATTTCCTACGCAAACAATCGTGGGCGCGGAGTACTTCAGGGCGAGTCTCCGCACCCCGTTTAAGGACAATCGGCGCTACGGGAAATCCGTGAAAGACGCCGGGAAGCAGGGAGGGGACTGTGTTGGTCAACGAACAGGTCGGTATCGGCCGTCTGGCCGTTGCTTCGTCCGGTCCGGCGTTCCATGCGCTGGTCGACGGCGAAACGGCGACGATGAAGGCGTGGGAGGATTTCGTCTCCGGATCCCGGCGGGAGAATCTGCCGGTGCGCGACGTGGTCATCCGATCCTGGGCGCGCTGCCAGAGCTTTCTGGTCGATGCGCGGGCCGATGCCGCACCGGTGGTCGGCAGCGATCTTGTCGAGGCCCTGCGCCGCAACAACCGCGACCTGCTGCAGGCCGCCGCCACAACCCTGGCGGAGGCGGCGAACCTGCTGGCCGGAACGCGGACGGTGATGCTGATCACCGATGCCAACGGCGTGGTGCTGGAGGCCGCCGGAGACCGCGCGACGATGAACGCGGCCCGCGACATCAGCCTGGCCTGCGGCGGCCAGTGGGGCGAGACCTGCGCCGGCACCAACGGCATCGGCACCGCGCTCGCCTCCAAGCAGCCGGTGCTGGTCCAGTCGGCGGAGCATTACTGTGCCGGAATCAAGGGGTGGAGTTGCGCCGGCGCGCCGATCCATGACCCGGTCGACGGATCGGTCGTCGGGTTGCTCGACATCTCCGGCCTGAAGCAGAGCTTCAGCGGGCAGGCGCTGGCGCTGGCCGTGGTTGCCGCCCGGCAGGTGGAATGGAACCTCGCCCGCCAGACGGAGGCCGAACATGTGCGGCTTCTGGAGGCCTGCCTGGAGGACAGCCAGAAATACGCGGGCGAGGGGTTGATCGCGCTGGATGCGCGTGGGCGTCTTCTCTTCGCCAGCCGCAAGGCGGCGAATCTGCTGAAGGCGAGCCTTGGATCGGAGCTGCCGCCGCTGAATAGGGGGACGAAGCTGCCCCTTGTCGGGTTGGAGGGCGGCGCCGGCGGCCGGCTGCCGGTTCCGTCAGACTGGGTCCGTCCGCTGATGCTGGATGGCGAGCGGCGGGGGACGCTGCTGGTGATTCCCGGTTCGGCGTCGTCCCGACCCTCGGCCGGGCGCCGGGCGGTGCCGGACGAGTCCGACCACAGCCGCTGCCGCTTCGCCGACATCGTCGGGGCCAGCGACAGCCTGCGTGGCGTGATCGGGCAGGGGGAGCGTTTGGCGCCGCTGCCGGTCCCCATCCTGATCGAGGGCGAGACCGGCGTCGGCAAGGAGTTGTTCGCGCGCGCCATCCACGGCCACAGCGCGGTGGCCGGCGGACCCTTCGTGCCGTTCAATTGCGGTGCGGTGTCGCGCGAGATGCTGGGCAGCGAGCTGTTTGGCTATGTGCGCGGCGCCTTCACCGGCGCGGCGGCGGAGGGGCGGATCGGCCGTTTCGAACTGGCGGACGGCGGCACGCTGTGCCTGGACGAGATCGGCGAGCTGCCGCTGGACCTGCAGCCCTATCTGCTGCGGGTGCTGGAGGAAGGGGTGCTGTACCGCATCGGCGACAACGTCCCGCGCCGGGTGTCGGTGCGGCTGCTCGCCATGACCAACCGGAACCTGCGCCAGGAGGTCGCCGCCGGCCGGTTCCGCCGCGACCTGTACCACCGCCTTGCCGTGACGGCCCTGCGGGTGCCGCCCTTGCGGGAACGGCATGGCGACGTGCCGCGTCTGATCTCCCACTTCAACGGCGTGCTGGCTGAGCGGCATGGCCGCGCCCCCGTCCGCTTCACCGCCACGGCGCTGGATCTGCTGCAAGGCCACGACTGGCCGGGCAACGTGCGGGAACTGCGCAATGTGGTCGAGCGCGCGATCCTGCTGTCCACCGGCGGGACCGTAGATGTCCATGATCTGCCGGACGAGCTGCGCGACACCTGCGGCTGCCTGGAGACCGGCGGGTGGCCCTCGCCCTATCCGGCGGTTGCGGGGCCGGCCATAGCAAGCCAGACACCGGCCGGTCCGGTCCCGATGTCGCTCACGGTCACCGAACAGCGGACGATCGAGGATGTGATCGCCGCCACCGGCGGGAACCTGTCGGATGCCGCGGCGGTGCTGGGGATTTCCCGCAGCACCCTATATCGCAAGATGAGCCAGCACGGCATCCAGCGAGGCGCGGTTCGCCGGGGATGAGCCGGATTCGATGTGGGACAGGTCCATCGTTGGAGGAGGATCGGCGCATGTGCCAAATCTTTGTCAACACCGACCCGATCCTGTACGAGGCGCGGTCCCGCTCGGTCCGCATCCACGGCATGGTGACCAGCATCCGGCTGGAGAACCTGTTCTGGAACGTCCTGGCCGGCATCGCCGCCGAACAGGGAATCACGACCAACCGCCTGATCGTCACACTCTATGACGAGGTCATGGAGGTGCATGGCAGCGTCCAGAACCTCGCCTCCTTCCTGCGGGTCAGCTGCGTGCGCTATCTGACCCTGACCCCCGAAGCGGCGACGCGCGGAATTGCCGTGGGGACAAATGCCTCCGAATCCGCACCGGACGGCGACGGGGCGTCCGTCGTCGCCTTCCCTGCCGATCGCCAAGTCTCCGCCAAATCGTGACGGCAATCGTGACAGCGGCGCAGTCCGAATTCTGACCGGCTGGACTGCGCCGGCCACCGAAGCCGAACCCAGCCTGCACCCGATTGAATGACTTGGGTGCGGGCCGCAACCGTTGGTGCCCCCAACATCGCTGTTGACCGAAGCTGTATTATCCATCATACAGGTTCCTGTCTGGTGAATGGACAGGCGACGGTTTCCGATGACGGGGAGGCGGAGTGCTGTGAAGTCGGCGGTCGAACCCCTGAAGGCGCGCAGGATCTATTTGCTGCTGCGCGACCGCATCGTTGCCGGCGAGCTGCCGCCGGGCGTGCGGCTGCCGGGCGAGCCGGCGCTGGCGACCGAACATGCGGTGTCGCGGGTCACCGTGCGCCGCGCGCTCGACCTTCTGGAAAAGGAAGGGCTGGTGCAGCGCAAGGCCGGCTCCGGCACCTTCGTCCACGACACGCGCGCCGTCCGTCCCATCGTCGCCGATCTGTCGAACGTGCTGTCGCACCTGATCGACATGGGCCGCAGCACCGATGTGAAGCTGCTGTCCTTCGGTTACGGCATCCCGCCTGAGTCCATCGCCGAGAGCCTGGGTCTGAAGCCCGGCGAACGGGTCCAACGGTCGGTGCGCGTGCGCCTGATCGACGGGGAGCCGTTTTCCTACCTGACCACCCATGTGCCGGAATGGATCGGCCTGACCTATTCGGAGGCGGAACTGGCGGCGCGTCCGTTGCTGGAACTGATCGAACGGTCGGGCGTGACGACGGAGCGCGCCACCCAGGCGATCAACGCGACGCTTGCCGGCCCGGAAGCAGCGGCGGCGCTGGATCTGGAGATCGGATCGCCGCTGCTGACCCTGACCCGCATCGTCTACGAGCCGTCGGGCCGTGGCGTGGAGCATCTGCACGCGCTGTACCGGCCCGACCGCTACAGCTTCCACATGGATCTGGTGCGCACCGGCAACGACGGCGAACGGCGCTGGAGCCCGGCGCTTGGCTGGCCACGCACCACCGAGAAGGCCGAGCGCAAGAAGGCCGACAAGAGCAAGACTGACAAGAGCAAAACCGACAAAAGCAAATTGGGCGAAAAGCCCACCCGCACCCTGCGGGCAATCAAACAGAGGAGTTGAGCGTTATGGGACGTTCGGTTCAGGACTCCGCGATCTCCGGGATTTCCCGCCGCACGGTGCTGAAGGCCGGCGCCGCGGCTGCCGCGTTCGTCACCGTGCCGGTGGCCGCGCCGTCGATCCTGCGGGCGCAGACCCCGGTGGTGAAGGTCGGCATCCTCCAGCCGGTGACCGGCGCGCTGGCCCATGATGGCGATCTCGGCCGGCTGGGTGCGGAGATGGCGATCAACGAAATCAATGCGGCCGGCGGCATCAAGTCGCTGGGCGGCGCCAAGCTGGAGATGGTGTTCGGCGATGCCCGCTCCATGCCCGAAGCCGGCACGCAGGAGGTGGAGCGTATGCAGGCCGACGGCGTCTGCGCCATCGTCGGCGGCTTCGCCAGCCCGATCTGCCTTGCGGCGTCGCAGGCGGCGGCGCGCTACGATCTGCCCTATCTGGTCGATGTCGGCGTGTCGGACCAGATCATGTCGCGCGGCCTGACCAACACCTTCCGCTTCAGCCCCGGCTTCGGCAAGGTCACGCAGGTGGCGCTCGACAACCTGACCGCCATCAACGACAAGGCGGGCAAACCGGCGAAGACCGTCGTGCTGGTGCATGAGGACGGGCTGTTCGGCTCCGGCCTCGCCAAGCTGCTGCAGGCCGAGTTGCCCAAGCGCGGTTTCGAGGTGCTGGAGACCATCGCCCATCCGACCCCGGCGCGCGACATGTCCAACGTGGCGCTGCGAATCCGCTCGCTGAACCCCGATCTGGTCATTCCGTCCAATTACTATGGCGAGTTCGTTCTGCTCGCCCGCACCATGCAGCAGCAGCGCATCAAGCCGAAGGGCGTCTATGCGATCCTGGGCGGGGCGGCGTCGAACGGGCGCTTCGTCAAGGAATTCCCGCAGGCGGCCCAGAACGTCATCGACTGCAACCACTGGCACGATCCGAAGAACCCGAAGGCGCTGGCCCTGCGCAAGGCGGTGGAAGGGCAGGGCAAGTCCTTCGCCTACAATGTCTCGCTGAACTACTCGAACGTGCTGCTGCTGGCCGACGCCATCGAGCGGGCCGGCTCCGCCGACCGCAAGAAGATCATCGAGGCGCTGAACGCCTCCACCTTCGCCGGCCACATCATGCCCTATGGTCCGACGAAGTTCGTCAACGGCCAGAACGAGGGCGCCACCCCGATCAACACCCAGATCCAGGGTGAGGACATCAAGGTGATCTATCCGGAAGCGTTCGCCGAGGCGAAGGCCAATTTCCCGGCGGCCTGATCCGTTTTTCGCCGCCGCACCTCCGCATTCCCCCACCCGTCCGGGACGCCGCAAGTGGGCGCATCCCGGACGGGTGACGGGACCATTCCCCTCATGCGCGGGCTGCCATGTATTCACCTCAGATCATCCTGGAAGCGGCGCTGAACGGTCTGATGACCGGTGCGGTCTATGCCCTGATCGCGCTTGGCCTGACGCTGATCTACGGCGTGCTCCACATCATCAACTTCGCCCACGGCGCGTTGCTGACCTGCGCGATGTTCGCGGTCTGGATTGCCTGGGCGGTGTTGGGGATGGACCCCTATCTGGTCATCCTGCCGCTGGTGCCGCTGATGTTCGCGCTCGGCTACGGCCTGCAGCGCTTCGTCATCGGGCCGGCCAGTCATGGCGACGACGGCAACATCCTGCTGGTCACGCTGGGCCTGTCCATCGTGCTGGAGAATGTGCTGCTGGCGCTGTTCCAGTCCGACACCCGCACGCTCGACACCGACTATTCCTTCCAGGTCGTGGCGCTGGGGCCACTGCTGCTCAGCTATCCGCGCCTGATCGGGCTTGGGGTGGCGGTGGTGGTGACCGGCCTGCTGTGGCTGGTGCTGAACCGCACCGACACCGGCAAGGCGATCCGCGCCGTCGCCAAGGAGAAGCTGGGCGCCAATCTGGTCGGCATCGACGTGCCCCATGTCTATGCCGTCACGTTTGGCCTCGGCTGCGCCTGTCTCGCCGTGGCGGCGGGGCTGCTGATGCCGACCTTCTACGTCAACCCGCGCATCGGCGGCGCCTTCGTGCTGGTCGCCTTCACGGTGGTGGTGCTGGGCGGCATGGGATCCATCCCCGGCGCGCTGCTGGGCGGCCTGTTCATCGGCGTGGTGGAGAGCCTGTGCGGCCTGTTCCTGGGCGACAGCCTGGGCCAGCTCGGCATCTTCCTGATCTTCATCGCCGTGCTGCTGGTGCGGCCGACCGGCCTGTTCGGAGCAAAGGCATGACCGCGCGCGACCTGATCCCGATCGCCGTCCTGACCCTCCTGGCGGCCCTGCTGCCGCTGGTGGTGACCTCCAGCCCGGTGCTGAACTTCCTTGTCTTCATGCTGATCGTGGCGCTGGGCGCGCAGGGCTGGAACATCCTCGGCGGCTTCGGCGGCCAGTTCAGCTTCGGCCATGCCGCCTTCTTCGGCACCGGCGCCTATGTGACGGCGATCCTGCAACTGCGCTACGGCGTCAACGCCTGGGCCGGGCTGGTGCTGGCGACGGCGGCCGGCGGTGTGGTCGGCTGGGTGATCGGCTTCCTCAGCTTCCGCTCGGGGCTGCGCGGCTCGTACTTCGCGCTGGTGACGCTGGCCTTCGCCGAGGTGTTCCGCATCCTCGCCAACGCCGCGTCCTTCACCGGTGGTGCGGCGGGGCTGCTCATCAAGCTGGATGTCCGCGCCGCCAACCTGCAATTCGACGATCGCGCCGTATTCTACTGGCTGGTGCTGGCCTTCGTCGCCGCGGTGCTGCTGCTGACCCGCTGGATCCAGCGCTCCCGCTTCGGGGCGCAGCTGGTGGCGGTGCGCGAGAACGAGGATGCCGCCAAGGCGCTGGGTGTGGATTCCCTGAAGGTGAAGCTGCGCGCCATCGCCCTGTCGGGCGGCGTGACGGCGCTGTCCGGCTGCCTCTATGCCCAATACTTCCTCTACATCGACGCCAACATCGCCTATGGCAGCTGGATTTCGGTGGAGCTTCTGCTGGCCCCGATCATCGGCGGCGTCGGCACCGTCTTCGGCCCGGTGGTGGGGGCGCTGACCCTGCACGGGCTGGGCGAGGTCGCCAAGCAGTTCGCCGGCCGCATTCCCGGCATCGACCTGATCGTCTTCGGCGGCGTGCTGGTGCTGGCCGTGGCGTTTGCCCGCGGCGGCATCCTGGGCCTGCTGGAGCGGCTGCGCGACCGTGGCCGGGGGATGATGGCGCGCGGACCCAAGGAGGTTTCCCATGCTGGCCGTTGAGAGCGTTTCCAAGCGTTTCGGCGGGCTGATGGCGGTGGACTGCGCGACGCTGTCGCTGCAGCCCGGCGGCATCATCGGGCTGATCGGTCCGAACGGGGCCGGCAAGACCACGCTGTTCTCGATGATTTCCGGCTTCATCGCGCCGACCGACGGACGCATCCGCTTCGAGGGCACCGACATCACGGCGGAGGAGCCGCACCGCCGGGCGGAGCGCGGCATCGGCCGCACCTTTCAGATCGTCCAGCCCTTCGCCGGGCTGACGGTGTGCGAGAACATCGCGGTCGGCGCCTATCTGCGCCATGCCAAACGCGCCGACGCCACCGCCAAGGCGCGCGACGTGGCGCGCCGCGTCGGTCTGGGGAGCGAGCTGGACCGGCCGGCGGGCGGACTAACGGTGGCCGGGCGCAAGCGGCTGGAACTGGCCCGCGCGCTCGCCACCGAACCCAAGCTGCTGCTGCTGGACGAGGTGCTGGCCGGCCTGAACCCGTCGGAGATCCGCGACATCATCCCGGTGATCCGGGGCATCCGCGACGAAGGGGTGACGATCCTGATGATCGAACACGTCATGCAGGCGGTGATGAACCTGTGCGAGCGCGTCTATGTGCTGGCACAGGGCCGCATGATCGCCGAGGGGCCGCCCGCCACCGTCTGCGCCGACGCCCGCGTGATCGAGGCTTATCTCGGCCACGGTGCCGCCGCCCGTCTGAAGGCGGAGGGGGTGGCCCATGGCTGAGCAGCTTCTGGAAATCCGCGGGCTGAAGACCGGCTATGGCGCCACCGAGGTGCTGCGCGGCATCGACATGGCGGTGCATGCCGGCGAGATCGTCACGGTGCTGGGCTCCAACGGCGTTGGTAAGACGACGCTGAACAAGGTTTTGTCGGGCGTACTGCCGCCCTGGACCGGCGAGATCCGGTTCGGCGGCACCCGCATCGACGGCAAATCCGCCGCGCGCATCGTCGAGGAGGGGCTGATCCAGGTGCCGGAAGGCCGCAAGATCTTCCCCAACCTGTCGATTCGCGAGAATCTGGAACTCGGCAGCTACCGCCGCGGCAAGCCGAACCGGGCGCGGAACCTGGAACGCATCTTCGCAACATTCCCCCGCCTGAAGGAGCGCGAGGCCCAGTTCGCCGGCACCCTGTCGGGCGGCGAGCAGCAGATGCTGGCGATCGGCCGCGGCATGATGGCGGAACCGCGTCTGCTGATCCTCGACGAGCCCTCGCTCGGCCTCTCGCCGCTGGTGGTGGAGGAGATGTTCGGGCTGATCCGCAAGCTGAATGCCGACGGGCTGGCGATCCTGCTGGTCGAGCAGAACGTCGTCCAGTCGCTGGAGGTCGCCCGCCGGGCTTACATCCTTGAAAACGGCGTCTTCGCGCTGTCGGGACCATCCGACGAGATCGCGCGCGACCCCGAACTGAAACGCACCTATCTGGGCCTTTAACGGGCCGTCCGCCTGGGAGCGGTGACATGACAAGCCTGTCCTTTGACGTGAAGCCGGCGAGCGAACTGCTCGCTGCAGCCCGCCCGTCCTGGCTCGACCGCTGGGGCGCCTTCGCCGCCGGCCTGACCTTCGCCGACCTGCCGGCCCCGGTGGTGGAGCGGGCGAAGCTGGTGCTGCTCGATTGCATCGGCGTGATCGCCGCCGGCACGCAGGAACCGGAATGCCGGGCCCTGGTGGGGCGCATGGCCGAAACCGCCGGTGCCGGAGACTGCCCGGCCATCGGTTCGGGCCGCGGTTTCGCCGCCGGTTCGGCCGCCTTCCTGAACGGCGTCGCCGGGACCATGCTGGAGCTGGACGAGGGCAACCAGTATGCCCGCGGCCATCCGGGGATCCATGTGCTGCCGGCCGCGCTGGCTGCCGGGCCGCGGCTGAAATCCTCGGGCACCGACCTGTTGACGGCGCTGGCGCTGGGCTACGAAATCGGCTCGCGCATCGGCATAGCCGCCAAGCTTCTGGTCACCACCCATCCGCACGGAACCTGGGGCACGGCGGGCGCGGCGCTGGCGGTGGCGCACCTGAACCGGGCCGATGCGGCGGCGATGATCGAGACGATCAACATCG
>PJUA01000414.1_pt1 | contig 24939 bp, 26 predicted proteins | sample 1512151 | NCBI WGS metagenome assembly PJUA01 (sample SAMN08177678, study PRJNA422409) | Soil metagenome, whole genome shotgun sequencing project. | isolation source: Soil enriched on filter paper: beechwood xylan treatment | place: USA: Madison | collected 2015-01-15
AAAGGGCTGCAACAAGGCGAACAGCTGCTGACCGGCTGGTAAGCAATCCGGCGGCGGAGGCCGCCGGTGTCCCTATTCCTTGTTCATCATGTTGCGGATGGCGCCGACGAACTGGCGGGCGGTGTTCTCGTCCTCCAGCATCTTCTGCAGCTTGTCGCGGATGATCATCGCCTTCGGCCGCTGCTGCATGGCGCGTTCGATGGCGACATCGGCTTCGCCGGGCTTCAGGGGTTCGAGGTCTGACATGGCGGACATCCCGTGCGGTAAGGGCGTGTCTAGTCGGCACGCAGGTAAGGATAGCCGGAACCGTCCCGGCCATCATCAGGCAAAGCGCATCAGCGGTATTGGCCGACCGTCTCCACCGCCTCCCCGCCGGTGCCGAGCTTGAACTCGGTGACGCCGGGGGCTGTGTCGGGATTGATGCCGCCGAGATCGAGCGCGCGGACGCCATGCTGCTTCAGCTCCTGCATGGCCTTCCACAGCACCAGCCGCATGGCGCCGCTCTTGCGGCCCGACTTGTTGGCCCAACTGATCTGACTGGTGGCGCAGACACCATGGCGGAAGAACAGGCCGCAAGCGACCGGGGCGCGGCCGTCGAGCGCCGTCACCATCACCACACCGTCATTGCGGCCACCGCCCTTGACCATGGCGTTGCGCAGGCGGACGGCCAGCGGCCCGGTCATGGCACGAAAGCCCTTCTCCAGCGCCTGGTCGTGCTCCTGCTTCATCAGCCAGGGCAGATTGTCGGCCTTCCAATCGGTGTCGAGGACGAGGCCGGCCTTCTCCGCCCCGCGCAAGCGCTGCCGCCAGTCGCGGGCGAAGCCGGCGCGCATCGCCTCCTCGTTGCGGGTCAGGTCGAACCAGACCGTCTGGTAGCCCGGTCCGATCTTGCGGAAGCCGCAGCGGGCGAGCAGCGCCTCCGTCTCCGGCCCGGCGGGAAGTTCCGGCAACAGGCTGGCGCGGCTGAGCGGCGACCGCGGACAGGCGCGGCGCAGCAGGCGGAACACCGCTTCCAGCGTGGCGGCATCGGGGATCGTGCCGTCGAGCCAAAGCGGGCCGCGGTAGCATTGGCGGTCGTGGAAGACCTTCAGCATGCGGCGGTCCAGCGTCTGGACGAGGCCGATCGGCTCGCCGTCGCGGCGGATCACGCCAAGGCGCGGGACATGGCCATAGGTGCGGCCCATGGCGCGGCCATAGGCGAAGCTCTGCAGCAGGGTGGAGCGCGGAACGCGGGCGAACAGGGCGTCCCACTCGCCGACCGTTCCCTCGTTCCAGGCGATGTCGATGTCCGGCATCGGGCCCCTCCGTCGATCAGGACAACGGATTAGGCCGGCGGCAGGGCGGAGGTCGCCTCTTCCACCTGGGCGAAGGTCGGACGGTATTCCGGTTCCAGCACGTTGCGGGCGTATTCCACCGAAATGGCGGGCGCGTAGCCGGAGAGATGGGCGATCAGTCCGGTCTTCATCGCCTGATAATATTTGCCTTCCGCGTGATAGATGTTCTTCAGGCCGCTGGCGATGGGGGCGAGGAAGCCGTAGGCGACCAGAATGCCGGTGAAGGTGCCGACGAGCGCGCCGCCGATCAGCTTGCCCAGCACTTCCGGCGGCTCGGTGATCGAGCCCATGGTGTGAATCACGCCCAGCACCGCCGCCACGATGCCCAGCGCCGGCACCGCGTCGGCCACCGCCTGGATGGCGTCGGCGATGCGCTGGTGTTCGTGGTGCATCGTCTCGATGTCCTCGTCCATCAGGTCGACCAGCTCGTGCGGATTGTCCGCACCAAGCGACATCAGACGGAGATAGGTACAGAGGAAGGCGATGGCATGATGGTCGCCATAGAATTTTGGGAATTGCTGGAAGAGCGGTGAGTCTTCCGGTTTCTCGATATGCTGTTCGAGCGCCAGCAGGCCCTTGGTTTTCGCGATCTTGAAGACCTGATACATCATGGTGAGGACCTCCAGGAAGTCCTCTTTCTTGTATTTTGGTCCTTTGAACAGGTGACCCAGCTCCTTGCCGGTGTGGGTCACCACAGATTTTGGATTTGCGATGAAAAAGGCACCGGCGCCGGAGCCCAGGATGATCATGAACTCGAACGGCATCCACAGCACGCCCATGTGGCCACCGCCGAGGATGTAGCCACCGAACACGCTGAAGATCACGATGCCGAAGCCGATCATCACGAACATTCGGTCTTTCCCTCCCCGATACCGACCACGGGCCGCAAGATGCTCCCAGCCGACAGATGGCCGGACATCGGTTGAGTTTCCGTGAATCACCCGAACGGCCTACCGCCTTCGCGACAGGCCGCGCGATCCTACCGGTGCAGGCGGGTCCTGTCACGAAAGGACTGACGATCCAGGCTTTTCAACGGATGCGATGCGGACGGCGGGCAAAGGGCCTGCAGGGAGCAGGCCTTGACACGGGGCGGGACGCGCGACAAGGGCACAGGATGGTCACAGCCCGTGACAGCGGTGCCGAAACGCAAAATGCTCCGGCCGCCGGGTAAGACCGACAGCCGGAGCGCTTGGAAAACTTGGATCGTTAACGGAGCGGAATGTTCATCTGGACGCTGACGCCCGGTTGAGGGGGCGGCGGGGCATAGATGACCGCCGGCGGCGGCGCGTAGGAAGGCGCATAGACGACGCGCGGCGGGGGCGGCGGGGCCGGAACCACGACCACCGGCGGCGGCGCGCCATAGATGACGACCGGGCCGTCGTCGTGATGGTGCTTCTTCTTGTGGTGGCCCCAGGCGTGGCCGCGGCCATGCTCGCCTGGGTCGGCGAGCGACGGCGTCGACAAGGCGGCGCCGAAAGCCAGCACCGCCGTGACAGCCACCACGGCTTTGGCAGCGGCACGGGCCACCCGGCGCACGGCCGTCCGGGGCGACTGGGTGTCCTGCATGACGGCTCCGGCGTTCATCGGCCTGTTCTCCTGAAATGGGCTTGCATCGGCGACGGGAGCGGCGGCAGCCGGGCTGGCGTCCGCATACCCATTTCGATGGGATAGATTTTTATGCTCAGGCTGAGGCTCAACCGGGTGGGACATTTTTCGGGCGCTGATCGGTGGACAAGGACGGTTGCAAGGATGGCGACGATCAATCGCCGTGCATCCTTACCTATCAACTGTCGATTCACGGGCGCCGTGGCTACCCGTCCGAAAGGGGTAGGCCCGATGCGACCGGCGACCGGCCTGTCCCATCATGATCCGATAGGCGCCGGACCTCGTATCGGGCATCGTAGACGTAAGGATGCAAAGCCCTCCAACCGCCGAGCCCTACCGATGACCGTCCGAACCCGACTTCGCACCGTCGCCATGGCGGCGGTCTTTTCCGTGATGGGAGCCGCCAGCACCATGGCCGCGAGCAGCACCGCCACAAGCAACGCCGCCACAAGCAACGCCTACGACTTCACCTTCCAGGGCATCGACGGCAAGCCGCTGCCGCTGTCGCAGTTCAAGGGCAAGGCGGTCCTGGTGGTCAACACCGCCTCGCAATGCGGATTCACCCCGCAATACAAGGGGCTGGAGGCGCTGTGGCAACAATACCGTGACCGCGGGCTGGTGGTGATCGGCGTACCGTCCGACGATTTCGGCGGCCAGGAGCCGGGGAACGCCACCCAGATCAAGGATTTCTGCGAGGTCAACTACCGCATCGACTTCCCGCTGACCGACAAGACGGTGGTGTCGGGCGACAGCGCCCATCCCTTCTACCGCTGGGCGGCCGACGAACTGGGCTTCCTCGCCAAGCCGCGCTGGAACTTCCACAAATATCTGATCGGGCCGGACGGCAAGCTGGTGTCCTGGTTCTCCACCATGACAGACCCCGAGTCGGACAAGGTGCGCGAGGCGATCGAGAAGCTGCTGCCGGAAAAGGCGACGAAGTCGTAAGGGCGCGGTTGCCCCCTACTCCACTGCCTGCCGTAGGGCCGCGGCCCCGGCCCAAGGGGCGAGCGGCAGGGCGGCGGCGAGGATGCCGGCGAGAAGCAGCAGGTGCGGGCGCGGGGTCAGCCCGTTGATGGCAGCGTCGATGGCGCCGGCGCCGAAGATCAGCACGGGAATGTAGAGCGGCAGGATCAGCAGCGACAGCAGCACGCCGCCGCGCCGCGCTCCCAGCGTCAGCGCCGCCCCGATGGCGCCGATCAGGCTGAGGATCGGCGTGCCCAGGGTCAGCGTCAGCACCAGAACGCCGAACCCTTGCGCATCCATGTTCAGCAGAACGGCCAGCAGCGGTGCGGCGACGATCAGCGGCACGCCGGTGACCAGCCAATGGGCCAGCGTCTTCGCCAGCACCGCGGCCTCCAGAGGCAGAGGAGAGAGCGAGAGCAGCTCCAGCGACCCGTCCTCGTAATCGGTTTGGAACAGCCGCTCCAGCGACAGCAGCGAGGCGAGCAGCGCCGCCACCCAGATCACGCCGGCGGCGATGCGGGCGAGGATGTTCGGCTCCGGCCCGACCCCGAAGGGGAACAGCACCACGCACAGCACGAAGAACATGACGGCGATGGTGGCGTCGGACCCCTGGCGCAGGGCCAGCCGCAGGTCGCGCGCAACAAGGCGCAGAAAACGGCTCATGGCGCGGCCCCCTCTTCCTCATGGTCTTCGTCGCCGGCCTCTTCATCGTCGGCGTAGGGGGCGAACTCGTCCAGAGGCAGCTCCTCGCCGCCGGGGGTGGCGATGTCGGTGTGGGTGGACAGCACGACCATGCCGCCCTGGGCGCGGTGTTCGGCGATCAGCCCCTCGAACAGGGCGATGGCGGCGCGGTCGAGCGCCACGGTCGGCTCGTCCAGCAGCCACAGCGTCGCCGGTGCCGCCAGCAGCCGGGCGAGGTTCAGCCGGCGCTTCTGACCGGCCGACAGATAGCGGCCCGGCACCCCGGCGATGTGCGGCACTCCCAGCCGGTCGAGCGCGGCCCGCGCGTTGGCGGCCGGGTCGGCGGCACCGGCCAGCGCCGCCCAGAAGGCGAGATTCTCCGCCGCGGTCAGCACCGGCTTCACCGCGTCGAGATGGCCGACATACTGCACCCGCGACCGGTGGCCGTCGGGATCCTCGGAAACCGGCACCCCGTCCCAGTCCAACGTCCCGCGCAGCGGCTTCAGCAGCCCGGCCATCACCCGCAGCAGGCTGGACTTGCCGCTGCCGTTGGGACCGAGCAGCACCAGCGCACCGCCGGGGGCGATGCGGAACTCCAGCCCGGTGAAGACCAGACGGTCGCCACGCAGGCAGGTCAGCTCTGATCCGGCAAAGACGGGCATGGGAACGGGTCGCGCTTCCGGTTGAGGGAGGCGCTGCTATAGCACAAGGGAACGGGAAAGCCTGAGCAAGAATGCTGTCGCACCCTCCCGCCGCCACCTCGCCCGAAACAACCCGCCCAAAAGAAAAGGCCACCGCGAGGGGGTTCTCGCGATGGCCTTGCGTCCGGCCGGGTCCGGCCGGTCGATACCTTGTGGAACGGCTTCCATTCGTCGCTGCGGTGGCGCTAGGGGGACGCCGCTGCGCGACCTGCGGGGCCGGTTGCTTGAGATAAGGTCTAGGGGAAGAAAATGGCAAAATTTGGATGGAGTTCGAGGAATCGGACGCCGCCCGATGACGGGCCGCATGGCTCGCAGCGCTGCACTTCCATGCGTTCGCCGCAGCGCCGGATGCCGGGATTGTCACGGCTAAAGGCCGTGCACTTGTTCTGAATCAACGCTTTGCCCGCAGTCCTGCCGCATCGTCGCGCCGTCGTCCCCAATCGAAGGGGAAGTGCCGCAGTCATCGGGGATCCCACCGAACGCGGCGGCGGTTTGCCCAAATGTGTTCAGGAAGCGAGTTGCTCCATGTCGGCTTTCGCAGACATTCTCCAGGCCATGCCGCCGATCGCGCGGGTGGTGCTCATGCTCGGTCTCGTGTCGGCGGCGGGCGTGGCGCTCGGCCATATCAAGATCCGCGGGGTCGGGCTCGGCATCGGCGGCGTTCTGTTCTCCGGCATCGCCGGCGGCCATATCGCCAAGCAGGCGGGCATCGCCTTCAACCCGGAGATGATGGACTTCATCCGCGATTTCGGCCTGATCCTGTTCGTCTACACCATCGGCATCCAGGTCGGCCCCGGCTTCTTCGCCGCGCTCCGCCGCAGCGGGCTGGCGCTGAACGGGCTGGCCCTGCTGATGGTGGGGTCCAGCATCCTGCTGACCGCGGCGCTGGTGTCGTCGGGTGCGCTGTCGCTGGGCTCCTCGCTCGGCGTGTTTTCCGGCGCGGTGACCAACGCCCCGGCGCTGGCCGCCACCCAGCAGGTGCTGACGGAGGTCGGGGCCGATGCGGCGGTGATGGCCCTGCCCGGCCTTGCCTTCGCCGTCACCTACCCCTTCGGCATCGCCGGCAACCTGCTGGCGATGGCCGCCGTCCGCATCCTGTTCCGCATCGACCCCGAGGCCGAGGCCGCCCGCTTCGAGGAGTGTCGCCGTGCCGAGGTGTCGACGCTGGAGACCATGGATCTGACCGTACGCAACCCGGAGCTTGAGGGCCGGCCGCTCGGGTCCGTCGACGCGCTGTGCGACCATGGGGTGGTCGCCTCCCGCCTGTTGCGCGACGGCACGCTTTGCGTCCCCCACAACAACACCTGCCTGAAGCTGGGCGACGTGCTGCATGTGGTCGGGCCGCGGCCGAAGCTGGAGCAGGTGCGGACCCTGCTGGGGCAGGAGTTCGACCGGCCGCTGACCACCAAGGGCACCGACCTGAAATGGGAGCGCATCGTCGTCACCAACAACGCGGTGCTGGGCAAGTCGATCGCTGCCCTGAACCTCCAGGACGCCCATGACGTGGTGGTCAGCCGCGTCAACCGGTCGGGCGTGGAGCTGGTGCCGACCCCGGCGCTGAAGCTGCAGTTCGGCGACATCCTGACGGTGATCGGCCGGCCGGACAGCCTCGCCGCCGTCGGCCGGGTCTTCGGCAACTCCGCCCGCAAGCTGCAGCAGGTGGAGATGATCCCGATGTTCCTGGGCATCGCGCTGGGCGCGGCGCTGGGCGCCATCCCGATCTTCCTGCCGGGCATGCCGGCGCCGCTGCGCCTCGGTCTTGCCGGCGGGCCGCTGATCGTCGCGCTGATCCTGGGCCGCGTCGGCCATGTCGGGCCGCTGGTGTGGTTCATGCCGCCGGCCGCCAACCTGGCGCTGCGCGAGATCGGCATCATCCTGTTCCTGGCCGTGCTGGGCATCGCGTCGGGCGACCGCTTCGTCGCCACGCTGGCGAGCGGCGCCGGCTGGCCCTGGATGATGTGGGGCGTGCTGGTGACGCTGGTGCCGCTGCTGCTGACCGGGCTGGTCGCGCGCGGGCTGATGAAGCTGAATTTCCTGACCATCTGCGGCGTGCTGGCCGGGTCGCAGACCAACCCGCCGGGGTTGGCCTACGCCAACGCGCTGGTCGCGTCGGAGGCTCCGGCACTGGCCTACGCCACCGTCTATCCGCTGGCGATGTGCCTGCGTATCCTGGGGCCGCAGATTCTGGTACTTTTGTTGTGGTAACGCACTGTTTCCGGACACAAGCGGCTTAACGTGCATTTGATGTGAAATCTGCGTTGCGAAACGTGCATGCCCCGGTCTAGCCTGTGCCGCAATGGTCATACCGATGCCTTGGCCGGCCGCCTCGGCCCGCCGCGTCGGCGCAGCTGTCCCTCGCCACCCGAACCAGCCGGTTTTTCGCGCATGCACCGTCACCCGCCAGTCAGCGAGTCCGCTCCCGCCGCCGTCGTCGTGGAGGATCTGCACAAGCGGTTCGGCGAGCTGGAGGTGCTGAAGGGCGTCTCGCTGACCGCCCGCGAGGGCGACGTCATCACGCTGATCGGCTCGTCGGGCTCGGGCAAGAGCACGTTGCTGCGCTGCATCAACATGCTGGAGATCCCGGACGACGGGCGGGTCGTCATCGGCGGCGAGGCCATCGCGCTGAAGAAGACGCGCGGCGGCGCCAGCGTCCCCGCCGACACCCGTCAGGTGGAGCGCATCCGCACCAGCCTCGGCATGGTGTTCCAGAGCTTCAACCTCTGGACCCACATGACCATCCTGCAGAACGTGATCGAGGCGCCGGTGCATGTGCTGGGCGTGCCGAAGGCGGAGGCCATCGACCGCGCCCGCATGCTGCTGGACAAGGTCGGCATCCTGGCGAAGGCCGACGCCTATCCGGTCCAGCTGTCGGGCGGCCAGCAGCAGCGCGCCGCCATCGCCCGCGCGCTCGCCATGCAGCCCAAGGTCATGCTGTTCGACGAGCCGACCTCGGCGCTCGATCCCGAGTTGGTCGGCGAGGTTCTGCGCGTCATCCGCCAACTGGCGGATGAAGGCAACACGATGATCCTGGTGACGCACGAGATGGGCTTCGCCCGCGAAGTGGCGTCCAAGGTGGTTTTCCTGCACCAGGGGCGGATCGAGGAGGAGGGGTCACCCGACAAGGTGCTGACCGACCCCGACTCGGACCGGGTGCGGCAGTTCCTCTCGCGCCATCTGTCCGGCGCGGCGTGAGGGGACGAGGCAGAGGGCAGGACCGGACCGTCAGAAACAGCCCGGCCCCGGCAGGGGCGAGAGAACGGGCGAACCGAACAGAGGAGTGTGTTCGTTGAAGAAGATCGTTTCGGCCCTGGCGCTCGGCGCCATGATGGCTGTGGCCGCGGCAGGCGCCGCCAACGCCAAGGAATGGAAGACGGTCCGCATCGCCAGCGAGGGCGCCTATCCTCCGTGGAACGCCACCGACACCTCGGGGAAGCTGACCGGCTTCGAGGTCGATCTCGGCAACGACCTGTGCAAGCGCATGAAGGTCACCTGCGAGTTCGTCGCCCAGGATTGGGACGGCATCATCCCGGCCCTGCAGCAGGGCAAGTATGACGCCATCATGTCGGCGATGACCATCACCGACGAGCGCAAGAAGGTCATCGACTTCTCGGTTCCCTACGGCACCGAGCCGTCGGTGTTCGCCGTGATGGCCAACTCGCCGCTGGCCAAGTCGCTGGCGCTCGGCGCCGACCGCGTCGACCTGAACGACCAGGGCAAGGCCAAGCCGGTGCTGGAGAAGCTGGCCGATGCCCTGAAGGGCAAGTCCGTCGGCGTCCAGGTGTCGACCATCCAGGCCGACTTCATGGACAAGCATCTGCCGAAGGTGACCATGCGCACCTACGACAAGATCGACAATGCCGGCATCGATCTCAGCTCCGGCCGCGTCGACGCCATGCTGGGCGACCGTTCGGTGGTCGAGGCGGTGGTGAAGGCCACGCCGGACAAGATGATCATCGTCGGCCCGAACTTCATCGGCGGCGTGATCGGCGAGGGCATGGGCGTCGGCCTGCGCAAGGACACCGCCGACCTGAAGGCGATGTTCGACAAGGCGATCGCCGAGGCGCTGAAGGACGGCACCGTCAAGAAGCTGAGCACCCAGCATTTCGGCTACGACATCTCCCCCACCAAATAAGGGGACCAAATAAGGCGGGCCTTCGGCTCTCCTGTCTGATCGGAACGGCGCCCGGCGGCCTTCACGGCAACCGGGCGCCAGTCGTTCCGTGATCTCCGTTCGCTGAACCCCGTACGGCCGGCCGTCCGCGCCGCGCCCGGCGGGCCTTACCGGGCGTGCCAATGCTGGAACTCCTTTCCTTCGGTCCCAACGGCTGGGGCGGACAGCTTCTGATGGGCACCGCGATGACCGTCGCGGTCGCCGTGTCGGCCTTCGCCTTCGGCATCGTCGTCGGATCGCTCGGCGCCTCGGCCAAGCTCAGCCACTCCCTGGCGCTGAACGTCCTGGCCGACTTCTACACCACCATCGTCCGCGGCATCCCCGAACTGCTGGTGATCTATCTGCTGTTCTTCGGCGGCAGCGGGGTCGCGACCTCCATTGCCGCCGCCTTCGGCTATGACGGCCGGGTCGACCTGAACGCCTTCACCATCGGCGTGCTGGCGGTCGGGCTGATCTCCGGTGCCTATTCGACCGAGGTGATCCGCGGCGCGGTGCAGTCGGTTCCCTTCGGTCAGATCGAGGCGGCGCGCGCCTGCGGGATGAGCCGCTGGCTGATCCTGCGCCGGGTGCTGGTGCCGCAGACCCTGCGCTTCGCCCTGCCCGGCCTTGGCAATGTCTGGCAGCTGACGCTGAAGGACACGGCGCTGGTGTCGGTGACGGCCTTGGCCGAGCTGATGCGCATCACCCATCTGGCGGCGGGCGCCACGCGCCAGCCCTTCCTGTTCTACAGCACCGCCGCCGTGCTCTATCTGCTGCTGACCACCATTTCGACGGCGCTGTTCAACCGCGCCGAAATCTCCGCCAATCGCGGCGTCCGGAGGGCCTGAGGCCATGAACTGGCAACTGATGTGGGACAGCCTGCCCCGCATGCTCGGCGGCCTGTCGCTGACGCTGCAGCTGATCCTGGGTTCGCTGGCGCTGGGGGCGCTGGTCGCCTTCGCCGTCGCGCTTCTGCGGCTGTCTGGCAACCGCGTGGTGGAAAAGCTGGCTGCGGCCTATGTCTTCGTCTTCCGCGGCACGCCGCTGCTGGTGCAGATCTTCCTGGTCTATTACGGGCTGGGCCAGTTCGAGTTCATCCGCGACAGCTTCCTGTGGCCCTTCCTGCGCGAGCCCTACTGGTGCGCCATCCTGGCGCTGACGCTGAACACCGGCGCCTACACCAGCGAGGTGCTGCGTGGCGCCATCCTGTCGGTGCCGCAGGGACAGGTCGAGGCGGCGCGCGCCTGCGGCATGTCGCGGGCGCTGGCCTTCCGCCGCATCGTGCTGCCGGTGGCGATCCGCCAGATGCTGCCGGCCTATGGCAACGAAGTGATCCTGATGGTCAAGGCGACCTCGCTCGCCAGCACCATCACGCTGATGGAGGTCACCGGCATCGCCCGCCGCATGATCGCCCAGACCTTCGCGGTCTTCGAGCTGTTCATCGTCGCCGGAGCGATCTATCTGGTGCTGAATTTCGTCGCCACCCGCCTGATCAAGTTCGCCGAATGGCGCCTGACCCCTTATCTGCGGGCGCGGGCGTAAGTAAGGATAGCAGTGAAAAGGCCCTCTCCCGGCTTGGGAGAGGGCCTTTTCATATCCGTCACTGCCCCAGCATCTCGAAGCTGGGCGGTGCCGGATCGACGACGCGGGCACCGGTCGGGGTGATCTCCATCACCGCCAGCCCGCGTTCGACCATGCCGTCGGCGCGCAGGCGGAACAGGCCGTCCAGACCCTCGAAGCCGTTGGGGTTGGTCATCGCTATGCGGTCGAAGGGAACTGGGCCGCCGGTGCGGGTCAGCACCGCGGCGATCGAGGTCGCGTCATAGGCCAGCGTGGCGATGCGCGGCGGCTTGCGGCCATAGACCTGCTCGAACTGCGACTCGAAGCGGGCGCGGGTCTGCGGTGCCGGGGCGGCGTAGAGCGCGCCGACCAGCGCCGGCTCCTGCCCCAGCGCCCCCTGCGAACTGTCGTCCCACAGCCCGGTGCCCAGCAGCTTGACCTGCTGCGGCTGCACGCCGTTGGCGGCCAGCGCCTGGGCGATGCCCTGGGCGCGCTGTCCGCCTTCGGCCAGCATCACCGCCTGCGGCTGCGGGGTCTCCTGCGCGACCTGCTTGGCCGGGACCGACAGGTCGGTGACCGCCGGGTCATAGCGCTCCACCTGCGTGGTCATGGCGCCGAGCCGCGGCGCGATGGCCTGCATGGCGTTGACCACCGCGTCGCCGTAGGGCGAGCGCGGCGCCAGCACGGTGAAGCGCGTCGCCCCGCGCGAGCGGGCATAGCCGGCGACGCGGCTGACCTGATCGGCCGGGACGAAGCCCATCACATAGGTGCCGTTGCCGGCCTGGGTGGCGTCGTTGGTGAAGGCCAGCACGTCGACGCCGGCATTCTGCGCAATCGGCCGCACCGCGGCGACGTCGGCGGCGAACAGCGGACCGATGATCAGGCGGGCGCCCTCGGCCAGCGCCTGGCGTGCCGCGTCGGCGGCGCCGTTCGGCGTGCCCTTGGTGTCGCGCGGCAACAGCTGCAGCCGGTCGCCGGCCATGTCGAACAGCGCCATCTGGGCGGCATCCAGCATGGACTGACCGATGGCGGCGCTCTGCCCGCTGAGCGGCACCAGGACCGCGACCTTGACCGGGCCTTGCGTCTCCGGCAGGGGAGCCTCCGGGGCCGGAACCGGTTGCGGCGCTTGTGCCACCCGCGGCGGCGCGCTTACAGTCGAACAGGCCGACAACAGGCCGGCGACCAGCAAGGCTGCCACGCCGTGACGTTTCAGACCCTGTGAGAAAGCTGTTGCCAAGCGTGCCACCAATCATCTCCACATCTGCTGAAACGGCCGCCGATACCGAAGGCGAGGCCCAAGGCATGCCCCCCAACGAGCCGGCCGAAAGTGGCGCTCAAGGTAGCCCCCTCGCCGCGCCAAGTAAACTCGCGGGCGGACTCCATGTCGTCGCTACCCCCATCGGAAACGCCGCGGACATCACGCTGCGCGCGCTCGACACGCTGAAGCGGGCCGACGCCATCGCCTGCGAGGACACGCGCGTCACCGCCAAGCTGATGGGCATCCACGGCATCCACACCCCCTTCGTCTCCTACCACGAACACAACGCCGCAAAGATGCGTCCGGTCCTGATCGAACGCATGAAAAAGGGCGAGGCCATTGCGCTGGTCACCGACGCCGGCACGCCGCTGGTCTCCGACCCCGGCTACAAGCTGGTGCGGGAGTGCGTGGCGGAGGGGGTGGCGGTGACCACCCTGCCCGGCGCCTCGGCCCCGCTGGTGGCGCTGGTGCTGTCCGGCCTGCCGACCGACCGTTTCCTGTTCGCCGGTTTCCTGCCGAACAAGAGCAGCGCGCGGCGCGCCACCGCAGGCGAGTTGAAGGGCGTGCCCGCCACGCTGGTCTTCTTCGAATCGCCGCAGCGCCTGCCGGAGTCGCTGGCCGACCTCGCCGACATCCTGGGCCCGCGCGAGGCCGCCGTCGCCCGCGAGCTGACCAAGCTGTACGAGGAGGTGCGGCGCGGCACCTTGCCGGACCTCGCCGCCCATTATGCCGAGGCCGGCCCGCCGCGCGGCGAGGTCGTGCTGGTCATCGGCCCGCCGGGAGAGGAGGCGACGCCCGGCGAAGCCGACGTCGACGCCCTGCTGCGCGAGGCGCTGACCCACCTGTCGGTGCGCGACGCCGCCGCCGACGTCGCCGCCCGCACCGGCCAGCACAAGCGCACCGTCTATGCCCGCGCGCTGGAGCTGCAGCGGGAGGAGAAGACGAAATGACCGACCTGGATGCGCGGCGCCTGCGGGCCGAAAGCCTGGGCCGCCGGGCGGAGGCGCTGTGCCGCCTGTCGCTGCGGCTGCGCGGCTACCGCATCCTGGCCAGCCGCCTGCGCACGCCGATGGGCGAGATCGACATCGTCGCCAAGCGCGGCCAAACCATCGCCATCGTCGAAGTGAAGGCGCGTGGCGACTGGGATACCGCCAACGAAGCGCTGAACGCCCGCCAGCGCGGCCGGCTGGCCCGCGCCGCCCATGCCTTCCTGGGCGCCAACCCGCGCTATGCCGGCTATGTCTTGCGCTTCGACGTGATGCTGGTTACCCCTTGGGCCTGGCCCCGTCATCTGGTCGATGCCTGGAGACTGTGAGGGGCGACATGAGAGGGCGACAGTCTTGAGCAACCGCGCGGAAGCCCGCGAAATCCTGCGCCGCATCGGCGACCAGCCGGACGACGAGATCGATCTGGCCGAAGCCGCCCTGGCGCTGGGCGCGCTTGAACTGCCGAACGCCGACCTCGCCCCCTACCGCGCCCATATCCGCGCCATCGTCGAGGATCTGGCCGCCCGTGTCGCGGCGCAGGATCCGGCCGACGACAGGCTGGAGACGCGCATCGCGCACCTGCATGCGGTGATCGGCGGGCGCCACGGCTATTCCGGCGACCACGACACCTACGACGACCTGCAGAACGCCAACCTGCTGCGGGTGATCGACCGCCGGCGCGGCCTGCCGGTGGCGCTCGGCATCCTCTATATGCATGCGGCGCGGTCGCAGGGCTGGCCGATGGTCGGGCTGAACTTCCCCGGCCATTTCCTGGTCCGCATCGAGAAGGACGGCGCCCGCGCTATTCTTGACCCCTTCAACGAGGGGCAGACCCGCAGCGTCGTCGACCTGCGCGACCTGCTGAAGGCCACCGCCGGCAGCGCCGCCGAGCTGGAGCCCGGCCATTACCAGCCGGTGTCGAACCGCGACGTGCTTCTGCGGCTGCAGAACAACATCAAGCTGCGCCACCTGTCGGCGCACGAGGTGCCGAAGGCACTGGAGGTGCTGGAGGCGATGCGCCTGTTCGCCCCGCACGAGCCGTCGCTGTGGCGCGAGACCGGCCTTCTGGAGGCCCATGCCGGCAACCTGAAGGACGCCATCACCGCGCTGGAGACCTTCATGGCGCTGACCGGCGACGACCATCACCGCCACCAGACCGCCTCGTTGATCCAGCAGTTGAAGAACCGCCTGAACTGACCCCCGTTGCAGAGGTCCGGAGACCCGTCATGAGCCTCGCCGTCGCCTTCCAGATGGACCCTATCGAGTCGATCAACATCGACACCGATTCCAGCTTCATGATGGCGCTGGAGGCGCAGAAGCGCGGCCATCGCCTGTACCACTACCATCCGCGCGACCTGATCCTGACCGGCAACCGCCTGACCGCCCGCGTGCGCGAGATGACGGTGGTGCGCCAGCGCGGCGCCCATTATACGCTGGGCGAGCCGGTGATGACCGATCTGTCGACGATGGACGTCATCCTGCTGCGGCAGGACCCGCCCTTCGACATGGCCTACATCACCTCCACCCATCTGCTGGAGCATGTGCAGCCCAAGGTTCTGGTGGTCAACGATCCGGCCGAGGTGCGCAATGCGCCCGAAAAGCTGTTCATCACCAAGTTTCCCGACCTGATGCCGCCGACGCTGATCACCAGCGACAAGCAGGCCATCCTCGACTTCCGGGCGGAGCATAAGGACATCATCGTCAAGCCGCTGTTCGGCAACGGCGGCGCCGGCGTCTTCCACCTGAAGCCCGACGACGAGAACCTGGGTTCGCTGCTGGAGCTGTTCACCCAGCTCTACCGCGAGCCGGTCATCGTGCAGAAGTACCTTCCGGAAATCCGCCAGGGCGACAAGCGCATCATCCTGGTCGACGGCGAGCCGGTGGGTGCGGTCAGCCGCATGCCGCTGGAGGGCGAGGCCCGCGCCAACTTCCATGCCGGCGGCAGCGCCCAAAAGACCGAACTGACGGCGCGCGAGCGCGAGATGTGCGCCGCCATCGGCCCGGTCCTGCGCGAGAAGGGTCTGGTCTTCGTCGGCATCGACGTGATCGGCGACTACATGACCGAAATCAACGTCACCTCCCCCACCGGCATCCAGGAGATCAACCGCCTGGACGGCGTGCAGATCGAAGCCCTGCTGTGGGACGCCATCGAGCGCCGGCGCGCGGGGAGGTGAGGATAAGGCCCGCGGGAACGCGACGAGGGCTTGTGCAATTTTTTCGGGAAGCTGAAGCCCGCATACCCTTGCGGGCAATCGGCTCCGGACTTATCTTGAACCGTGGGAGCGACGGGCTGCTACCCCGCCGCTCCCTGGTCCAGCCTTAGCCCTGGTAGAGGTCAAGCAGACGCTTGATGATCTCCAGAACAAGGACCAGAAGGGTAAGGATCTCTTTCATCCTTCATCACCTTCTTGTGTGGCGGGGGCGGCGGGTCCGCCCCCTCCCAACCACACGAACGCGGCGGTAGCATACAAGCGCATTCAATACAGCCAGGACAACTCACCCGCGACGATCCGCGCGGACAGCCGTCATGAGCGCGCCGTGCCTTGACCGGCGGACTTCGGGGGGCGATAACTGCCGCCTCCCAGAGTTTTCGAGCGAGACCACCCGTGAACCGCATTTTCTCCGGCATGCAGCCGACCCGGCAGCTTCACCTCGGCAACTATCTGGGGGCGCTGCGCAACTGGGTGGATCTGCAGAACAGCTACGAGTGCATCTTCTGCGTCGTCGACCTGCACGCGCTGACCATCGACCAGGACCCGGAAGTTCTGCGCAACAACATCCGCGAGGTCGCCGCGGCCTACATCGCCGCCGGCATCGACCCGGACAAGAACATCCTGTTCAACCAGTCGGTCGTGTCGGGCCATGCCGAGCTGGGCTGGATCCTGTCCTGCCACACGCCGCTGGGCTGGCTGAACCGCATGACCCAGTTCAAGGAAAAGGCCGGCAAGCAGAAGGACATGGCCAACCTCGGCCTGTACGCCTACCCCACCCTGATGGCCGCCGACATCCTGCTCTACAAGGCCACCCATGTGCCGGTGGGCGAGGACCAGAAGCAGCATCTGGAACTGGCGCGCGACATTGCCGGCGCCTTCAACCGCCGCTATGAGACCGAATTCTTCCCGCTGCCCGAGCCGCAGATCCTGGGCGAGGCGACGCGGGTGATGAGCCTGCGCGACGGCAAGAAGAAGATGTCGAAGTCGGACGAGTCCGAATATTCGCGCATCAACATGACCGACGATGCCGACACCATCGCGCAGAAGATCCGCAAGGCCAAGACCGACCCGGAACCCCTGCCGGAGACGGTGACCGAGCTGGAAGCCCGCCCCGAGGCCGACAACCTCGTCACCATCTATGGCGCGCTGGCCAGCCAGTCGCGCGAGCAGGTGCTGGCGCAGTTCGCCGGTGCCCAGTTCTCCGACTTCAAGAAGTCGCTGGTCGATTTGTCGGTGGACAAGCTGGCGCCGATCACCACCCGCATGAAGGAGCTGCTGGCCGACAAGGCGGAGATCGACCGGCTGCTGAAGAAGGGCGGCGAGCGCGCCTCCGCCATCGCGGAGAAGAACCTGAACGACGTGAAGGACATCATCGGCCTGCTGCGGCCGTAAGGATGTGACTGTAAGGATGCCTTGCCCGTGACGGCTCCCATCCTGCTCACCGGCTTCGCGCCGTTCGGGACCCTCCCGGACGGCGAGCCGGCCCCTGATTCAGACCATTCCTGGGCGGCCGATCCGACCGCTCTGCTGATGGACCGGCTGGCGGGGGAGCCGGGGGTCGTCACCGCCACCCTGCCCCGTCTCTATGACGTCTGCGGCGACGCCTTCGCCGAGCTGCTGGCGGAACACCAGCCGCTGGCGGCGCTCGGCTTCGCCTGCCTCGAGTCGAGCGATTACATCCGGCTGGAACGTCTGGCCTGGAACCGCGACGAAAGCCCGCTGCCCGATGCCGCCGGCACAGTGCGGGAACACGCCGACATCGTCCCCGACGGGCCGACCGCCTATGGCAGCACCCTGCCGGTGCCGCGGGTGATGCGGGAAATGTCGATGGCCGGGCTGCCGGTGACCTTCGGCGACTTCTCCGGCGGCTTCCTCGGCAACCATCTGTTCTACCGGGCGCGCCACATCATCGAGAGCGCCGACCTGGATATCCCCTACGGCTTCTTCCACATGCCGCCGCTGCCCGAACGGGCCAAGGAATTACGGCGGTTCGGCGGTCTGGCACTGGAGCGGCAGGAGTTGGCGGTGCGCACACTGGTGGGAATGCTGCGCACGGCGCTGAACGGGATCGCTTAGCTACAAAAATCAGGGCTGCGAAAATCAGGCTGTCTTGGCGGCGCGGCGCTGCTCGGGCGGGTTCACGATGGCGCGCAGCGCGTCCAGGAACTCACGGCCCTTGTCGGTCAGGGTGACGATCTTGCGGCGACGTTCGCGCGGGTCTTCCTGCGCCTGCACCAGATCGAGGCCGGCCTTGCCGAAGCTGTGCCAGCGGCTGAGCGCCGCAACGTTGCGCGACGCGGAGGATTGGGCGATGCCCAGGCGTTCCGCCAGTTCGCCGATGGAGATGCCTTCGCTCTGCGCGATGGTCATGAAACTCAGCGCATACTGGATGGGCAGATCGGGGTCGAGCTTGCGGAACGCCTCAAGCACCTGGACGACGGTAAGGACCTCGTCATGACGAACGCGGGCCGGCATTCAGCAGGTCTCCGCGGCGCCGCGCGCTATGCAGCGCGGGAGGGTGGTCCCCAACGGGCCGGTGTGTAGATGATGTTCAGGCGTCCAAGCCATAGGATGACTTCCCCGTTCTCACGCCGCAGGTCGAAGGACCCGGCCGGCGATGCCCAGCGGGCGTGTTCAACGAAGAGACGGTGACCGCAAAAACCCAGAAAGACACACATGGGATCCTCTCGATATCCGGAATTCACGTTCGAAGGGTGCGGGAAGAAGGCGGGCCGGCTGGGCATGGTTGGCGGCCATATGGGCGGCCCACTTGGCGGCGGTGATGGCCGGATCGCCCGATCGGCGAGTCCAGGCGGTGGTTACGATGGCTTTCATCGATACTCTCCAGGGGTTGAGTGATGCCGGCGTGAGAGGCCGGCGGATCCGGTATCGCTGCTCAGCGATACGGTTGCAAGGTCAAAAATGTCCGCGCGTCCGATAGGTTCCGATCGCGGATGTGAAAAGGCGGAAGAGGGCGGCCGAGCGGAGGCTCTTCTCCATCCGTCGCCTCCCCGTCCGCCAGTCCGATGTCGCGCCGCAGGTGGTCGCACAATCGGCCCGGTCCGGAGGATGCCCCGGAATCGAGCCAGCGGCTCTGCATCGCCGTCCACAAGGTCGGCATGATCTGCTCCTGAGAAAGAGAGGCTCCGTCCGTCGGGCCTCTGGTGGCGAAATAATTCCGTGTGCGGATGTGTTCCGTCAACCTGTCCGTCCGTCAATGGCGTGATCTTTGCCGCACGGCTGTTGCAGATCAGCATCACCTATCGGCCGTTTTGCCGCCGTTCGGCTATCGGTCGGGATGGCGCCGGGCGCCTCTGGACAAGCGAAGGTCGCTCGGTCAAACACAAAGCCGCCGCCCAAAACCGTCTGCGGTACTCCATCCATCAGGTCCAGGTCGTCCGTCCGTGTCCATCCTCTCCTCTCCCGCATGGCCGATAGCGGTGCGCTCCGCCCGCAAGCTGCGGGCTGCGCTCGCGGCGGTTGCCGTGGTGATGGGTGCGCTGTTGGCCATGCCCGCGGTGGCGGAGACCCGCTTCACCCCTGGCCCCTGCTGGTTCACCGTTCCCGACGGAGAAGCGGCGCTGTGCGGGACGGTGGCGGTGCCGGAACGCCGCGACCGCGCCAACAGCCGCAGCCTGCGCCTGCCGGTCGCCGTGCTGCTCAGCACCGCGCGCCAGCCCGACCCGGACCCCGTCCTGTTTCTGGAGGGTGGTCCCGGCGCCTCCCCCTTCGGCACCGGCGAGGCGACGGAAGAGCGGATGGAGGTGTGGTGGGAGCTGTCGGCGCCCTTCCGCCGCACCCGCAACCTGATCCTGTTCGACCCGCGCGGCGTCGGCCGGGCGGAGCCGGACACCGATTGCCCGGAGCTGGACGCCGTCGACGCCCGCGGCAGCCGGCCGCAGACGCGCGAGCAGCGGTCGGCGGCGGAACGCTCCGCAATCAGCGCCTGCATCGCGCGGCTGGAGGCGGCCGGGCTGGATACCACGCAGTTTTCCACCCCCGTCGCGGCGGAGGATGCGCTGGACATTGCGACGGCGCTGGGCGCCCAGCGCGTGAACCTGTTCGCGGTGTCCTACGGCACGCGCGTCGGGCTGGAGATCCTGCGGCGGCAGGGCGGCCGCGTCCGCACCGCCGTGTTCGACAGCATCTACCCGCCCGACGTCAACGCGCAGGAGGAGACGGCCGGGCTGGCCCAGCGTGCCTACCGCCGGCTGTTCGACGACTGCGCCGCCAACCGGACCTGCCGCTCCGCCTTTCCCGACCTGGAGAAGCGCTTCCTCTCCCTGGTCGAACGGCTGGACCGCAATCCCGTCGACATCGTCGTCGGCGATCATGAGACGCGCCGTGCCCTGCGGCTGACCGGCGGAGCGATCATCGCCGCCGGGCTGGAGGCGATGGCGATCAGCGAAGCGGTGCCGGCATTGCCGATCATGCTCGACCGCGCCATCCGCGGCCAATACGCCACCCTTGCCGAATGGGCGCCGACCAACTGGCTGGGCGATCCGGAGGTCGCCGACGGGCTGGCCTTTTCCGTCGAATGCCGTGAGTCGGTCAACACCGCCGATCCGCAGAAGCGCGCCGACAACGCCCGCCGCTATGCCCCCTATGGGCTTGTCGCCGCCGACGATCCGGGCCGGCGCGTCTGCCGTCTCTGGCCCGCCGGCCATCAGGAACCGGCCGAGCGCCTGCCGGTCGCCAGCCCGGTGCCGGTCCTGCTGCTGTCCGGAGCCTACGACCCCGTCACCCCGCCGGACTGGGGCGACCGTGCCGCCGCCACCCTGCCGAAGAGCCGCCATCTGGTCTTCCGCGCCGCCAGCCACATCGTAACATCCAGCGAAGACTGCGCCATGGCCGCCGCCGTGACCTTCGTGGAGCAGGAGTCGGTGCCGGCGACCGTCTGTCCGGGGGCGAGCAAGCCGCCGGTGTTCGAGGGGCCGTAAGTTCAGGGAAGAGCAGATAGATAAAGATCAAGAAGCATAACACTAAGAAAATAAAAATTTGCAATTAATGGGTGGGGAAATGGGAAAATAAAAAATGATCAAGTTAGACCGCATTTGCGAACACACATTCTTTTCTTTGATCAATGAAAACTCTGTTGTGGTCGATTTCGGCTGCAACGAGGGAAAATTCGCGCACGCCGTCATCGAGCGGTATGGCTGCAAGGTCTTTTCAGCCGAGCCTGTTCCCGAATGTGCCGAACAGATCGCCCGACATCCCAGGCTGACGCTTCAGCAGGTTGCGATTTCCGGCGCATCGGGCAGCCTGGACATCCATGTCTATCCGGACCGCTGTGCGAGCGGCTTCAACCGTTCTCCGGCAGAACAGGCGATTCGGACCATCCGGGCCGAAGCCATGACCCTGGCGGAGTTCCGGCGCCGCTGCGGCATCGGCCGCATCGCCTTGTTGAAGGTCGACATCGAGGGTGCCGAATTGGACATGTTCGCGGCCGCTGCGGATGAGGAATTTTCGGACATCGACCAGATCACCGTCGAATTCCACGACTTCTTCTATCCCGAAATGCGACCGGCGGTGGAGGCGGTGAAACAGCGGATGCGGTCCCTGGGATTCCATATGTTGCCATTCTCCCTGGACAACACCGACGTCCTCTTCGTCAATCGCCGGGCCGCGGTGAACTGGCAGAACCGGCTGTGGGCCGGCACCGTGGTGAAATATGGCCGCGGGCTCGAACGGCGGTTGCGGCAGATGATCGGCCGGACCGCTACCGCCCCGGCGCGATCCGCCGGTAGCTCAGCGCCTCGGCGATGTGGCGACGCTTGACCCCCTCGACCCCGTCCAGATCGGCCAAGGTCCGCCCCACCCGCATCACGCGGTGGTAGCCGCGGGCCGACAGCTTCAGCCGCTCCGCCGCCTCGGTCAGCAGGGCGCGGCCGGGGGCGTCGGGGGAGGCCACCTTCTCCAGAAGTTCGCCATCGGCCTCGGCATTCGTCCGCACAGCCCGGCCGGCCGGGTAAGGACCGAAGCCGCCATAGCGTTCCGCCTGGATGGCGCGGGCGACGGCGACGCGGGCGGCGATGTCGGCGCTGCCCTCCGCCGGCGGCGGCAGGCTGAGGTCGGCCGGGCTGACCGCCGGCACGTCGATGTGCAAGTCGATACGGTCGAACAGCGGCCCACTAATTTTAGATTGATAATCTGCTGCACATTTCGGCGCCCGCGCGCAGGCGAGCGAGGCATCGTCGAGATGGCCGCAGCGGCAGGGGTTCATCGCCGCCACCAGTTGCACGCGCGCCGGATAGGTTACATGATGGTTGGCACGGCTGACCACCGCCTTGCCGGTCTCCAGCGGCTGGCGCAACGCCTCCAGCAGGGCGCGGGGAAACTCCGGCAGTTCGTCGAGGAAGAGAACGCCCTGGTGCGCCAGGGAGATTTCCCCCGGCTTGGCCCGCGTGCCGCCGCCGACCAGCGCCGGCAGGCTGGCGGACTGGTGCGGCGCGCGGTAGGGGCGCTGGCGCAGCAGACGCCCGCCCTCCAGCAGCCCGCCGACGCTGTGAATCATCGACACCTCCAGCGCCTCCGCCGGGTCGAGCGGCGGCAGCAGGCCGGGCAGGCGGGCGGCGAGCATCGACTTGCCGGAACCGGGCGGCCCGATCATCAACAGGTTGTGCGATCCGGCGGCGGCAACCTCCAGCGCGCGCTTGGCGGTCTCGTTGCCCTTCACGTCGCGCAGGTCGGGCGGCGGCGCGTCCTGTTCCTGCAGCCGCGGCTTGGGCGGGGTCAGCACCTGGGTGCCCTTGAAATGGTTGATGAGGGCCAGCAGGTTGGCCGGCGCCAGCACGTCCAGATCGGGACCGGCCCAGGCCGCCTCGCCGCCGCAGACCGCCGGGCAGATCAGGCCGCGGTCGTTGGCCAACGCGTCGATGGCGGCGGGCAGCACGCCGGCCACCGGGGTCAGCGCGCCGTCCAGCGCCAGTTCGCCCAGCGCCACATAGCGGGCGATCTCCGCATCCGGCAGAACCCCCATCACCGTCAGCAGGCCGAGCGCGATCGGCAGGTCGAAATGGCTGCCCTCCTTCAGCACGTCGGCGGGGGCAAGGTTGACGGTGATGCGCTTGGCCGGAAGCGCCAGCCCCAGCGCATGCAGCGCGGCACGCACCCGCTCCCGGCTTTCGCCCACCGCCTTGTCGGGCAGGCCGACGACGGTGAAGGCGACGATTCCGCCGGACATCTGGACCTGGACGTCGATCCCCAGCACCTCGATGCCCTGGAACGCCACCGTGTTGACGCGCGCAACCACAACTGCACCCCGAAACAGACGCCCGAGCGGGCAAATTGCACGCGATTGTAGTCATCGCCGGAGCAATGCGCCAGCGCGGGATGAGAGCGGTCATCGTCACGGCCCCGTCATGCCCGCCCGGCGCAGGGAGCGGTTGTCGCGGCCGTTTGGCCGCCTAACATGAGGGCCAACGCATTCCCGGCCGCATTCCCGGCACGCATCGTCGAAAAGGATCCGCCACCGTGCAGCTTCACCTGAGCACCTGGGCCGAGGTCGAAACCTACCTCAAGACCTCCAAGGGCATCATCATGCCGATCGGCTCGACCGAGCAGCATGGGCCGAACGGGCTGGTTGGCACCGACGCCATCTGTGCCGAGGTCATCGCCAAGGGCGTCGGCGACGCCACCGGTGCGCTGGTCGGCCCGACCATCCCGGTCGGCATGGCCGTGCACCATATGGAATTCCCCGGCTCGATGACGCTGAAGCCGTCGACGCTGATCGCCCTGCTGCGCGACTATGTCGGCTCGCTGGCCGAACACGGGTTCGAGCGCTTCTTCTTCGTCAACGGCCATGGCGGCAACATCGCCACCGTTCGCGCCGCCTTCTACGAGATCCATGCGGAGAACCGGGCGCTGCGCGGCCGCGACGCGCCGGACCTGCGTTGCGCCCTGGTGAGCTGGTGGGAGAATGGCGAGGTCGCCCGCCTGTCGCGTGAGCTGTACCAGGGCAAGGAGGGCTCGCACGCCACCCCCAGCGAGGTGTCGCTGACCCAGTACGCCTATCCCGACTCGATCAAGACCGCGGCGCTGGAGCCGGAACAGGCGCCGGCCGGCGGCTTCCACGACGCCCGCGACTTCCGCCGCCGCTATCCCGACGGCCGCATCGGCTCCGCCCCCGGTCTCGCCCGTCCGGAGCATGGCCGGCAGCTGTACGAGGCGGCGGTCGCCGCCATCGCCACGCAGTACCGCAGCTTCCTGGCGGAGCAGTAAGGGGCGTCACGCGGTCGCATGGTGGCGGGGCTTCTTCGCCCCGCACGTTGATTCGGCGGTCGGACCTGCCTAAATTCGGACCGGTTGACGGAACTCCCGTTCCGTAGCCGACCAGCCCGAACAGAGCCCGACCGCCCTAGCCCATGATCAACGAGCTGAACCAGCGATCGCGCGAGATTTTCCGGCTGATCGTCGACGCCTATGTCGCGTCCGGCGAACCGGTCGGCTCGCGCACGATCTCCAGGCGGCTTGGCATGGCCTTGTCGCCCGCGACCATCCGCAACGTGATGGCCGACCTGGAGGAGCAGGGGCTGCTCTACGCCCCGCACACTTCGGCCGGCCGCATCCCGACCGACGCCGGCCTGCGCATGTTCGTCGACGGCCTGCTGGAGATCGGGTCGCTGACCGAGGACGAGCGCGCCTCGATCGAAGCGAAATGCTCCGCCTCCGGCCGTGCCTTCGCCGACGTGCTGGGCGAGGCGTCGACCATGCTGTCCGGCCTGTCGCACTGCGCCGGGCTGGTGGTGGCGCCGAAGACCGACCGGCCGCTGAAGCATATCGAGTTCGTGTCGCTCGGCCCCGGCCGCGCCCTGGTCGTCCTGGTGAACGAGGACGGTCTGGTCGAGAACCGGGTGATCGAGGTGCCGATGGGGGTGCCGACCTCCACCCTGCAGACGGTGTCGAACTTCCTCAGCGCCAAGCTCGCCGGCCGCACGCTGGACGAGGCGCGGCAGGAGGTCCTGCAGGAGATCGAGCAGCAGAAGACCCAGCTGGACGAGCTGTCGCGCAAGGTGGTCGCCGCCGGTCTGGCCACCTGGGCCGGCAGCGGCGGGTCGAACGCCGGCCAGCTGATCGTCCGCGGCCAGTCCCGCCTGCTGGAGGACGTCACCGCGCTCTCCGACCTGGAGCGGGTGCGCGGCCTGTTCGAGGCGCTGGAGACCAAGGAGACGATGCTGCGCATGCTGGACGCCACCGGGCGCGGCGACGGCGTGCAGATCTTCATCGGCGCGGAGAATGTGCTGTTCAGCCATTCCGGCTGTTCGATGATCATCTCCCCCTTCCAGAACAGCCGGGAACAGGTGATCGGCGCCATCGGCGTCATCGGCCCGACCCGCATCAATTACGCCCGCATCATTCCGCTGGTGGATTACACCGCCAAGGTGGTCAGCCGGCTGATTGGCTGAGCGCCGCCTCCCTCACTCACTCCGCCTTTTGACGAAGCAAGAATTGAGAAAACCATGAGCGAAGAGCAGAACAAGCCCTCCGAC
>PJUA01000415.1_pt1 | contig 24885 bp, 19 predicted proteins | sample 1512151 | NCBI WGS metagenome assembly PJUA01 (sample SAMN08177678, study PRJNA422409) | Soil metagenome, whole genome shotgun sequencing project. | isolation source: Soil enriched on filter paper: beechwood xylan treatment | place: USA: Madison | collected 2015-01-15
CGGGGGCGGCCGACACAGCCGCGCCGTTGCCCAGCACCGATGCCATTTCGGCAAAGAGCAGGGCCGGGCGCAAGGGCTTGGTGACGAAACCGTTCATCCCCGCCGACAGGCATTCCGGCCGCGAACTGCCCGACGCATGGGCGGTCAGCGCCAGGATGGGGACGCTGCCCTGAGGGTCAGGCAGTTCGCGTACGCGGCGGGTGGCGGTCAGACCGTCCATGCCCGGCATCTGGATGTCCATCAGCACGAGGTCGAACGGCTGGTCGCGCACCATGCGCACCGCCTCCCCGCCGCTGGCGGCCAGCGCCACGCTGTGGCCGGCGCGCTCCAGGATGCCGCGGACGATGTCGCGGTTGACCTCGATGTCGTCGACCGCCAGCACGCGCAACGGCGGCAATGCCGCGACGCGCGCCGCCTCGCCGACGCTGGTGCCGTGGCCGGGCTCGACGCGGCGCAGGGCCGACGGGTCGCCGGGACGGGCGACGACGGTGAAGCGGAAGACGCTGCCGCGGCCGGGGGCGGTGTCCACCGCGATGCTGCCGCCCATCAGCAGGCAGAGGTCGCGGCAGATCGCCAGCCCCAGACCGGTGCCGCCATAGCGCCGGGTGATCGAGCTGTCGGCCTGGGTGAAGCGGTCGAACAGGGTCGGCACCGAACCCGGCGCGATGCCGATGCCGGTGTCCTCCACCTCGAACTCCAGAAGGAAGGAGTCGGGATGACCAAAGGCGATGACGTCGGCGGGGGCGCGGCCCAGCCGGCGGACCCGCACGGCGACATGGCCCTCCTCGGTGAATTTCACCGCGTTGCCGACCAGATTGAACAGGATCTGGCGCAGGCGGGCCGGATCGGTGACGATCACCTCCGGCACCGACGGCATCAGCCGGGCCGACAGCTCCAGCCCCTTGTCGGTGGCGTTCGGGCGCAGCACCTCCAGAACCCCGTCGATCAGCTGGGGCAGGGCGCAGTCCGCCTCCTCCAGATCGATGCGGCGGGCCTCCAGCTTCGACAGGTCGAGGATGTCGTCCAGCAGCCGCAGCAGGGTCTCGGCCGAGCGGCGGGCGACGTCGGCCAGCCGCTTCTCCTCCGTCGGCAGCGAGGCGTCGGCCAGCAGGGTCAGGTTGCCCAGCACGCCGTTCATCGGGGTGCGCAGCTCGTGGCTGACGGTCGCCAGGAACTCGGTCTTCGACCGGCTGGCGGCCTCCGCCTTCTCCTTGGCCTGGAGCAGCTGCTCGGCCGCCTGACGCGGCTCGGTCACGTCGATGCACAGCCACAGCTTGCCGATGGCGGTGCCGGCGCCTTTGCGAACCGGCACATTGTGCCAGCTGACGATGCGCCCGTCGGTCAGCGTCATCTCGCGCCGCTCGTCGCCGTCCACCGCCGACAGCAGGGTATAGTCGGTGTCGCGCGGGGCGTTGCCGGCATTGGCCAGCGTCTCGTCCAGCCGGTGGCCGACCGGCGCCACGGTGATCGCGAATAGGCCGGAGAAGGCCGGGTTGGCGTAGGCGATGCGCCCGTCGCCGCCGACGAACAGCACGCCGAAATCCATCGCCGACAGCAGCGCGGACAGGCGGGCGCGTTCCTGCTCCACGTCGCGGGCCAGCGCCTCCTGCTCGTCGAGCGCGACGGTCAACTGGTCGACGCGCTCCTTAATGGCGTGCGACATGGTGTTGAAGGCCGCACCCAGCCGGCCGATGTCGTCGCTCCCCTCCGCCAGTTCGGGCGGGCTGTAGTCGCCGGCCGCCACCCGTTCGCTGGCCCGCGCCAGCGCCGCCAGATGACGGGTCAGCCACAGGCCCAGCAGGGTCAGCAGCCCGGCAGACAGCAGGATCTCCGACAGGGCGATGGCGATGCCCTGGGTCAGCAGGTCACACCGCGCCTCGACGATGTGCAGCAGGTCGAGACCGAACTGCACCGCGCCCAGCTTCTGCCCGGCCAGCGACACCGGCACCGCCACGTCGTAGCGGGCGATGCCGTCCTTGGTGTCCAGCGTCAGGGCCGGGTCGGGATTGGGCAGCGCGCGGTTTTCCGGCCAGCCGCTGATCGCCACCAGCCTGCCGTTGCTGTCGCTGACGGCGAGGTAGAGGACGCCGCCGGTGGAGCGGCTTTCGTCCAGCACCGCCTGCAGCGTCGCATAGTCGCGCTGGGCCAGCGGCGCCACCAGCGCGGCGTTCAGCACCGGCGCCACCTGCCCCGCATGCAGCCTTGCCTGTTCGGCGAGGCTGCCGTAGAGCAGCCGCACGCTGTTGGCGACCAGGAGGGTCAGCATGATCGCCTCGACCGCCATGGCGGCGACCAGCATGCGCCCGCGCAGGGTCTTCCAGGGCGCCAGACGGGTCAGGATCATTTCCCGGCCTTCAGAACGCTCCGGACCTCGTCGGCCAGCGGCTCCATCGATTCCAGCTCCTCATCCGTGACCTGACGGTAGCCGTCGAGCTGGTTGGCGTCGAAATAGGCCTTGCCCTCCGCCGTCCCGCCGAAGGCGAACAGGGCTTTGCGCAAAGGGTCGGCCAAGTCCGCCTGCCTGCCGTTCAGCATATAGACTCGGCCGGCCATCGGGCGGCTCTCGGCGATGGTGGAAAGCTGTGCCTGAACCTCCGGCGCCAGCTTGGCTCGGTTGGCCAGCGACATGAAGCCGGCCGACGCATCGCCGGCCAGGATCAGCTGGGCCACGCTGTCGGCAGCGCTGACATAGCGAAGCTGGATGTTGGGCAGCCTCTGTTCGGCCAGCCAATGCTGGCCCCACAGCGTCACCAGCGAGGACGGGCTGAGGCCCAGGACGGTGGTGCCGGCAAGCGACGCCGCCGTCTGGTACGGTCCCCTGGCAGCCGTCACCGCCACGGCGCGGAAATCGGCCTTGTAGGTCAGCAGCGGCAGATAGGCGGCGTCCTTGCGCAGCATCTCCGCCTGATGGCCGGTGGTGACGGCGATGTCGTATTCCTGGTCGACCGCCCGCCGGGCGAAGGCGGTGAAGTCGGGCGCGGTCACGATCTCCACCGGCCGGCCCAGCGCCGCCTCCACCGCGCGGCGGACGGGCTGGTACTGTTCGATGATGACGCGGGCGCTGGTGTGCGGGGCGATGCCGATGCGGAACGCCTGCTCCGCCGCCATGGTCGGAGCGGAAGTTGCCAGCCCGCACAGCAGGGCGGAACAGAGCGCGGCAAGGCCGGCCAACAGACGCATTGTCATGGATCTCGGATCCCTACGTTGTGCAGGCGTGAAATGCCGGCGCATGAACGGACAGCATTCGTGACGGCGACGGGCCGACCAGTGGCCTAAGACAAAAGATATAACATTCGATAAATGCCGCAGGTAGGGACAAGAGCGCGCAGGGTGGCCGGTTCCGCGCATGTCGCGGCCAGTTGCCCGCGATGCGAAGAGCTTGTGGAACTTTGGCCATTCCTGCTCGCATCATTCTGCCGGCCCTGCGCAACTTTGAAACGGACGAAGGGTAGGATTCCGTGGGCGTCCGAGAAAGATCACGCTTTGGTTGCGAGGCGGTCCGCTATGTGTCGGGCGTGCCTCCTCGCCGCAAAGGACCTCCGCCGTGCCGAAACGAGCCCTCGACCCGCAGTCCCCGATCTGCAGCGCCATCCGTCTGCTGCGCGACCACAGCCGCGGCTGCGCCAGCATCGAAACCCGGCGCCTGCTGATCCACACCGAACGCTGGCTGGTCTGGATGCTCCGCTGCGAAGAGGGCGAGGATTTGCCGGTGCCGGCGGAGCTGGCGGGGTGACGCGGCACAAACGAAAACAGGCCCCTCCCGGTCGGGAGGGGCCTGTTTCGTCTTGCGGTATCCGGCGGCGCGTCAGGTCGTGCTGCGCAGCTGCTCCGTCCGGCTGGAGCGGGAGGTGGCGTAGTGGTCCGTCGCCAGCAGGGTGTAGACCGCCGGCAGGACGAACAGCGTGAACAGCGTGCCGATCAGCATGCCGGACACGATCACCAGACCGATGGAGAAGCGGCTGGCCGCACCGGCGCCCGCCGCGGTCAGCAGCGGCAGCAGGCCGACCACCATCGCCGCGGTGGTCATCAGGATCGGGCGCAGGCGGACTCGGGCCGCGTGCTCGATCGCGGTGCGGCGGTCCACGCCTTCGTTGATCTGCATCTCGCGGGCGAACTCCACCAGCAAGATGCCGTGCTTGGAGATCAGGCCGATCAGCGTCACCAGACCGACCTGGGTGTAGATGTTCATGGTGGCGGCGCCGAAGAACAGCGGCAGCAGCGCGCCGCAGATCGACATCGGCACCGACACCAGGATCACCAGCGGGTCGCGCAACGATTCGAACTGCGCGGCCAGCACCAGATAGATCACGATCAGCGCGAAGGCGAAGGTGACCATCAGCTGGCTGCCCTCCGTTACGAACTGACGCGATTCCGACAGGTAGGCGTGGTTGAAGCCGGCCGGCAGCTGGGTGCGCGCCTGCGCCTCCAGGAAATCGACGACCTGCCCCATGGAGACGCCCGGCATCGGCACGGCGGAGAAGGTGGCCGAGGGCAGCTGGTTGTACTTGTTCAGCGCGTTCGGCTCCACCGCCGTATCCACCGACACCACGGTGGACAGCGGGATCTGGGCGCCCGATCCGGAGGTGACGTAATAGTTGGTCAGCGATTCTGGCGTCAGGCGGTCGGCCCGCGGCACCTGCGGAATCACCTCGTAGGAACGGCCGTTCAGGTTGAAGCGGTTGACGTAGTTGCCGCCGACCAGCACCGCCAGCGTGTCGCCGACCGCCTTCATCGACAGGCCGAGGTCGGCCGCCTTGGCGCGGTCGATCTTCAGTCGGACGACCGGGCTGTCATATTTCAGGTCGGTGTCGGTGACGATGAACATGCCGCTTTTCATGGCGGCGTCGTTGATCCGCTCGATGGCGTCGAAGATGGTGCGGTAATCGCCGGGGCTGGAGATCACCATCTGCACCGGCAGGCCGCCGGTGGAACCGGGCAGGGCCGGCGGCGACACCAGGAACACGTTGATGCCCGTCACCTTGCTCAGCTCGGCCTGGGCCAGCGGCTGCAGTTCCTTGGCCGACCGCGCGCGCTCGCCCCACGGCTTCAGGATCATGCCGGCGAAGCCCTGGTTCAGGGTCGGCATGCCGGTCAGGACGAAGCGGGTGTCGGTCTCCGGGAAGCTGGCGAAGGTGTCGTCGATCTGCTTTCCGAAGCTGTCGATATAGTCGAGGTTGGCATATTGCGGCGCCTTGGAGATGCCGAACAGGATGCCCTGGTCCTCTTCCGGCGCCAGTTCCGACATGGTGTTGGCGAACAGGTAGCCGACCGACAGCAGGATGCCCAGCGCGAACAGCAGGGTCGCGGCGCGATAGTCCAGCATGCCGTCCAGCCGCCGCTCGTACCACCCGGCCAGCTTTTCGAACTGCCGGTCGAGGAAGGCGGCGAAGCGGCCCTGGCTCCCGCCCTCCTTGAGGATGACGGAGCACATCATCGGAGACAACGTCAGCGCCACGATGCCCGACACGATCACCGACGCGGCGAGCGTGAAGGCGAATTCGCGGAACAGCGCGCCGGTCAGTCCGCCCAGCAGGCCGATGGGGGCATAGACCGCCGCCAGCGTGATGGTCATGGAGATGACCGGCCCGATGATCTCGCGCGCGCCGATCAGCGATGCCGCGACCGCCGATTTGCCGTGCTCTATGTGCCGGTGGATGTTCTCCACCACCACGATGGCGTCGTCCACCACGAGGCCGATGGCGAGCACCATCGCCAGCAGCGTCAGCAGGTTCAGCGAGAAACCGAGAGCCAGCATGAAGGTGGCGGCGCCGATGATCGACAGCGGAATCGTCACCACCGGGATCAGAACCGAGCGGAGGGAACCCAGGAACAGGAAGATGACGACGATGACGATGGCCACCGCTTCGAGCAGCGTCTTCACCACCTCGTCGATGGACGCCTGGATGAAGCGGGTGCTGTCATAGACGATTTCCATCTTCATGCCGGGCGGCAGGTTGCGCCGCAGCTCCGGCTCCATCTTGCGGATGTCTTCGACGATGTTCAGCGGGTTGCCGGTGGGGGTGGAATCGACGCCGATGAAGATCGCCTGCTGCCCGTTCATCGCCACGCTGGCGTCGAAGCTCTTGGAGCTGAGTTCGACGGTGGCGATGTCGCGCATCCGCACCAGCGCCCCGTCCTTGGCCTTCACCACCATGTCGCGGAACTGCTCCACGTCGGTCAGGCCGGTGTTGGCGGTGACGTTGGAGATGACGAAGACGCCCTTGGTCTGGCCGGGAGCCGACTGGTAGTTGTTGGCGGCGACCGCCGCCGAGACGTCGGCCGGTGAGATGTTGCGCGCCGCCATCTTGGCTGGGTCCAGCCAAAGCCGCATGGCGAAAGTCTGGCCGCCCAGGATCTTGGCCTGCGCCACTCCGTTGACGGTGGACAGCACCGGCTGCACCACGCGCGTCAGATAGTCGGAGATCGCCGCCCCCGACAGGTCGGGGCTGGAGAAGCCCATATAGAGGATGGAGGTCGTCTCGCCGGTCGATTTCAGGATGACCGGGTCGTTGGCCTCGCGCGGAAGCTGGTATTTGACCTGCTGCACCTTCGCCATCACGTCGGTCATCGCGACGTTGGGGTCGAAGTTCAGCCGGACATAGGCGGTGACGACGCTCTGCCCCTGGGTGGAGGAGGAGGTCAGGTAGTCGAGACCCTCGGCCGTCGCCACCGCCTGTTCGATCGGCGTCGCGATGAAGCCCTGCATCAGCTCCGGCGAGGCGCCGGGATAGCTGGTGGTGACGGTGATGACCGTGTTCTGCAGCTGCGGATACTGCCGGATCGGCAGCTCCAGCATCGAGCGGATGCCGACCAGCAGGATCAGCAGGCTGACCACGACGGACAGAACGGGCCGGCGGATGAAGATGTCGGTGAAACTGCCCATGGCATCGGCCTCAGTTCTGCGGCAGGGTCTGCGGCGGCGTGAGCGGATTGCTCTGCGCCTCGACGACCGCGGCGCCGTTGTCCAGCTTCAGCTGCCCGGACACCACGACGCGGTCGCCGGGGTTCAGGCCGCTGCGGATCTCGACCCGGTTGGCGAGGCGGTCGCCGGTCTTCACCGCCTTGCGCTCCACCACCATCTGCTCCTTGCCGTCCTGGCCCTGCTTCTTCATGGCGACGAAGACGGAATCGCCGTAGACCGTGTAGTCGACCGCGGTTTCCGGCACCGTCAGCGTGTCGGGCTGCGGCGGCAGGACGACGCGGACGCTGGCGAACATGCCCGGCCGCAGCTGGCGCTCGCGGTTGTCCATGGTCGCCTGCACCTTCACCGCGCGGGTGTCGGCGCTGACCTGCGGTTCGATGGTGGTGATCTTCGCCTCGAAATCGCGGCCGGGCAGGGCATCGACGTTGATCAGCACACCCTGGCCGACCGACAGCTTCGGCAGCGCCTGCTCCGGCAGGGTGAAGTTGATGTAGAGCTGCGACAGGTCGGTCAGGGTGACGATGGTGGCGCCGGGATTGACGTAGTCGCCGACATTGACCTGCCGGATGCCGAGGTCGCCGTCGAACGGCGCCTTGATCAGCTTCTGGCCGATCAGCGCGCTGGTGCGCTTCATGTTCGCGTTGATCTCGTCGAGCTGCGCCTGATACTGGTCGACGTTGCTCTGCGGCGTGGCCTGGCTGCGGCGCAGGTCGCGGTAGCGCTCCAGGTTCAGCTCGGCCAGACGCGCCTGGGCGCGCTGGGCCAGCAAATCGGCCTGCTCGGTGGCGTCGTTCAGCTGCACCAGCGGGTCGCCAACCTTGACGCGGGAGCCCGATTCGAAGGGGATGCGCTCCACCCGGCCGGCGACCTCGGGGGCCACCGTGACCTGACGGGCCGCCTGCAGCGTGCCGATGGCCGGCAGATATTTCGGGATCGTCTGCACCGTCGCGTCCGCCAGAGCCACCGGGGTGGGCGGCGGCTTGTTGTTGGCGAAGAAGTCGGCGATGGCCTTGGCGCGGAAGCTGTTGAAGCCGTACAGCGCCGCCCCCAGCAACCCGAGGATCACCAGCGTGATGACGATGCGCAGCGTCAGCCGCCCGCGCGTCACCGGCTTGCGCGGCGGCGTGGAGGGTGGGGCGGGCGGCGGAGGCGTTCCGCGGCCCGGCTCGGACGCCGGGTGCCCGAATGACGTCTCGGTCTTTGGCGAATGGTCCAGGGTCACGTTCGGCTACTCCGGTCTCTCGGGTGTGGAATTGTCATTGTCGGAGCCGCACTCGCGGGCGGCGATGATGTCGTCGCGCAGGCCGAGGCCGCGCAGGATGAACCAGACCGTCTGGCGGGCAAGCTCGGGACGGCCGCAGGGATAGGGCACCACCGTCCCGCCGGACAGGCAGACGGTCGCCATCATTCCGCACAGATGTTCGGCGAGCCAGAGCCCGTTCTCCGCGTCGATCGGCCCCGGCGCAAGGTCGCCGCAGGCGACGGCGGCGGCGATGGAGGCGGCGAAACAGGGCATGAAGCGGCTGCGGATGCCCTCATAGACCTGCCGCATGAACTCGCCGTCTTCCAGCAGGCTGATGATCGACAGACGGTGGCGCGCCCGTTCGTTGGGATCGGACGGCACCTCGATCACGAAGTAGTTCACCAGCCCCTGGATCATCTGCACCAGCGTGCCGGTGCCCGGCGGCAAGGCGACCAGCCGCTCATACTCCGGGTCGCCGTCGATGCAGCTGAGGAAGATCGCCTCGTACAGCGAGGCCTTGGACGGGAAATGCTTGAAGATCAGCGCCTCCGACACGCCGGCGGCCTGCGCGATCTCCCGTGTGGTGGTCGCGGCGAAACCCTTGCGCGCGAACAGCGGCAAGGCGGCGTCGAGGATCGCCCGCTTGCGGGCGCCGCTGTCGAGGCGAGGGGCCATTGGGGCGTTAAATCAGTAGCTTGTGATAAGTGAGTGCTTACTCACCTTGGCTGGCGGAGGTATAGCTTGGGTGCGACATTCTGTCCACAGCGGAATGCTGGCTCGTGAAGTCGCGAAATAGGTGAAATCGGTAGATGATTGTGATAAATTAAATATCTCTAATATATGGAATCATAATACTCTGCTGGACAAATCGCTTTTTGTGAACCAAGTCGCGCTATTTGTATAGACATTGGAAGTGTATTAAAGAATTTCAGAAATCCAGGATAAAGTTAGGAAGAATATTTTGGTGTCGCGAAGAGAAATTCAAAATTTTAATGATGTAGGATTATTATACTAGTTTTAATTGTTTCAATACTTTTTACAGGACGAAGTATCTGATCAAGGCTCCTTGGCTGGTGCTGCTGCTATCTTTTTTTCGGAGCAGTTGCTCAATCATCGCGCACGGAATGGGGGCTTGGCCATAGCCGCAATCTCCGTTGAAGGGCCGCATATCCCGGTATCACGATCAAAGAGTTCCACAAGCAGCGATTAATTTTCGCTGCCGAAAAGGAAGACTTATCTTTGCAATGGGAGGATTTAAAAATGACTGCCCGTACAACGAACTACACTTTTGACTACAAAGCGACATCCGACTCGACGCCAGAATCTATCCGGGCAACATTCGAATATTGCCAGGATTTCACCGGAGACGGTTTGGACGACGTGAAGGTCTCGTTTAGTGTCTTGAACGATCCGAACGCGGACCTTATCGGCGTGGCGTTCAGCGTCAACAACGATGCAGTGTCCGGGCTCTCCGTCAGCCAAATCACCGCCAATGGCACCGCCGGGCCTTACGCCGCGCTGATCGACGCCAACCGGATCTCCGACAATCCCGGCATGACCGATCCCGGCTTTAACACCACCGGCGGCACCTCGGAGGAGCCGTACGACATCGGCATCAAGTTCGGCAACCAGGGCGCATCTGACGGTGTCGTGCAGAGCGCCAGCTTCGTGATCAGCGGCACGACCGCCCTCGACGCCGAAGCGTTGTTCGACAGCAGCGACTGGTGGCTGCGGCTCCAGTCCACCGGACCGGACAGCGGGGGCAGTGCCAAGATTCAGGACGATCCGAACAACCCGATCGACCTGCTGCCATGTACCAATGAGCCGCCGCCGCCCGAGCACGCCTTGGCGCAGTCGCCTGGCTTCTGGAAGAACCACCTCGACCTCTTCCAGCAGGAAACCCACCTCGATCCGAACACGCGCTACGAAACCGTGTTCGGCGTGGACGTGAAGGGGTCGACCAAGGTGCCTTACTATTCCTCCAACCCGACCCTGTCGGAAGCCCTCTCGGCGCAGGGCGGCGGGGAGGCGGCGCTGCTGCGGTCCTCCACGGCGGCGCTCGCCAATTCCATGAGCGACGACCTCAACTATTACATGAATGCCGATCAACTCCATGAAGCCGCTACACTGGTCGGCACGAACTTCGACACGGTGTGGAATACGCTGGATAAGATCGACGTCAACGACGACCTGCACATTTCGACAGACGAGGTGATCGGCGCCGTGCGCGACGTCTATCTCAGCACCCCTGTGTCGTATGGTGGCAGCCAGACGTTCAACCAGTTCGCCTGGACCGATGTCGGCCTCGTGTCGTCGGCGTTCGACACCATGAACAACATGACCCACCTGGACGCCGCCCTGTTCGCGGCCTGATGGGCAACTGACGACCATGTGGACCGAATGGAGTGACGCCTCCTCGGTCCACACGGCCGCATGCCCGGCGTCACGTTCCCGCATCCCGATCTTTCGTCATTTTTTGAAGCTGTTGGGACGGACGAATGGTTTTCCGCACCCGCACACTCGCCTTACAGTCAAGTCATCGACCTGATCGGAAGGAGCGTGCGCGCGATGGAGCCCATCCTGTGGGAATGGATCAACGCCCTGGCGCGGTGGCTGCACGTCATCACCGCCATCGCCTGGATCGGATCGTCCTTCTACTTCATCCATCTCGACGCCTCGCTGCGCCGCCGAGCGGGGGCGCCGGCCGGGACGGCGGGGGATGCGTGGCAAATCCACGGCGGCGGCTTCTACCACATGACCAAATACATGGTCGCCCCGCCGCAGCTGCCGGAGGATCTCACCTGGTTCAAGTGGGAATCCTACGCGACGTGGCTCAGCGGCTTCTTCCTGATGTGCGTGCTGTATTATCGCGGCGCCGACCTGTTCCTGATCGACCAGGACGTGATGGCGCTCAGCCATTGGCAGGCGGTGGCGATCAGCGTCGGCGCGCTGGTGGCGGGCTGGGTCGCCTATGACCTGATGTGCAAGTCGCCGCTGGGCCGCAATGACGGGGCGCTCGCGATTGCCGGCTTCGTGATGCTGGTGGCGACGGCCTGGGCGATGACCAAGGTCTTTAGCGGGCGCGGCGCCATGCTGCAGGTCGGCGCGCTGATGGCGACGATGATGGCCTGCAACGTCTTCATGCTGATCATCCCCAACCAGCGCAAGACGGTGGCCGCCATGCTGCGCGGCGAGACGCCGGACCCGTCGCTGGGCAAACAAGCCAAGCAGCGGTCTCTGCACAACAACTACCTGACGCTGCCGGTCGTCTTCCTGATGCTGTCCAACCATTACCCGCTGGTCAGCTCCACCCGCTACAACTGGGTGATGGTGGCGCTGGTGCTGGTGGTCGGCACGGCGATCCGCCACTTCTTCAACAGCCGCCATGCCGGCAAGCCGACGCCCTGGTGGACCTGGGGGGTGGCGGCCGCCGGCATGCTGGCCTGCGCGTGGCTCAGCACCATGGGGCCGGCGAATGTCGATACGGCGGCTGCGGCGCCGGTCAAGGTCGGCTTCAATCAGGTCGAGGAGATCGTCTCCACCCGCTGCAGCATGTGCCATGCCGCCCAGCCGGTGTGGGAGGGCATCGCCGCCCCGCCGCGCGGCGTCGTGCTGGATGGCGACGGCATCCGCCGCCATGCCGAGCAGATCCGCCTGCAGGCCGGCTTCAGCAGCGCCATGCCCCCCGCCAACATCACCGGAATCACCCCGCAGGAACGCGCGGTGTTGGCGGCGTGGTCGGGGGACATTAAGTAATCCGCACTCTCCAACCCTCTCCCGGGGCGGGAGAGGGCATGTGTTGTCCCTCCTGAACCCGACCCCTATGTCCGACCAGACCATCGCCGCCCCCATCTCTTCCGCCATTCGTGGGCGCCTGCTCAGCTTCCATCGCGCGCCCGCCGGGCCGGGGGACTTCGACTGCCTGACCTATCACGAGGACGGGCTGCTGCTGGTCGGGACCGACGGGCGGATTCTGGAGGTCGGGGACTGGGCGAACCTGCGCGGCCGGGTTCCGGAGGGGGTGGTGGTCGACGACCACAGCGGCAAGCTGGTGCTGCCGGGCTTCATCGACACCCACATCCATTTCCCCCAGACCCAGGTGATCGCCTCCTACGGCGCCCAGCTGCTCGACTGGCTGGAGAAATACACCTTCATCGAGGAACAGCGCTTCGCCGATCCGGCCCACGCCGCCGCCAATGCCGCCTTCTTCATGGATGAGCTGCTGCGCAACGGCACGACGACGGCGGTGGTCTACGGCTCGGTCCATCCGCAGTCGGTCGACGCCCTGTTCGCGGAGGCCGAGGCGCGCGGCGCCGGGATGATCGCCGGCAAGGTGATGATGGACCGCCACGCGCCCGCCGCCCTGACCGATACGGCCGACAGCAGCTATCGCGACGGCAAGGATCTGATCGGCCGCTGGCACGGGCGGGGGCGGCAGCGCTATGCGGTGACCCCGCGCTTCGCCATCACCTCGACCGAGGCGCAGCTGGAGGCGGCCGGCGCGCTGCTGCGCGAGCATCCCGGCGTCCATATGCAGACTCATCTGTCGGAGAACACCGACGAGATCGCCGAGGTGCGTCGCCTGTTCCCCGGCGCCCGCGACTACACCGACGTCTATGACCGCTTCGGGCTGCTGGGGCCGACCTCGCTGTTCGGCCACTGCATCCATTTGTCGGAGGCGGAGATGGGCCGGCTGTCGGAAAGCGGGTCGGTCGCCGTCTTCTGCCCGACCAGCAACCTGTTCATCGGCAGCGGCCTGTTCGACCTCGACGCCTTGTCGAAGCCGGAGCGGCCGGTGCGCACCGCCATCGCCACCGATGTCGGCGGCGGCACCAGCTATTCGATGCTGCGCACGGCGGCGGAGGCCTACAAGGTGCTGCAGCTGCGGCGCCAGAACCTGCCGGCGCTCGCAGCATTGCATTGGATGACCCGCGGCAATGCCGAGGCTCTGGGCATGGCCGACGAGGTCGGCAGCCTGGAGCCCGGCCGCTGGGCCGACCTCGTCGTGCTCGACCCCGCCGCCACCCCGGCTATGCGACATCGCATGAACGCGGTGAATGGCGATCTGGAGGAGGAGTTGTTCATCCAGGTGACGCTGGGCGACGACCGTTCGGTGGCCGCCACCTACCTGCGCGGCCGCATCTCGCACCTGCGGCAATCGGGCGCTTGACCCAATCCCCCAGTCCTTGTAGGAGTTCCCCCGTCATTGGGGAGTAGCCACCCGCCGGCGTTTGGATTCGGTGGGGTTCGCGTCAACAGACTTGGACGGTTCCGGCCTCCGGCCGCTACCGCCATGGCGCGCACGGCGGCCAGAGGGCCGACCCGGCGAGACCAGTGGATCGGGCATCTCCGCGGCCAGCCGGAGTCCGTCCGATTCCACTGTGTTGTCTGGCCCGGGAATAGCCATGATCGCCACGTCCCTCGCGCTTGCCTTCAGCCTTTCAATGGATAGCTTCGCCGCCGCTCTCGGCCGCGGGGCCTGCTCGCGCCGGTCCGGCCTGCCTGAGGCGGTGCGCGTGGGCGCGGCCTTCGGCGTCTGCCAGTTCGCCATGCCGCTGGTCGGCTGGGGCATCGGCATCGCCTTCGCCAGCCTCGTGGAAACGGTCGATCACTGGATCGCCTTCGGCCTGTTGCTGGCGGTCGGCGGCGCGATGCTGCGCAACGCCATCATGGACGGCGATGACGAGAGCGAGGAGGATTGCGGCCCGGTGCGCAGCGTGCGCGCCGAATGGCTGGCCCTGCTGACCACCGCCGTCGCCACCAGCATCGACGCCGCCGCCGTCGGCGCGGGTCTGGCGCTGGTCGACGTGGACATGGTGACGACCTCGGCGCTGATCGGCGCGGTGACCTTCGCGGTGGCCTTTGGCGGCGTGCTGATCGGCAAGGCCGCTGGCAATCATTTGGGCCGCTGGGCGGAAATGGCCGGCGGCGTGGTGCTGATCGGCCTGGGCGCCAAGATCCTGCTGGAGCATACGCTGGGGTGACACAGTCACCCATCCCGACCCCTACGGGAGAATCCCCCTCTCCCCCCTGGGGAGAGGGGACTTCTACCGTCTTTACTCCGCCGCGACGGTCTCGCGCGCGGGTTCCTCGGCAGGCACCGTGCGGATCAGGTGGTCGAAGGCGGCCAGCGCGGCCTTGGCGCCTTCGCCCATGGCGATGACGATCTGCTTGAACGGCACCGTCGTCGCGTCGCCAGCGGCGAAGACGCCGGGCAGCGAGGTCTGGCCGCGGTTGTCCACCTCGATCTCGCCGCGCGGGGTCAGCGCCAGCGTGCCCTTCAGCCATTCGGTGTTCGGCACCAGACCGATCTGCACGAAGATGCCTTCCAGATCGACCCGCTTCAGCTCACCGCTGTTGCGGTCCTTGTAGGACAGGCCGACCACCTTGTTGCCGTCGCCATGCACCTCGGTGGTCTGGGCCGAGAGGAGAACGGTGACGTTGGCCAAGCTGTTCAGCTTGCGCTGGAGCACCGCATCGGCGCGCAGCTGGCTGTCGAACTCGATCAGCGTGACGTGCGAGACGATGCCGGCGAGGTCGATCGCCGCCTCGACGCCGGAGTTGCCGCCGCCGATCACCGCCACGCGCTTGCCCTTGAACAGCGGGCCGTCGCAGTGCGGGCAGTAGGCGACACCCTTGTTGCGGTATTCCGCCTCGCCCGGGACATTCATCGAGCGCCAGCGGGCGCCGGTCGACAGCACCACCGTGCGCGACTTCAGCGAGGCGCCGCTGGCCAGCTTCACCTCGATCAGGCCGCCTTCCCGAACGGCCGGCACCAGGGCGGTGGCGGTCTGCAGGTTCATCACGTCGACCTCATAGTCCTTGACGTGCTGTTCCAGCGCCGCGGCCAGCTTCGGCCCCTCGGTGTGGGAGACGGAGATGAAGTTCTCGATCGCCATGGTGTCGAGCACCTGACCGCCGAACCGCTCGGCTGCGACGCCGGTGCGGATGCCCTTGCGGGCGGCGTAGATGGCGGCCGCGGCACCGGCGGGCCCGCCACCGATCACCAGCACCTCGAACGGGGCCTTGGCCTTGATCTTCTCGGCGGCGCGGGCGACGGCGCCGGTGTCGAGCTTGGCGACGATCTGCGCCACGTCCATGCGGCCCTGGGCGAAGGGCTCGCCGTTCAGGAAGACGGTGGGGACGGCCATCACCTGACGCTGCTCGACCTCCTGCTGGAACAGCGCGCCGTCGATGGCGACATGCTTGATCCGCGGGTTCAGCGCGCTCATCAGGTTCAGGGCCTGGACCACGTCCGGGCAGTTCTGGCATGACAGCGAGAAATAGGTCTCGAAGCGGAAATCGCCGTCGAGGTTGCGGATCTGCTCCAGCAGCTCCTCCGACTCCTTCGACGGGTGGCCGCCGACCTGCAGCAGGGCCAGGACCAGGGAGTTGAACTCGTGACCCATCGGCAGGCCGGCGAAGGTGACGCCGATGTCGGTGCCGTCGCGCTTGATGGCGAAGGAGGGCCGGCGGGCGTCGGCGCCGTTGCGGTCCAGCGTGATCTTGTCGGACAGCGAGGCGATGTCTTCCAGCAGGCCGAGCATCTCCTGGGACTTCGCGCCGCCGTCCAGCGACGCCACCAGCGTGATCGGGTTGGTGATGCGCTCCAGATAGGCCTTCAACTGCGTCTTCAGATTGGCGTCCAGCATGGCTTTCGTTCCCAACGTCTCGTGTCCGGGGCGGATCGCCTGCGCGGAATCGCGGCGGTCCGGGCGGAGAAATGGTGGCCCGAGTCAAAAGAGCCGGTCGGGCGGGCGGTCTGGTTTTGAAACAGTGAAGAGTTTGAAACGTCATCGTCCTCCCCGCGCAGGCGGGGATCCAGGCTTTGCAAGGACTGCGACAAAGAGCGCGCCTGGGTGCCCGCCTTCGCGGGGATGGGGAAACCGATGACGGACCTTGATGGCGGGGAGGCTTTGAAAGCCGGCCCGCAAGATCTCGCCCTGTGACCTGTCGGCCCCAAGGGTACTGCAACATATGTCCGCCGGAGCGGGGTGGGAGCCGGCCGAAGCCGGCCCCCGATCCTTGGGATTCCCCTTGCAGGAGACCCTTAGATCTTGCCGACGAGGTCGAGCGACGGGGCGAGGGTCTTCTCGCCTTCCTGCCACTTGGCCGGGCAGACCTCGCCCGGGTGGGCGGCGACGTACTGGACGGCCTTGATCTTGCGCAGCAGTTCCTTGGCGTCGCGGCCGACGCCGCCGGCGGTGATCTCGACGATCTGGATCTTGCCGTCCGGGTCGACGACGAAGGTGCCGCGGTCGGCCAGACCGACTTCCTCGATCAGGACCTCGAAGTTGCGGCTGATGGCCAGCGTCGGATCGCCGATCATGGTGTAGTTGATCTTGCCGATGGCCGGCGAGGTGTCGTGCCAAGCCTTGTGGCAGAAGTGGGTGTCGGTCGAGACGCTGTAGATCTCGACGCCCAGCTTCTGGAATTCGGCGTAGTTGTCGGCCAGATCCTCCAGCTCCGTCGGGCAGACGAAGGTGAAATCGGCCGGATAGAAGAACACGACCGACCACTTGCCCTTCAGGTCGGCGTCGGTCACGTCGATGAACTTGCCGTTCTTGAACGCGGTCGCCTTGAAGGGCTTAATCTCGCTGTTGATCAAAGACATTTGTGTTCTCCGATGAGGTGCGATGAATGGTTGTCGCCTCGATCTCCGGCCGGGGGCCGTGACATGCCCGACTTAGTGCGGCGCACCGGGTCGAACAAGAGGGCCTGCCTTGTGGCCAGGGGAGGGGGCGATGTTCCCGTGTCCCGTTGACCCGTGGAGGAATACGGGAAATCTGTTATCAAGAGAAGTAGAAAATACCAATTGGATTGATCGATAAAACCGATTACATAACCCGGCATGAAACCGCTCCCCACCCTGCGCCAGCTCCGCTATCTCGTCGCCGTCGTCGACCGCTGCCATTTCGGGCAGGCGGCGGAGGCCTGCCTCGTCAGCCAGTCGACGCTGAGCGCCGGCTTGCAGGAGCTTGAGGATCTGCTGGGCGCCACGCTGGTGGAGCGCACGCGCCGCTCCGTGCTGCCGACCCCGCTCGGCCGCGAGATTGCCGAACGGGCCCGGCAATTGCTGAAGGGGGCGGAGGAACTGGTGGACATCACCCGCTCGGCCGCCGATCCGATGTCGGGCGCGCTCCATCTCGGGGTGATCCCGACCATCGGCCCTTTCCTGATCCCCCGCGTGATGCCGGCCCTGCGCGAGACCTTCCCGCGCCTGCGCCTCTATCTGCGCGAGGATCAGACGGCGCGGCTGCTGGATCAGTTGAATGCCGGCAAGCTGGATGCGGCGCTGCTGGCCTTGCCCTATCCGATGGGCGACCTGGAGACGGAGGACATCGCGGAGGACCGCTTCTCCTTCGTCTGCCCCACCGGCCACCGGCTGAGCGCCGGCGATCCGGCCGAGCCGGTGACGGTCCCGTCGGAGGATCTGCTGCTGCTGGAGGACGGGCACTGCCTGCGCGACCATGCCATGGCCGCCTGCGCGCTGGACGCCACGCCGCACAACACCGCGTTCGAGGGCACCAGCCTGCACACGCTGGTGCAGATGGTGGCGAACGGGCTGGGTGTGACGCTGCTGCCGCAGATGGCGGTCGATTCGGGCATCCTGCGCGGGTTGGATCTGGCGGTGCGCCCGCTGGCCGGCGGCCGGCCGGGGCGGCGGATCGCGCTGGCCTGGCGCCGCACCTCCGGCCGGAAGGAGACCTTCCAGCGGCTGGCCGAAGCGCTCCGGGCGGAGATGACACGGAAGGAGGGGTGACGGACTGTGCGATAAAGTATCGCTTGGTCCGGCGGGCGCGAGGTGGTTTAAACGGGACGGTTTTTCGCCCGTTCACTCCGCTTTCGGGACACCCCGCGTCATGTCCATCACCGACACCGTTCCCGCTCCTGGCCCCCTGTTCGACCGCGTCGCCATCATCGGCATCGGTCTGATCGGCTCCTCCCTGGCACGGGCGCTGGCGGAGTATGGGATCGCGCGGCAGGTCGTCTGCGCCGACCGCAGCGCCGAGGCCTGCGCCAAGGCGCTGGAGTTGGGCATCGTGGCGGAGGCCTCCACCGATCCGGCAACCGCACTGGCCGGTGCCGATCTGGTGATTCTGTCGACACCGGTGGGCAGCTACGCCGCGGTCGCCGAGGCCATCGGGCCGCTTTTGCAGCGCGGCACCATCGTCACCGATGTCGGCTCGGTCAAGCAGGCGGCCCTGCGCGACATCGGGCCGCACCTGCCCGACGGCGTCCACCTGATCCCCGGCCACCCGGTGGCGGGCACCGAGCATTCGGGTCCGGAGGCCGGCTTCGCCACCCTGTTCCAGGGCCGCTGGTGCATCCTGACCCCGCCGACCGGGGCAGACCGCCATGCGCTGGAGCGGGTGACGGAGCTGTGGCGCCGCGTCGGCTCCACCGTCGAGATCATGGAGGCCAGCCACCATGACCGCGTGCTGGCCATCACCTCGCACCTGCCGCACCTGATCGCCTACACCATCGTCGGCACCGCGTCGGACCTGGAGGAGGACACCAAGTCCGAGGTCATCAAGTTTTCCGCCGGCGGCTTCCGCGACTTCACCCGCATCGCCGCCAGCGATCCGGTGATGTGGCGCGACGTGTTCCTGAACAACCGCGAGGCGGTGCTGGAAATCTTGCAGCGCTTCACCGAGGACCTGACGGCGCTGCAGCGCGCCATCCGCTGGGGCGAGGGGCAGCAGTTGCAGGACCACTTCACCAAGACCCGCGCCGTGCGCCGGGGGATCATCGACGCCAAGCAGGCGTAAGGGGCGGGCGTGCCGGCGGGTTTTCATTCCATCGGCAACCCCACATAATTCTCCGCCAGCGCCGTCATGGCGGCGCGGGAGTGGACCAGATAGTCCAGCTCGGCCAGATGCACGCGCTGCTCGAAGGGCGATTCCGCCTCGTTCCGGTGCAGCATGGTGGTCATGGACCAGGAGAAGCGCTCCGCCTTCCAGATCCGCCGTAGGCAGGTGGCGCTGTAGCCGTCCAGCCCCGCGGTCGTGCCGGATTTGTAGTAGGCGGTCAGGGCGCGCGACAGCACCAGCACATCGGCGACCGCCAGGTTCAGGCCCTTGGCGCCGGTCGGCGGCACGATGTGGGCGGCGTCGCCGGCGATGAACAGCCGGCCATGCTGCATCGGGTCGCAGACGAAGCTGCGCATGGCGATGATGCCCTTCTGGAAGACCGGCCCCTCCGTCAGCGTCCAGCCATTCCCGTCCTCAAGCCGGCGGTGCAGTTCGGACCAGATGCGGTCGTCGGACCAGTTGGCGATGTCGTCCTTGGGATCGACCTGGATGTAGAGCCGCTGCACCTCCGGCGAGCGGGTGCTGAGCAGGGCGAAGCCGCGTTCGTGGTTGGCGTAGATCAGTTCGGGATGCGACGGCGGCGCCTCGGTCAGGATGCCAAGCCAGCCGAAGGGATAGACCATCTGGTATTCGGTGCGCGCCGCGGCCGGGATCGCCTGCCGGCTCGGTCCGTGGAAGCCGTCGCAACCGGCGACGAAGTCGCAGCGCAGCTCCTCCAGCGGGCCGTCCGCGTCGCGGCGGAACCGCACGCGCGGCGTCTTGCCCTCCAGATCGAGGAACCGCACGTCGGACACGCCGAACAGGATGGTGCCGCCATCCTCCAGCCGGGCGGAGACGAGGTCGCGGATCACCTCGTGCTGGGCATAGACGGTGACGCGCTTGCCGCCGGTCAGCTCCGCCATGTCGATGTGGTGGCTGCGGCGGTCGAAGCGCAGGGTGATGCCGGAATGGAAATGGGCCTCGCGCATCATGCGGTCGCCCAGCCCCATGTCGTTCATCAGGTCGACCACCCATTGCTCCAGCACGCCGGCGCGGATGGTGCCCTCGATCTCCTCGCGGCTGCGGTGTTCCAGGATCACCGACTCGATGCCCTGGCGGTGCAGCAGATGGGACAGGAACAGACCGGCCGGACCGGCGCCGATGATGGCGACCTGGGTGCGGCCGAACTGGGTATCGGCTGATTTGGTGGGGTGCATGTCTCTCGCCCTCCTTGGGACCTGGGGCAGGTGCGCTTTTGCGGATTGTTTCCTGCACCAATTATTTGTGCTCATGCTATTCCCGGAGGCGGAGGGCCGGACATAGACGAACCGGCGAAAGACTTGTACTTTTCATCGCAAGCCTGCCGGAGCCCGTGCGATGTCCGCCCACAGCGCCGAACCCATTCCCCGCTATTGGCTGTATGGCGAACCGCCGGCGATGCCGGAGCTGCGCTTCGTCCATATCGAGACGATCCCGGAGCGGATGCGCTTGTACAATTGGGAGGTCCGCCCCCACCGCCACGACGGGCTGAGCCATGCGCTGCTGGTCACGGAGGGCGGCGGGCGGCTGACCGCCGACGGGGTGGAGGTGGCCTTCCGCGCCCCGGCGCTGATCACCGTGCCGGCGCAGGTGGTGCATGGCTTCCGCTTCGATCCCGGCACCGACGGCCATGTGTTGACCATGTCGGAGGGGTTCCTGGCCGGGGTGTTGGCCGCCGCGCCGGAGGCGGAACTGCGCGAGGCACCGGCCCTGCCGCAGGCTTGGGACCTGAATGCCGGGTCGGACGAGGCGACTTCGCTCGACCGCTGTTTCGGCGAAATCAGGCGGGAGTTCCGCGCCCACCACATCGGCCGGGCCAGCGCGATTTCGGCGCAGGTGATGCTTCTGCTGGTCGCCACCGCGCGGCTGGCGGCCGACCGGCGGCGTGACGAGGCGGGGCGCGACGGACAGGGGCTGTCGCCCGATTTGCGGCTGCTCGCCCGGCTGCGGCCGATGATCGACGAGCGGTTCAGCCGGCATTGGCCGGTGGAGCGCTATGCCGCCGCGCTCGGGGTCACGCCCGGCCGGCTGAACGCCGCCTGCCGCCGGGTCACCGGCCTGTCGACCCTGCAGCTGGTCCATGCCCGGCTGATGCTGGAGGCCCGCCGTTCGCTGATCTACACCAGCCACGGCATGGCGGAGATCGGCTATGCCCTGGGCTTCGAGGACCCGGCCTATTTCTCGCGCTTCTTCACCAAGCGCGAAGGGCGGTCGCCGCAGGCTTTCCGCCGTGCGCATGGCGATGGTGGAACGGGAAGCAGCCTTGACGGCAACGGCCTTGACCGGACCGGGGGCCGCTCACCACAGTAACAGCCTTGTTTGCGGGAAAGGGTGATGGCGATGGACAGCCTGGACGTCACGATGCGCGAGGCGGCCGAAACGGTCGAACAGTCGCTGTGGCGCAGCCTGCGCGCCGACGCCGCCCGGGTGGCGGAGGAGGAAAGCGGCCTCGCTCCCTACCTCTACGACGCGGTGCTGGCGCGCGACGGCTTCGGCCCGGCGCTGGCGGCCCTGCTGGTGCGCAAGCTGGCCGACCGCGCCATGCCGGAGGACCGGTTGGCCGCCGTGGTGCGCGACGCCATGGAGTCCGACCCGGCCATCGTCGAGGCCGCCGCCGCCGACCTTGCCGCCATCCTGGCGCGCGACCCGGCGGCCGACGGCTGCCTGACGCCCTTCCTCTATTTCAAGGGCTACCACGCCCTGCAATGGCACCGCGTCGCCCACTGGCTGTGGCGGGGCGGCCGGCACGACCTTGCCCATTTCCTGCAAAGCCGGGTGTCGGAAGCCTTCGCCGTCGACATCCACCCGGCGGTGCCGGTCGGGCGCGGCGTGTTCATCGACCACGGCACCGGCGTGGTGATCGGCGAGACGGCCGTAATTGGCAACGACGTGTCGATCCTGCAGAACGTCACGCTGGGCGGCACCGGCAAGGAGCATGGCGACCGCCATCCCAAGGTGCGCGACGGCGTGCTGCTGTCGGCCGGGGCCAAGGTGCTGGGCAACATCACCATCGGCGCCCACGCCAAGGTCGGCGCCGGCAGCGTCGTGCTGAAGGACGTCCCCGGCTGCGCCACCGTGGCCGGCGTGCCCGCCAAGGTCGTCGGCTGGTGCCGCGACGAGCCGGCGCCGGCACTGACCATGGACCAGAGCCTGCAACAGGGCGACTACAGCATCTGAGCGGCCTCTTCCGCGCTGTCCCTCCGCTGTCACCGGAAATCCGCCGTCGCAATGACTACATGGAAGGCGGGCGGTAATAGGGCGCGAGGGCCGTGAGGGTGCTGCTGGCATTTCTGTTGACGCTGGTCCTGCTGCTGGCCGGACCGGTGTTCCTGCTTGCCTCCGGCGCGGTGCCGACGGCCGTCGACTGGAGCCGCATCGACCGCAGCCCGGTGGGCCTCGCCCCCGACGCGGCGATGACGCCGGAGGCGGTGGTCCAGGTCTATGCCGCCCGCGTCCTGTCCTGGCGCGGCGCCTTCGGCGTGCATCCCTGGTTCGCGGTGAAGCCGGCCGGCGCCCGCAGCTATACGGTCTACGAGGTGATCGGCTGGCGCGCCTATCGCGGCCTGTCGGTGGTCTCTGTCAGCAACCGCGACCCCGACGGTCGTTGGTTCGGCGCGCAGCCCACCCTGTTGGGCGAACTGCGCGGTCCCGCCGCCGAAACCGCCATCCCCAAGATCGCCGAGGCCGCCGCCAGCTATCCCTATGCCGGCGAATACCGCGTCTGGCCCGGCCCCAACAGCAACACTTTCGCCGCCTGGGTCGCCCGTGCAGTCCCGGAACTGCGGCTCGACCTGCCATCGACCGCGCTGGGCAAGGATTACCTGGGCCGCGGCGTGTTCGCGCGGGCGCCGAGCGGCACCGGTTGGCAGATCAGCCTGTTCGGCGTCGCCGGCCTGCTTCTGGCGCTGGAGGAGGGGCTGGAGGTGAATTTGCTGGGGCTGACGGTGGGAATCGACCCGCTGGACCTTGCAGTGAAACTGCCGGGGATCGGGCGGGTGAGATGGTCAGAGTCCGAGCCGCTTTAAGAAGAGCGAAAGAACTTGATGATACGCGGGAAGAGTATGGTCAGTTGGCTTGACCGAAGCACACCATCCAGACCTTGAACTTCGAAGGGAGGATGGTGCCCAGGGACGGAGTCGAACCGCCGACACGGGGATTTTCAGTCCCCTGCTCTACCAACTGAGCTACCTGGGCATCTCGGCGCCGCTTGGTGGGTGACCGTTTCGGTCGGTGCGGCGCGTCGTGTGGGGCGCTTTTTAGAGGGGTTCGGACGGGCTGTCCAGAGGAAAATTCAAAAAAATTCAGACCCGTCTCACAGCTCCTCATCCGGGTCGGATCCGCCGGGCGCGGCAGGGGTTTCCGGGCTCTCGATGCGGTAGACGCCGCCCAGCCAGCGCGACAGATCCACGTCGGCGCAGCGCTTGGAACAGAAGGGGCGGGTGGCCGGTTCGGTCGGGCGGCCGCAGATCGGGCAATTGGTGCCTGTCTTGGCGCCAAGGGTTTGGGGATCGGACAAGGGAAGGCCTCCGTAACTGACGATACGCGGTCAGGGCCGCAGCAGGGCTGCCAGCGGCGTGCCGCGGCGGGCGCGGGTCAGTTCGACCAAGCCCAGTTTGGACATGCCGTAAACTTGGGTCTGCACCGGGTCGCTTTCCACCGCCTGCGACAGGGCGGCCAACACACGCTCGGCATCGCCGCGGCTGCGCATGTTGACGAAATCCACCACCACGATGCCGCCGACATTGCGCAGGCGAAGCTGGCGGGCGATCTCCGCCGCGGCGTCGAGGTTGACGTCCAGCGGGTTGCCGCGCTCCCCGGCATTGACGTCGACCACCGTCAGCGCCTCCGTCCGCTCGATCACCAGCGAACCGCCGAGCGGCAGCGGCACCCGGACATCCAGAAGCTCCGCAATCGCAGTGTCGAGGTCGCGCAGGTCGAACAGGCGCTGGCCGTCTGTATGAGGGCTCAGACGCGGCAGCAGGTCGGGGGCGTGGCGGTCGCACCAGTCGCGCAAGGCCGACAGCAGCGGCCCGTCGCCCATTCTGATCCCGCCGGCCGGGGGCGGGTCGTCGACCAGGATGGCGGCGGGGGCGGCTGCTCCCTGCTCGATCAGGGCGCGGGTGGGGGCGTCGGGGCCGGGATGCAGCAGGCGCGGGGCGGAGCCGGCGCGGGCATCGTCGCGGATGGCGCGCCATTGCAGGTGCAGCGCTTCCGATTCGGCGGCCAGAAGATCGTCGGAGACCTGGGCTGCACCGGCCCGCACGATCCAGCCGGCGCCGGTGGCGAGCTGTTCGATGCGGCGGGCCAGCGCTGCGCGCTCCGGGCCGGTGCCGAGGCGCTTCGACACCGCGATGTCGCGGCCGAGCGGCGCGTGCACCAGGAAACGGCCGGGCAGGGTGATGTCCATCGTCAGCGACGGACCCTTGGCCCCGACGGCGTCGGCCTTCACCTGCACCAGCACCGGCTGGCCGGTGCGCAGCAGCGCGCCAATGGGCGCCGGCTTTGCGCCGGGGCGATGGGTGCGGGACTGCGGGGAATCGTCGTCGAGGACGGGACGGCGCACGTCGGCGGCCGGCAGCAGGCCGGACAGGCCATTCCCGAGATCGACGAAGGCTCCGTTCAGGCCGGTGGCGATACGCTCCACCCGGCCCAGGATGATGGTGCCCAGCAGTGACGGGCGGTCGGCATGGTCGATGTGCAGGTCGGTCAGGCGGCCGTCGGCCAGCACCGCCGCCCGCGTCAGCGGGCCGTCGCGGTCGACCAGCAGCTCAAGCCTGCTCATTGTTCGGGAGGTGTCGGGGGAGGAAGCGGGAAGCCGGCGCCATGCAGCATGCCGGCGACCTCGTGCAGGGACAGCCCGACGACATTGCTGTAGGAGCCGCCGATCC
>PJUA01000416.1_pt1 | contig 24877 bp, 23 predicted proteins | sample 1512151 | NCBI WGS metagenome assembly PJUA01 (sample SAMN08177678, study PRJNA422409) | Soil metagenome, whole genome shotgun sequencing project. | isolation source: Soil enriched on filter paper: beechwood xylan treatment | place: USA: Madison | collected 2015-01-15
CATCGAGGCGGCGCGGGCGGGGGAGGCCGGCAAGGGCTTCGCCGTCGTGGCGCAGGAGGTGAAGAACCTCGCCAGCCAGACCGCCAAGGCGACGGAGGAGATCGCCGCCCAGATCGCCGAGATCCAGTCGGTCAGCGGCAGCGCCGTCGGCGCCATCCAGGCCATCGGCCGCACCATCGTCGGCATCAGCGAGACGGTCACCGCCGTCGCCGCCGCGGCGGAGGAGCAGGGGGCGGCGACCCGCGAGATCAGCCGCAACGTCCAACAGGCCGCCGCCGGCACCCGCGAGGTGTCCACCAACATCGAGGGCGTCACCCGCGCCGCCAGCGAGACCGGCAGCATGGCCTCCCAGGCGCGGGCGGCGGCCGACACGCTGTCTCACCAGTCGGCGCAGCTGCGGACCGAAGTGCAGCGCTTCGTGGCGACGATCCGGGAGGGGTGAGTTGGGCGTCGGCTCCTTGTGGAGCTAGACCCCCACCTAACCTCCCCCGCTCTCAGCGGACCTATGGTCCGCCTGCCGCGTCAGCACAAAGCAAGGCTTTGTGCGAGAGCTGGGCGGGGGAGGGACTGCCGCCGCCCTCCCGAACAAGCACCAATCCCCTCCCCCGCCCAGCGGGGGAGGGTTAGGGTGGGGGTCTAACCTCGCCCCCTCAACAATCAAAAAACACCGTCTCCCCCTCGCCCTGCAGGCGGATGTCGAAGCGGTAGACCACGCCGCCCGGCACTTCGGCGCGCTGGGCGATCAGGGTGTCGCGGCGGTCGGGCGGAACGGTGGTCAGCACCGGGTCCGCAGCGTTCGCCGCAGTCTCGTCGGAGAAGTGCAGGCGGGTGAAGGCGTGGCTCAACATGCCGCGGGCGAACACCGTCACCGCGATGTGCGGGGCGTGGCCGGGGTCGCAAACACCGGGCTTCACCGTGTCGAAGAAGTAATAGCCGGCGTCGTTGGTGCCGCAGCGGCCGAAGCCTGCCGCACCGGGGGCGTGGCGGCCGTCGGCGCCGGCCTGCCAGATCTCCACCACGCAGTCGCGGATAGGCTGGCCTTCGCCGTCATAGACGACGCCCTCGATGCGGATGTGCTCGCCCGGCATGTCGCGTGTCGCCAGCCGGTTGGTCGCCAGCGGGCGGCGGCCGTAGAGTTCCGGCGTCCAGGCATAGGCGAAATAGGGGCCGACGGTCTGGGACGGGGTCTGTTTCAGCATCGTGGTCATCTCGGGTCAGCCCTCCATCGGCGTGGCCTGGCGTCCGCGCAGGACGATGTCGAATTCATAGCCGAGCGCCCACACCGGCTCGGTCACGTCGATGGAGAAGCGGGAGACCAGCAGCTCGCGCGCGCCCTCCGGCACCCCGTTGTAGATGGGGTCGAGCGGCAGAAGCGGGTCGCTCGGGAAATACATCTGGGTGACCAGACGGGTCAGGAAGGACGGCCCGAACAGCGAGAAATGGATGTGCGCCGGACGCCACGCATTGTGGTGGTTGCCCCAGGGATAGGCGCCGGGCTTGATCGTGGTGAAGCGGTAGCGGCCCTGATCGTCGGTGATGCAGCGGCCGGCTCCGAAGAAGTTGGGGTCGTGCGGCGCATCATGCTGGTCCCAGCGGTGGACGTAGCGGCCGCAGGCGTTGGCCTGCCAGATCTCCAGCAGCGTGTGCGGCACCGGCCGGCCGCTCTCGTCCAGCACGCGGCCGGTGACGATCATGCGCTCGCCGATCGGCTCGCCGTTGACGCGGCCGTTCTTCGTCAGGTCGTTGTCGAGCGGATCGACGCTGTCATGGCCGAACACCGGGCCGCTGCGCACCGACAGGCACTGCTTCATCGGGATCAGCGGCTTGGACGGCGAGCGCAGCACCGTCGATTTGTAGAGCGGCGACAGGTAGGGCGGGTGTTGCGCCCAATCGCGGGGGCTGAAATCACCCTCCGCCTCGTGAACGGCTGTGTCCATCTTGGGGGTCCCTCCTTGGGAGCGGTCAGCTTTGCCGATCTTGTGTTTGTCGGTGGTGATCGAGCACGCGGTCGATGAAGTGGGAGGCGGAGCCGGTGTAGTTCAGCGGGTCGAACAGGCGGTCGAGGGCGTCCGAACCCAGCGCCTGCACCAGCTCGGCATCCTCGGCCAGCACGTCGCGTAGCGGGCGGGCGGAGGAGGATGCGCGGCGGCTGGCCTCGGCGACGCGGGAATGGGCGGCCATGCGGCCCATGCGGTCGCCCAGCGCCATGGTGACGGCTTCGGCCAGGATCAGGCCGCGGGTCAGGTCGAGGTTGGCGCGCATGCGCTCGGCATCGATGGTCAGGCCGGCGATGGTCTCGCGGGCATGGCGGGCGGCGCCGGCGACGAGGCGGCAGAGGTCGGGCAGCGCCTGCCACTCGGCATGCCAGCCGCCGAGGCCGCGTTCATGCTCCTGCACCTGCGCGGCCAGCAGCCCGCCGACCAGGGCCGGGGCGCGGATGGCGGTGGAGAGCAGGACGGCGCAGGACACCGGGTTGCGCTTGTGCGGCATGGTGGAGGAGCCGCCGCGGCCGGGGGCGGACGGCTCGAAGGCTTCGGCGACCTCCATCTGCATCATCAAGGAGATGTCGCGGCCCAGCGTGCCGAGCGTGCCGCCGAGGATGCCGAGGGATGACGCCAGTTCCGTGATGCGGTCGCGGCTGGCGTGCCAGGGCAGGGCGGGCAGGGGGAGGCCGAGTTCGCCGGCCAGGGCCTCCGCCACCGCCGGGCCGGCATCGCCCAATGCGGCAAGCGTTCCTGCGGCGCCGCCGAATTGCAGGGCGAGGCGGCTGCGGGACGCGGTGATCCGATCGCGGTCGCGGCCCAGCGCGTCGAGCCAGCCGGCGGCCTTCAGGCCGAAGGTGGTGGGCAGGGCGTGCTGCAACCACGTGCGGGCGACCATCGGCGTGGCGCGGTGGCGGTCGGCGAGGTCGGCCAAGCCGTCGGCCAGCGCTGCCAGATCGGCGTCGAGGCCGTCGAGGAAGCGGCGCAGCTGCAGCATCAGGCCGCTGTCCATCGCGTCCTGGCTGGTGGCGCCCCAGTGGACGTAGCGGGAGGATTCCTCGTCGGCGGTCTTCACCGCGCGGGTCAGGTGCTTGACCACCGGGATCGCGGTGTTGCCGGCCAGCGCCGCCTCCGCCCCCAGCGCGGCCAGGTCGTAGAGGTCGGCCCGGCAGGCTGCCTCGATGGCCGGAACGGCACGGGCGGGGATGACGCCGACCGCCGCCTCCGCCCGCGCCAGCGCCGCCTCGAAATCCAGCATGGCTTGCAGCCTTGCGGTCGGGGAGAAGGCATCGGCCGCCGCGTCGCTGGTGAAGAGCGGGTCGAGCAGCGGGTCGGCATGGTGGATGGCGGTCATGGTCGGCTCACCCCTTACGTTTCACCCTCGTTGGGCGTCCTCTTCGTCCATCTCGGCATAGACCGCGCGGGCCAGCGCCATGGCGTGGTTTCCGGCGGGGACGCCGGCATAGACGGCGGCCTGCATCAGGATTTCCTTGACCTCGTCGCGGGTGACGCCGGTGTTGCGGGTGGCGCGGATGTGCAGCTTCAGCTCGCCGTCCTTGCCGAGCGCCGCCAGCATGGCGATGGTCAGCATGCTGCGCGTCCGGATGTCCAGGCCCGGCCGGGTCCAGATCTGGCCCCAGGCGGTCTTGGTGATGAACTCCTGGAAATCGGCGTCGAACTCGGTGGCGCGCTCCAGCGAGCGGTCGACATGGGCGTCGCCCAGGACCGAACGGCGAACCGTCATGCCGCGGTCGTAGAGATCCTTATCCTTCATCTCTGGGTCCTTCATCACAGGTCCCTCAGGAATCCGCCGATCAGGGCGGCCAGCTCCGCCGGCTTTTCGACGCCGGGGATGTGGGCGGCGCCGGGCAGCAGCTCGAAGCGGGCGCCGGGAATGCCGGCAGCCAGTTCGCGGGCGGAATCGGGCGGGGTGGCGACGTCATGCTCGCCGCAGATCACCAGGGTGGGGGCGGTGATGGCGGCGTTGGCGGCACGCAGGTCGGCATCGCGGATCGCCATCGAACAGCCGACATAGCCGTCTTCGGTGGTGCGGGCGACCATGGCGGTGTAGCCGCGGATCTGGTCGGGACGGCTGTCGCGGAACGCTTGGGTGAACCAGCGGACCATCACCCCGTCGGAAATCGCGGTCATGCCGCGGGCGCGGATGGCGGCGATGCGGTCGGTCCAGACCGATTGCGGGCCGATGACGCCGGCGGTGTCGCACAGGATCAGGCCGTGGATTCGGCCGGGCGCCTTGACGGCGAGGCGCTGCGCCATCATGCCGCCGATCGACAGGCCGCAGACATGGGCGCGCTCGATGCCGAGCGCGTCGAGCAGGCCGGCAGCGTCGTCGGCCAGCAGGTCCATGCTGTAGCCGGCATCCTCGGTGACCGGCGTCACCTGGGTCAGGCCGTGGCCGCGCATGTCGTAGCGGAGCACGCGGTAGCGCTGCGACAGCAGGGGCACCACGGCGTCCCAGATGTGGAAGCTGGTGCCGATGGAGTTGGCGAACAGCAGCACCTGCGCGTCGTCCGGGCCGGTCAGGTCGTAGTGCTGGGTGATGCCGGCGGCTTCGAGGAAGGGCATGGGGGGTCCGCCTGTGGTGGTTGTTCTGGTCAGGTTTCGGCTGACGGTGCCCCCACCCTAACCCTCCCCCGCTGGGCGGGGGAGGGGATTGGTGCTGATGCGGGAGGGCGGCGGCAGTCCCTCCCCCACCCAGTGGGGGAGGATAGGTGGGGGTTTAACTTACCCGCTCGATCATCACCGCGATGCCCTGGCCGACGCCGATGCACATGGTGCAGAGCGCCGTCCGGCCGCCGGACTGTTCGAGTTGATAGAGCGCGGTGGTCGCCAGACGGGCGCCGCTCATGCCGAGCGGATGGCCGAGCGCGATGCCGCCGCCGTTCGGGTTCACATGCGCGGCGTCATCCGGCAGGCCAAGCTCGCGCAGGACGGCCAGAGCCTGGGCGGCAAAGGCCTCGTTCAACTCGATCAGGTCGATGTCGGCGATGCTGCGGCCGAGACGTTCCAGCAGCTTGCGGGTGGCGGGGACCGGGCCGATGCCCATGACGCGCGGCGGCACGCCGGCGGTGGCGCCGCCGAGGATACGGGCGCGCGGGGTCAGGCCGAAACGCTTCACCGCCGACTCCGACGCAATCAGCAGGGCGGCGGCGCCGTCATTGACGCCCGAGGCGTTGCCGGCGGTCACCGTGCCGCCGGGGCGGACGATCGGCTTCAGGGCCGACAGCGCCTCGATGGTCGTGGCGCGGGGATGCTCGTCGGTCGTCACCACCGTCTCGCCCTTGCGGGTGCGGATGGTGACGGGGGCGATCTCGCGGGCCATGCTGCCGTCGGCGATGGCGCGGGCGGCGCGCTCCTGGCTGCGCAGCGCGAAGGCGTCCTGGTCGGCGCGGGCGATCTTCCAGTCGTCGGCGACGTTTTCCGCCGTCTCCGGCATCGAGTCGGTGCCATAGGCCGCCTTCATCGCCGGATTGACGAAGCGCCAGCCGATGGTGGTGTCGAAGATCTCGGCTTGGCGGGAGAAGGGGGTGTCGGCCTTGCCCATGACGAAGGGGGCGCGGCTCATGCTCTCCACCCCGCCGGCGATCATCAGATCGGCCTCGCCCGCCTTGATGGCGCGGGCGGCGGTGGCGAGCGCGTCGAGGCCGGAACCGCAGAGCCGGTTCATCGTCGTCCCCGGCACCGCGTCGGGCAGGCCGGCCAGCAGGGCGGCCATGCGGGCGACGTTGCGGTTGTCCTCGCCGGCCTGATTGGCGCAGCCATAGATGACGTCGTCCACCGCGGCCCAGTCGACCGAGGGGTTGCGCTGCATCAGCGCGCGGATCGGCACGGCGCCGAGATCGTCGGCGCGCACCGAAGACAGCGATCCGGCATAGCGGCCGATGGGGGTGCGGATGGCGTCGCAGATGTAAGCGTCACGCATGGTCTTATCCTTCTCCGCCAACCTGCCCATGGGCGGCTGCGGTGCGGGCCTGGAGGTCGCGGAGCGCCGTCAGGGTTTCGGCGTCCGGGATTTCGGTGGTCTTCAGGTCGGGCGAGATCTTCAGGTCCCAGCCGGTGGCGGCCTTCACCTGCTCCACCGTCACGCCGGGATGGATGCCGGTCAGGGTCAGTTCCTTGCTCACCGGATCGGGGGTGAGGATGCCGAGGTCGGTGATGACCGCCGTCGGCCCGGCACCGGGAATGCCGGCCTTTGCCCGCGCGTCACCGCCGTCGAGATAACCGGCGGAGGTGACGAAGGGCAGCTTGGCGACGAAGGCCTTGGGGCTGTGCTTCAGGACGATGAAGACCTCTTTCGCCTGGGAGGCGATCTCCGGCGCGCCGCCGGCACCGGGCAGCCGCACCTTGGGCGCGTCGTAGGGGCCGATGACGGTGGTGTTGATGTTGGCGAAGCGGTCGACCTGCGCCGCGCCGAGGAAGCCGACGTCGATCCGCCCGCCCTGCAGCCAGTAGCGGAAGATCTCCGGCGTGCCGACCACGGTGTCGGCGGTCAGCGCGAGGTCGCCGTCGCCGATCGACAGCGGCAGCACCGTCGGCTTGGCGCCGATCGGGCCGGATTCATAGATCAGCACCACCTCCGGCGCATGGGTCAGCCGGGCGAGGTTGGCGGCGGTGGAGGGCAGGCCGATGCCGACGAAGCAGACGGTGCCGTCCTTTAGCAGGCGGCTGGCCGCCACCGTCATGATCTCGGTCGCGGTGAACTCGAGGGTTTCAGCGCTCATCACGCAACCTCCTTCATGCTTTCGGCCAGCACGCGGCGGAAGCCGGCGAAATCGTCGGTGTCCAGCACATGGCGCTGCATCCAGGCCTGGAAGGTCTCACGCGAGCGGGCGATGGGGTCCCAGGCCTTGTAGAAGCGGTTGTCACGCTCCGAATAGCCCTGTGCGTAGGACGGATAGGCGCCGCCGGGGACGGGGCAGACGGCGGAGAGCGCCCAGGCCGGCAGCACGCAGGCGTTCGGCGGAGCCTCCAGGTCGTCGACGACCTCATCCACCGTGACGATGGAGCGCTTGGCGGCCAGAACCGCCTCTTTCTGGACGCCGAGGATCCCCCACAGGAGGACATTGCCGCGGCGGTCGGCCTTCTGGGCGTGGATCACCGTCACGTCGGGCCGGACGGAGGGGATGGCGGCCAGCGTCTCGCCGGTGAAGGGGCACTCGACGAAGCGGATGTTGGGATTGACCTTCGGCAGGTCGGAGCCGGTGTAGCCGCGCAGCAGGGCGAAGGGCAGGTTGGAGGCGCCGGCGACATAGGCGTTCGCCATGCCGGCATGGCTGTGCTCCTCGATGGCGAGTTGGTGCGGCCAGCCCTGTTCGACCGCGTCGCGGAAGCGGTGGAGGGAGCCGACGCCCGGATTGCCGCCCCAGGAGAAGATCAGCTTCGCGGCGCAGCCCATGCCGATCATCTGGTCATAGATCAGGTCCGGCGTCATGCGCACCAGCGTCAGATCGCGCCGGCCCTGCCGGATGATCTCGTGCCCGGCGGCATGGGGAATCAGGTGGGTGAATCCTTCCAGGGCGACGGTGTCGCCATCGTGCACGAGGCTCGCCACCGCCTCGCGCAGGGGCGTGATCTTCGCCATATGACCTCCCGAATGTGCGAAAATCGCACGAACAATCTTCTTTACGCACAGAGTGGCGATGGCGTCGGCCCCGTGTCAAGGTCGAAAACAGAGAATATCGGGCGCTTATCGCCCATATTGCGCCGCAACATTAGATTGGCGCGGTGTGGTGCACGGCATGCTGACTGAAACAGGTTTTTTTATCAGTACATTAGTTGAAAGGCCGACATTGTGCGATTATAGAACTTTGCATCAAATATCGCACTTGACGGTTCGTCCATCCCTCAGTACGGTTGGCTCAACAGTCAATGACCGGGACCCAGCGATTGCAATTGGGAGTTCCGGCGCCGGCATATGGTCACATGTGGGAGGGACAATGACGAGGACTCTGCGCAACGCGCTGCTGGGTGCGGCGTTCGGTCTGGCGCTGGCGGCCGGTCCGGCCGGCGCCGCCACCATCAAGGTCGGCGTCGTGGCGCCCTTCTCCGGCCCGTTCGGGGTGGTCGGCAAGAGCTTCAAGGAAGCGATCGAGGTCTATCAGGCCGAACATGGCAAGACCGTCGGCAACGACACGGTGGAGTTCATCTACAAGGACCTCGACCAGCCGAACCCGTCGCAAAGCAAGGCGCTGTCGCAGGAGCTGATCGTCAAGGACAAGGTGTCCTTCCTCGCCGGCTATTTCTTCACGCCGGACGCGCTGGCCGTCGCCCCGCTGATCGACGAGGCGAACATCCCCTGCGTGATCTTCAACGCCGCCACCTCCGCCATCACGGAGAAGTCGCCGCGTTATGTCCGCACCTCCTTCACCCTGTGGCAGAACACGGTGCCGCTGGCCGAATACATGGCCAAGCAGGGCATCAAGAAGGCGGTGTCGGCGGTCAGCGACTATGGCCCCGGCATCGACGGCGAGGCCGCCTTCAAGACCACCTTCGAGAAGAATGGCGGCACGGTGGTGGACACCATCCGCATGCCGCTGAAGTCCAACGACTTCGCGCCCTTCATGCAGCGGATCAAGGATTCGGGCGCCGAGGCCGTCTATGCCTTCCTGCCGGCCGGTCCGGCGACGCTGGCCTTCGCCAAGGCCTTCAACGACACCGGGCTGCGGGCGGCGGGCATCAAGTTCTTCGGCCCCGGCGACCTGACCCAGGAACCGGACCTGCCGGCGCTGGGCGACGCGGCGATGGGCATCACCACCAGCTTCAACTACAGCCGCGCCCATGATTCGGCGATGAACAAGGCCTTCGTCGCCAAGCACAAGGAGATGTTCGGGTCCTACGACACCGTCACCTTCACCTCGGTCGGCGCCTATGACGGCACGCACGTCATCTATCAGATGATCAAGAACGGCGGCGGCAAGATCGACGGCGCCAAGGCGGTGGAGTCGGTGAAGGGCATGAGCTGGGAAAGCCCGCGCGGGCCGCTGACCATCGATCCGGACAGCCGCCACGTCACCCAGACGATCTATCTGCGCACCGTGGAGAAGGTCGACGGCAAATTGGAGAATGTCGAGAAGCAGGCGTTCCCGAAGCAGCCGGACTATGGGTACAAGTTGGCGAAGTGAGGGGGGATCGTCCCTCTCCTAACCCTGGAAGAATCCCCTCTCCCCCCGGGGAGAGGGTTAGGGTGAGGGGGATGCAGAGGGTGGATTAACAAGCGTCGGACAGTCCGGCTCCTCTACCAACTTCACGCCACGCATCCCCCTCACCCCGACCCTCTCCCCGGGGGGAGAGGGAGAAGGGCAGACGGACGCACATCATGGAAACCATGTTCGGGATCGCCGTCGACGGGGTCGCCTACGGCATGATCCTCTTCATCATCTCCGTCGGGCTGTCGGTGACGCTGGGGCTGATGCGGGTCGTCAATCTGGCGCATGGCGCCTTTGCCATGGTCGGTGGCTATATCGCCTCTTATGCGGCGCAGGAGGCCGGGCTGCCCTATGCGGCGGCGCTGGTGGTGGCGGTGGCGCTGACGGTGCTGGCGGCGCTGCCGCTGGAGCGGTTGCTGTACCGCCGCATCTACGGCTCGGCCAACGAGCTGGCGCAGGTTCTGCTGACCATCGGCCTGACCTTCGTGATCGTCGCGGGCATCAATTACCTGTTCGGCCCGACGCTGAAGCGCATTCCGCTGCCGGAGCTGCTGACCGGCACGGTGGAGCTGGGGCCGAAGGCGATCCCGACCCACCGCGCCTTCGTGATCGCCGCCGGGGCGGCGACCCTGCTGGGGTTGTGGTGGCTGCTGGAGCGCACCGATTTCGGCATCCGGCTGCGCGCGGCGGTCGATGATCCCGCCATGGCGGCGGCGCTGGGCATCCGGACGGAGCGGCTCTATCTGGCGACCTTCGCGCTCGGCACCGGGTTGGCGGCGCTGGGCGGCGTGCTGGGGGCGGAGCTGCTGCCGCTGGAGCCCTATTACGCCATCCGCTACATCGTGCTGTTCCTGGCGGTGGTGGCGGTCGGCGGGGCCGGCAGCATCTTTGGGTCTGCCGCGGCGGCGCTGGCGCTGGGCATCGTCGACACCGCCGGCAAATACCTGATCCCGAGTTTCGGCGAGTTCTTCTTCTACGCCGCGCTGATCCTGATCCTGTTCCGCTGGCCGCACGGCTTCTTCAAAGGGAGGACGGCATGACGAGCGTCGCCGAGCGAGACGAGAACGGCGACAGCAAGGGCGGCAGCATGACCCGACGCACCCCGCTGGGCACTCCCTTGGCGGCCCGCCGCGATCTCGGCTGGATCGGCATTCCGCTGGTCGCGGCGGTTGGGCTGGCCGCCTTCTGGCTGCTGCCGGACGATCTGGCGCTGCTGACCCGCATCGCCGCCTCGGCCCTGTTCGTGCTGTCGCTCGACCTCGTGCTCGGCTATGGCGGGATCGCCACGCTGGGGCAGGCGGCGATGTTCGGCTCCGGCGCCTATGCCGCCGGCATCGTCGCGGTCAACTGGAACAACGACCCCTTCGTCATGCTGGCGGCCGGCGGGCTGGCCGGCGGGCTGATCGCGCTGGCGACCGGTGCGCTGATCCTGCACGCCCGCGGGTTGACCCTGCTGATGCTGACCATCGCGGTCGGGCAGATCGTGCAGGAGGTCGCCAACAAGGCGCGCGACTGGACCGGCGGCAGCGACGGGCTGTCGGGCATCGACCCGTCGCCGGTGCTGGGGATGTTCCGCTTCGACATGTATGGCCGGACCTCCTACCTGTTCGCGCTGGCGGTGCTGGTGGTCGGGCTCTTGGTGGCGCGGCGGATCGTGCGCTCGCCCTTCGGGCTGGCCTGCCGCGGGGTTAGTGAGGATCCCCTGCGGATCTCCGCCATCGGCGGGTCGCCGAAATCCTATCTGGTGGTGCTCTATGGCGTGGCCGGGGTGTTCGCCGGGGTGGCGGGGGCGCTGACCGCGGTGACCAGCGGCATCGTCGGGCTGGACAGCGCCGGCTTCCCCTGGTCGGCGGAGGCGCTGGTGATGCTGGTGCTGGGCGGCACCGGGCGGCTCTATGGCGCGGTGATCGGCACGGCGGCCTTCATGGGCATCCACCACATCCTGGCGGCCAGCGACCCCTTCCACTGGATGGGCTTCATCGGCCTGTTCCTGATCGGCATCGTCCTGTTCATGCCCGGCGGCATCGCCTCGGGGGTGGAGCGGCTGGGCGGGCTGCTGCGCGGTAAAGAGGACCGGGCATGACCAAGCTGTTGGAAGTCGAGGGGTTAGCCAAGAACTTCGGCGGGCTGCAGGTGTCGTCCGACATCTCCATGACGTTGAATGCCGGCGATCGCTGCGCCCTGATCGGGCCGAATGGGGCGGGGAAGACGACCTTCGTCAACCTCGTCACCGGGGTGATCCCCCCCAGCGCCGGCACCATCCGGCTGGACGGCCGTGACATCACGAAACTGTCGGCAGCGGAGCGGGTGCGGCTGGGGCTGATCCGCAGCTTTCAGGTGGCGCGGCTGTTCAAGTCGATGACGGTGCGCGAGCATCTGGAACTGGCGGTGTTGCAACGCGACCGCCGCACCTTCCGCCTGTTCGCCAATGTCGCGAAGGTGGCCGGGCTGGCCGACGAGGTGGCGGGGCTGCTCGACACGATGGGGCTGACCCATGTGGCGCACAGTGCGGTGGGGGCGCTGGCCTATGGGCAGCAGCGGCTGCTGGAGATCGCGCTGGCGCTCGCGATGAAGCCGAAGGTGCTGATTCTGGACGAGCCGGCGGCCGGCGTGCCGCATTCGGAAAGCCAGCGCATCCTCGACGCCATCGACCGGCTGCCCAAGGATCTGGCGGTGCTGATGATCGAGCACGACATGGATTTGGTGTTCCGCTTCGCCAGGACCATCGTCGTGCTGGCGCAGGGGCGCCTGCTGTGCAGCGGCACCGCCAAGGAGATCGTCGCCGACCCACGTGTGCGCGAGGTTTATCTGGGGAGCCGCGCCAATGCCCACTGAACCGGTCGGATCGCTTGAGGTGACGGATCTGCGCGCCGGCTACGGCAAGACGCTGATCCTCGACGGCGTGTCGCTGGCCGTGCCGGCGGGCGGGCGGCTGGCGCTGCTCGGCCGCAACGGGGTGGGGAAGACGACGACGCTGGCGACGCTGGTCGGCCAGACCACCCGCCATGGCGGCAGCATCCGGCTGGACGGGGTGGAACTCGGCGGGATGAGCAGTTCGGCGCGGGCGGCGGCGGGGCTCGGCTATGTGCCGCAGACGCGCGACATCTTCAAATCGCTGACGGTGGAGGAGAACCTCGTCACCGGGCTGAAGGGGCGTCCGCGCTCGGCGCTGGAGGAGGCGTATGCGCTGTTTCCCCGGCTGGGCGAGCGGCGGCGCAACGGCGGCGGCGAGCTGTCGGGCGGCGAGCAGCAGATGCTGTCGGTCGCCCGCGCCCTGCTCGGCAAGCCGACGGTGCTGCTGCTGGACGAACCGCTGGAGGGGCTGGCGCCGGTGATCTGCGACACGCTGATGAAGGCCCTGTCGAAGCTGGACATGACCATCCTGCTGGTGGAGCAGCAGGTCGACCGGGCGCTGGAGTTCGCCGACCGCGTGGTCTTCCTCGACCGCGGCCGGGTGGTGCATGCCGGACCGGCGGCGCAGGCGAAGGCCGATCCGGCGCTGCTGGAGCGGCATCTGGGCGTGGCGCTGGCGGCGTAGGGGCGCTGGGGGATCCCCCCTCTCCCCCCGGGGAGAGGGTCGGGGTGAGGGGGATGCACAGGGTGGATTTGGTGGGGAACGGGGAGTGCGCGATGCTTGAAGATCCTCGCCGCGCGACCCCCTCACCCTAACCCTCTCCCCGGGGGAGAGAGGGGATCTTGGCGGCTTAAAGGGATTTCACCGGAACGGCGGCGCGTACAGCAACCCGCCCTCGGTCCAGGGCTTGTTCATGCCGGGGTCCATGCCGTAGGGGGTGCCGAGGTTGCGGTCGAAGATCTCGCCGTAGTTTCCGACCTGCGCCAGCACCTGCAGCGCCCAGTCGTCGGGCAGGCCCAGCGTGCGGGCGACGGTGCCGGCGTGGCCCAGCATGCGGTGCAGTTCGGGATCGTCGGGGATGCGGCCGGCCTGCACGTCGGCGGCGGTGACGCCCTTGGCGTCGGCCAGGACGATGGCGTGGAGGACCCAGCGGGTGATGTCGTACCAGTTGCGGTCGCCGCGCGCGATGTAGGGAGTCAGCGGCTCGCGCGAGATCACGTCGGGGTAGATGGTGATGCCCATCCCGGCTTGGCGGTAGCCGGCCAGCGAGGTGATCAGGACCGTGCGGTCGGTGGTCAGCAGGTCGCATTCATGGGCGAGGAAGGCCTGCAACGCCTCGTCCAGCGTCTGGAAGGTGCGGATCGTCCAGGGCAGGTCGGACTTGCGGATATAGTCCTCCAGATTGCGGACCGTGGTGGTGGCGGTCTTGACGCAGACCGTGCGTGGCCCCAGCCGGTCGAGCGGCGGTGGCGGCGTGCCGTCGCTGTGAACGGCGAAGCCCTGGCCGTCATGCAGAAGCGGCATCAGGAATTCGATGTCGTGCGACAGGTCGCGGCTGAAGGTCCAGGTCGTGGTGGTCAGCGCCACGTCGACGTCGTGCTTCTCGACCGCCTGGAACTCCTGCGGCTTTTCCGGCAGGCGGACGACGCGGATCGCCTGGGCGTTGCCCAGGGTCGCCGCGGCGAAGACCCGGCAGACATCGACCAGGAAACCGTCGAGATGTCCCTGCGGGTCGGAGAAGGAGATGCCGCTGACGCCGCTGCGCAGGCCGCAGATCAGGAAGCCGCGGCCGTGGATGCGCTCCAGCGTGTCGCCGTCCTCGGCCCGCGCCGATGGAGCCAGCACCGGTAAGGCCGACACCAGCGCCAGCAGCAGAAGCAACACCAGCCGCATCCCGACACCCATCCCCTGACCAGTCCCCGCCATTGTGCGGCGGGCGGGGTCAGGCCGCCTGCCCGGCGCGCAGCGTGCCGAGCAGACTATGCAGTGAAGCGGCTTCCTCGGCCAGCGTGTTCGCCGTCTCGGTCAGCGAGGCGGCGATGTCGCCGGTGCGCGCCGCCTGGGCGCCGACGCCGTCGATCAGCGCCGCCACCTCTCCCGTATTGCCGGCGATCACGCCGACGCGGTTGCGGATGTCGGTGGAAGATTCGGTCTGGCGGGCCACCGCCTCGCCGATCAGGTCCTGCACCTCGTTGATGCGCTCGACCGAGCCGGAGATGCGGGCGAAAGTGCCGACGGTGTTCTGGATGCTGCCGTTGATGGCGCCGACCGAGCTGGCGATCTGCACGGTGGCGTTGGCGGTCTCCTCCGCCAGCTTCTTCACCTCCGCCGCCACCACGGCGAAGCCGCGGCCCGCCGCGCCGGCCGCCGCCGCCTCGATGGTGGCGTTCAGCGCCAGCAGCTTGGTCTGGTGGGCGATGCCGGTGATGACGTCGACGATGCGGCGGATCTGCTCGGTGTTCTCGCCCAGCTGGCCGACCACCTCGCGGGCGGCGGTCAGCTCGTCCAGCGTGGCGCCGACCACGCCCGCCGCCTCGGTGGCGAGGTTGGAGACGGTGCCGATGGTGTCCATCAGCACCTCCGCGCTGTCGTTACAGGTGGTGGCGTTGCGGTTGCTCTCGGCGACGAAACTGCCGGCGCTGACCGTGCTGTCGATGGTGCCGGCCGATTCGCGGCGCAGCGCATCGGCCAGTTCGCGCAGTTGGCCCGACTGGGTGGCGACGCCGGACGCCACCTGATGCACGTCCTCCATCAGCTGGCGGGCCAGCGCGGCGGAGCGCATCTGCTCGGTCACGTCGGTCCAGGACAGGGTCTTGCCCAGCACGTTGCCCTGGTCGTCGAAGACGGTGTCGACATGGGCCTCCACCGTCGTCTCGCCGACCGTCAGGGTGCGGCGCGGGATCGGCGGGCGGGTGGGATCGGTGCAGGCGGCGGTGAAGTCCGGCCCCTGGGCCAGCAGGTCGGGACCGGCGGGATCGATGCCGTGCGCCTCGCAGAAGGTCCGGGCGGCGGGGTTGACGAACCCTACTTGACCATCGGTGCGCAGGAGGGCGGTGGGTACCGGGCTGCTGTCGACCATCCGCTTCATCAGCAGAACCTGCTCCACGCTGCCGCGCAGGTGGCGGAGCGCGGTCGCCATCACCGCCAGCTCGTCGCGGCCGGTGCGGGGGATCTCGATGGAGAGGTCGCCGGCGGCGATCTGCTCCATGGCGCGGGCGAACTTGCGCAGGTTGGCGAAGACGGCGACGCGCAGCAGCAGGGCGGCGGCGATGGCGACGGCCAGCGCGAAGGCGCCGACCATCTTGAGCGCGTCGTTGCGCAGAGCCTCCGTCGCGCCGACGAACTCCGACACGTCGCGCGAGATTTCCGCCGTCGCCCAGGGCAGCCCGCCGTCGCCGCCGAGCGACACGGTGGTGGTGGAGAGTTGCGCGTGGGCCGACGGCTCGCTGCCCTTGGCCTCGAACAGCACGCCGCCCTTGGCGTCGGTGAAGCGGATGTCGGCGTCGAGAACGGCACCCAGGCTGGACAGGGCCGGCAGCGGATCGGTCACCACCTCGAGGAAGCCCAGGACGCGGAAACCGCCGATGGGCACGATCATGCTGAACAGCGGCCGGCCCTGGCCGTCGCGCCACAGCAGGCTGGCCGGGCGGCGCTTGTCGGCGATGTCGCGCGACTTCAGCGCCTCGAACAATGGGGCGACGGTGGCGACGCTGTCCTGCTCCCCGCCGGTGGCGGCGATCCGTGCCATGTCGGCGTCATAGACGGCGACCGAGATCAGCCGCACCTCGCGGTCGACCACCACGGGCCGCGCGTTGATGTTCTTCAGCGCCAGCATCGTCTTGGCCGGGTCCTTCTGGTTGATGCTGTCGACCAGGAAGGAATCGCGGCTCCATTCGTTGGCGTGGTTCTGGAGCCACTCCGTGTAGTTCTTGCGGATGCGGTCGTTGGCCAGCACCCGCAGGGTCGCCGCCGCGCTGCTGTTGAAGGTTTCGAGCGCGAAGCCGGTGTAGCGTTGCGACACCCAGGCCTGGCTGGCGATCAGCGCCGCCACCAGCACGCCCACCACCGACACCATGGCGCGGCGCAAGGTCCAGAAGCGGTGGCGCGCGCCGCCGTCGTCCAGGGTGCCGCCCGTTTTCGTCACGCCTGCTTTCGTCGAGATCGCCGTCATGCCCAAACCCCCCGCCGCCACAAAAACGGTTCCACGGATTGCTACGCGCACATCGTCGCAGGGCCCTTTGAACGGTTTAGCGTCTAATTGTGAACAGCTCGTGTCTTTTGGTTTGCATTTGAGACAAGCGGGAATGCCGGAGGGAAGACTTCGGACGGCTTTCGTGAGCAGACGGGCGGTCTATGACTTTCCTATGGGGGAATGCTGCAAGACGAAAAGCAACCGGGTGTGGCGGGTTGACTTCGGAAGAGGCCGGTTGCCCGCTTTGGTGCATAAAGAATGGGCCACGGGAACGCGCGAAAAATTTTTCGCGATTTCCCGTGGCCCAGGTTGCCGAGCGCGTGGCCGCCGCAAGACTGAAGCGACGGGGGAGTTTGCTCGGGGTTCGGTGATACGCGTTCCCTCTCCCGCCCCGCTCCCCCTCTCCCCCCCGGGGAGAGGGTCGGGGTGAGGGGGTGGCATAGAGTGGATTCGGTGGCGAATGGGAACTGTGCAGTTCTTGGGAATCCTCGCGGTGCGACCCCCTCACCCTAACCCTCTCCCCGGGGGGGAGAGGGGATCCTGGCCGGTCTGAAGATTCCCTCACCCGTCCTGCGTCACGTCGCCGGCAAAGAGGTAGCCGGTGCCGTGGACGGTGACGATCAGCCTCGGGTCGGCGGGGTCGGGTTCGATCAGGCGGCGCAGGCGGCGGACGAGGCTGTCGATGGTGCGGTCGGTGGCGTCGGTCTTGCGCCGCGTCGTCGCCGTCAGCAGATAGTCGCGGTTCATCACCCGTCCGGGATTGCAGACGAAGGTCGACAGCAGCTCGAACTCCGCGCCGGTCAGCCGCACCGGGTTGCCCTGCGGGTCGGTCAGGCGCATGCGGTCGAGCCACAGCGTCCAGCCGGCGAAGCTGCGCCGGCGGTCGTCGCGCTGGTCGCCCGGCGCCTTCAGCCGGCGCAGCAGGTTCCGCACCCGGGCCAGGATCTCGCGCGGCTCGAAGGGCTTCGCGATGTAGTCGTCGGCCCCCATCTCAAGCCCGATTATGCGGTCCAGCTTCTCCGCCCGGCTGCTGACCAGGATGATGCCGATCTCCGACACCGCGCGCAGTTCGCGGGTCAGGGTCAGCCCGTCCTGGCGCGGCAGCCGGATGTCGAGCAGCACGAGGTCCACCGCCGTCGCCGCCAGCAGATCCTTCAGCTCCTCGGCACTTCGGGCCAGCAGGACGTCGAAGCCCTCATCCGTCAGGTAGGACTTCAGCGTCTCGCGCGTCACCGCGTCGTCGTCGGTGATGGCAATGGTCGCCGGCATGGCCCTCTTATCCGCCTCTCCGCGCCCCCTATCGCCTCAATGTTCCAGGATCTGGCCCAGGAACTGGCGGGTGCGCTCGCTTTTCGGGTTCTCGAAGAATTCGGCCGGCGACCCGCTCTCGATGATCGAGCCTTCGGCCATGAAGACAATAGAGTCGGCGACCTGCCGGGCGAAGCCCATTTCGTGGGTGACGCAGACCATGGTCATGCCCTCGCCCGCCAGTTCGGTCATCACGTCCAGCACCTCCTTGACCATTTCAGGGTCCAGCGCGGAGGTCGGCTCGTCGAACAGCATGATTTCGGGGCGCATGCAGAGCGCGCGGGCGATGGCGACGCGCTGCTGCTGGCCGCCGGACAGCTGGCCGGGGAACTTGTGCGCCTGATCGGGGATGCGCACCCGCTTCAGGTACATCATGGCGATTTCCTCGATCTCGGACTTCGCCATGCCGCGGACCCAGATGGGGGCCAGCGTCAGGTTCTGCAGAACGGTCAGGTGCGGAAACAGGTTGAAGTTCTGGAACACCATGCCGACCTTGCGGCGGATCTTCTCCACCGCCTTCACGTCGTCGGTCAGCTCGATCCCGTCGACGATGATGTGGCCGGTCTGGTGCGCCTCGAGCCGGTTGATGCAGCGGATCATCGTCGACTTGCCCGAGCCGGAGGGTCCGCAGACGACGACCTTCTCGCCCTTGCCGATGCTGATGCTGACGTCGCGCAGCGCGTGGTAGCTGTTGTACCACTTGCCGACCTTGCGGAGTTCGATGATGGCGTTCTCGGTCATTGCTCGGTCTCCAGAGCCGGTCAGCGGCGGTTGTAGCGGTTGGCCAGACGCTCCAGCCACTGGCTGTAGCGCGACATGCTGAAGCAGAAGATCCAGAACATCAGCCCGGCGAAGACATAGACCTCGGCGAAGTAGGGGCGCCATTCGGGGTCGGTCGTCGCCACGGTGGCGGCGGTCAGCAGGTCGTACAGGCCGACGATGGTGACCAGCGAGGTGTCCTTGAAGGCGCTGATGAACTGGTTGACGATGGGCGGGATGACGATGCGCAGCGCCTGCGGCAGGACGATCAGAACCGTCTTCTGCCAGTAGGACAGGCCCAGCGCGTCGGCGGCCTCGTACTGGCCCTTGGGGATCGCCTGCAGGCCGCCGCGCACGGCCTCGGCCAGATAGGCGGCGGTGAACAGCGTCATGCCGGCCAGTGCGCGCAGCAGCTTGTCCACCGTGACGCCTTCCGGCAGGAACAGCGGGAACATCACCGACGCCATGAACAGGACGCTGACCAGCGGCACGCCGCGCATCGTCTCGATGAAGCCGACGCAGAAGGTGCGGATCGCCGGCAGCGACGACTGGCGGCCCAGCGCCAGCAGGATCGACAGCGGGAAGGCGATGGCGATGGAGAAGACCGACAGCATCAGCGTGATCGGCAGACCGCCCCAGCGGTCGTTCGGCACATAGCTGAGACCGGCGACGCCGCCCCACATCAGCACGCCCATGCCGAGCAGGGTCAGCGCCCAGGCGCCGGCCAGCCAGGGCCGCCAGAAGGCGCGCACGCCGCTGGCGCCCAGCATCGCCACGAACAGCGCGCAGGCCAGGAAGGGACGCCACTGCTCGTCATAGGGATAGGTGCCGAAGAAGATCAGCCGGTGCTTGACCACGATCACCGACCAGCAGGCGCCGGCCGCCTCGCGGCAGGCCTCCGACGAACCGGACCAGCTGGCGTTCAGCAGCAGCCAGTTCGCCATCGGCGGCACCACCAGCCACAGCAGGCCGAGGCAGGCGAGGGTCAGGACGGTGTTCAGCGGCGTGTTGAACAGATTGTCCTTGGCCCAGCCGAAGGGCTTCAGCGCCGTCATGCCGTTGGCCTGCGGCGGGGCGGAGGCCTGGGTCGGCTCCTCCTCGTAGGAGGCGGCCCAGCGGGCGGGGGCGACGGGACCGGTGGGAATGGGGGCCTGATCGGCCGGGGAGTGATTGCTCATCGGGTCCCTCATCGCGTCACTAGGGCCACGCGGCGGTTGTACCAGTTCATGAAGCCGGAGATCGCAAGGCTGATGATGAGATAGACGAGCATCATCATCGCCACCGCCTCCACCACCTGTCCGGTCTGGTTGGCCGAGGTGTTGGAAACGCTGACCAGATCCGGATAGCCGATGGCGACGGCCAGCGAGCTGTTCTTGGTCAGGTTCAGATACTGGCTGGTCAGCGGCGGCACGATGACGCGCAGCGCCTGCGGCAGGATGACGAGGCGCAGGATCTTGCCCGGCGACAGGCCCAGCGCCAAGCCGGCCTCGGTCTGGCCATGGGGCACGGCGAGGATGCCGGAGCGCACGATCTCGGCGATGAAGCCGGCGGTGTAGACCGACAGCCCGATCAGCAGCGCGGTGAATTCCGGGGTGACCGACCCGCCGCCCTCGAAGTTGAAGCCGGAGAGCACCGGCACGTCGAAGGCCAGCGGCGCGCCGGTGGCGAGGAACACCAGCGCCGGCGGCAGCAGCACCGCGGCGATGGCGGCCGGCAGGGTGGGGAAGGGCTTGCCGGTGGTCTCGCGGTGGCGGCGGCCGTAGCGGACGATGGCGACGGCGGCGGCGATGCCCGCGATCAGCGCCAGCAGGGCCCAGCCATGGCCGGCATGCTCCACCAGCACCGGGAACTTCATGCCGCGGTTGCTCAGGAAGATGCCCGGCACCACCTCCAGCGCCTCGCGCGGGCTGGGGAGCCGGTTCATGATGGTGTACCAGACCACCAGCTGCAGCAGCAGCGGCACATTGCGGATCGTCTCGACATACAGGGTGGCGAAGCGGTTCACCATCCAGTTGGAGGACAGCCGCGCGATGCCGATCAGCACGCCCAGCACGGTCGCCAGCACCACGCCCGCGGCCGACACCGCCAGCGTGTTCAGCAGGCCGACGACCAGCGCCTTCAGATAGGTGTCGGACGCGGAATAGGACAGCAGGCTCTCGCCGATCTCGAAGCCGGCCTCGCGGTGCAGGAAGCCGAAGCCGGTGGCGACGCCGCGGGTGGCGAGGTTGGTCAGCGTGTTGGAAACGAGATACCAGGCGACGGCGAGGGCGCAGGCCAGGAACAATGCCTGATACAGCCACCCCCGCACGCGCGCGGAATTCAGCGCCTGGACCGGGTTTGTCATGGTGTTGCTCCGTGCGGGGGAGTGAGGCAGGCGGACACTTGCCCCCACCCCGACCCTCCCCCGCTTCGCAGGGGAGGGATAGGGTGGGGGCAATACGCGGCCTTACTTCATCGGCGGGGCGTACATCAGGCCGCCTTCGGTGTAGAGGGCGTTCTGGCCGCGCGGCATCTTCAGCTTGGAGCCGGCGCCGACGTTGCGCTCGAAGCTCTGGGCGTAGTTGCCGACCTGCTTGATGATGTTGAAGGCCCAGTTCTCCTCGACGCCCAGCGCCTTGCCGTTGCCGGCGGTGACGCCCAGCAGGCGCTTCACGTCCGGATCGGGGGAGGTCATGGCGGCGTCGACGGTCTCCGACGTCAGGCCCTTCTCCTCGGCCTGGACCATGGCGTAGAAGGACCAGATGACCAGGTTCATCCACTCCTCGTCGCCCTGGCGGACGGCCGGGGACAGCGGCTCCTTCGAGATCAGCTCGGGCAGGATGACGTAGTCGTTGGGGTTCTGCACTTCGGCGGCGCGGATGGCGGCCAGCTGCGAGGCGTCGGAGGTCAGGGCGTCGCAACGGCCGGCGAAGAAGGCCTTGTTCAGCTCCTCGTTCTTCTCGATGACGACCGGCTTGAAGGTCATCTTGTTGGCGCGGAAGTAATCCGACACGTTCTGTTCGGTGGTGGTGCCGGGCAGGACGCAGACGGTGGCGCCGTTCAGCTGCTTGGCGCTCTTCAGGCCCAGCTTGGCCGACACCATGAAGCCCTGGCCGTCGAAATAGTTGGTCGGGCCGAAGTTGAGGCCGTTGGCGGTGTCGCGGGTCAGGGTGCGGGTGGTGTTGCGGGCGAGGATGTCGATCTCGCCCGACTGCAGCGCCGGCAGGCGCTGCTGCGCCGACAGCGGGGTGTACTTCACCTTTTCGGCATCGCCGAACATCGCGGCGGCGACGGCGCGGCACATGTCGACGTCAAGGCCCGACCACTTGCCCTTGTCGTCGGGTGAGGAGAAGCCGTACAGGCCCAGGTTGACGCCGCACTGGACATAGCCCTTCTGCTTCACGCCGTCGAAGGTGGCGCCGGCCTGGGCCGTACCGGAGAGGGCAAGGGCGGAGACGGACAGGGTGGCCGCGATGGCGAGCGCGCTCAGACGGGTCTTCACGGGGCGGGGCTCCTTCAGCCTTATTCGTTTCGAGGGCGCCGGGGCAGGGGAGGTCCCGGCCGCCGCGCAAGGTCACAATCGCTCCGTGGATTGAACAAAGTGCCCGCCCGGCATGAACGGATGTGGCGGAATTGTGAACAGCTTTGGACAAATCGGCCGACTGACCTGCGAACCCCGCGGCCGGGCCTCGCCCTTAGATGGTCACGCCTTCGGCCCGATATTTCACGTGCGCAGGTTGCCCGCCGGCCCTACAAGCGATGAGTGCCGGTGATATGGCAGTGCAGGGAATTGGGGGAAGTGACGTCGATGGGGTCCGATCGGCCGGTCTGGCAATTGTTCGCGCGCTTCTCGCTGCTGTCGCGCGGCCCGGTGGCCCGCTATGGCATGGCCTTGCTGACCTTCGCCACCGCCCTGCTGCTGCGCCAGCTGGTCGACAACACCCTGCCGTCCGGCTTTCCCTATCTCACCTTCTTCCCGGCGGTGATCCTGACCACCTTCATGGCCGGGCTGGGGCCGGGGGTGGTGACGGCGGTGCTGTCGGGGCTGGCCGCCTGGTATTTCTTCATCCCGCCCTTCGACAGTTTCGGGCTGGATGGATCGGTCGGGCTGGCGCTGGCCTTCTATGCGGTGGTGGTTGCGGTGGACATCGCGCTGATCCACGGCATGCAGATGACGCTGGCCCGCCTGCAGGAGGAGCGCGGCCGCACCGCCTCCCTGCTGGAGGCGCAGACCACCATGTTCCACGAGCTGCAGCACCGCGTCGCCAACAACATGCAGTTCGTCTCCGCCCTGTTGGATTTGCAGCGGCGGACCGTCGGCCATACGCCGGAAGGGGCGCTGGCGGCGCTGGAGGAGGCGGGGCGGCGGCTGCACACCATGGCGCAGGTGCACCGGCGCCTGCACGACCCGCGCTCCGGCGACGATTTCGGCAGCCATGTCGAGGGGCTGTGCCGCGACATGCTGAAGGCGGCCGGCGTCCCCGGCATCGACTGCCGCGTGACGGTGCAGGCCGCGCCCAAGTCGCCTGAACGGCTGCTGGCGCTGGCCATGCTGATCGTGGAGGCGCTGACCAACAGCCTGAAACACGCCTTCGCCGAGGATGGCGGCACCGTGACCATCGACCTGCGCGCGGTGCCGGGCCAGCCGGACCAACTGCATCTGCTGGTGATGGACGACGGCATCGGCCTGCCGGACGGCTTCGACGTGCAGCGCCTGCCCAGCCTGGGCTGGAAGATCATCCAAAGCCTCGCCGCCCAGCTGTCCGGCGAGTTGAGCTATGGCGCGACCGGCGGCAGCGGCACGCGGATCGAGTTGCGCTTTCCGGCCTGACCGCCATGCTTGCCCCGACATCCATGGTGGCTTTTCCATCGCCAGACGGCGAACTATCTGTGATCCTGCCGGTTGCTGCGGGGACCGGCAGGGGACGGGCCGACGACAGCAGGAGGGGGACTTATGGCGACGCTGAAGGAATTCGAGGACGCGCTGAAGGCGGCGGGCAACACGGCCGCGCTGGAGATCCTTGAGTCCCTGAGGGCGCGCGACCGCTCCCAGCGCTCCGTCCGTCCGGCCCGGCGCCTGACCGGGCGCAAGATGACGCCGGAGCTGGCCGCCGAGATCCTGCACCTGCACGAGACCACAAACATGACCCAGCAGGAGATCGCCTTCCAGCTGGGCGTGAACCAGGGCCGGGTGAACGAGGTCATCAAGCGCCGCAAATGGCTGACCGACAACCCCGAGGCTCCGGAGGCGCAGGCCCGCGACAAGGCCAAGCAGCGCGCCAAGGAAGGCGTCGGCGTCGCGCCGCGCCGGCCGGCCCGGAAGAAGAAGGAAAAGGTGGAGGCGGCGCCCGAAGCCGCACAGCCGGTGGAGCCGGTGGCCGAGGTGGTGGCCGAATCGGTGACGGCGCCGGAACCGGTCGTGGCGGAACCCGTCGCTCAGGAACCGGCCGCGCAGGCGGCGCCGGAACCGCCGATGGCCGCACCGGAATTGCCGGTGGAGCAGCCCGAAGCAGCAGCCCAAGCGCCGGCCGAACCGGCAGCCGAACTGCCACCCGACGTGGCGAAGGAAAAGGCGAAGGGGAAGGCGCGCAAGCGGGGCAAGGACAAGGAACCGCCGGCGCAGCTGCTGTTCAAGGATCTGCTGTAGGCAGCCCGCAGCCTATAGCCCCCACCCTATAGCCCCCACCCTATAGCCCGATGAAGGGCTGCATCAGCCGGCCCATCAGGCCGGTGAAGCGCAGCGGCGCGTCCGTCGCGATCAGGCAGATGCAGTCGCGGTGGCTGTCGGCGATGGGCTGGTGGTTGGTGTCGCCATCGACCTCCGCCAGATCGCCGGGGCCGTAGCGGCCGAGTTCGTCGGCGAAATGGCCGCTCAGCACCACGGTCAGCTCCAGCCCGCCATGGCCGTGATGGGGCAGGGCGGTGCCGGGGGCGATGCGCAGAAGCTGGGCCGCGCCGCCCGACGACGTGCGCGGCAGCAACTCCACCCGCCGCACGCCGGGAGCCAGCCGTTGCCAGGACAGTGTCTCCAGGGAGGGCACATAGGAGCGCAGCGGACCCGGAAGGGACGCGGCGGCCGGGCCGGCGGGGCGGCTGCATCGCGGCCGTATCCGCATGGCCTTGCAGGGGTTGCCCGGCGCCTCCTCCCGCTCCAGGCGGTCGAGGGTGGCGGCCAGGGACAGGCTTTCCAGCGGGGCCGGCGGCAGATCCTCCAGCAGGGCGCCGCCCAGCGCCTCCACCTCCGCCAGGGTGGCGCGGCAGTCCGGGCAATGGGCGAGGTGGACGGCGACGGCCAGCGACAGCCCTTCTCCCAGGCTGCCCGCGCCATAGGCCACCAGCAGGGCGTCGCTGGGGTGGTGATTCGGCAGGAAAAGCTGGCGGGCGGCGGGTTGTCGGGCGGTCATCGGTCGTCGTCTCCCAGCGCCTTGCGGATCTTGGCCATGGCCAGACGCAGGCGCGATTTCACGGTGCCCAAGGGAACGTCCAGCCGTTCGGCGATGGCCGGGTGGGCGAGGTCGGCGAAGAAGGACAGCTGCACCACCTCCGCCTGTTCCGGCGTCAGCGAGGCCAGCGCGCCGCGCAGGCGGCGGGCGCGGCGGTCGCCGTCCAGCACCTCGTCGGCGCGGGGGCGGTCGTC
>PJUA01000417.1_pt1 | contig 24817 bp, 24 predicted proteins | sample 1512151 | NCBI WGS metagenome assembly PJUA01 (sample SAMN08177678, study PRJNA422409) | Soil metagenome, whole genome shotgun sequencing project. | isolation source: Soil enriched on filter paper: beechwood xylan treatment | place: USA: Madison | collected 2015-01-15
GCCCTGTCCTGGATCGCCGCCGCCCATGGCGACGCCGGACCGGTCGCTGCGCTGTTCGACGGCATCAAACCGGCGGTGGTGGCGATCATCGCCGCCGCGGTCTGGCGGATGGGCCGCCGCACGCTGAAGGGGCCGGCGGCCGTCGCCATGGCCGGTGCCGCCTTCCTGGCGCTGTTCGCGCTGCACCTGCCCTTCCCGCTGGTCATCGGCGCGGCGGCGGTGGTCGGCGGCGTGGCGGCACGCATGGGCCTCCATTGGTTCGCACACCCGCATCCGCTGGCCGACGGCGATGCCGGCCCGGTGGAGCCGGCGCCGGGACGCGGCCGGCTGGCGGCCCTTGCGGGCCTGTTCGTGCTGCTGTGGCTGGTTCCGGTCGGGGCAATCCTGCTGGCCTTCGGGAGCGATCCCTGGCGCGGCGTCGCGGCGCTGTTCACCAAGGCCGCCCTCGTCACCTTCGGCGGCGCCTATGCCGTGCTGCCCTACATCGCCGGGCAGGCGGTGGATGTCTATGGCTGGCTGAGCCCGCGCGAGATGGTCGACGGCTTGGCATTGGCCGAGACGACTCCGGGGCCGCTGATCCTGGTGACGCAATATGTCGGCTTCTTCGCCGGCTGGAACCGGCCGGGCGCGCTGTCGCCGGCGCTGGCGGGAGCGCTGGGGGCGGCGCTGACGACCTACGTCACCTTCCTGCCCTGCTTCCTGTTCATCTTCGCCGGCGCACCCTATGTGGAGCGGCTGATCCACAACCGTCTGGCCACGGGGGCGCTGGCCGCCATCGCCGCGGCGGTGGTGGGGGTGATCCTGAACCTGGGAGTCTATCTGGGGGTGGCTGTGCTGCTGCTGGATGGCCAGACGGCCGGGCACATGATCTGGACCTGGGCGATCATGCTGGCCGCGCTCTATGCGCTGACCCGCCGCGACATGGCGATCCACTGGGTGGTGCTGGGGGGAGCGGCGGCGGGCCTGCTCCAGGCGCTCGCCGCATCTTCCCTATAAAACGAGCCCCTGACCCCGCTCAGCGCCGGGTGGCGCGGGCGGGCGTCTCGGCCTCGTCCTCGACGAAATCCTCGTCCTCGTCGTCCTCGGTCCCTTCCGGGATGTCGGGCGAATCGACGTCGATGGGAACGCCGGGGGTGTGCTTGCTGGTGCGGATCGACAGGGCCGACTTCACATGGGCGACGTTGGGGGCCGCCGTCAGCTTGGTCGTCAGGAAGCGCTGGTAGTCGTCCCAGTCCTCCGCCACGATCTTCAGGACGAAATCATATTCGCCGGCCAGCATGTTGCACTCACGAACAAGCGGCCAGCTGTTGACGAGCTCCTCGAATTTCTTTAGGTCCGCTTCGGCCTGGCTGCTGAGGCCGACCTGGGCGAACACCGTGACGCCGAATCCCAGTGCATCGGGGTTGACGTCGGCGTGGTAGCCACGGATGAATCCCGCCTCCTCCAGCGCGCGGACGCGGCGCAGGCAGGGCGGAGCGGAGATGCCGGCACGTCGGGCAAGCTCCACATTGGTCATCCGGCCGTCGTTCTGCAGATCGCGCAGAATCCGACGGTCAATTCGGTCGAGTTTGACCCGCCGCATGGTTTTACTCGGTCGCTCCGGGGGTGATTTGGAGAAAGGATATTACACGGGCATGGTGTCTACGCCAAGACGGAAACCCCCGCAAGGGCGAGCAACCCGGATAACGGTCTTTTCGCCGCAATCCCCTTCGCAGCCACAACGATCCGAGTTCTCATGCAACCTTTGACCTGCTGGGTGGTGTCGGACGGCAAGGCCGGCATGGAAAACCAGTGCATCGGCCTGGCGGAGTCGCTTGGCCTGACGCCGGTCGTCAAGCGCGTCCACCTGCGCACGCCCTGGCGCCAGCTGACCCCCTACTGGCGCATCGGCAACCGCTTCGCCGCCGGTCCGAAGGGCGATCCGGTGGAACCGCCCTGGCCCGACCTGCTGATCGGCACCGGGAGGCAGTCCATCGCCGTCTCGCTGGCGGTGCGCCGCCAGTCGGGCGGCCGGACCTTCACCGTCCAGATCCAGGATCCGGTGATGAACCCGCGCCAGTTCGACCTCGTCGTCGTGCCGCGTCACGACAAGCTGCGCGGCGACAATGTGCTGGTGACCCGCGGCGCCCTGCACCGGGTGACGCCCGCCATCCTGGCCGACGCGGCAGAGCGATTCGCACCAAAGCTGGCCCATCTGCCGCACCCGCGCATCGCCGTGCTGATCGGCGGCGACAACGGCGTCTACCGCCTGACGCCCACCATCATGGGCGACGTGGCCGAGAGGCTGGCCAACCTGACGCGCACCCACGGCGCCGGGCTGATGGTCACCCCGTCGCGCCGCACCGGCGCCGACAACGAGGCGATCCTGCGCGCCCGCCTGTCCGGCCTGCCGGCGGAGGTGTGGGACGGCAACGGCGAGAACCCTTACTTCGCCTATCTCGGTTTGGCGGATGCGGTGGTGGTGACCTGCGACAGCGTGTCGATGACGTCGGAGGCCTGCTCCACCGGCAAGCCGGTCTACGTGATCGAGCTGGAGGGCGGATCGCCCAAGTTCCGCGCCTTCCATGACGGGCTGTACCAGGACGGCATCACCCGGCCCTTCGACGGCTCGCTGGACCAGTGGAGCTATCCGCCGCTGAACGAGACGGAGGTGGTGGCCGACGAGGTGCGCCGCCGCCTGTCCGCCCACCGCAAGCGGTTCGGTCTGTAACGACAAGCCGGCGGGGTGCGGCGCGACCAATGCGCGCACCCCGCTGGTAAGACCGGTTTGGGTGCGGAGTTCCGCCGTGGGTCATGCCATAAGCGCTGGCGAACCGGCCGTCTCCGAAAAGCACGGTCCGGGGCCGTCCTTCCATCCGGAACTTCGCCGCCATGACCACCCCCGACGCCGTTTCCGCCTCCTTCCTGCGTTGCCTGGAAAACAGCCGGCCGTTCGACCAGCCGTACAATCACTGGCTGCTGGCCGAGGCGTTGCCGGAGGAGTCCGCCGACGCCATCGCCGACCTGCCCTGGGGTCCGCCCCCGGTGTCCGACACCTATGGCAAGCGCGAGACCAACAACGCGTCGCGCACCTATTTCGGTGAGGAAAACCGCGCCAAATATGCCGTGTGCGAGACGGTGGCCCAGGCCTTCCAGAGCCGCCCGGTGGTGGACGCCATCCAGAAGACCTGCAACGTCGACCTGACCGGCACCAGCCTGCGCATCGAATATTGCCAGGATACCGACGGCTTCTGGCTGGAGCCGCACACCGACATCGGCGTCAAGAAATACACGATGCTGATCTATCTCTCGAAGGGGCCGAACTGCTCGCATTGGGGCACCGACGTGCTGGACGAGAGCCGGACGGTCGTCGCCCGCGCGCCCTACGCCTTCAACGAGGGGCTGATCTTCATCCCCGGAAGCAATACTTGGCATGGGTTCGAGAAACGTCCGATCGACGGTGTGCGTAAATCGATTATCGTCAACTATGTCGGCCCCGAATGGCGGGCACGGCAAGAATTGTGCTTCCCTGACAAACCTGTTGCATAAAACTTCCGTCGTGGTTAAGTGACGCCGGTTTTGGGGGGCAAAGCCATCGTCGGCACGCTCTTTGGGAGTTCCGTACCCATGTCCATGCTTGATCTGGACAAATTCCGCGCCACCCCCCTGCAGCACGATCCCTATGATTTCCTGTGCGTTCCGGGTTTCGTGAAGCGGGAGTTTCTTGAAGAGCTGCACCGCGACTATCCCAAGGTCGACAAGCCCGGTTCGATCCCGCTGGGCGTCTTCCCGCAGGGGCCGAGCTTCGACCGGCTGATCGGCGAACTGAAGGGGCCGGAGGTCTGCAAGGCCTTCTCCGACAAGTTCGATCTGGATCTGTCGAAGTATCCGACCATGTTCACGGCGCGCGGCATGTGCCGGCCGACCGACGGCAAGATCCATCCGGATTCGGCCAGCAAGGTCATCACCGTGCTGATCTACATGAATCCGCCCTGGGAGGCGACCGGCGGCCGCCTGCGCATCCTGCGCTCCCAGAACCTGGAGGATTACGCCGCCGAGGTCCCGCCGGAGGAAGGCACCCTGATGTGCTTCCGCCGCAGCGACACCTCCTGGCACGGCCACTATCCCTTCGAAGGCCAGCGCCGCGCGATCCAGATGAACTGGGTCAAGGGCAGCGTCTATATCTGGCACGAACAGTGGCGCCACCGCATCGGCGCCTGGGCGAAGGGCGTCTTCGGCGGCCAGCAGTCGGCAGGCTATTGAGGACGGTGAGTTTTTAGGGCCGATTATCCGCCGTCATCCCCGCGGAGGCAGGGATCCGGGAAACCCCGCAATCAAGCGGCTGAAGCGACTGGATTTCCGCCTTCGCGGGAATGACGGCCGAAAGACGTGAAACTCCGAAGGACCGCATCCCTTCTCAGTCGATCAGATCCTCGACCTCGCGGATGCGGCCATTGTCGATCATGAACTGGACCAGTTCCGGGCGCTGCTTGCCCAGCGTGCGGTGACGCTGGCGGACAGCGGCGATCAGGTCGCCGTTGCGGCCGAGGATGTCATCGGCGAACTCGATCATGCGCAGGTTGGGCCAGGTCTGGGCGCGGATGCCCACCACCGTCCCCACCGCGTCGGCCGCCGGAAGGTCGGGGCGCGCCTGGGCCAGGATCATGGTCAGCGCCGCGGTGGACCGCGACACGCCGGCATGGCAGTGGACCAGCAGATGGCGGCAATCCACCGGCTCGGCCAGCAGGTCGCGGCCGAAGGCCAGGATGCGCTCCACATCCGACCGTTCCGGCGCGATCTGGCCGCGGGTCGGTTCGATGACATCGTGGAAGCGCAGTTCCAGCCGCTCATGCTCGCCGTAATCGCCGAACTCGCTTGGCTCCGTCATCTCGGGGTCGAGGATGGACAGCACGTGGCTGACCTTGCCGCCGCCGAAATTGCAAAGCTCGCTGAGACCGCAGACCGTCAGGCCGAAAGGCACGAAATCGCTGGCCATCATTCTCTCGTTCGATTGCGGAGGGAAGGAAACGGAGGGCTGGGGAGCCGTATTTGGCACCCGGCGCCGCAGCGCCGTCAACCCGGCGGTCAGGTCAAAGAATGTTGAACAGGTAGAGCAGAAGGATGACGGGGATCGGAATGCCGACCAGCCACAGCAGAATACCGCGCACGAAGCCTCTCCTTCCGTCGTTGCAACGGGCGATCCGGCCGGCCGGCGCCGGCCCTCTCACCCGTTACAACGGCGCGGCCGCCGGTTGGTTGCAGCGGCGGATAAGACCCTCAGGCCTCGTCGCCCCCATCGCCGTCGGAAACGGCCGGGCCGGCGTCCTCTCCGGCCGCTGGCGGCGTCGGACGCGGACGGCGGGTGCGCAGCTTCTTCAGCAGCAGCGAGAAGGGCTTCAGCGCGGTGTCCATGATGGTCTGGTCACCCTCCAGCCGCGACAGCAGGAAGGCGCCGGCCTCCAGGGTGGAGACGCTGTCGCGCCGCGGCTCCTTGCGCGCCTGCCCATAGAGCGAGCGGAACTGCGGGTTCAGCACGATGCGGCGGCATTTCAGCAGCCAGGCATTGCGCCACCACAGGGTCTTGGCCTGGCTCCAGGTGCCGTCCAGGACGATGACGCCCTCCAGATCCTCCAGGATGTCGGCGCTGTCGCGGAGCGGCTGGCCGTCCTTGTCGACCACCGCCACCTCCGGCCGGGGAGCGCCGCCGTCCTTCACCGGGCCGAGATACAGCACGCCCCAGCGCTTGGGATCGACCTCCCGCCCCAGGATGCGCTTCAGCCCCGGCCAGCTCAGCCCGACCTTCACCATTGAGTTGGCGAACTGCAGATGGGCGATCTGGGCGGTGCCCAGATTTTCCCGCTTCTCCTGCGGGTGCTGCAGGATCAGCAGGAACACGCCGTTGTCGATCGGCTGCACTGCCTCGCAAACGCACAGATGATTAGGTTTTAGGCAGGTCGGGCAAGAATCGGGTACGGGGGCGCTGTGCATGGGAGGTACGCATTCCTTGAAGAGGATTGGCCCCGAATATGGGTTGGAACGGCACGGAAGGGAACACATCTCACACGGGACGGCGGCGATGCCCGATCGAAGGGCGATGGCCGCCACGGCGTGTACGACAGTGTCCCTCGTGTCATACCGGTTCATGTGGGTTCGAGTGGCTTCGTATAAACCGTTTGTAGAGACTTAGTCGTGTGTCATGGAACTCGTGTGACGCGCTTAACAGCTGGCCTGGAACTTGCGTAGTTATTATCCAGGCAAACAGGAACGACGGGTGGGCCAGGACCGGCCTTAGTCAGGCTGATCCGCGGTGCCATCCGGCGCTCAGAAGGAGACCTGCCATGCTGCCCGCCCACCTTGCCGACCGCCTGCTGAAGCAGCGCCGCGATGCTGACAACGCGGAATTCGCCCGCCAGCTGCCGCTCTACGCCCCACTGGACGCGGATGACCCGCGCTGGATGACCGAGCCGGACGGGTCGGAGCAGCCCGCCCGCCGCGAGCCTGACTGGGCCACCAACTACTGACTCGGCACTCAGCGCGCGATAGCCGGTTTGCGGTGATCCGACAAGCGACCCTGTCGGTTGTCGGACATCGAGTCCAGGGCCATCGAATGCGAGGCTATCGAGTGCCGGGCCGGCCATAGCCTCGAGTCGCTTCGCGCGGCCTGCCCAAGGCCGCTTCCATCCTCTTTCCCCACGTCGCGCCAGCCCTCCCCGTCCCAGGAGAGGGTCCAGTGCCCTGGGCGCCCGCCCCGGCACCGTTCCAGCGCGACGGACCAGCGTGGTTTTCCCAGCCCCGGCGGACCTCCGGCCGGGCGCGGGGCCGCATCCTCCTCCCCATCCAGGCTGGGTGCCGCATCCAGGCGCCAGCGGGTCACCGCGGCGCTGAGCCCTTCCGCCCGCCGGTTGCGTCCACCCGACGCACCCAAACCCGCGCTCACGTCCAGCAGGAAGCCGGTCACCCCCGACGACTCGGCGGCGAGCTGCAGCCGCCGGCTGGCGGTGAGGTCCAGCCCCTCCAGTTCGCCCAGCACCGCCGACAGGGCGGAGCAGCGCAGCGCCTCCTCCATCGCCCACAGCGCATCGACCGGCCGCACCGCCCGCACCGCCACCAGCCTGTCCGGCGTCAGCCCATAGGTAGCCAGCCCCGGGGCATACAGGTCGCGCCCGCGCAGGATCCACAGCACCGGCGTTCTCGGCGTTGCCAGCCGGGCCAGCAGCGCCGCGGCGAAACCGGTGCCCGCCCCCGGATCCTGCGCCGCCACCGCATGCAGGCAGCCCAGCGGCAGCCCGCCGTCGGGCAGATGGCTGTCGACCGGGTCGATCCCGAACGGCAAAATTCTCCCTCCCTCCCCGCCCGCCCCCTCGATCCGCCGGATGCGCGCGCGCAGGTCGGCCAGCACGCCGGCACGATCGCGCGGCACAGGCTCCGCGGACGGGGAAGGGGACGACAGGACAGGCATGACTCGGCTCCGCTCGACAGGCATATGTTCCTGATATGTTCTATCATGGAGCCATGTCGAGGGGGAGTCTGCGACTCCTGTCTTGTCCTGTGACCGATTGCCCGAAGGTCCGCCGACCTCTCAGGTCAATTGCCGATGGGCGTGACGCCGATCTTGCTGCGCGGGGCGGCCTTGATGGTCGGGCCGGCATTGTCGACCGGCTTCTCCAGGGTGGTGGAGGTGCCGCGGCTGCCGCGCGGCGTGTTGCTCTTCAGGCTGAGCAGATGCAGCCGGACATAGGCGGTGGACCCGCCGGCCTTCACCGCCACCCAATCGCTGTTGCGCACCCGGCCCAGCGTGGTCACCGCCTGCCCTGCCCCCAGCGTGGCGACGACGCCCGCACCGGCGGACGGCTGGGCGCGCAACGGGGTCGGCTTGTCCACCTGCCATTCCCCATAGATCGGTTCCAGCCCCGCCCCGGTATCGGGCGCGGTGCGCACGGTCGGCGGATTCGGAATCCGCTGGTACGGCATGCAGCCGGGAACCATCAGCGTGGCCAGGGCCACCATCAGCGGAAGGAAACGCACACGCCGGATCATCGCTCACCTTGATATGGATCGGTGATTTGCAGGAAGGGCGAAAGGGGCTGGCAAACAGGAGCAATGGACCTTCGGCGCGACCATACAGGAGGTGCCCCCCTCTTCGCCACCGCAGCACACCCAACCTCGCTATGCGCTTTTTGGGGCACGTCGCCCGCCCCCCGAAGAATTAATGCAAATCCAATCTTTTTTGCGTCGCCCCAGCGCAGGAGTCCGGCCGCGCCCCGCGTATCTTGACCATCACGACGGCACCTTACGGGGGCATCCGGCCATGATCTCCTCCCTCGGCAGTTCCAGCAGCGCGGCGACGCTCCAGAAATTCTTCTCCAAGGCGGATGCCAACAGCGATTCGTCGCTGTCCAAGGACGAGCTTCTCGGTGCGCTCGGCGGCACTTCCGCCGCGTCCGACAGCAACAAGCTGTCCTCGGCGGTCGACAGTCTGGTCGGCAGCCTGGACAGCGACAAGAACGGCTCGCTCAGCGCGACGGAGTTCAGCTCCTTCTCCAGCCAGTTCGACTATGGCAACGGCAGCGCCCTGCTGGCGGCGCAGGAGCAGGCAAGCGCGATGCAGCAGCAATTCGCGCAGAACCTCTATTCCAGCCTGGACAGCGACAGCAGCGGCGGCATCAGCACCGACGAGCTGACCTCCGCCCTTACCTCCGCCGGCCAGTCGTCCACCGACGCCTCGTCGCTGTTCAGCAGCCTCGACAGCGACGAGGACGGATCGATTTCCGAGGACGAGCTGAGCAGCGCGCTGAAGGAGGCCGACGCCAACCGCCCGCCGCCGCCTCCCCCGCCGCCCGCCAACGACAGCGGCACGGCCAGCGCTTCGGAGAGCACGTCCGACAGCAGCAGCGGCGCGCCGGCAACGTTCTCTGCCTCGTCTTCGGGAAGCACCGCGTCGGCGGGCGGCACGACCAGCTACGACCCGCTGGACACCAACAAGGACGGCTATGTGTCGGAACAGGAACGGATGGCCGCCTATGGCGGCGTCACGCAGCAGCAGGCGGGCGGCGTGACGTCCAACCGCCTCAGCGGCGACATGCTGCGGACATTGATGCAGGGCATCAACGAGGTTGCCGCGTAGCCTTGTGGGTTCGGATGCGCGGCACGGGAAAAGGCGGTCGGCGGGTGGCGCCGGCCGCCTTTTCTTTTTGAAGAACGGCCCTCAGACTGCCCGGCCCTCAAACCGCCCGGCTGTGCCGCCCGGCGCCCTTGGACAGGTGGGTGTCGAAACGGGCGGCGACGATGCGCATCAGGGGGCGGGCGCTCTCCGGCACATGGACGCGCCGGCCCTCCACCACCGCGACGCCGTCGGCGACCAGATCGGCCATGCCCTCCAGCTCCGCGTCGAAGGCCGACTCAGGCAAGCCGTGAGCTTGGGCGATGGCGGCGGTGTCGACCGACAGGTCGCACATCAGCCGCATGATCAGGTCGCGCCGCACCTTGTCGTCCGTGGTCAGCGCGATGCCCTTGCCGGTGGGCAGGCGGCCTTCCTCGATGGCGGTGGCGTAATGGTCGAAGGGCACGGCGTTCTGCACATAGCCCTGCGGCAGCGCGCCGATGGAGGAGGAACCGAAGCCCAGCAGCACCTCGGCGTCGTCGGTGGTGTAGCCCTGGAAGTTGCGGCCCAGCCGCCCTTCCTCCTGCTGCACCGCCAGTTCGTCGCCGGGACGGGCGAAATGGTCGAGACCGATGGCGCTGTAGCCGGCGGCGGCCAGCGTGTCGCCGATGGCGGCGAACTGCTCCCACCGGCCAATCGAACCGGCCAGCGCCGCCTCGTCGATCTTCTTCTGGTGGGTCTTCATCCACGGCACATGGGCGTAACCGAAGACCGACAGCCGATCCGGCGCCATCTCCAACGCGATCTCGGCGGAGCGGGTGACGCTCTCCACCGACTGGTGCGGCAGGCCGTACATCAGGTCGAGGTTGACGCTGGTGATCCCGGCCTCCTTCAGCCAGGCCAGCGCCTGTTCGGTGACGGCGCGCGGCTGGACGCGGTTGATCGCCTGCTGCACCGTCTCGTCGAAATCCTGCACGCCCAGCGAGGCGCGGTTGACGCCGGCGCGGCCCAGCGCCGCGGACATTTCCGCCGTCAGGGTGCGCGGGTCGATCTCCACCGCCAGTTCGGCATCGGCGGCGACGTCGAAGCGGGTGCGCAGCAGCGCGATGATCGCCTCGAAGTCGTCCGGCGCCATCATGGTCGGGGTGCCGCCGCCGAAATGGATGTGGCGCACCGCCAGCCGGCCGGGAACGCGCTCCGCCACCATGGCGATCTCGCGCCGCAGATGGCCGAGATACTCGGCGATCGGCTCGTAGCGCGCGACGATCTTGGTGTGGCAGCCGCAGTACCAGCACATCTTCTGGCAGAAGGGAATGTGCAGGTAGAGCGAACCCGAGCGGGCGGGATCGATCGCCTCCAGCCAACCGCCATAGACGTCGCCGTTCACCTTGGGGGTGAAGTGCGGCGCGGTCGGGTAGCTGGTGTAACGCGGCACCCGCAGCCCGTCATACTTGGCGAGCAGCGCGGGATCGACACCGTGGGAACGGGACGGGGCGGGGGCCGGCTTTACGGCCAGGGCGGTGATGGCGTTCATGAGCGACAGAGTGCCGCAGTCCCCCCACCCCTGCCTTGATCCACGTCAAGATCGCAGGGACCGCCATTTCAGCGCTTCGCCGCGGCGGCGGCCAGACGCTGTTCCAGATGCTCGTGCAGCAGGTTCAGGTTCATCCGGTTGGCCTTGAAGGCGATGTCGAAGACGGTGCCCAGCACCGGGACGGACCCGCCGGCCCAGTCGAGCAGGACGTTGAAGACCATGCGGGCCACCAGCGTCTTGGGCAGGTCGAAGCGGGCGGCCTCCATGATGATGTAGGCGGAAACCAGCGCGGTCGCCGTGTCGCCCGCCACCGGCACCAGACTGGCGATGCCGTCCAGCCCGACCGGGATGCGGGTGAAGGGGATGCGCCAGCGGCTGTCCATCAGGCGGGACAGGCGGCGCAGCCGCTCCAGCCGCTGGAAGTCGATGGGGATCGAGCTGCCGGACCCGCCCGGTGGGGGATCTTCGGCAACGGTGCGCCGGCGTGTGCGGATGGCGTCGATCATCGCATGTCCCCCCGATCTGTCGGTCCCGCGCCTGCCGCGCGACTCCCCACCAAGGAAGAACCGGCCAGCACGCCCGCGGGTTCCGCCTTCCCGGAACAAAGTTCGCGCACCAAACAGATACCATGGGCGACTATCTTTGGCGATAACCTTCGCCGATCGGCATCAGGTCGCTCGCGCCGCCGCCCGTGTCCGCCTTGTGCCGGCGACATGGAGCAGCCCGTAGCCGACCAGCGCCGAGGCGAGCGAGCCGGCCAGCACGCCCAGCCGCACCGCCACCGCATGCTCCGGGTCGGCGAAGGCCAGCGTCCCGATGAACAGGCTCATGGTGAAACCAATGCCGGTCAGAACGGCGACGCCGTAGACCTGACCCCAGCTGGCCCGCGCCGGCCGCTCGACCACGCCGATATGCACGGCGATCCAAACGGCCAGGAACACGCCCACCTGCTTGCCCACGAACAGGCCCAGCGCGATGCCCAGCGGCACCGGCTCCAGCAGGCTGGCGGGGGTGATGCCGTCCAGCGGCACACCGGCGTTGGCCAGCGCGAAGACCGGCATGATGAGGAAGGCGACCCAGGGATGCAGCGCATGCTCCAGGCAATAGAGCGGCGCATCCTCCGCCCGCTTGCCGTCGGGACCCTTGACCCGCAGCGGAATGGCGAAGGCCAGCACCACGCCGGCCAGCGTGGCGTGGATGCCCGATTTCAGCACGCACACCCACAGCACCAGCCCCAGCAGCAGATAGGGCGTCAGCGAACGCACCCCGGCCCGGTTCAGCAGCCACAGCCCGACGGCCGATGCCGCCGCCAGCCCCAGCGCCATCGGCACCAGCCCGTGGCTGTAGAAGACGGCGATGATCACGATGGCGCCCAGATCGTCCATGATCGCCAGCGCCAGCAGGAAGACGCGCAGGCTGCCCGGCACGCGGTTGCCCAGCAGGGCCAGCACGCCGAGAGCGAAGGCGATGTCGGTGGCCGCCGGGATCGCCCAGCCCTGCAGGGCGCCCGGTTCGGCCTGGGCGAACAGGCAATAGACCAGCGCCGGCACCGCCATGCCGCCCAGCGCGGCGATGCCCGGCAGCATCGCCTTGGCCGGGCTGGACAATTCGCCCTCCAGCACCTCGCGCTTGATCTCCAGCCCGACCAGCAGGAAGAAGATCGCCATCAGCCCGTCGTTGATCCACAGGATCAGCGGCTTGTCCAAACCGACGCCCCCTGCCGTCACCGCCAGTTTCGTCGCCAGGATCGTGTCGTACAGCGGGGCCGCCGGCGAGTTCGCCCACAACAGGGCGAGCACCGCCGCAATCATCAGGACCACGCCGCTGGCGCTTTCGGTTTTCAGGAAGGTGGCGAGGCGTCCAAGCGTCATCGCGTCTCGTCTTTCCGGTCTGTTGGTCGAAAGGAACAAATGGCACCGTCAGGCTTCCGTTGGAAGACGCGGATGTCGAAAAATGCGTACGCCAACGATCGGCAGAGCATCGCGGCGAATTGACGCGCATGTGCATCTAAGCTGCTGCTGCTGCTCCGAATTTTGACGCCGAATACTTGAGGCCAGTCGGGCTTATGTCTTTTGATCGCTGGCGATGTCTGAGGGCAGCCGACACAATTCACCCAACAGCATCAGCAGAGCCGAAGGCCGATCGCTCCCAAGGCAATCAAAAATTGGGGCGATCACCGCAAGGCTCGGGGCAGGCCGGCAAACGGCCGCCCGTTCCGGAGGAAACGACCATGACCACGCTTTACTGCGCCTGCTGCGGCAGGCCCTTCGTCCGCACGTCCGCCCGCGGTCCGGCGCCCTTCTATTGCTCCCAGGATTGCCGGCTTCAGATGGCGGTCCGCCGGCGCGCCTGGAGCGGCAGGACGGCCACCCGACAGACCGTCGAGCGGCACGAGGTGGAGCCGGCCCCCTTCGGCCGCCTCCCCGCCGCGGCAGGCGGACAGCGGGCCGCCGCCTCCTGGAGGTGAAACGCACCGCCCCCGGATCAACGGCAAGACGGCGTCAGGACGGGGGAAGAATGGCGGAAAAATGGAACTGGCCCCTCTTGCAGCGGACCGCGGCCGACCTCATGTGGTCGCGGTCACGCTGGTGCCCTGCGGTGCCGGCGTGCAGCCTGTCGACTGCACCCATTTGACCGCCGGAGCCCCGCCCCTTCATGCTCGACCTTCTCGCCGACCCGAATGTCTGGGCCAGCCTTCTGACGTTGACCGCGTTGGAGATCGTGCTGGGCATCGACAACATCATCTTCATCTCGATCATGGCGTCGAAGCTGCCGCCCGAACGGCAGCACAGCGCGCGCCGCGTCGGTCTCGCGCTGGCGCTGCTGACTCGCTTGGCCCTGCTGGCCTCCATCGCCTGGGTGGCGCAGTTGACCCAGCCGCTGTTCACCGTCGCCGGCTGGGAGGTGTCGGGCCGCGACCTGATCCTGATCCTGGGCGGCCTGTTCCTGCTGGCCAAGGGCACGCTGGAGATCCACCACACCGTCGAAGGCCATGAGGAGAGCGGGTCGGCGCCCAAGCACGCCACCTTCACCTCGGTGGTCGTCCAGATCATGTTCCTGGACATCGTCTTCTCGCTCGACAGCGTCATCACCGCCGTCGGCATGTCCGACCATCTGCCGGTGATGATCGCCGCCGTCGTCATCGCCATGGCGGTGATGCTGTTCGCCTCCGGCCCGGTCGGCGACTTCGTTAACCGTCACACCACGGTGAAGATGCTGGCGCTGTCCTTCCTGCTGCTGGTCGGCGTGGCGCTGGTGGCGGACGGCCTGGGCTTCCACATTCCCAAGGGCTACCTGTACTTCGCCATCGCCTTCTCCGCCCTGGTGGAGGCGCTGAACCTGTTGGCCCGGCGCAAGCAGAGCCCGGGGCACTGACGGCAAAGAGGGGACGGCAAAGAGGGGCGCCCTTCCCGGCGCCCCCTTCTCTCCCTCACGCCTCGGCGCGGTCGGCCATCATGTGCTCGTAAGCGACCTTGAACAGGTCGCGGATCGACACGATGCCGACCGCGCGCTTGCCCTGGGTGATGGGCAGGTGGCGGTAATGCTTGTCGTGCATCAGCTTCAGCGCGTCGACCGCGTCGGCATCGGGCGGCAGGCTGTCGGGGTTGCGGGTCATCACCGTCCCCACCTCCACCGCCGACGGGTCGAGATCCTTGGACAGCACCTTGTTGTTCAGGTCGCGCTCGGTGACGATGCCGATCAGGGCGCCGTGATCGACCACCAGAACCGCGCCGATGTTCTTTTCGGCCATCATCTTCGACACGGTGGCGACGGAGGTATCCTCCGGCACCAGGATCAGCTCCTGCGACTTCACGACGTCCGGAACCAGCTTGCGTTTCATGACTTCCCCGAGGATCTGGTTGTTGTGGACCAGACTGTAGCCAAAGCGGACGATCGGGGAGAACAACGGCATAGCAGCAGAAGCGGCGCCGATTGTCGCAGGCAGACCTTACGAATACTTACGAAGCTTTTGGAACCGAAGCATTGGGCGTCGCCATTGCCGATCCCGCCGATGCCTGCCGCCCGGCGATCACCATGCCCAGCACCAGCAGCAGCGTGCCCAGCACCACCGCGGCGGCGGCCCCCAGCAGCGCGGCGTTGAAGCTGCCGGTGCGCGTCACCACCAGCCCGGCCGGAAGCGGCCCGATGATCTGCCCCAGCCCATAGGCGGCGGTCAGCGCCCCGACCACCCGTGCCGACGCTCCACCCGACAGTTGCCGCCCCAGCGCGAAGGCCTGCGACACGATCCCGACGAAGGTGCCGCCGAACAGCAGGGCCGAGACCACCGACGCGGTGGGCGATCCGGTCATCGGCAGCAGGATGGCCACCGTCTGCGTCAGATGCGCCAGGATCAGCGACCACCAGCTGTTGGTGCGCCGGGCGACTGCGGCCCAGAAGACCCCGGCGCCCATCGCCCCGATGCCGACGACCATCCAGGCGGCCTCGCCCACCGCGGCGGTGCCGGGATCGGTCTTCAGGATCGACACCAGGAAGGTGGCCGACACGATGTAGCCGCCGCCCTCCAGGAAATAGGCGACCGTCAGCAGCAGCAGCGGCGCCGACAGCCCGCCCGCCCGCGCCGGGGCGGCCCCCTCCGCCTTGGCGACCGCCGCGTGGCTTTGCGGCGCCGGATCGCGCACCCAAAGGCCGGGCATCAGCCCCAGCACGGCACAGATCGCCCCCAAGGCCAGCCAGTCGCCGTCCCAGCCCAGCCGTCCGCCGAACAGCGCGACGAACAGGCCGGAGGCGGCGATGCCCACCCCGATCCCGGTGTAGAGCCAGCCGGCCAGCCGCTCCCCGCCACCGCGGGTCAGCGTGTCCAGAACCATGGCGATGCCCAGGATGAAGATGCCGGCGCTCGACACCCCTGACAGGAAGCGCAGGACCAGCCAGACCGGCATCGCCTGCCCGGCGTCCCCGAGATCGAGCCCCATCGCCGCGGTGGTGGCGACGCTGATCAGCAGCGACAGCCGGAACACGGCGGTCCGCGTGGCGCCGTGCGGCACCAGACCGGCCCCCAGCGCCCCGACGAAATAGCCCAGATAGTTCAGCGAGGCGAGCAGCCCCGCCCCGTCGGCCCTCAGCCCGGTGGCCTCCTGCATCGCCGGCAGGATCGGGGTGAAGGCGAAGCGCGCGACACCCATTGCGATGGCAAGCCCGATCAGGCCGCCAACCAGCACCCGAACCATGTTCCACGCCCTCTCGGTGTTCGGCCGGCTCGTTGAAACAAGAACTGTTTGGAAAAACGAACCGTTCGGCCGGCCGATTGATTTGCGGTTCATCATGGCCGCGGCACTGCCCTCATTTCCAATGAATTGTTCTGATGATAAGCTCCACTTTCAGTGATGGGTGCCATGCATTGGCGGTTGGGGAGATGGTGCGATGGATCTGGCCGGTTTGCGGGTGGTGAAGGCGGTGGCCGACACCGGCAGCGTCAGCCGGGCGGCGGAGGCGCTGAACTGCGTGCAGTCCAACGTCACCGCGCGGATCAAGCGGCTGGAGGAGGATTTGGGCGTTGACCTGTTCCTGCGCCTCAGCCGCGGGATGGAGCCGACGCCGGCCGGCCGGGTGCTCAGCGGCTATGCCGACCGGGTGCTGCGGCTGGTCGCCCAGGCCCGCGACGCGGTGGCGGAGGCGGCCGGGCGCGGCGGCCGGCTGGCGGTGGGCAGCATGGAATCGACCGCCGCGGTGCGGTTGCCGCCGATCCTCGCCCGTTTCCACCGCGACCACCCCGACGTGGAGCTGACCATCACCCCCGGCCCGACCGAGACCCTGCTGGGCGACGTGCTGGCCGGACGGCTGGACGGCGCCTTCGTCGGCGGCGAGGTGGCGCATCCCGACCTGACCGCCCGGCGCATCTTCGACGAGGAGCTGGTGCTGGCCGAACCTGCCGCCGGGCTGACCACCGACTCCGCGCGCCGCACCCTGCTCGCCTTCGGCCGGGCCTGCGCCTATCGCGGCCGGGCGGAGATGGCGATGCGCGAGGCCGGGCGCGTGCCCTTCCGCGTCATGGAGTTCGGGGCGCTGGACGCCATCCTGGGCTGCGTCGGCGCCGGCATGGGGGTGACCGTCATCCCGCGCTCCGTCGTGGAGCGCGATCCCTGGCGCGAGTTGCTGGTCGCCCGGCCGCTGCCGCAAGCGCTGGGCCGCATGCCGACGCAGTTCGTGCGCCGCACCGACGCCATCGAGACCGCCAGCCTGCGCGCCTTCCTGGACGCCTTCTCCGGGGACATCGCTTCCGTTGCCCATTCGAAAAAGGCCGCCACGGGTGCGACAGGGTCGCCCACATCACGCGCAGGGTTGAACGGTTCGTCTGCGGCATGCTAGGCAGGCGCGGGTTGGCCATCCGGCCCGTTGCCATGCGCGTGCCCATTCCTGCCGGCACCGCCGGCCGGAACAGCGGAGAAGAATCATGCCCTACGTCGTCACCGACGGCTGCATCAAGTGCAAGTACACCGACTGCGTCGAAGTCTGCCCCGTGGATTGCTTCTACGAGGGTGAGAACATGCTGGTCATCCACCCGGACGAGTGCATCGACTGCGGCGTGTGCGAGCCGGAATGCCCGGCCGAAGCGATCGTCCCCGATACCGACGACCGCGCGACCAAGTGGCTGGAGATGAACCGCGACTATTCCGGCCAGTGGCCGAACATCACCCGCAAGAAAGACGCGCCGCCCGACGCCGACGAGTTCAAGGGCGTCGACGGCAAGTTCGAGAAATACTTCTCCCCGAAGGCGGGCGGCTGAGGCCGGACCAGCGGATGCGGCCCGGCCATTCCGAGTCGGGCTGCATCAACCGATTGATCCCGCCGATGTTGCTATGCAAAATCGACGGGGCGGCCATGGCCGGGCGATGAACGATTTCCGCCCGGTAGATTGCGCGTTCCCTTTGTAACTCGGGCGTAACATCGCTATAATGCGCGACCGGAGCCGGCCTCCGCGCCATTGCCGGTTTTCCCTATGTTCCAGGACCTGTGGCTTTTGTGATCGTCGTGGATGGGTCCCATCCCCACGGCGCCATAACTGTCCGGGGTCCTTTTTCGTCCCTTCCACCGGGGCGGCAAAATGGCGTGATCGCGAGAAGTGAGAGCCAATCCAAATGTCGAACAAGCTTGACTTCGAAGCCGGTGACTTCGTCGTTTATCCGGCTCATGGCGTCGGTCGGGTCGAAGGGATCGAGACCCACAGCATCGCCGGACTCGAGGTTCAACTCTACGCGATCACGTTCGAGAAAGAGCGCATGACGCTCAAGGTTCCGGTCACCAAGGCCCGCAACGCCGGCCTGCGCCGCCTGTCCTCCAAGGACCGCATCAAGGTCGCGCTGGAGACGCTGCAGGGCCGGTCGCGCGTCCGCCGCACCATGTGGAGCCGCCGCGCCCAGGAATATGAGGCCAAGATCAACTCCGGCGATCCGGTGTCCATCGCCGAGGTGGTGCGCGACCTGTACCGCGGCGCCGACCAGTCCGACCAGTCCTACAGCGAGCGCCAGATCTATCAGGCCGCCCTGGAGCGTCTGGCCCGCGAACTGGCCGCCGTCGAGAAGATCGACGAGACCAAGGCGACGGAGCGTCTGGAGTCGGTGCTGTCCAAGGCAGCCTGATTCCAGGGCCTGGGTTTCAGGCTCCTCATATACGTCCGTGACACGAACGGGCGCGCGGCTGCTACGTCACGCCGCGCGCCCGTCTCGTTTTTCGCCTTTGTTTCCGTGGCATGACACGCCTAAACTCCCGCCGCTTTCCGGCAGACGCCGCCGGAACGACTTCGCGACCGACGTCGAAGGGAATCCAGTTTGGGTCTGCCGCCGCGCCTTGCTCTTCCCAACCGTCAGGCCAGCCGCCATGCCGCGAGCATCGTCGGCGCCATCGAGGATGGCAGCCGTTTCGCCTCGCTCGGCCGGCCGCGCCGCGTCTGGGCCATCGGCGCCATCCATGCGCAACCCGACCGGCTGGATTTGATCCATCACGCCATCGGCCAGCGATTCCGCCCCGGCGACCGGCTGGTCTATCTCGGCAACATGATCGGCTTCGGCGACCAGGTGGTGGAGACCATCGACCGGCTGCTGGCCTTCCGCATCGCCCTGCTGGCGATGCCGGGCATGATCGCGTCGGACATCGTCTATCTGCGCGGCCAGCAGGAGGAGATGTGGCAGAAGTTGCTGCAACTCCATTTCGCCCCCGATCCCCGCACCGTGCTGGACTGGATGCTGCGCCAGGGCGTGGCGCCGACGCTGGCGGCCTATGGCGGCAACCTGGATGCCGGGATGGCGGGGGCGCGCGGCGGTGCGGTGATGCTGGGCCGCTGGACGCGCGAGCTGCGGCAGGCGGTGGCCGCGAGGCCGGGGCATGAACAGCTGTTCAATGCCCTGCGCCGCTCCGCCTACACCGGCGGGCCTGCAAATGACATCGCCAAGAAAGAGGGGGCCACGAAAGAGGGGGCCGCGAATGACGGGGCACCCGATGGGACCTCGGACGGCGCCGACTGGACCGGCAACAGCCGGGGCGGCGGAAGCCTGCTGCTGGTCAATTCCGGCATCGATCCCCGGCGCCCGCTGACCGGCCAGGGCGACGCCTTCTGGTGGGGCAGCGCCGGCTTCGCCCGGCTGGAGCAGCCCTATGGCGGCTTCAATCGTCTGGTGCGCGGCTACGATCCCGGCTGGACGCCGGAAAGCCCCGGCGTGGATGTCGGACCGGTGACGGTGACGCTGGACGGCGGCTGCGGCCGTGGTGGTCACCTCGTTTGCGCCTGTTTCGATTCTTTCGGCGAGATGCTGGACCTTTTCCAAGCGTGATCCATCCTTAGGTCCAGCCTGACCCTTCAGCCCGTCCGCCCCCTTCCTCCGTACAGGTCCGGCTATCCTTCCGGCAGCCGCCTCATGGGCCGCCGGCAAAAAACCTCCGTCCCTTGTGATCCGCTCCCCCTACACCTGCGTATGATTCCGCAACAGGGCGCGCTCATGCTTGTTGTCTAACCCGACGGCATCGGCCGGGGGCAGGCGGCAAAGCGGCGAAGACCCGATAGTACGGGGATATGCGAAGGAACACGATGCCGCCCAGACGGGAAGGAAGGGACGGATGGCATACATCGACGATCCGGAGACTCAGCGTGCTAACCTGAGCTTCATCAAGGCATCCATGCGCGAACCGTTGCTGTCGCGCGACCATGAATTCGACCTTGCCCGAAAATGGCGCGAGGGCCATGACGAACGGGCGCTGCATCAGCTGGTCCGGGCCTATACCCGTCTGGTGGTGGCCACCGCGTCGCGCTTCCGCAATTACGGCCTGCCGATGGGCGATCTCGTCCAGGAAGGCAACGTCGGCCTGATGCAGGCGGCCAGCCGCTTCGAACCCGACCGCGAGGTGCGTTTCTCCACCTACGCCGCCTGGTGGATCCGTTCGGCCATGCAGGACTACATCCTGCGCAACTGGTCGATCGTGCGGACCGGCACCACCGCCGCGCAGAAATCCCTGTTCTTCAACCTGCGTCGCCTGCGCGCCAAGATCGACAGCGCCACCCAGAACGGCAACGGCGCACGCCTGACCAAGGAAGGCCGCGAGTGGATCGCCGGCGAACTGCAGGTCGAGGTGTCGGAGGTCGAGGCGATGGAGATGCGCCTGTCCGGCTCCGACCAGTCGCTGAACACGCCGGTGGCCGACGGCTCCGATGACGACTGGCAGGATTTCCTGGCCGACCAGCGCCCCTCGCCCGAGGACGTGGTGATCGGCATGCGCGACGCCAACACCCGTTCGCAATGGCTGGCGGAAGCGTTGGGCGAACTCAGCCCGCGCGAACGCACCATCATCCGCGAACGCCGCCTGCGCGAAGAAGGCGCCACGCTGGAGGAACTCGGTCGCGAACTGGGCGTCAGCAAGGAGCGCGTGCGCCAGTTGGAGCATCGGGCCCTGCTGAAACTGCGGCAGTCGATGCTGAAGCGGGTCGAGGATTCCGACGACCTGCTGGCGGAGGCGTGAAGACCAAGCCTCGCTTGCCCCCACCCCGACCCTCCCCCGCTTCGCAGGGGAGGGAGTAAAGTGCAAGGGCTGCGGCAGTCCCCTCCCTCGCGAAGCGGGGGAGGGTTAGGGTGGGGGTCTAACGTCCCCACCCCGTCACACCATCAATGCCGGAAGTGCCGCATTCCGGTCAGCACCATCGCCAGACCCTTCTCGTCCGCGGCGGCGATCACGTCGGCGTCGCGGATCGAGCCGCCGGGCTGGATCACCGCGGTCACACCCGCTTCCGCGGCGGCCAGCAGGCCGTCGGCAAACGGGAAGAAGGCATCCGACGCAACCACCGAACCCCTGGTCAGCGGCTCCGACAGGCCGGCGGCCTTGGCGGCTTCGGCCGACTTGATGGCGGCGATGCGGGCCGAATCGACGCGGCTCATCTGACCGGCGCCGACGCCCACGGTGGCGCCGTTCTTGGCATAGACGATGGCGTTCGACTTGACGTGCTTGGCGACGCGGAAGGCGAACAGCAGGTCGGCCAGTTCCTGTTCGGTCGGCGCGCGCTTGGTGACGACCTTCAGCTCGGCCGGGTTGACGCGGCCGCTGTCGCGGTTCTGCAGCAGGAAGCCGCCCGACAGCTGCTTGATCATCATGCCGGGCTCGGCCGGGTTCGGCACGTCCTTGGTCAGCAGGACGCGCAGGTTCTTCTTGGTCGCCAGCAGCGTGCGGGCGGCCTCGTCGGCGTCCGGAGCGATCACCACCTCGGCGAACAGCTTGGAGATCTCCTCGGCCGTCTCCGCGTCCAGGCTGCGGTTGACGGCGATGATGCCGCCGAAGGCGCTGACCGGATCGCACAGCAGGGCCGACTTGTAGGCCTCCAGGAGGTTGGTGCCCTGGGCAACGCCGCAGGGGTTGGCGTGCTTGATGATGGCGACGGCAGGCTGCTCGAACTCCGCCACCAGTTCGAAGGCGGCGTCGGTGTCGTTCAGGTTGTTGTAGGACAGCTCCTTGCCCTGGAGCTGCACGGCGGTGGCGACGCCCGGACGCTTCTCGCCGGTGACGTAGAAGGCCGCCTGCTGGTGCGGGTTCTCGCCATAGCGCAGGGTCTGGGCCAGCGATCCCGACAGGGTGGTGCGCGGTGGGAAGGTCTCGCCCAGCTGGCCGGCCAGCCAGGTGGAGATGGCGGCGTCATAAGCGGCGGTTCGGGCATAGGCGCGCTGGGCGAGCCGGCGGCGCAGGGCCAGCGTGACGCAGCCGTCATGGGTCGCCAGCTCGTCCAGCACCGCCTCGTAATCGGACGGCTCGGTGACGATGGCGACGAAATCGTGGTTCTTGGCGGCGGCGCGGATCATCGCCGGCCCGCCGATGTCGATGTTCTCGACGCAATCGTCATAGGCCGCGCCCTTGGCGACCGTCGCCTCGAACGGGTAGAGGTTGACGACCACCAGATCGATGCCGGGGATGTCGTGCTGGGCCATCGCGTCGGCATGGATGTCGCGACGGGCCAGGATGCCGCCATGGACGCGCGGGTGCAGCGTCTTGACGCGGCCGTCCATGATCTCCGGGAAGCCGGTGTGGTCGGAGACCTCCTTGACCGGGACGCCGGCCTCTGCCAGACGCTGGGCCGAACCGCCGGTCGACAGGATCTCGACGCCACGGGCGGCGAGCGCCTTGCCCAGCTCCACCAGACCGGCCTTGTCGGACACGGAAATCAGGGCGCGGGTGATGCGGACCTTGTCGGGGGCGGGGGCGTGGTTGGCTTTGGGCGGGCTCATGGCGTCATCCTGATCGCTGCGGGTGGTGCGTTGGGCCGCAGGCAACCGGGGAGACCCGGACAAGCACGGAAGAAGAAAAGCACGGACGGCCACGGAAATGCCGCTCGGCTGTGCTTATCCGCGTCCGCCCGCCCGCACATTGCCGGTCCGGACGGACATGGATAAGCACGGCGAGACGAGTCCCGTGGTCGCCCGTGCCCCAAATCCCGTGTTCATCCGTGTTTCCACGCCCCTTCCGAAAGGAATAGGCCCGGCCACCGCGGATGGGCGCGATTTACGCCGCCTTGCGCTCGCGGCGCAAGGCCCATTTCACCGTCAGCCCTTCGGGGCCGCATTGTCCCTGCATCATGATCTGCCGGCTGCGGCGCGGCTCGTCCCCGCTGCCGAGATAGACGCTCTCCGCCACCTCCAGCACGGCGCCGGTCACCCGCATGCGCCAGGTATTGCCGCTGGGCAGGCGCAGAAGCACCTGATCGTTGCGCCCATCGCCCTGCCCTTGGACCGGCACCACCTCGACATTGGGATGCAGGTGGAAGCGGATGGCGTAGGGCTGCGGCTGCGGCGTGGCGCCGATCACCGGCTCCAGCGTGTCCTCGCCGCGCAGGTCCTCGCCATTGTCGGCCAGATAGACGCGGCGGCGGTGCAGCAGGCCGAATCCCTTGCTGTAGCCATTGTGGCTGGCGACCACCAGCATGGCGCCGTCGGATTCCTGCCGCTCGCAACTGACATTCGTCGGCCGGCGGCCGAGCCCGCCCTTCTCCAGCACTTCCGACGAGTTGGTGTCGGCCACCACCATGGTCGAATGGGCGGACGTCCCGGCCAGCGCCGCGCGCCAGGGGCCGCGCTGGGACGGGTGGCTGCCGCAATTGACGATCAGCCGCTCCTTGTTGACGGAAACCTCCATCGACAGGGTGCCGGCATGGGCGGTGCGGTCCAGTCCGGCCGGCGGCGGCGCGCCGGTGTCGAGCAGCACCAGCGTGCGCCCGGCGAGCAGACGCTCGAACCCGGTGTGCGGCGCGCTTTTCAGCGGACGGCCGCGGGCGTCGGCCTGGGCCAGCACGGTGTCGATCAGCGCCGGCTCCTCCTCCCGCCCGCCGTTGAACAGGGCGAGCCCGCCATCGACATGGCGGAAGAAGCGCAAGGCCGGCGTCATGCGGTCGATGGCGTGCTGGAGGCTTTCCGGCACTTCTTCCCGCGCGACGCGCAGCACGGCGCGCATGTCGATAAGGTCACGCAGAACCCGCATCTGGATCGACGGGTTGCGCTCCACATGACCGCCGTCGGGCAGGATCTGGCGCGGCAGTTCCTTGTCGAGCAGGCGCAGCGCCTCGCGCGCCGCCTTGTCCTGATCGGGCAGGCAATAGCCGCCATAGAGCAGGCCCTTGATCGCGCCGATCAGCCGTTCGCCGTCAAGCTTGGCCGGCGCCACCCGCAGCAGGTGGCGCAACTGGCGGGCCATGCTCTCGAACATCCGCGCACGGAACTCGTCGTCGGCGGACGCGCAGTAGAAGTCGTGCAGACCGATCCAACTGGCCAGCCGCACGCCCAGCACGTCGGGCGCCCAGCTCTGCGCGTGCCAGCCGCCATTCTGGTCCAGCCACGACCACACCAGCACCCGCGCCCGGCGCCGCGCGGTGTCGCCGCCGACCGCCCGCAGGTCGCGCAGCCACTCAAACCCATGGGCGGCGCGCAGCCAGCCGGCGCTGGCGCCCTGGGGCCGCCAATTGGGCGCACCGTTGGGATCGACCATGATCGGCTGCCCGGCGAAGTTCATCCGCCCGGCCAGCATGGCGTTGCCGTTGTCGATGTCGCCGGGCCAGGGATCGGGCGGGATCACCGCCAGCGCCCCCGGCGCCTTGCCGCCCAGCATCAGGGCGTAGAGGGGATTCCCATAGGCAAGGCGCGCCATGCCGCTGCGAAACCGTCCGTTCCCGTCGCCCATCTGCGCCGACTCCTTCAGGACCGCGAGCGGCGTCGGCGGCCGGCGGAGGGTGATGATGCGGTGCGGGAGAACGCGGACGGAAGCATGGGTCGTGTCGTATCAATTCGCCGCCCGCACCGCAAGACGGGCCTGGGATTTATCCCGCGGTGCGGACCGCAAAAGCTTCAGTCCGAACGTCGGCGCAGGCGCGCCACGAAGAAGCCGTCGATCCCACCGAGGTCGGCCAGCATGCCCGGAAGGCTGCGGACCTCCCCCACCTCGTTGATCGGCTCCGACAGGCCGCCGAGTTCGTCGGCGGTCACAGGCCAACGCTCCACCCGCCTGTCCTGTTCCAGCAGACGGGCGATCTGCGCCTCCCCTTCCTCCGGCTGGATCGAGCAGGTGCAGTAGATCAGCGTGCCGCCGGGCTTCACCAGCTCGACCGAGCGGGCGAGCAGCCGCGACTGGGCGCGGGCCAGCTTGGCGATGTCGTCCGGCGTCTTGACGCGCAGGATGTCGGGATGGCGCCGGATCGCACCAGTCGCCGAGCAGGGCGCGTCGAGCAGAAC
>PJUA01000418.1_pt1 | contig 24676 bp, 18 predicted proteins | sample 1512151 | NCBI WGS metagenome assembly PJUA01 (sample SAMN08177678, study PRJNA422409) | Soil metagenome, whole genome shotgun sequencing project. | isolation source: Soil enriched on filter paper: beechwood xylan treatment | place: USA: Madison | collected 2015-01-15
AAATGATTCAAGAGAATTCTGGGTTAGGGCCGAAGACCGAAATAAAAATACTGCAATTCTGTATGATGAATTAGGATTGGCAGAATATGAAGCTATTGAAGCTTTTAAACGTTTTGATTATTAAAGTTGTTTTAAAACCGATTCGGGTGAGAGCGAATCAAATTTCAAAATTCAGTTTGACCTCGCTATAGGTGAGGTAAAGCAGAAGTCATTCTGAGTTTTGTTTTTTATCTAATTTCTAAAGATGCTTTTTTAGAAGTATCGAACCAAAAAAAAATAAAATGAAATATCTATTTGTACTACTATTAGCAGGTGTAACGGCAAATGCTCAAATGCAAAAAGAACAGCTGAACCTTATGCCCTGGCCTCAAAATGTTGTCGTAAACGACGGAAATTTTACATTAACGAAAAACTTTAAAGTAAATATTTCTGGAAATCCTGATTCAAGGATTTTTGGAGGAGTAACTCGTTTTTTACGCCGATTAGATGGTAGAACAGGTATTTTTTTCGAACAAGGTTTTATTACCAAACTTAATGAGTTTCCAAATGCAGAATTACAGATTAACTGTACTAAAAATGGAAAAATAGGTTTATATGAAGATGAAAGCTACAGCTTAGATGTTAAAGCAAACAAAATTACAATTAATGCAACCAGCGATTTAGGAGCTTTACATGGACTGGAAACGTTATTGCAGCTGCTTCAAAACGACAGCAAAAAATTCTACTTCCCGGTTTCTCAAATCTCAGATTTCCCAAGATTTACATGGAGAGGTTTAATGCTTGATGCTTCGAGACATTTTCAGCCGGTAGATGTAGTGAAAAGAAATCTGGATGCATTGGCAGCAATGAAAATGAATGTTTTTCACTGGCATTTAGTAGACGATCAAGGCTGGAGAATTGAAACTAAAAAACATCCAAAACTAATAGAACTGGCTTCGGATGGGTTATATTACACACAAGAGGAAATTAGAAATATCGTAAAATATGCTGATGAGCGCGGTATTTTAATCGTTCCGGAAATAGACGTTCCGGGTCATGGATCTGCAATACTTACTGCTTACCCTGAAATTGGAAGCAAAGTGATTACATTGACTGGAGGAACTTCTGAAAAAAATATTCAAGGTACAGCAATCTCTACCTATGGAATTGAAAGAAATGCAGGTATATTTTCGCCTACATTAGATCCTTCAAATCCTAAAACGTATAAAATATTAAGTGAACTTTTTGATGAGGTATGCCCGTTATTTCCCGGAGCTTATTTTCACATTGGGGGTGACGAAAATGAAGGGAAAGACTGGGATGCCAATCCAAAAATCCAGGAGTTCAAGAAAAAACATAATTTAAAAACCAACCATGAACTGCAGACTTATTTTACTATGCAGTTGGCTCCAATGCTTAAAAAGCATGGAAAACAATTAATGGGCTGGGAAGAAATTTTAACCAAAGATCTTTCTAAAGAAGCAATTGTACATTCATGGAGAGGACCAAATGAAGGAATGGTTGCAGGACAGTCATTAGTTGATGCAGTTAAAAAAGGATACAAAACAGTATTATCAAACGGATTTTATATTGATTTAATGTATCCGGTAGCAAGTCATTATTTAAATGATCCTATGCCAAAAGGAGCTGATTTATCTGCGGAAGAAAAAGCAAGAATTTTGGGTGGAGAAGCTACAATGTGGACAGAACTTGCCACGCCGGAAACATTTGATTCAAGAGTTTGGCCAAGAACAGCAGCAATTGCAGAAAGATTATGGTCTGCTGAGAATATTACAGATGTTTCCAATATGCGTAAACGTCTTGAAAGCGTATCATTTAGATTAGAAGAATTAGGATTAACACATATTAAAAACAAAGCCGTAATTCTTAGAAACATTGCGAATAACCAGAATATTAAATCTGTAAATGAATTTACAAATGTTTGTGAACCATTAAAAGGATATACAAGAAATAAAGGAGGAACTGAATATCAAATGTATTCTCCGTTTACACTTTTTGCAGATGCCTGCACTCCGGATGCAAAAGATTCTCTGGCTTTTGAAGAAGCCGTGAGCCAATATCTGGCAAATAAATCAGCAGATAACAAAGCAAAAGTGGCAGCATTTTTCAATAAATGGATTGCAGTTAATAAAGGATTAGTTGAATTAAGTGCCAATGCGCCTTTAGTACAGCCAATTCTGCCTTTATCTAAAAAACTAAGCGACGCATCGCAAGAATTGCTGCTTGTATTAGATAATAAATCGACATTAAAAACAGCCGATTTAAAAAGCTTAATAGAACAATGTAATACAAAAGATCATGCTGACGTAGAGTTGTCAGTTTATGAAAGTTTAAAGAAACTAATTTAGAATTTTGGTTGAGTTAGTGTTTAGTAGTTACCATTGATTTAGTCTTTAATTATCTCTGCCGAATTCCCCGGTAGAGATAGTTATGGCTATCATTCCTGAAACAAACTGCACGTAACAAAATCGAATAGGAAAATATAAGCCTTGAAAATAATTATTAACCCTTAAAAACCAAATAAAAGAATACAATAAAACATGACAAAACGAGAGTATAGATTGATGATTAGTCCCAAATTTATCATTTGTATTTACGATTAATTTTAGAATTATAAATAAATATCGATCACTGCTATTTACTAATGATTATGAATGAATCAGAAATAGTAATATTTATCTATAGAATGTAATTTGAGTTTATTTCCAATCGGCAGCAGCCTTCCAACCTGCAGTTGAGCGAAACCCGGAAGTTTTTTTAAACTTCTGCGGCCCAATTATTTATTTTCTATTAACCAATATTTATTAATTATGAAACATTATTACAGATTACTCTTTTTGTTATTGTTTCCCTTACTCGCGTCGGCGCAGCCAGCCCACGGGAAAAAAGTAGTGGGGTATTATGCGCAATGGTCTATCTATGCAAGGGATTTTAACGTCCCAAAGATTGACGGAAGTAAATTGACGCATTTAAATTATTCTTTTTATGGGACAACTTATGATCCTGCCCATCCGGAGAATACAAAATTAAAATGTTTGGATACCTATGCCGATTTTGAGCATATGGAAGGCGGAATTCCGTGGGATGCTCCGGTAAAAGGAAACTTTTATGATTTAATGAAGCTTAAACAAAAGTACCCGCACTTAAAAATTTTAATATCTGTAGGAGGCTGGACAAAAGGCCAGGATCTTTCTCCAATTGCCGCCAGTCCGGCAGCAAGAGCTGCATTAGCCGCAGATATGGCAAATTTCATTGTGACTTATCCGTTTATTGATGGTTTCGACATTGACTGGGAATATCCTCTTTCTGGCGGAACAGACGGAACAGAAATAGTAAATGGAATGCCGGTTCCTCCACAAAAATACAGTCCTGATGACAACAAAAATCTGGTGCTTTTATTAAAAGCCATGCGTCAGGCAATGCCAAATAAACTGGTTACTATTGCGGCAGGAAACAATGTTAGAAATGTTTCTAAACAATATTTGGGACCAAACAACAGAGCACAGTACGGAATGACTGAAGATATTTCAACGTATTGTGATTATATCACGTATTTCGGATATGATTTTGGCGGTAACTGGTACGATAAAACCTGCTACAATGCGCCTTTATATGCCAGCGGAAACCCAAATGATCCGTTGTATGGAGCGACACAATCAGAATCATTAGACGAATTAACAAATCAATATTTAAACGTAATTGGTTTCCCTGCTAATAAGTTAATTATGGGACTGCCTTTTTATGGAAAAAAATTCGATAACGTTGCTGCAAACTCAACAAACGGATTGTTTGTTGCAGCTCCGCGATATATAGTTCCGGGATGTACAAATCCACAAAACCCAACAGGAACTTGGGATGGTTCTGGAGCTTGTGAAAAATCAGGAAGTATCGAAATCTGCGATTTAGTCGGAAATCCCGTTACCAATTCACACGCTTATCTGGATCCAAATACCATGATGGTAACTCCGTCTGCGGCTTCGGCAGGATGGGTAAGATATTTTGATAATACGACTAAAGTTCCTTATTTATACAACTCGACTTTAAAACAGTTTATTTCTTATGAAGATAAACAGTCAATGGATTTAAAAGTTCAGTATATAAAATCGAGAAATCTGGCCGGAGGTATGATTTGGGAATTATCTCAGGATACCAGAGGTTCAATTCCTAATTCATTATTAAACCAGGTTGATACTTCTTTTGGAAGCGTTGTTCCGGGTACAGTAAGTATTTCTGGTTCTGTAAAAAACGGATCAGCTTTAGTTACAGATGTTACAGTTGAATTACGAAATGCAGGTAATGCTGTTATTCAAACAGTGGTTTCTGCTAACGGAAATTTTGCATTCAATAATTTAACTTCAGGCCAAAATTATAGCTTAACGGCTTTAAAAGCCACTTATACATTTACGCCTGTAACTTTAGTAAATGTTACAGTAAACCAGACAGCAGTTGTTATTAACGGAACTCAGCCAACGTATACCGTTAGCGGAACAGTTCTTGACGGATCAACTCCGGTTTCGGGCGTAACTGTTACGGCAGTTTCAGGAACTACAACATTAACAGCAGTTTCAAATGCAAGCGGTGTTTACAGCATTGCAGGTTTAACAGCTGGGTTAAACTTTACTGTTACAGCTGCAAAATCAGGATTCTCTTATGCTCCGGCTTCAACAGTTTATAGTGCAATCGATTCAAACAAAACTTTGAATTTTACTCAAGGTGCTCCGGTTGTTAATTATACTGTAAGCGGTACGATTTTAAATAGTGCAGCTCCAGTTTCTGGTGTAACTGTTACAGCTTCTTTTACAGGAGGAAGTTATGCAGCAGTCACAAATGCAAGCGGTGCATATTCGCTTAGTCTTCCTTCCGGCGGTAATTATACAGTAACAGCTGCTTTAACAGGACAGACCTTTACTCCGGCTTCTACAGTGTATTCTAATTTAAATGCCAATAAAACATTGAATTTTACACAAGATGTTGTAGTAAGCACAAGTAAAATAAGCGGAACAGTTAAAAACGGAACAAATCCGGTTGCAGGTGCAAAAGTAGAACTGGTTTTACCATGGACAGATAACACGCACAATTGGAAAAGTGTTATTGCAACAACAGATGCACAAGGAAAATACAGTTTTGACAATTCAGTTGTAGCAGGTTATACAACAGTTACAAGTTTGAAATTAAATTCTTGGGAGAATGGAGAAGTAGCGTATTACCCAAATAATCTGGCAAACTTTGCAGTTCCTGCAAATCCAACAGTTTACAACTTTAATACAAGTTCTACAGCAAAATCAGCATTGGCTGCAGCCGCAAACTTAATCAGCGGTACTGTTAAAAACGGAACAACTCCGGTTGCTGGTGCAAAAGTAGAAATCGTTTTGCCTTGGACAGATAATACACATAACTGGAAAAGTGTTTTAGCAACAACAGATGCATCAGGAAATTACAGCTTTGATAATTCAGTTGTAGCAGGTTATACACAAATTTTAAGTTTGAAATTAAATGGATGGGAAAATGGTGATGTTACTTATTATCCAAATAACTTAGCCAACTTTGCGGTTCCAACAACGCCAACGGTTTATAATTTTAATAGACAAGCGGTAGTTGCGACTAAACCAGTGGTTACCATTACAGCGCCAACAGCTTCGGCAATTGCTATAAATTTAGGATCAGCAATTAATTTTGTTGCCAATGTTGGATTAAGTGCTGTTGATGCTACTACAATCTCATCAGTTGTATTTAGTTTAGACGGGCAAAGCTTAAGTGCGGCCAATTCTTCGGGAACTTATACAGCAGCTTGGACACCAGCAGCAAATCAGTTTTCTCTTCCTCATACCTTAACCGTTACAGCTACTGCGTCAAATGGAACAACAGATTCAAAAACGTATAGTTTTACATTAACTTGTTCTGGTGCAAACTGCCCAAATGCATTACCTGTAATTACTTGGAATTCACCATCAAATACTACAGTATACCAAAATACTTTCCAGGTTGTGCCAATTTCAGTTACAGCTGTTGACAGTGACGGAACTGTTTCTGGTGTTACCATTACAATAAATGGAGGCACATTTAATATGACAGCAGGTACAAATAATACTTATACGTATAATTTCACACCGTCTGCTTATCAGGATTATCCAGTTGTAATTAAAGCAACCGATAATAAATCGGGTGTAACTACATTAAACAATACTATCAAAATTGCGACAGTAAGCACTAATAGATTCATCCCGCTTCCTTCTAAAATTATTTTAGGATATGCACATTCTTGGGAAAATGCTGGTGCTCCATTTTTATATTTTTCTCAAATGGTAGGAAGTAAGTTTAACGTAGTAGATTATTCTTTTGTTGAAACAGTTAATCGTGATGGTTATACACCAATATTAACTACAAATGATACTAGATATTTGACCAATGGCGTTTTCAACAAGCAATTATTGAAAAACGATATAAAATCCTTAAGAGACAGCGGCGTTCCTGTTATTGTTTCTATTGGAGGTCAGAATGGTCATGTTGTTTTAGACAATGTAACTCAAAAAAATATTTTTGTTAATGGTCTAAAAGCAATTATTGACGAGTATCAATTTGACGGAGTTGATATTGATTTTGAAGGCGGATCGATGAATTTTAGTGCAGGAGGTTTAAGAGATATTTCGTATGCGGGTATTTCTGCTTATCCAAGATTAAAAAACGTTGTTGATGCTTTCAAAGAATTAAAAGCCTACTATGGCCCTGGATTTTTATTAACTGCTGCTCCGGAAACACAATATGTACAAGGAGGTTATACTACTTATACAGATACTTTTGGTTCCTTCCTGCCAATCATTCAAAACTTACGTAATGAATTAGACTTGTTAGCGGTACAATTGTATAACACAGGAGGAGAAAACGGATTAGATGGCCAATATTATGGTACAGCTAAAAAATCAAACATGGTAACTGCCCTGACTGATATGGTGATAAAAGGGTATAACATTGCTTCAACAGGAATGCGTTTTGATGGGTTGCCGGCTTCAAAAGTTCTTATTGCATTACCAGCGTGTCCAAGTGCAGCAGGAAGTGGTTATTTAACACCAACAGAAGGAATTAATGCTATGCATTATTTAAGAACCGGAACCACTTTTTCTGGAAGAACATATACTATGCAGCCAGGCGGACCATATCCTTCTTTGAGAGGTTTAATGACTTGGTCTGTAAACTGGGATGCTTCTTCTTGCGGTAATTCATCTGAATTGTCTAAAGCTTATGCCGCTTATTTTGCATCACAAACAGCAGCAAAAACATTGGTTCTTGATGATATTTCTGCAAAAAGTAATGCAACGATAGCTTATTTTAAAAACAATGCATTATCTGTTACAAACGAAAACGAAGACATTGCTCAGGTTGATGTATTCAATGTTTTAGGACAAAACTTAGTAAGTCACAGAAATGTTCAAAACAATAAAGAAGTACTGCTTCACAATCAAAGTTTCTCATCTAAACAATTGTTTTTAGTTGTAGTAACAGACAAAGCAGGAAACAAAAAATCATTTAAAGTAATGAACTTTTTAAACTAATAAATGATTGAAAATTTAGAAATAAAAAGATGGGACGGTTAAAATTGAGTTTGGTTATTTATTTTTTAGCTGATTTTTATTTCGAACAAATGCGGCTTTAGGTAATTTGTTATTTGGTTTTTGCCTAAGGATGTGCATTATGAACCTGACAGTTTTTTACTGTCAGGTTTTTTTATGGTTAAATAAGATCTCGCAATTATTTTAAACATCCAGATAAGGATCTAGAGTTTCTGCAAGTTTATTAAGCCAGTAAAAATTATCATCGATATTCTTTATTTCAGATTCTATAGTTTCGCATCCTCTCATAACACATAATGAAAGAGCATTATTTACTTCTCGTATCATTTTTGCCATCTCTTTGCAGTCAATCTTATCAGTAAAAAAGTCATTTAATTTGGCTTCGATTTCATTTAAAGGTATTTCTGTAATCATTATCTTATTTTTTGTGTAAATATATTAATTTTTGACACAAATTTGTGTCACAATAAAAAATATTTGTTATGACTTTTGAAATATGGATATTTCAGAAGAAACTTTTATTATAAATCTTGGAACTCACATTAGAAAGTTGCGTGAAAAAAGAGGTTTATCTCAGCAGGATTTAGCTGATGATTGTGGTATTCCTCGAAATCAAATTGGCAGAATTGAAAGAGCTAAAATAAATACAGGTATAAAAACTCTTATTAGAATTGCAAATGCTTTAGATATTGAACTTGCTGATTTGCTCAGTTTTCAAGTAAAATAATTTTTGAAGAAAAAAATCTTCTAAATCTGCAGTCCAGATAGCTATTGGGAGCGAGAAACCCTTTGCGAACTTTGCGCATACCTTCGCGTCTTTGCGGTTAAAAAACTTTCACTATTTTTGAAATCAAATACAATTGTTTCATAATGCAGAAATTCATCAGCTTAATTACTCTTCTTTTAATTTTTACAATAAGTACAGCTCAAAATAAATTCGGAAATCCAGAAGTTGATCCAATTCAAATTCAAAAAACTTTCCAAGATTGGTCTGCTTACAATAAAAAAATAATGCTTTCCAGAGATTTTACTGCTTTAGACGCATCTTCAAAAGAAATTTCAAAAGAATCTTTTTTAGATCAATTGGCAAATGGAAATTTCATTCCAGTTAGATTGAAATCAGAAGCTGCTATTTACATTTATAAGTTATTTAAAATTCAGCCCAAATCAGATACGAGTATAAAAGCAACAATCAATCAAATTGGTTTTGATGCTTACAAAAACTATAAAATGGAAGGAACAGCATTTCCAAAATTTTCTTTTAAAGATTTAGACGGAAATCTGGTAACCAATGAATCCATGAAAGGAAAAATTATCGTTATTAAATGCTGGTACATTCACTGCACGCCATGCATTAGAGAATTTCCGCAAGTCAACAAACTGGTTTCAGCATACAAAGACCGAAAAGATATTGTTTTTATGAGTTTAGCCGAAGATTCACCAGAACAATTAAAAACATTCTTAGCCAGAAAACCTCTCTTGTATTCTGTAATTCCAAACATGAAAGATTACATGAACGAAGCCTTACAGCTGAATTCATTTCCAACACATTTTATTTTAAACAAAGAAGGTTTGATTGCAAAAGTGCTTCCAAACTTTGAAAGTCTTGAAGTGGCGCTTGCGAAAGAAAGTAAATTGTAAGTTTTTGATTCATCGAAATGACAAGATTGCGTGACGATCAACAGCATAAAACAAAACTCTGCGCCTTGGCGACTTTGCGAGAACCTCTCAGCAGCAGCATAAAAAACCTTAGCACCTTAGCATCTTTGCAACTTAGAACCTTTTTCACTACTTTTGCACCAAATTAATTAAAAAGACATTCATGTTAACAGTCAATAATTTATCAGTTCAGTTTGGTAAAAGAATTTTATTCGACGAAGTAAATACTACGTTTACTCACGGAAATATTTACGGCGTTATTGGAGCAAATGGTGCAGGAAAATCTACTTTCTTAAAAGTGATTTCGGGCGATATTGATCCAACTTCTGGTCACATTCATTTAGAGCCGGGAAAACGTATGTCGGTTTTAAACCAGAACCACAACATGTTCGACGAGCATACTGTTTTGGAAACCGTTTTAATGGGAAATAAAGTTCTGTATGCTGTTAAAAAAGAAATGGATGAACTTTATTTAGATTATAATGATGCTAATGCAGACAGAATAGGGGAGTTACAAGTTCAGTTTGAAGAAATGAACGGATGGAACGCCGATTCTGATGCTGCAGCAATGTTGTCTAACTTAGGAATCACAGAAGCAGATCATTATACTTTAATGGCTGATATGGAAGGAAAAATGAAAGTACGTGTGCTTTTGGCGCAGGCACTTTTTGGAAATCCTGACTTGCTTATTATGGATGAGCCTACCAACGATTTGGATTTCGAGACAATCGCTTGGTTAGAAAACTTCTTAGCAAATTACGAAAACACTGTAATCGTTGTATCTCACGACCGTCACTTTTTAGATGCGGTTTGTACACATATTTCTGATATTGATTTCGGAAAAATCAATCACTATTCAGGAAATTATACGTTCTGGTACGAGTCTAGCCAATTAGCGGCAAAACAACGTGCACAGCAAAACAAAAAAGCAGAAGAGAAGAAACAAGAGCTGGAAGAATTTATTCGTCGTTTTAGTGCAAACGTGGCGAAATCGAAACAAGCTACTTCTCGTAAAAAAATGATTTCGAAATTAAATATTTCTGAAATCAAACCATCTAGCCGTCGTTATCCTGCGATTATCTTCGATCAGGATCGTGAAGCCGGAGATCAGATTTTAAATGTTGAACATTTATCTGCTTCTGTAGACGGAGAAGTTCTTTTTAAAGATGTACATTTGAATATGGCAAAAGGCGACAAAATCGTTCTTTTCTCTAAAGATTCACGCGCTACAACTGCTTTCTATGAAATCTTAAACGGAGAACAAAAAGCAGATTCTGGAACTTTTGATTGGGGAATTACAACCAACCAAGCCTATTTACCAGCTGAAAACCACGATTTCTTCGAAAATGATTTAACTTTAGTAGACTGGTTACGTCAATACGCTAAAACAGAAGAAGAGCGTGATGAGGTATTTATTAGAGGTTTCTTAGGGAAAATGATTTTCTCTGGAGAAGAAGCTTTAAAAACGTCTAGAGTTTTATCTGGAGGAGAAAAAGTACGTTGTATGCTTTCTAGAATGATGATGGAGCGTGCAAACGTTTTAATGCTTGATGAGCCAACAAACCACTTAGATTTGGAATCTATTACAGCTTTCAACAACTCATTGAAAAACTTTAAAGGTTCTGTAATCTTTACAACACATGACCACGAGTTCGCGCAGACTGTTGGTAACAGAATCGTAGAATTAACACCAAACGGAGTTATCGATCGTTATATGACATTTGACGAATATCTTGATGATGAAAAAATTCAGGAACAAAGAAAAAAGATGTACAATCTTTAATCTTTAAAAATTATAATATTAAAAATCCCAAATTCCAGATTAAACTTGGAGTTTGGGATTTTTAATTTTTGGTTTAATTTTAAACACATAGGAACATAGTTTTGTATTGTAAATAAGACTGTAAAAGAGAAATATATTTCTCTCACATAGCTATGTTTTTGTAAAAAAGTGAAACGCCTTTCAGGAGTTTCAATCCCGATAGCTATCGGGAATGTTTCTATGTGTTTAAAAAGAAAATCCCCGCTATGAAAATAACGGGGATTTTTTTATATCTTATTTACTGCCAAAGACTTTTGCTAAAATCCAGATAACAATCGCAACGATAAAAATTACGATAAATATCCCGAATCCCATTCCGGCTTTAAAAATGTCTCCAACTAATTCGCAGCTTGTAAATGAAAACAGTATTACGAATACCATTAACAATCTTGTAATTTTATTTTGCATGATTCTGAGTTTTTAAATTTGTATATTAAAATTACTTCACGAATCAGGAAAATGTGTTATAGAATTTTTTGGAAATGTTTTAGGATTTGGATTTAGTTATGAGAAGTCGTTGGATTCCTTTGTGGAATATTTTGTGGTAAATTAGTGTTTTTTTTGTCTTTCAGTTGCTTAATTTCAGTTTTTAATTTTGCTATTTCAATACTATCTTTTTTAACTTGGAGAATAGTTTCATCCATTTTATTAATAGAACATGTTGCACCGATGTAAAGAAATATTATTCCGATTATAGCAAAAAATATATTTATTACATAGGTTGGTTTTAGAAAATCAGACCAAGAGCTTTTGTCTTTAGAAATATCATTAATTACCAAAGCGAAAAACATTACAAATGCTAATGAAACTGATGTTATCCCAATTAATTCAAATATGTTATCTTTGTTTTTAAATACTTGAACTTCAATTGATAAAAATGTTACGAAAGAGGCAAATAATCCAAAAATTGTTAAGAAATCTTTTTTTATTTCTTGACCTTCCTTATTTAAGTCTGACTTAATTTCACTTACAGAAGAATTCAATTCTTCTTTTAGAAGTTCTTTTATTTGTTTATTTTGTTCTTGGCTCAATGTAAATTTACTAAACATTGCAGTCAAATATTCACTGTTTTTGTCTAATTCTTCACGAAAGTTTTTTGTGAGCAAATCATTACTTCCTTCTGTAGTTAAAGGAGTACTATTTTGATTTTGTCCTGACGAATCTGTTGAAATTTCTTCCATATTATATTTGAATATTTGGCAGAAGAACTTTTAATGCAAAAGTATATATTAGACCGGTACTTTTTCCTACAACTGAAACGCATGGGACAGATGGACCTCCCACAATTATAGAATTATCAATTTTTTTGTTATAAGTCATATTGAAAAAACCATCTAGCAAAATAAATCCAAGTGGATCTTTGATTGAGCCATTTTTTATTCTGATGTTTATAGCATCTTCAATTTGTTTCTTATTTTCCTCAAAAGTTACTGAATCCATTTTTTTGTTTTTTATTTTCAGCTAAAATATAATTTTTAATCAAGATTTTTTAAAGGAACCTAAGTTTTTATTTTTATGAAATATTTATTGCAATTGATAATTAAAAGATGATTTTTTAAGTTAAAATTGTTCAATCAATTCAAAAAAATATTTCCCTACCCAACACCCCAACAAATAAAATCAGATTCCTTATATTTGCGCAACCAAACATTACAATTACTTATGAGTCAAAAAGTATTACTTAATTCGAAAGAAGTTACTATCATACTCCATCGTTTGGCTTGTCAGTTAATCGAAAAACATCTAGATTTCTCTAATACAATTTTGGTTGGAATTCAGCCAAGAGGTGTTTTTTTAGCTGAACGTTTAAAACAAATATTAGAAAACGAATATAAGGTTCCTGAAATTTCTTTGGGATATTTGGACATCACTTTTTTTAGAGATGATTTCCGTCGTACTGATAAACCGCTTGAAGCCAATAAAACTCAAATCAATTTTATAGTCGAAGACAAAAAAGTCATTTTTATCGATGACGTTTTGTTTACCGGACGAAGTATTCGTTCTGCACTAACCGCAATTCAATCTTTTGGAAGACCATCTGAAATTGAATTATTGGTTTTAATTGACAGACGTTTCAGCCGTCATTTACCTATTCAGCCAGATTATCGCGGTCGTCAGGTCGATGCTATTAATGGTGAAAAAGTAATTGTAAGCTGGAAAGAAAACGATGGTGAAGATGTTGTTCACCTAGTGATAAATTAGTTTGATCGGTTAACCGGTTAATTGTTTAATCGGGGAAATGAAAATGAAACGATTAAACGATTAAACAATAAAGCATGACAGAGAACGAAGAGTTTATTTATGAGTCAATTTTTAATCAGGTAAGAATGGGATTTCTTTCTATTGATGATATTAAAGATAACATCATGGAAGAAATTGAAGATAATGAATTTGAGGACGAAATTTCAGAAGAATGGGCTTTTGAAAAAATCGACCAGGAATACCAAAAGTTACTTGCAGAAAGTAAACAATGGAAAAGCCCAACAGATACTGAAAGGCTTATAAATGCGTTTGATGAATTATGCGGTCAGAATATCATAGCACTTCACAATGCGGGTTACACAACAAGTGACGGCGAGTATGAAGTGGTTGAGGTAGAAAGAGAACTTCGTGAAAATGATGTTACATCAGACGGGTACTGTTTTTATCACGAACAAGATTTAGCGAGAGCGATTGATCCGGAAAATCCAAGTTTGTATATCGCTTTTCAAAAAGTAGACAATTCTGATGATGCAGTGACAATCAGTGTTGGGAAAAAAGTTGCCGAAGTTTTAATGAATAATGGTTTTGAGGTGAAGTGGGAAGAAACTGCAAAACGAAAAATTGAAATTCCCGGTTTCAAATGGCAGCACATTTATGATGAAGAAGCAAGAGATCTTCAGGATTATGGTGAGGTTATAGACCGAATGACCGAATAGAGTAGCTGCTCTTTAAAGAAGCATTGAATGAAAGATAGTTTTCATTCAGAATTTGACAAATAATATTAAAGAAACAAAAATGAAAGAATTAAGCGTAGATCATTTATTAGGAATAAAATATATCAATGAGAATGATATTAACCTGATTTTTGAAACGGCAGATCATTTTAAAGAAGTCATTAACCGACCAATTAAAAAAGTTCCTTCATTACGAGATATTACCATTGCCAATATTTTCTTCGAAAACAGTACCAGAACCAAACTCTCTTTCGAATTAGCGCAGAAACGTTTATCTGCTGATGTTATCAGTTTTTCTGCAGCTCAGTCATCGGTTAAAAAAGGAGAAACCCTGATTGATACTGTAAATAATATCCTTTCGATGAAAGTTGATATGGTTGTAATGCGCCACTCCAATCCCGGAGCGGCTTATTTTTTATCTAAAAATGTCAAAGCAAGCATCGTAAACGCCGGAGACGGAGCACACGAACACCCAACACAGGCTTTGTTAGACAGTTATTCTATTAGAGAAAAACTGGGCGATGTAGCCGGAAAAAAAGTAGTTATTGTAGGCGATATTCTACATTCGAGAGTTGCCTTATCTAATATATATGCTTTGCAGATGCAGGGCGCAGAAGTAAAAGTATGCGGACCAAAAACCTTGATTCCAAGATATATCGAATCGCTTGGTGTAACGGTTGAACCAAATTTACGCAAAGCTTTAGAATGGTGCGATGTTGCGAATATGCTTCGTGTACAAAACGAGCGTATGGATGTAAACTTTTTCCCGTCAACACGCGAATATGCACAACAATACGGAGTAGACAAACCGCTTTTGGATTCTCTTGGAAAAGAAATCGTAATCATGCACCCGGGACCAATCAACAGAGGAGTAGAGATTACTTCTGAAGTGGCGGATTCTGATCATTCTGTAATCTTAAATCAGGTTGAGAATGGTGTTGCGATTAGAATGGCGGTCATTTATCTTTTGGCTTCAAAGATTCAGTAATAGTTTAATTTTCAGTCTCAGTATTCAGTGTTCAGTTTTGAAACAAGCGTCACACTGAGCGAAGTCGAAGTGCTTTTTGAAAACGATGCGTGCTTTGCAAACGTGGGCTTCGACTTCGCTCAGCCTGACAATCTGAAAACAGAATACTGAGACTGAAAACCGCGGCTGAATACTAAATACTGCGACTGAAAACTATAAAAAAACTTCGTACCTTAGCGCTCTGAAAAATCAATTTTTATATAAGCCCCACAAATTATAAAATGAAAGTAGATCAAAAAGGACATACCGTAACGATAAAAGACACGCAAGGTGATTTTAACGGCTTTGTAGAGAAAGTGACACAGCAGTTTAAAACTTTTGAAAAACACAATATTATAATCGATTTATTGTCAGATACTGAATTGACAGAAAATGATTTAAAAGTTTTTTTACCGCTTGTTAAACTTCAAAAAAAAGCAAAAAAATCGTTTGTAATCGTAGCTTCTGATCTTGATTTTAATGCTGTTTCAGATAAATTGGTTGTTGTTCCTTCTCTTTTGGAAGCACACGATATTATCGAAATGGAAGAAATTGAAAGAGATTTAGGATTTTAAAATTAGTTTAATTGTTTATTCGTTTAACTGTTTAATCGATTTGATTTAATTTTAACGATTAAACGATTTAACACATAAACGAATAAACAATAAAATTGAAATTAACCATACTTGGCTGTTATGCCGCAACTCCCAGAACGCTTACTAACCCCACTTCGCAGGTTTTAGAAATCAAGAACCGATTGTTTTTAATTGACTGCGGTGAAGGAACTCAGGTACAGCTTAGAAAAAACAAGATTAAGTTCTCAAAAATTAATCACATTTTTATTTCGCATCTTCATGGCGATCATTTATATGGATTAATAGGAACTATTTCGACTTTTTCTCTTTTGGGAAGAACTACAGATTTACATATTTACGGCCCAAAAGGAATTAAGGAATTGATTCTGCTTCAATTAAAATTGACAGAGTCCTGGACGACTTATGATTTGTTTTTTCACGAATTAGAGTCAAAAGAAAGTGAAGTTATTTTTGAAGATAAGCGTGTTATTGTGAGAACAATTCCGCTCAAACACCGCGTTTATACAAACGGTTATCTTTTTCAGGAAAAACCAGATGAAAGAAAACTAAACGTTGAAGCTGTTCAGAGTTATGATATTCATGTTGCTTATTATCAGAAAATAAAAAACGGAAGTGATATTACACTCGATAACGGAACTGTAGTAGAAAACCACAAACTTACATTTGATCCCCCGCCTGCAAAAAGTTACGCTTTTTGTTCAGACACGGTTTATAATGAAGCTGTAATTCCAATTATTCAAAACGCAGATGTTTTATACCACGAATCAACGTTTTTAGAATCTGAAGCACCATTGGCATTAAAAACTTTACATTCAACAGCAAAAGAAGCAGCTGCTATTGCTTTAAAAGCTAATGTAAAACAATTAATTTTAGGTCATTATTCTACACGTTATGACGGAATTGAACGTTTTAAGGAAGAAGCAGAAACGATTTTTCCAAACGTGCTTTTGGCAGATGACGGTTTGAGTTTTGAGTTATAATTTTTTAAGGTGCTAAGGTTCTGAGATACTAAGTTTCTGAGTTTTTACTCATCTGTAAATTGTCATCCTGACAAACCTGAAACTTGAAACCTGAAACAAAAAATCAACAATCTAAAATAATAAATCATGAACGATTTAAGCAATTATAGAAAGTCTTACGAGAAAAGCGAATTATTAGAAACTAATATTCCGGAAGATCCAATTAATCTTTTTAACCGCTGGTTTCATGAAGTTGAAGATTTTGGCGGAAGCGGAGAAGTAAATGCCATGACGGTTTCAACAATTGGACTGGATGGATTTCCAAAATCGCGCGTTGTTTTACTTAAAAAATTCTCAGAAGAAGGATTTATATTCTACACCAATTATAATTCTGAAAAAGGAAAAGCGATTGAAGCAAATCCTAATGTTTGTTTGTCATTTTTCTGGCAGGAAGCAGAACGTCAGGTAATTATTAAGGGTATTGCTCAGAAAACTTCTGAAATTATATCGGATAACTATTTTGATTCAAGACCTGACGGAAGCAAATTAGGCGCAATTGTTTCACATCAAAGTGAAGTAATTCCGTCGAGAACTTTTTTAGAAGAAAATTTAAAGAAGCTTGAAGCAGAATTTGAAGGCAAACCTATCCCAAGACCTGAAAACTGGGGAGGTTATTTAGTAACTCCATTGCAAGTAGAATTCTGGCAGGGAAGACCTAACAGACTCCACGATAGAATTCGTTATACAAGCCAATCTAATTTTTCATGGACGATTGAGCGTCTTTCTTCTTAATTTGTAGGATTTTTATTTTATATTTAAAAATAATAGTGTATTTCGTCGATTATTTTTGTAGTTTACCGATAAATTGAATACGTTTGACGTAAGAATTTTAAGAGCAATTTGTCACATAATATAAAGAATTTGCCCCAACATTTACTTTAGAACTTTTAACTACTGATGATTATGAAAAAGATTATGTGCGCCATGGTGTTCATTGTGATGTCAATCACAATGAACTCATGCTCTGCTGACAGCGCCGAGGGGAATGAAAATACAACAGCGACAGAACAGGTAGTTACAAGTTATAATTACAATACTTCTGAACTGGAAACTATGCAGTTAATCAATGAATACCGAGTAAGTATTGGTTTAAATGCATTAGAAAAAAACAATCACATTTCTTATAAATGCGAAGAGCATAACAAATACATGGTTAGCAATAATGTTGTGAATCATAATGACTTTACGTCTCGTTCTGACAATCTTATCAATGTACTGGGGGCTAAAAAAGTAGGAGAGAATGTGGCTTACAATTATAAGACTTCTGAGGCTGCACTAAAAGCATGGCTTGAAAGTCCTGGACATAAAGAAAATATTGAAGGTAATTATACACATTTCGGGATTTCGGTTACTACTGATGCATCTGGGAAAAAATACTACACGAATATTTTCGTGAAAATTTAAAAGAGAAACGTTTGAACTGGTTGGTTAGTTGTCGTTGTGATTCCTGATTTGCAACGACCGTTTTTTTTAATAAAAGCTGTCTTTAAAGACAGCTTTTATTTTTTTTAGTCAGTTTTTCTAAGTTACAATGCGGTTATAATAAACTCGCTTCGTCTGTTCATTTGGTGTTCCTCTTCAGTGCAGTTAACACCATCAGAACACTGATTTACTAATTGTGTTTCGCCATAACCTTTTCCGGTTAAACGGTTTTTGTCAACTCCGTTTTGAATGAGCCAGCTTATGGTCGATTTTGCCCTTCTGTCAGACAAAGCTTCGTTATATTGGTGAGAAGCCCTGCTGTCTGTATGTGAACGAATATCGAGTTTCATTGTTGGATTTTGATTCAATACATCTAATATTTTTTCTAAATCTAAAGCCGCTTCGGTACGAATATTCGATTTATCTAAATCAAAATAAATCATTTTAATGCCAAAACATTTTCCTAAATCATCGCCCACAGCAACTTTGCAGACAGATTTATCGAGTGCAATAGGAAGATTGGTTTTTCCATTTGTTTTTGCAATTGTTATGTCAACTTCTTTTGTTGCATAATCAGTTTTTTCTGCTCTTACACTATAGGTTTTTCCACATTCTACAGCAAAACTATATTGTCCGGCTGTATTTGAAACAGTAGAATTTTTAATTTTTTGATTTTCATATAAAGTAACTTTAGAACCCGGAAGTACAACGCCGTTTTCAGAATCTGTAATAACTCCGTATAATTCCTGCAGGCATTTTAATCTTTTGGTTTCTAGAAATTTGTAAATATCATCAGAACCCATTCCGCCGTCTTTATTAGAACTGAAATAACCTTGTCTCGAAACCGGATCAATGATGTAAGCAAAGTCATCTTTTGGTGAATTAATGTCATTTCCTAAATTTTGAATATCGCTTACTGTTCCGTTTTCTTCAATTTGTCCTACAAAGACATCCAGGCCTCCAAGTCCGGGATGACCATCTGAAGCAAAATAGATTTCATTTTCGCTGGTTACATACGGAAAGGTTTCTTTTCCTTCGGTATTAATGGGTTTACCGAGATTTTGCGGTGTTCCAAAACTTCCGTCACTGTTTATACTTACTTTATAAATGTCAGACTGTCCTATACTTCCCGGCATATCGGATGCAAAATACAATGTTTTTTCATCCAGGCTTAACGCAGGATGCGCAGTACTGTAATTATCACTTGTAAATGGAAGAGCTGTAATTTTTGTCCATTTTCCGTTTTCCAGAGTCGCTTTATAAAGTTTTATTAAAGTGATTTTATTGTCATCTTTTCCCTTTTTACCGTCTATATAATTATTTCGGGTAAAATAAACCGTGTTTCCATCTTTAGTAAAAACAGGTGTCGATTCGTGAAATTTGGTATTTAAAGCAGTTTTAAATTTATCTGGTTTTACTGCTGCGCTGTTTTGCGGGTCGATATTGGCACTATAAATATTGGTGTAATATTCGCCTGTCCATTTATGTCTTCTCTGCGAAAAATTTCCAGTATCTCTGGCAGAAGCAAAATAGATTTTATTATTGTAAACAAAACTTCCATAATCAGAATATTTAGAGTTAATTCCTGCATCTTCAATTTTATAACGTCCAGAATTTGCTTTAATCTCATCAAGATAATTGACATCTTCTTTGTAGAGTTTTCCTCTTGAATCATTTTTGTATTTAGCATTGAATTCATTCATAATTTTATTCGCCTTATCGGTCTGTCCTGTAGACCTTAATGACTGTGCATATCTGTAATAGTATTCGGCTTCGGGAGAGGTATTGATTGCAAACAATTCTCCGTACCATTTTGCGGCGCTTTCAAACTCGGAATTGAAATAATAAGAATTTCCAAGTTTTTTAAACAAATCTTCAGATTTATAGCCTTTGCCGGCAACCCTCTCATAAGTTTTTATAGCGTCGATATACGCATAACCGTCGTATTTTTTATCGGCTGAGTTCAGCTTTGACTGCTGAGAATAACCATAAAAAACATTTAGAATTATTAAGCAGAGAAGTCTATAATTTTTCATAATACTTATTTTTTAGAAGAAACGAGGAGTTGTCATTTTACCATTGTTTTTGAAGAATTCGTAACGCAGGAATATTTCATGCGATCCTGAATTATAATTATTTAGGTTTGTGGTTTCGCGGTCGTATCCATATCCTATATAAAGTCCGTCGGTGATTTGAAATCCTGCCATAGCGCTTAGAGAAGCACTCCATCTGTAAGCAACACCCAAAACAAGTTTGTCAATAAACATAAAGTTGGCAGAAACATCAACTTGCAGCGGTGCTCCTTCAACCATTTTGGTTAAAACTGCGGGTTTGAATTTGATATATTGTAATTTATCCAAATCAAAAACATAGCCTGCCATTAAATAATAATTGATTTTGTCTTTGTAAATAGCAATGTCGTTATCACTGTATCTATTAGTTTCGATGAAATTAGGAACTGATAAACCGATATAGGCTTTATCTGAATGCCAGTAAACTCCGGCTCCCACATTTGGACTAAATTTGTTGTTTAAATCCTGAAACTGTGGATCTCCTTGTTCTGACGGATTTAGTTTGTTGACATCGAGATTGAATATATTAGCAGTTCCTTTAATACCAAAAGACAGTTTAAAATTGGCAGAAGTCTGAACGGTATACGATATATCTGCTGATATATTGTTTTCGTTTGTTGGCCCTATTTTATCATTTACAAGTGAAAGGCCGACTCCTAAATTGCTGTTGTTAATTGGAGTGTTTATAGAAAAACTGCTTGTTTCTGGAGCGCCGTCAAGTCCTATCCATTGTGTGCGGTATAAACCAAAAATACTTAGAGCGCCTCTGGATCCTGCATAAGCGGGATTTATATTAATCGTATTGTACATATATTGCGTAAACTGTGCATCTTGCTGTGCATAACCCGCAATGGTTACAAACATAATGACGAAAAAAAATAATTTTGTTCTCATAATAGATGTGTATTGTTTAGTGAATATGTAATGCGCTATACTTCGTGCGCTGTATAACGCATTACTTTTTTGTTCCTATTTAGACAGATATAAATACCCTTCTTTTTTGTTATTCTGAATAACATTGTTTCCGTCTACTGATTTATAAGTCACGATATAGAAATAGGTTCCGGTTGGAAGACCTTCAGATTGTCTTATAGTAGTTCTTCCTCTCGAAGTACCGTCAAACGCATTGGTTGTATTATTGTAGTTGTGAGTTTCAAATACTAATATTCCCCAGCGGTTATAAATTTCTACATTGTTTTCAGGATAACAAGTTAAATCTCCAATACCGTCGATTACAAAAACATCATTTTTTCCATCACCGTTTGGTGAAAAAGCATTGTGTACTAAGATGTTTTCGCATGCCAATACTTTACAGTCGTCGTTTACTTCCATAGTAAGAAGAATGCTTCTTGGGCAATTCTCATCGGAAATTTTATATTCAAATTGATAATTGCCAAGTGCTAAACCATGCGCATTTAGGATATTTCCCTGTAATGCTCTGGTATCGTTTGTGTCGAACCAGGTTCCTGTTATTGGTGTTCCTTCTGGTAATAAATTAGACAAGTTCAATAAGGTTGTATCATCGTTACAGGCCTCACTCGTAATGTTTGATGTGCCATTTGGCGCAACAGTAATAGTAACAACTGCAGTGTCGCAGTTTTCGGCACTTAACTTATCGCAAATGCGATACGTGTATGTGTAAGTTCCAGCAGGTGTTAAACTAGATACATTTACATTTCCAGAAGCGTCTATTGTTATATTAGGATCTGTTTTTGCGTTATTGTTTCCACTCAATAATGTAAAGTTTACCAATTGTAATGTTGCAGGAAGCTGTCCTTTTAAGTCATTACTTAAAACATTTCCAACTAAACCAAACGTATTGCATCCAATATTGGCATAATTATCATCGTTAGCATTTACCGGAGAATTAAGAATGGTTACTGTTACGACTGCTGTATCGCAATTTCCTGCATCGGCTTTTTCACAGATTTGATACGTTAAAGTGTAAGTGCCGCCCGGAGCATTCGCCGCTACATCAACAGAACCGTCAGGATTTAGCGTTAAAACTCCTTTTGGATCTGGTGTTACAGTTGTCAGCGTAATATCATTTAAATTAATAGGACTATTATTTAATGAGTCGTTATTTAATACATTGATGATATTAGTAACTCCTTCCGGACCGGTAATTGGCTGAGGCGTATCATCATTTGCAAGAATTGCAAATGTTGGTCTGGCTGTACAAAACGGATCTGCCGGCGGATAACTAACAGTAATAGTTTCACTTGGATTTACAGATATCGTTAGGTTAACCATTGGGCGCAATGATTCGAAACCATCTGGTGCCTGAATCCATTTATTGTTTTCGAAAACCCAGCCTGGCCAGTCTATACCTTTTCCGTTTTCATCAACCACAGCTCCCGGCCATAAAACTCTGCCAGAAAGTGCCAGATTGGTCATAGTAGTTATTACTGTATTTTGAGCATTTGCCCACGCAATTGTTACGCCGTTTACTGGTGTAAAATTCACAGGAGTTACTACGTAATCAAGGTAAGGAACATCATTTACACAAATCGATGCTGCTGTAACAGTCATAACCGGAGTTTCTATTGTAACCGTAACTGTTGCAGTATCACAATTTGAAGTTTCATCGGCTTCGCAAATTTGGTATACCAAGGTTAAAGTTCCAGCCGGTGCATTTGGCAGTACATCAACAGAACCATCAGGATTTAGTTGTAAAAACTCATTTGGTGTTACGGTTGTAATAACGACATCAGAAGGAGTTACAATTACACCTTCGAGCGTATCATTTGTTAAAACATTCAATACGTTATGTGTAACATTATTTACACCAGCAACTGGCCCGGCGCTGTCATCATTAGCAGCAATATCTAAGTAGGTTTTACAGCTTACGCCAAAATCAAGATCTAAATGAACTAAATCTTCTGGTGTAACTGCTGCGATTAAACTGCTGGCACTAGTTGTAGAACAAATAGTATGCAATTGTGCTTTACCGGTTTTACCAGTTATTTTTTTGTCAGCCAAAGCAGGAATTGTTTTTACAAGTCCGGTTGCTCCTAATGCCGCTGCAACAGCGTCAAAATTGGCATCTTTTACTAACTTGACAGTATAATCTCCATACGGATTTGCGGTTTCCGGACGATCTCTCCAAAATCCCTGAATTCCAACAATAACTTCTTCATGATAGCCGTTTGGTCCGTCAATTATAATATTCGGATTAAGAGCATTTCCAAAACCTCCAGCGTTTAATTCGCCCACATTCGAAGGTCCTTGATAACTTCCGTCACCATTAAAATCAATCCATTCCCAAAGGCTATAATCGATTGCTCCGTTTCCGTCAGGAATATTTTTGGTTACGATTCCGTCATTATTAGCATCATACCATTCATCCTGAATTCCGTTGCTGTTTACGTCATACCAAACATAATCTCCCAGAACTGGTAAAGTGGATGATCCGTATTCGAAATCATGTTTTTGAATGATACAATCTTTTAGTGTAGTAAAGAACAAACTAGAATCTACCGGATACAATTGATAAGCGCTGTTTAAATTGGCATCCTGAACCTGAACTAAATAATTTCCTGCAGGCATTCCAGAAAAGCTGTAACTTCCGTCTTGTCCTGTTAGTTTTAATAATACTGGACCAGTAGTTGGACTTTGCGGAATTAAAGTAACAGGTACATTTGCAATTCCGGTATGAGTGTCAACATTGATAATGCGGCCAGAAATTTTTACAGTATATTCAGGCTGTGTAATAACAACCGTTGCGCTTGCTGTACAATTTTGAGTTTCACTTACAGGAGATGCTGCAGTAAGGGTATAAATACCAGCTGGTAAATTTGTATTCCCTGTCACTTCGTTTTTATCATTTCTAATGATAACTGTCGATCCAGGACTATTGGTTACTAAAATTGAACCGTCGCTTCCGCCAAAACAGCTTGTATTTGTGGCAATACCGCTTACAGAAACTTTGTTCTCAACAGTAAAAGTTTGAACCAATTCAGTTTTATTTCCTGCACAATCAGACAATGTATACGTTCTGGTTAAAATATACGGAGTTCCTTCGCAGCCGCTTCCTTCGTTGTTAGTATCAGAGACTGTAACCGTAACATTTCCGCTGCAATTATCAGCTGCGTCTGTAATTTCAGCAGGATTTCCCGCAGGAATTTGTGTAGTGCTTTGTAAATCTGCAATATTCGAAGGAGCAGTTCCTGTTGGCGCTGTAGTATCTCTTACAGTTATTATTTGGGTATGTGAAACTACATTATTGCTGCAATCACTGGTTTTCCATGTGCGAGTGAGAGTATAATTTGAACCGCATTCGTTTTGAATATCACTTTTTGTCTCCGTAAACACGATTGGTAAATTGCCGTTGCAATTATCAACAGCTTCCATATTGGCTGGTTCTGGAACAGCGTCACAAGAAACTGTAATGTTGCCAGGAAGTTCTCCTGTAAATACTGGAGCTGTTGTATCCTGAATTGTAATCACCTGAGTGAAAGTTTCAGAAGTGTTGCCGCAATCGTCTTTTACAGTCCAAGTGTTAGTATAAGTTCCTGCATTTCCGCACCCTTGTGAAGCTGTAAACTGTCCGCTTACTTTAGTAATATTGGTTACATCA
>PJUA01000419.1_pt1 | contig 24614 bp, 20 predicted proteins | sample 1512151 | NCBI WGS metagenome assembly PJUA01 (sample SAMN08177678, study PRJNA422409) | Soil metagenome, whole genome shotgun sequencing project. | isolation source: Soil enriched on filter paper: beechwood xylan treatment | place: USA: Madison | collected 2015-01-15
CGTCCCAGCTGACCTTCTTGGTTTCGACCATGGCCTTGACCTTGGCCAGTTCACCGTTGAATTCGGCGGTCACGACCTTGGTGCCGGTGCTCTTCTGGAAGGGTTCGACGTAGGCGACCTTCTGCGCGTTGCCATTGGCGCCGCCGAAGTTGACCAGGGTCAGTTCAGCGGCAGAGGCCGCGCCGGAAAGCAGCAGGCCCAGGGCGAGCGGGGACAGCAGGGCAGGTGTCAGGCGTTTCATTGTTGTTCCTCGTTGGTTATCGTGCTTGTTGACTGTGTGACGTTGTTGCGCTGGATCGGACTTCATGGGCAATCTGCGTTGCCTGGAAAACTAACAAATGGAACTGCAACATCAAGGTACGGCGAAACAAAAAACTAAGTAAACGGGAAGAAATCAGGGAAGTCAGAGGAAGCAGCGCAGGCGATCCTGCGCGATATGCAGCACCACGCTGCTGCCCTCGGTCAAGCCGGCCAGCGCCGGGTCGGACAGGGAGAGCTTGACGAAGCAATCTTCCTGCCCCGTGACGGTGCACCGTACACGCACATGATCGCCGAAATAGATCAGGCCGCCGATGGTGGCGCGCAGGCTGTTGGGTTCGCTGCTGCCACCTGCGGCCAGGCGGATGCGTTCGGGGCGCACGCAGGCGGTGATGGCCTGGCCGGCGTGCGCGCGGTGGATATTGAGGCCGGTCAGCACCGTGCCATCGGCCAGGCGCACGGTACAGTGCTCGCCCTGTACCGATTCCACGCTGCCCTTGAAACGGTTGTTGTCGCCGATGAAGTTGGCCACGAACTGGTTGTCGGGATATTCGTAGAGTTCGGTCACCGGGGCCAGCTGCTGGATCACGCCCTGGTCGAAGACGGCCACGCGGTCCGACATGGTCAGGGCTTCGCTCTGGTCGTGGGTGACATAGACGAAGGTCACGCCCAGGCGCTTGTGCAGGGCCTTCAGTTCCAGCTGCATGTGTTCGCGCAGCTGCTTGTCCAGCGCGCCCAGCGGTTCGTCCATCAACACCAGTTGCGGATCGAAGACCAGCGTGCGCGCCAGCGCCACGCGCTGTTGCTGGACGCCCGAGAGCTGGGTCGGATAGCGGTCACCGAATTTCCCCATCTGCACCATGTCCAGCGCCTGCTTGACCTTGGCTTCGCGAGTGGCGCGATCCATCTTGCGCACCGACAGCGGATAGGCCACGTTCTGGGCGATGGTCATGTGCGGGAACAGCGCATAGTTCTGGAACACCATGCCGATGTTGCGCTTGTGCGGCGGCACGCGGTTGAGCAACTGGCCATCAAGACGGATCTCGCCGCCGGTGGGAAACTCGAACCCCGCCAACATCATCAGGCAGGTGGTCTTGCCCGACCCGGAGGGGCCGAGCAGGGTCAGGAATTCGCCACGGCGAATCTCCAGGTCCAGGCTCTTGACGATCAGGTTCTCGCCGTCATAGGTCTTCTTCACGCCACAGAACTGCACCAGCACGTCGCTGTTGCTGTCGGCCGTCGCTTGTTGCTGGGGTGCCTGTTTCATTGCATAAGCTGCCATCATCGATCCTCTCTCTACGCGGGGCCGGATTCGTCGTCCGGCCCGTCTACCCTGTTACTGATCTGCTATTGATTCTGCAGCTGCCCTGCAATGCAAATCTCAGGCCAGCTTGATGGCTGCGGCCAGGATGCCCAGCGCTTCGTCCATGACGGCATCGGGGATCGTCAGCGGGAACAGGAAGCGGATCACGTTGCCGTAGCTGCCGCAGGTCAGCAGCAGCAGGCCGTGATCCAGGGCGTGTTGTTGCACCTTCTTCGTGTAGTCCGCATCCGGCTTGCCGGTGGCCGGGTCGGCGAACTCGACGGCGACCATGGCTCCCACGCCGCGTACTTCGGCAATCTGCGGCACGGCCGAACGCAGCTCCTTGAGATGCTCCTGCAGCTTGTCGCCCAGGCGCGCGCCACGGGCTACCAGCTTTTCTTCCTGCATCACGTCCAGCACTGCCAGCGCCGAGGCCACCGCCAGGGGATTGCCGGCATAGGTGCCGCCCAGGCCACCGGGGGCGGGCGCATCCATGATCTCGGCACGACCGTTGACGGCCGACAGGGGCATGCCACCGGCCAGGCTCTTGGCCATGGTCATCAAATCGGGCAGCACATCGTAATGTTCCATCGCAAAGAGTTTGCCGGTGCGGCCATAGCCGGACTGCACTTCGTCGGCGATCAGCAGGATGCCGTGCTCGTCGCAGATGGCGCGCAGGCCGCGCATGAAGTCGGCCGGGGCGGCGTAGAAGCCGCCTTCGCCCTGCACCGGCTCCAGGATGATGGCGGCCACCCGGCGGGCTTCGATGTCGCTCTTGAAGAGGCCCTTGACGGCCTCCAGCGCGTCTTCTGTGCTGATGCCGTGCAGCGCGCTGGGGTAGGGGGCGTGGTAGATGTCACCGGGGAAGGGGCCGAAGCCCAGCTTGTAGGGAGCGACCTTGCCGGTCAGCGCCATGCCCATCATGGTCCGGCCGTGGAAGCCGCCGGCAAAGGCGATCACGCCAGGACGACCGGTGTGGGCGCGGGCGATCTTGATGGCGTTTTCCACCGCCTCGGCGCCGGTGGAGAAGAAGGCGGTCTTCTTGGGGTAGTTGCCCGGGGTCACGGCGTTGATGCGCTCGGCCAGTTCCACGTAGCTGGCATAGGGCACGATCTGGTAGGCGGTGTGGGTGAACTTCTCCATCTGGGCGCGCATGGCGTCGAGCAGCTTCGGATGACGGTGGCCGGTGTTGAGCACGGCGATGCCGGCGGCGAAGTCGATGAAGCGGCGGCCCTCGACATCCCACAACTCGGCGTTCACGGCACGCTCGGCGTAGAAGTCGCACATCACGCCCACGCCGCGCGGGGTGGCGGCGTTCTTTCGTTGTTGCAGTTCCTGGTTGGTCACCTGGGTGGTCATTGCTTGCTCCGTTCTTGCTGCGTTGAGTGGCGCCGGCACGGCGCGGAAATTGCTGAGTCAGGAAACAATATAAAACCCAAGTGGCACTGTAATATAGAGCCAATTTCAAATATCTGATGGTGCCACTTGAAACTCGCCTCCTTGTCCGACTATCTGCTGCTGCGCATCAACCGTCCTTCCTCCAAGGCCGGTCCGGGCAAGGGCCGTGCCGCTGCGGGCCGGGAAAGCACCGCAACGAAAAGCCCCCGAACAGGCAAGACCGCGGCTGCCGTTCCGGTGAATCGGCAGATCTACCAGTTGATCCGCGAAGCCATCCTGGCCCATACCTTGCCGGCCGGCATGCAATTGCCGTCCTCGCGCGACCTCGCCACGGAGCTGGGGACCTCGCGCAATACCGTGACCTATGCCTATGAGCAGTTGCTGGCCGAGGGGTATCTGGAAAGCCGCACCGGCGCCGGCACCTTCGTGGCCGACACGGCGCCGGACCAGATGCCGGATGCAGTGGAGCGCAAGGAGCCGCTGACGGACCCCTCCGGCAAGTCCGAACTGTCGGCGCGGGGCGCGTTGCTGACGCGCCAGGCCGGCGTCGGCGAGCGCCAGTGGGGCGCCTTCATGCCGGGTGTGCCGGATGTCACCTGCGTGCCTTACAAGATCTGGGGGCGGCTGCAGAACAAGCACTGGCGCCGTTCCAATTCCGACCTGCTGACCTATGGCCCCGGCGCTGGTTATGCGGGGCTGCGCGAGCAGATCGCCGAATACCTGCGCGTGGCGCGCTCGGTCAATTGCACGGCCTCGCAGGTGTTGATCACCACCGGTATCCACCAATCGATCGACATCGTGGTCAAGCTGCTGGGCGAGCATGGCGATACCGCCTGGGTCGAAGACCCCTGCTACTGGGGGACGCGCAGCGTGCTCAATTCGCTGGGCATCCAGTCGGTCCCCATCGCGGTGGACCAGGAGGGCATGCGCATGCGCCTGGCCAACCTGCGCCGGCCACCGCGCTTCATCTGCACCACGCCTTCGCATCAGTATCCGCTGGGCATGGTGATGAGCCTGTCGCGGCGGCGCATGCTGCTGGAGTACGCCGCGACCCACAAGGTGTGGATCATCGAGGATGACTACGACAGCGAATTCCGCTACGGCGGACGGCCGCTGGCTTCGCTGCAGGGCATGGATACCCAGGACCGGGTGCTCTACATGGGGACCTTCAGCAAGATCATGTTCCCGGGCTTGCGCATCGGTTTCCTGGTGGTACCGGAATCGCTGGCGCGCGCCTTCGCCACCGGCATCGCCGAGTTGTACCGCAATGGTCAGGTGTTCCTGCAGGCGACGCTGGCCGACTTCATGGCCGAGGGCCACTTCGCCTCGCACATCCGCAAGATGCGGGTGCTCTATGCGGAACGGCTGCAGTTGCTGCAACAGGCCATCAATCGCCACTTCGGCGAAAAGATGACCATCACCGGCGGCGAGGCCGGCCTGCACCTGGTGCTGGGTCTGCCGCAGGAGTGCGACGACGTGCTCATCTGCGAACAGGCGCTGGCCGCCGGCATCGTGGTGCGACCACTGTCGCGCTACTACATGCATGCCCGTGGCGCACGGCGCGGCCTGCTGCTGGGCTATGCCAGCGTGCCCAATGACGAGATCGCCCGGGCCTTCGACAAGCTGGCTGCGGTGATCAAGCCGCACCTGGCGTGACCCGCCTGCAGAAAGGGATTGCGGGCGATTTTCGCGTCTGCGATGAAAGTCTTTCTCGGGGCAGGTTCTGGCGGGCGCGAGCTTGCGGACCTAAGATGCTGTCCATGCAAGGCAGGCAGACACAAGCCTCCTGCCTGATGCAACCCTCATGTTCCACAGAAAAGGATTTCCCATGAAAGCCATCGTCTACCGGCAGCACGGCCTGCCCATCAGCAACCCCGAGTCCCTGATCGATACCACCCTGCCCGAGCCCACACCGGGCGAGCGCGACCTGCTGGTCGAGGTCAAGGCGATCTCGGTCAATCCGGTCGATACCAAGGTGCGCGCCGGCTCGCCCGTCAAGGAGCCGCGCGTACTGGGCTGGGACGCCTCGGGCGTGGTGCGCGCCGTGGGATCGGCGGTAACGCTGTTCCAGCCTGGCGATGAGGTGTTCTATGCCGGCGCCATCACCCGACCCGGCTCCAACAGCGAACTGCACGTGGTCGACGAGCGCATCGTCGGCCGCAAGCCCGCCAGCCTGGGCCACGCCGATGCAGCCGCCATCCCGCTGACGGCCATCACGGCCTGGGAACTGCTGTTCGACCGCGTGGCCGTGCCGGAAGGTGGCGGCCAGGGACGCAGCCTGCTCATCATCGGTGCTGCCGGGGGTGTCGGCTCCATGCTGACGCAGCTGGCCCGCCGCCTGACGCAGCTGACCGTCATCGGCACCGCCTCACGCCCGGAGACCGTGCAATGGGTGCAGGAGCTGGGTGCGCACCACGTGATCGACCATAGCCAGCCGCTCAAGCCGCAACTGGAGAAGATCGGCATCCCCGAGGTCGATATCGTCATCAGCCTGACCCATACCGACCAGCACTTTGCGCAGATTGTCGAGGTACTGGCGCCGCAGGGCCAACTGGCCCTGATCGACGACCCGGCCACGCTGGATGTGGTGCCGCTCAAGCGCAAGAGCATTTCGCTGCACTGGGAGCTGATGTTTACGCGCTCCATGTTCCAGACCGCCGACATGATCCGCCAGCACGAGCTCCTGCAACGCGTGGCGCAACTGATCGACGAGGGTGTGCTGCGCACCACCACGGGCGAGCATTTCGGCAGCATCAATGCCGAGAATCTGCGCCGCGCGCATGCCCTGATCGAGACCAATCGGGCGCGGGGCAAGGTGGTGCTGGAAGGCTTCTGAAGTCCGCTGACGCGTTGCGTAACGTATTGACGCCTGAGCCGGCAGGGGAGGGCGATCTGCCTCCCCCTGCCTGGCGCTCATGCCGGCGTGCAGGCACGCAGCAGGTCCACCTTGCGATAGGCCAGCAGCGGCAACACCTGGCCGGTGACCAGCAACTGGTAGTGCGCCGACTGCTTGTGCTTTTCCAGGGCGGCGGCATCGCGGTAGCGTTCCACCAGCAACACCGCATCCGGCGCTGCCGGCGAGCGATAGATTTCATAGCCCAGGCAACCCGGCTCGGCCAGCGAACGCTCGCGCATTTCCTCGGCCAGGGCCAGTACCTCGGCCATGGCATTGGGCGCCGGCTGCCAGCGTGCCAGCACGGTGATGGCGTCGGCGGCGTTCATGCTGCCTCCGCAGTCAGTGCCTGCACGACGGCGGCGGCCATGCCGGCGCCGGAAGCCGGGTTCTGGCCCGTGATGAGCCGGCCATCGACCACCACCTGGGCTTGCCAGGGTGCGGCCGACGTATGTTCGGCACCTTCGGCACGCAGGGCGTCTTCCAGCTGGAAGGGGACGTCGGCCTGGGCGTAGTTGGCTTCCTCTTCGTTGGAGAAGGAGGTCAGCTTGCGACCGCGCAGCAAAGGCGTGCCATCCCCCAGCGTCACCCCCAGGAACGCCGCCGGCCCGTGGCAGACGGCCGAGACGATCTTGCCCGCATCCCAGGCGCGGGCGATGGCGCGCTTGACCTCGGGATCGACCGCGATATCCACCATCGGACCCAGGCCGCCCGGGAAGAAGATGGCGTCATAGTCCAGCACATCCACCTCGGACAGCTTGCGGCTGCGTGCCATGCGACGGATCGCCAGGCTGTTGCGGAAAGCCAGCTGCGCCGGGTCGTTGGCGTCGTAGCCGTCTTCCGGCGGGGTGCCGCCCAGGGGCGAGGCGAACTCCACGGCGATGCCTGCCTGCTCGAACACCTCGACGGGATGCGCCACTTCCGGGAAGAAGTAGCCGGTGGCGCGCGAATTGGGACCGATGGTCGCGCTATTTGTCAAAATAAAGAGGACAGTCTTCATGCTCATGATAAAGCTCCTTATAGTCGGATGATTGGGTAGATGCCGCATCGCTGCGGTTGATCAAACTATAGGGAAGAGCTGGTTGTTGCGGTAGAGTCTGATATGCTGACAAAATGTCAAACTGATTGATACAATCCTCCATGCCTGATGACGCCCCCATCCTCGACGAACTGCGTGCCATGGCCGTGTTTGCCACGGTGGTGCGCGCCGGCAGCTTTGCCGCCGGTGCGCGTGCGCTGGGCCTCACACGGGCGGTCGTCAGCCACCACATACGGGCGCTGGAAACCCGGCTGGGCGTGCCGCTGGCCCAGCGCAGCACGCGCAGCTTCAGCCTGACGCCGGCCGGGGAGGCTTTCCGGGTGCATTGCGAGCGCCTGCTGGACGAGGCCCACGACGGCATTCGCGGCATGGAACTGCTGCGTGCCGAGCCCGGCGGCGAGGTGCGCATCACCTGTTCGCATCATTTTGGCAACAAGCGCATCCTGCCGGCGTTGCTGGAGTTTCGTCGTCGTTACCCTTCCGTGCGCCTGCACGTGGCGATGAACGACAGCAATGTCGATCTCGTGCAGCAGGGGATGGAGTTGGCCGTGCGCGCCGGTCCGCTGGCCGATTCCAGCCTGGTGGCACGCCGTCTGGTCAAGGAGCCCACCATGCTCTGCGCGGCGCCCGCCTACCTGCGCCGCTATCGGGCGCCGACCAGCGTGGAGGAGCTGGCCCAGCACCGCTGGGTGGTCTACCCGCCCAATCAGAAGACGCTGTCCCTACAGCAGGGCGAGCGGGAAATCCAGGTTCCCGTCCGGGGTGACGTGATCACCGACAGCGCCGCCTCGCGCCTGGCCTTCGTGCTGGCCGGTGAGGGCCTGGCCAGGCTGCCAGCCTATGACGCCGCGACCCTGCTGGCCTCGGGTGAACTGGTGCGGGTGCTACCGCAGGTGCAGACCGCGCCACTGGAAATCTATCTGGTCCACGCCCAGCGCGTGGGGCCGAGTGCGCGACTGCTGCGGGATTTCCTGTTGCAGGCGGGGCAGGAGATGATGGCTTCGCCAACGTGATGGAGGGTTTTGCCCGCTCCAGTCGGCTGATGCGTGCGATATTGTTATTTTGATAGCAAAACCGGTTCGCCCGTCGACCCATGGTAAATTACCGGGTCCGGACCGGCTCATTGCGTCCGGGCCCTTTGACAACCCCGATAGGAACCCTCGTTGGAAAACATATTACTGATCGTCGCAGCCTTCTTCCTGGTTGCGTTGAACGGTTTTTTCGTCGCTGCAGAATTCAGTCTGGTCAAGTTGCGTCAAACGCGCATCCGGGCCATCGCAAAAACACAAGGCTTGCGCGGCCGCATCCTGGCCGTGGTCCACAATCAACTGGACGCCTATCTCTCCGCCTGCCAACTCGGTATCACCCTGGCCTCGCTGGGCCTGGGCTGGATCGGTGAACCGGCATTCGCCCGGTTGCTGGAACCGCTCTTCTCGCTGGTGGGCGTGACCAACCAGGAACTGATCCACGGCATCTCGTTCGTCTTTGCCTTCTTCGTCATTTCCTTCCTGCACATCGTGGCCGGTGAACTGGCCCCCAAGTCCATGGCCATCCGCAGCCCGGAAAAGCTGGGCCTGTGGTGCGCGGTGCCGCTGTATGGCTTCTACTGGGGCATGTATCCGCTGATCTGGGTGCTCAACGCCAGCTCCAACTGGCTGCTGCGCGTGGCCGGATTGGGCGCCGGCCATGGGCATGACGCCCACTATTCCTCGGATGAACTCAAGCTGATCCTGCGCGCCGGTGGCAAGAGCGGCAAGAGTGGCAAGTTCACCCGCGACGAATGGAACATGCTGGCTCAGAGCCTGAACTTCGCCGAACTGGACGTGGCCGACATCATGCGCCCCGCCAGTGAAATCGTGGCTCTGGGCGATGACAAGACCCAGGAAGAAAACCTGGACATCATCTACCGCAACCGCTATTCGCGTTATCCCTACTTCGACGCCGAGCGCCAGCAGGTGCTGGGCCTGGTCCACCTGAAGGACGTGTTCCTGGCACAGCAGGATGGTCGCGCCATCGGCAACCTGAAGGATTACCTGCGTCCGGTGCAGTTCATCTCGCCCGCCTTGCCGGCACTGGACCTGCTGCGCCGCTTCCGCACCGGCACGCCGCACTTCGCCGTCATCGGCAAGAAGGGTCAGCCGCCGCAGGGCTTCATCACCCTGGACAATATGCTCAGCCTGCTGGTGGGCGAGATCCGCGACGAATTCCGCCACAACACCGGCGAATGGACCCGCCAGGACGACGGCACCCTGCTGGGCAAGGGCAGCCTGCCCATCGTCACGCTGGAGAACATGCTGGGCATCGACATTGAGTACGACGACAGCATCGACTCCGTCGGCGGCCTGGTGATGGAGAAACTGGGCGACCTGCCCAAGGAAGGCCAGAAAATCGAGTTCCCCGCCTTCGACGTGGTCATCAAGCGCATGTCGGGACCGAAGATCGTGCTGGTGAAGGTCTATCCGAAGATGGTGGAAGTGCGGGAGTAAGTCTGCACCTGACTGAGGACCGCGTCGGTCCTTGACCCAGGAATGCCGTTCAGTGTCGTGCTGGACGGCATTTTTTGTTTCAGGGTCGGGAGGGGGCTTCGATAGCGCCAGTGCAGCGGCTACGCCAGCTCCAGCGGCGCGATGCCTTATCGTGATGCCGCTGCCGTGAAGCTCGCCGTCTGCAACAGCATCGCCCGCGCAGAAGGATCGGCGCGTTGAAACTGGCGGATCAGGCTTTTCAATTCCTGTTGCCGCAGCGTGGTGGCGACATAATCGTCCTCGCCACTGAGCAACCAGTTGATATCGATGCCGAACTTCTCGCGCATGCCGCGCAGCAGTTTGGCACCGGGGATGCAGTGATTGCGTTCGATCTGGTAGATGTGGTTGGGCGCAGTCTCCAGCGCAATGGCGAACTGGCGCTGGCTGATACCCAGTTTCAGGCGAACGGATTTGAGCCGTTGCCCGAGGGATGCTCTGCATGGAATCATGCCTTGCTCCGAATGGATGGGGGTCCCTCCCTGCGCTATGTTCTCATTCAGCATGCGGTGCCTGCTGTGGCTGCTCATGGTCGTATGTTGTCTGTGCCTGAGATACTGAAAGCGTCCATCGGATGGTTACGTCTGCTTCACTGCAACCCCGGCTTACACACCGAACAGCGTATGTGTATTGGCCGGGTTGTAGGCGACGTTTTGCAGATGCAGCGAGTAGGTCTGGGTACCCGCACCGGCGCCATCAAGGTCGATCACCAGCCGGGTACCCGCGCCGCCCTGGATGGAGCCTACTTCCTTGACGAACTTGTCCAGGTTCAGCGCATCGACGTTCTTGCCGAACACGGCCAGCTTGTCCATACCGAGAGAGAAATCGGTAACGGTGGCAGCGAAGTTGCCCTTCTTGCCGAAGGCGCCCAGGCTCAGGGTGTCATAGCCGCCGTTGGTCTGGATCAGCGTATTGGCCCCGTTCTTGGTGGCACCGAGCAGGATGGTGTCGTTACCGTTGCCACCGCGCGTATCGCCCAGCGATTGGGCCGCCCAGAACGAACCCAGTTTCAGGCCACCGATGCTGGCCGTCGCCCCATTGTTGTTGCCGGCGGTGATGTTGGTTGCCGTGAAGCTCAGATCGTCATAGACGCCCGGCGCCAGCAGATTGGCTGCGGAATTCAGGGTGAAGTTGCCGGCCTTGACGGTGTCGAAGGCCAGCACCTTGTCGCCTGCCTTGACGGTGACCAGATACTGATCCGCCGCACCGGCCCCGTCGACCTTGCCCGAGAACACCAGACCGCGCTCGCTGCTACCCGGCGATGCGGCGGTACCGTTTTCGGTGATGGAGGCGTACTGGGTTGCCGAGTCGTCGAGCAGCTTGACGCGGGCGTTGGTGGGACTGCCGACCTTGAGCTCGCTCAGTACCGGATTGGCGACATTGCCAGGGCGCGTCGGCGTGACTACCGATTCGACCTGACTGATGTTGCCAGAGGCTTCCTTGTACTGCACCTCGATCGTGTGTTGTGAGGCCGACAGGGTGGTGGAATCAGGTCGATGCGAACGTCGGTGTTCTTGCCAGACCACAAGGCACGGTTGGTGCGACTGTTGTTGCCATCGACCACGGTGACCTGGGCGGTGAACCCATGGCATCGAGTGCGCCATTGTTGATGATGATGCGATCACCATTGACCAGGACCAGCATCAGGTCGACGTCGAGTGCGCGCACGTCCTTGATGCTTCTGATGGAGATTTTCTTGAGGTAGTCATTGGCGTCGGAATGATGCTTGATGACGGTAGTGGTCATGGTGATGCTCCCTAAAATGAATGAATCGAAGAGGAATGGCCGGACAGGCGGGTACTTGGCGTCTGGCAGTGCAGGCAGGTCTCTGGGAAGAGTCGGATCCTGGGGAGACAGCGTGCTCGCGTAGACGCGAAGGCGCTGCATGAGTCCGAACCGGATCAGTATTCAACCTGGATGGAATCAGAAGTCAGCGACAAACGGCAGCCATAGTGATGGCCTTGCCTGATCCTGATAAGGGGGGATTTATGAAAAGCGCGGGAATTCAAAAGATTAACTAAATACGCCTACTCCGAATTCGATTTTTATATCGAATTAATTGCGATTATTAGTTAGAAGAAATTCTGTTATGAACAGTGTGACCTGCCATCATCTTCCGCAAGCGCCTTGTCAGTGCGACTTTTGCGGATTCTGAAGAGATGAGTGAGGCTGATAGAGGTGCGTTGGAAAAAATATATCGGAGGTTGGAGCACATGCTCGGGCGACGCAAAAGAACTAACTTTATTTTCCGGGTATAGATATTCAGACGGGTGGCAAGGGAGATGAACCGTGGATTACGTCAGCATCCATCAGTCGTCCTCAGCTTTCACCTCTCATCCCGGGATGTCTGACGAGAAATGCGTCACCGCCCCACATCGCACACGGTCGAAAAAAAACCGGTCCCTGATGATCAGGAACCGGTTTCTCTCTTCACTGCCCCGTCCCGGCAATCAGAGACGGGGCGGGGTGAAGCAATGCTTCATGTCACACCAGTCAGATCAGAACCCCAGCGTACGTCCATCCGGATTGCGCGGATCGGAGAAGCCGTCAAAGCCGTCCTCCCGGATCTGGATGGTCTGCGTGCGTCCCATGGAGGGCTGCACGCTGATCTTCTGGCCCTTGTCCTGCAGGATCTTCAGGGTATCGGCGGAGAGACCCTTTTCCACGCGCAGCTGGTCCGGCGCCCACTGATGGTGGATGCGCGGAGTGATGGTGGCTTCGGCCACGTTCATGTCGTGGTCGATCACGTTGAGGATGGTCTGCATCGTGGTCGTGATGATGCGGCTGCCACCCGGGCTGCCGGTGACCAGGAAGGGCTTGCCGTCCTTGAGCACGAAGGTGGGCGACATCGACGACAGCGGTCGCTTGTACGGGCCGACCGCGTTGGCGTCGCCACCGATCAGGCCGAAGGCATTGGGCACGCCCGGCTTGGCGGCGAAGTCATCCATCTCGTTGTTCAAGGTGATGCCGGTGCCGGTGGCGACGATGCCGCTGCCGAAGTTCAGGTTCAGGGTGTAGGTGGTGGCCACCAGATTGCCGTCCTTGTCGGCCACGGAGTAGTGGGTGGTCTGGTCGCTCTCATACGGCTGCGGCTGGCCCGGCTTGATCTCCGTGGAAGGCGTGGCGCGATCCGGGTTGATCTTCTTGGCCAGTTCGTCGGCGTAGGCGCGCGAGGTCAGGCCCTTGACGGGGACCTTGGTGAAATCCGGATCGCCCAGGTATTCCGAACGGTCGGCGTAGGCCAGCTTCATGGCTTCGGCCATCAGGTGGATGGTCTGGGCGCTGTCGGCGCCGTATTGCTTGAGCGGATAACGTTCCAGGATGTTCATCATCTGGATGATGTGTACGCCACCGGAGCTTGGCGGCGGCATCGACATCACCTGGTAGCCGCGATAGTTGCCCGACACCGGCACGCGTTCGACCACCTTGTAGTTGCGCAGGTCGTCGGCGCTGATGAGACCGCCGTGCTTGTCCATCTCGGCCACGATCTTCCTGGCGATGGCGCCGTCATAGAAGGCCTTGGGACCTTCCTTGGCGATCAGGCGCAGGGACTTGGCCAGATCCTTCTGGACCAGCATTTCGCCTTCCTTGAGGGGACGACCTTCCTTGAAGAAGATGGCCTTCGACGAATCCCACTGGCCCAGGTGCTCACGCTCGGCGGCCAGGATCAGCGCCAGGCTGCGGCTGACCGGGTAGCCCTTTTCGGCCAGTTCGACCGCCGGCTGGATGACCTGCGACAGCTTCATCGTGCCGTACTTGGCGAGTGCATGCGACAGGCCCGCCACCGTGCCCGGTACGCCCACGGCCAGGTGGGTGTAGAGCGAACGGCCGGGGACGACGTTGCCCTTGTCGTCCAGGTACATGTTGCGGGTGGCGCGCTGCGGCGCCATCTCGCGGAAGTCCAGGGCCACGTTCTTGCCGGTCTTGGCATCGTGGATCATCATGAAACCGCCACCGCCGATGTTGCCCGCATTGGGCAGAACGACCGCCAGCGCGAAGCCGACCGCCACGCCCGCATCGACGGCGTTGCCGCCCTTCTTGAGGATGTCCACGCCGACCTTGGTGGCCAGTTCCTGTTCGGTGGCCACCATGCCGTGCTGGCTATGGACGGGGCTGATGATGTCGTAGGTCAGGTCGTACTTGACCACGGGGGCCGCCGGTGGCGCCGTCTGGGCGCTGGCCGGCAGGAAGGCCAGTGCGCCGCACAAGGGCAGCAGGGCCATGGCGGCGGGTTTGCAAAGACCGGTGAATGTCTGCATGAGGGATGCTCCTGGTGATCTGGACTTGGGAATGTGCATATTATTTATAGGAATGCCGTCCCGATGCGATGCGGCAGCAGCCTGGACGACACCGGAAGATTGTAGAGAATGGACCGTATCTGTCCAGAGCCAGCGGCCAGCGATGGATGGATTATTGATGGTGATTCGTCCATGGATGGACGGGATGCGGCGAACCGATGAGGTGGTTCGCCAGGAGGCAGTGCCCCTGCGCAGCAGGCGTCGGCGAAGCCGTTCGCCGGTTCAGGTACTCTCGCGTACCGCCAGTTCGAAGCCCAGGTCCAGGCGGCCCTTGGCGATATCCTCACCCTTGAGCTGGCGCACCAGCATCTCGGCTGACTTGTAGCCGATGTCATAGCGCGGCGTCACCACCGTGGTGATGGACGGCGTGGCACAAGCGGCCCAGGAGAGGTCGTTGAAGCCGGCGATGGCCATCTGCCCCGGCACGCTGATGCCCTGGCGCTGACATTCGAAGAGCGCACCGAGCGCCAGGTCGTCGTTGCAGCAGAAGACCGAATCGCAGTCCGGATGCTGCTCCAGCACGCGGCGCAGCAATTGCGCGCCCATGTTGACGGTGGTCGGTTCCGGCAGCAGCACCTCGATATCCGGCTGGATGCCGGCCTCGATCAGGCCTTTGCGGAAGCCTTCTCGGCGCTTCATCATGCGCGGGTCCAGCTGGGCCGCCAGGAAGGCCGGACGGCGATAGCCGCGCTGGACCAGATGGCGTGCCACTGCCTGCCCGGCGCGGGTCTGCGAGAAACCCACCGACAGGTCGTGCTGGCTGCGTCCCAGGTCGAACATGCGTACGGCCGGGATATCGCGGCTGCCGGGGCGGGCCTGCAGGATGTCGTGCTGTTCGCTGCTGGAGAGCAGGAAGCCGGCCGGCGCATGGGCCAAGTAGGTGGCGATGAGTTGTTCTTCCTTGTCCCGCACGTAACCGGTCTCGCCGATGAGGAACTGGTAACCGGCACCGGCCAGGTAATCGCGGATACCCGAGAGGGTTTCGATGAAGACCGCATTGGTGAGCGACGGCACCAGCACCGCTATTACCTGCGAACGTGCCGAGGCCAGCGTCGAGGCGGCCTGGTTGGGGACATAGCCGAGCCGGGCAATGGCCTCCAGGATGCGCTGGCGCGACTGTTCCTGCACCAGGGCCGGCGTCTTCAGCGCACGCGATACTGTCATCGGGCTGACCCCGGCCTCGGCCGCCACATCAATGATGGTGACGCGACCGGTGGCACGGCTGCCGCGTACCGCCGGGGTGGCGGGCACGGACTTGCGCTTTGGCTTGGATTTTGAGGGGGGTGCTGCGCGCTGGGTCATTGGCGGTTGGGGTGGGCGGTCATTTCAGGTTGGCGACATGATACCTGCTTGCGTCCGGCTCTTGGCACCGGGGAAGGGCCGGCCGCCATTTCCGTACAACAATTTTTCGCATGGCGTGAGCGTCGGATGCGTTGGTGTCTGCCGCACTGCAGCACAACAAGTGTTTGACCCGCGCAAAATGTTAGCGTTATCATCGCGCCCCATGTTAACGCTAACATCCGAACCTCCGGGCACACGGCGGCGGGGTCAGCGGCGGCATACCACACTCAGGTCAATCAGATAACACTACGCAGATAGTGCAGATGTTCGCGCCTCCCGCCAGGGCAGGCCGCAGGAGACGTCCGTCCTCAGCCTCGCGCCGGGGCCACGCTGCTGCGGCTCTTTGCGGGCCGCACGGCATCGGCTATCGGCAATCGGAGATCCCATGCTGGGAATGAGCCACGACGCCACCTTGCTGTTCAATGCAGTCATTGCGATCCTCGCGCTGATCCTGATGATCACGCGCTTGCGCATCCATCCTTTCATCGCCCTGACGATCACCTCGGGCTTCCTCGGTCTGATCTCGGGCATGCCGCTGCCCAAGATCGTCAAGTCCTTCCAGGACGGCTTCGGCGGCGTGCTGGGCTTCGTCGGCATCGTGCTGGGCCTGGGTACCATGCTGGGCAAGCTGATGGCCGAGTCCGGCGGTGCCGACCAGATCTCGCAGACGCTGGTGCGTGCCTTCGGCCGCGAGCGCGTGCACTGGGCCATGATGATGGGGGCCTTCCTGGTCGGTATTCCCCTGTTCTTCGAAATCGGCTTCGTGCTGCTGATCCCGCTGGTGTTCATCGTGGCGCGTCGCTCGGGCGTGCCGCTGTTCAAGATCGGCATGCCCATGCTGGCCAGCCTGTCGGTGATGCACGGCCTGGTGCCGCCGCACCCGGGTCCGCTGCTGGCCATCGGCATCTTCGGTGCCGACATCGGCAAGACCATTTTCTATGGCCTGCTGGTGGGCCTGCCGACGGTCATCATCGCCGGTCCCATGTTCGGTTCCTTCATCTCGCGCTACGTCGACATCAAGCCTTCGGACGAACTGATGGCGCAACTGGCGCGCGAGCCGCAGACAAGCAACCTGCCGGGCTTCACCACCACCCTGGTGACGGTGCTCTCGCCGGTGTTCCTGATGCTGTTGAAGACCTTCGTCGATGTCACCCTGCCTGAAGGCCACGCCGTGCGCGACCTGATGGACTTCATCGGCAACCCCATCGTGGCCCTGCTGGCCGCACTGCTGCTGGCGATCTGGACCTTCGGCCTGGCCCGTGGCTTCACCCGCCAGCAGGTGTTGAAGTTCGTCGATCAGAGCCTGGCGCCGACCGCGGCCATCGTGCTGATCATCGGTGCCGGTGGCGGCTTCAAGCAGATGCTGGTCAATTCCGGTGTGGGGACTGCCATCGGCCAGCTGGCCGTGCATGCACAGATTTCGCCGCTGCTGCTGGCCTGGTTCGTGGCCGGCGTGATCCGCGTGGCGACCGGTTCGGCCACGGTGGCCACCATCACCGGTGCCGGCATCGTGGCCCCGCTGGTGGCACTGATCCCCGGTACCAACAAGGAATTGCTGGTGCTGGCCACCGGCGCCGGTTCGCTGATCCTGTCGCACGTCAACGATGCCGGGTTCTGGCTGGTCAAGGAATACTTCAACATGAGCGTGGGTGAAACCTTCAAGACCTGGACGGTGATGGAAACACTGATCTCGGTTGTTGCTATCATCTTCATCATGTTGCTCAATCTCGTCGTTTAATCGTTATTTAATACTCACGATGCAACGCCCGGCTGGTCCGGGCGTCTTGCCATTTGTCAGATAAGGAATGTTCATGTCCCACTCCGCCCGCTACATGCTCGGTGTCGATATCGGCACCACCAGCACCAAGTCTGTCGTCTTCACGCTCGATGGCAAGGTGGTCGCACAGCATGCGCAGGAATACCCGGTGATCTGTACCGAGCCGGGCATGGCGGAGCAGGACCCGCAACAGATCGTCGAGGCCGCGCTGGCCTCGATTGCCGGCGCCGTCAAGGCTGCCGCCGCAGCCCCGCAGGAGATCGCCCTGCTGTCCTTCAGCGCGGCCATGCACAGCGTCATCGCGCTCGATGCCGAGAACCGCCTGCTGTCCAACAGCATCACCTGGGGTGATATCCGCGCCTCGGTCTGGGCCGAGCGCATCAAGCACGAACACGATGGCAACGCCATCTACCGCCGCACCGGCACGCCCATCCACCCGATGTCGCCGCTGTGCAAGCTGATGTGGATGCGCCATGAAAAGCCGGAAGTCTTCAGCAAGGCGGCGCGCTTTGTCGGCATCAAGGAATACCTGCTGTACCACCTGTTCGGCCAGTGGGTGGTGGACCACTCCATCGCCTCGGCCACCGGCATGTTCAACCTGCGCGAGCTGGCCTGGGATCGCGGTGCGCTGGAACTGCTGGGCGTCACGCCCGAGCAGTTGCCCACGCCGGTGCCGACCACTCACCGCCTGCCGCCGCTGTCGCCCGGGATGGCCCAGCGCCTGGGCCTGTCGGTGGACACCCCCTTCATCATCGGCGCCAACGACGGCGTGCTCTCCAACCTGGGCGTGAACGCCATCGAGATCGGCCACGTCGCGGTGACCATCGGCACCTCCGGTGCGATGCGCACGGTGATCGATGAGCCCCTGACCGACCCGCATGGCCGCCTGTTCTGCTACGCCCTGACCGAGAAGCACTGGGTGGTCGGCGGCCCGGTCAACAACGGCGGCAACATCTTCCGCTGGGTGCGCGATGAACTGGCGACCGCCGAGGCAGCCGCGGCCCGGGATGAAGGCGTCGATCCCTACGAAGCCCTGACCCGCATCGCCGAGAAGGTGCGTCCCGGCGCCGAAGGATTGCTGTTCCATCCCTTCATGGCCGGCGAGCGCGCACCGCTGTGGAATGCCGACCTGCGCGGCTCCTTCTTCGGCCTGGCCCTGCACCATGGCAAGCACCACATGATCCGCGCCGCGCTGGAAGGGGTGATCTTCAATCTCTACAGCATCCTGCCGGCCCTGGAAGAACTGGTCGGTCCCACCAAGCGCATGATGGCCACCGGCGGCTTTGCCCGCTCGGCCCTGTGGCGCCAGATGATGGCCGACATCTTCAATCGCGAGGTGGTGGTGCCGGAAAGCGTGGAATCGTCCTGCCTGGGCGCGGCCGTGCTGGGCGCCTGGGCCTTGGGGCTGGTGCCGTCGCTGTCGGTGATTTCCGGCATGGTCGGCTCCACCAATCATCACGCGCCGCATGCCGACGCGGTGGCGGTCTATAGCCGCCTGCAACCCATCTTTGCGGCCATTCCGGCCAAGCTGGAAGCAGAGTATCACGCCATCGCCGCCTTCCAGCGCGAGACCGGAAAGGCGCACTGAACGCTGCTCCGGCGCAGGCCGGCCTGAGCAGTTTCGATCTGCCACCTCCCCCAACAAGAAGAAAGAGACTACATGACCACCAAGACCACCTCCCTGCCGGCCGGCCTGCAGGGTTTTTCCCTCGAAGGCCGGCTGGCCCTGATCACCGGTTCCTCCGGCGGCATCGGCCTGGCACTGGCACGCGGCATGGCGCAAGCGGGCGCGGCCATCGTCCTCAACGGTCGCGATGCCGGCAAGCTGGCCGGCGTGGCGGCTCAGTTGCGTGCCGAAGGCCACGTCATCCATGAATCCAGCTTCGATGCCACCTCCTCCGACGAGGTCAAGGCCGCCGTGCAGAAGATCGAAAGCGAGATCGGCGCGATCGATATCCTGGTCAACAACGCCGGCATCCAGCGTCGCAACCCGCTGGAAGAGTTCAAGGAATCGGACTGGCACGACCTCATCAACACCAACCTCAACAGCGTCTTCTACGCCGCCCAGGCAGTGGCGCGCCACATGATCCCGCGTGGCGCCGGCAAGATCATCAACATCTGCTCGGTGCAGAGCGAACTGGGTCGTCCCGGTATCGCCCCCTATACCGCCACCAAGGGCGCGGTGAAGATGTTCACCAAGGGCATGGCGATCGACTGGGGCAAGTACGGCATCCAGATCAATGGTCTGGGTCCCGGGTACTTCAAGACCGAGATGAATATGGCCCTGGTCAACGATGCCAAGTTCACCGACTGGCTGGTCGGCCGCACGCCCTCGCGGCGCTGGGGCGATGTCGAAGACCTGGTGGGCGCGGCCGTGTTCCTGGCCAGCGATGCCTCGCGTTTCGTGAACGGCCACATCCTCTACGTGGATGGCGGTGTCACCGCGACCCTGTAACCCATTGATGCCATTCAGGAGAAGATCATGCAACAAGGCCTCGTCATCCATGCGCCGCACGACCTGCGCATCCAGCAACTCGACAGCGGCGAACTGCAGCCGCAACAACTGAAGGTCAAGGTCAAGGCTGGCGGTATCTGCGGTTCCGACCTGCACTACTACCACCACGGCGGTTTCGGCGTGGTGCGCATCAAGGAGCCGATGGTGCTGGGCCACGAAGTGTCGGGCCAGATCGCCGAAGTCGGCAGCGCCGTCACCGATATCGCGCCCGGTACCCGCATCGCCATCTCGCCCAGCCGCCCCTGCGGGCTGTGCAAATACTGCCAGGAAGGCAAGCAGAACCATTGCCTGGACATGCGTTTCTACGGCAGTGCCATGCGCACCCCGCACGTACAGGGCGCGTTCCGCCAGGAAATCGTCATCGAGCGTTCACAGGCCCACGTCGTGGCCGACCACGTCAGCGATGGCGAGGCCGCCATGGCTGAACCGCTGTCGGTGGCATTGCATGCCGTGCGTCGCGCCGGTCCGTTGGTGGGCAAGCGCGTGCTGGTGACCGGCTGCGGCCCCATCGGCGCCCTGGTGGTGATTGCCGCCCGTCGCGCCGGCGCGCTGGAAGTGGTGGTCACCGATGTGGCGAAGATGCCGCTGGAAGCTGCACTGAAGGTGGGCGCCGACCGCGCCATCAACATGGCCGAGACACCGGAGGCGCTGAAGGCCTACGCCGCCGACAAGGGGACCTTCGATGTGCTCTTCGAAGCCAGCGGCAACGAGCGCGCGCTGGTGGGTGCGCTGGAGGCGCTGCGTCCGCAAGCCGTGATCGTGCAGGTGGGCCTGGGCGGGGACATCCAGTTCCCGGCCAACCTGCTGGTGGGCAAGGAACTGGACTGGCGCGGTGCCTTCCGCTTCCATGAAGAGTTCGCCATGGCCGTCGAGCTGATGAACCGCCGCCTGGTGGACGTCAAGCCGCTGATCTCGGCCACCTATCCCATCGCCCAGGCGGTGGAGGCCTTCGAGATTGCCGGCGACCGTTCGAAGATGATGAAGGTGCAGATCAGTTTCGACTGATCCGCCCGGGGCGATGTCCGCGCTGTTCCGTAGTGTGGTGATCGCCCCGCATCCGAAAGGCAGTCCTGCCTTGCTTTCTGGTCTGATCATCTATGCCAGATTGACAATATCTTGTGTACGCTATAAGTTTTGCCCCCATGGGATGGCAGGGATGAATGCCCGTCCCGCCTGACAAGCACGGCAAACCTCTGGGGGGAGGACATGATGGCCAGACCTTATGCGCTGACGGTGGGACAGCGCCTGTTTCTGTTGATCGTGCTGGCCATGCTGGGCCTGGCTGCCACCGCCGCCGTCAGCCTGCGCCAGATCGAGAACGTCTACCACGCTGCCAACTACGCACAGGTCAACACCGTCCCCAGCGTCACAGCGCTGGATGATGCGCAAAGCGCCTTCAATGCCATCCAGGGCCGGGTCTATCACTACCAGGCCAACCAGGACCCCAGCGACCGGCGCCGCCTCCTGCAGGAAATCGAGATCTACCGCCAGCGCCTGGACAAGCAGATGAAAATCTACCGCGCGGCCTATGTCACCGATGAAACGGACCAGGCCATGCTGGAAGACGACCTCCAGCGCCTGACCGCTTTCGAGGGCGTGGCGCAGCGCCTGCAGGCATTGGCCGATCAGGGGCTGGACGAGCAGGGCAAGATCGTGGTGGGGCTGGAGTTTCGCGGGGCTATCGAAGCCGTGCAGGCCGCCTTTGCGCGCCATCGTTCCTACAACATCGCCCTGGGCGAAGCCAGCGCGCTGTCGGCACGCGAGATCATCGAACATGCGCTGCGGACCGTGCTTCTGATGGCCGGCGGGGTCTTGCTGATCATGCTGGGTGCCGGCTGGGGCATCACCCATACCCTCACACGCCAGTTGGGCGGTGAGCCGGGCGACGTGGTCACGGTCATGCAACGCCTGTCCGATGGCGACCTGGTCCAGCAGATCGCTCTGAAGCCGCGCCATGGCCAGAGCATGATGAATTCCATCAAGAACATGATCGAACGCCTGTGCCAGGTGGTGGCCGAAGTCACCGCCAGTGCCGAAGCGATGGTCAGCACCGCCGAGGAGGTCAGCGCCACGGCGCAGTCGCTCTCCCGTGCCTCGACCGAGCAGGCCACTGGTGTGGAGCAGACCAGCATGGCACTGGAGCAGATCCACGGGTCCATCCTCAGTACCTCCGAGAATGCGCGCCAGACCGAGCAGATCGCTGCTGGTGCTGCCAGCCAGGCGGGGCAGTGCGCGCAGACCCTCAGGCAGATGGTGGAGGCGATCCAGCAGATCGCCGGCAAGATCGCGGTCATCGACGACATCGCCTACCAGACCAACCTGCTGGCGCTCAATGCCACCATCGAGGCGGCCCATGCAGGTGAGCATGGCACCGGCTTCGCCGTGGTGGCGGCCGAGGTCCGGCGGCTGGCTGAACGCAGCCAGGCCGCCGCGCAGGAAATCGATGAAGTCGCCCGCGCCAACGTGATCCTGGCGGGCGCCGCTGAAGAGCAGCTGCAGCACATGCTGCCGGCGATTGGACGTACCTCGGAACTGGTACAGGAAATCGTGCAGGCCTCCGAAAAACAATCTGCCGCAGTCAGCCAGATCAGTGTCGCCGCCAGCCAGCTGGCCCAGGTGATCCAGCAGAACTCGCTAAGCTCCGAAGAGCTTGCCGTGACCTCGGAGGAACTGAACCGACGCGCCATGGTGTTGCAGACCACCATGAGCTTTTTCCAGTGCCGGATGGGTGGGGCGCGCGCATTGCCCTAGGCGCGATCCGCCATGAACGACAAAGGCCGCATCGTCTGCACGATGCGGCCTTTGTACTTGTTGATCTGAACGCGGGATTTAGCGCAAGGCGTCCACGATCTGCTCCAGCTTGACGGCGTCGGCGGCGAACTGACGGATGCCTTCGGCCAGCTTCTCGGTGGCCATGGCATCGGCGTTGAGAGCCAGGCGGAAGGCCTTTTCATCCAGCGACACGCGCTCGATGTCGGCCGCATCGGCGGCTTCCTTGCTCAGCTTGCGTTCCACCGGAGCATCGGTGTCGGCCAGCTTCTGCAGCAGGTCCGGGCTGATGGTCAGCAGGTCGCAGCCGGCCAGTTCGACGATCTGCGACGTGTTGCGGAAGCTCGCGCCCATCACTTCGGTGGCGTAGCCGAACTTGCGGTAGTAGTTGTAGACCGCCTTGACCGATTGCACGCCGGGATCGTCGCTGCCGGTATATTCCTGGCCGGTGGATTTCTTGTACCAGTCGTAGATGCGGCCGACGAAGGGGGAGATCAGTTGCACGCGGGCCTCGGCGCAGGCGATGGCCTGGGGCAGCGAGAATAGCAGGGTCAGGTTGCAGCGGATGCCGTCCTTTTCAAGGATCTCGGCGGCACGGATGCCTTCCCAGGTGGAGGCGATCTTGATGAGCACGCGCTCGCGGGCGATGCCGGCTTCTTCGTACAGGCGGATCAGCTCGCGGCCCTTGGCGACGGTGGCTTCGGTATCGAAGGACAGGCGGGCATCGGTCTCGGTGGAGACGCGACCCGGGATCAGCTTCAGGATCTCCAGACCGAAGGCGATCAGCAGGCGGTCGATGATGGCATCGGTGCTCTTGCCGGCGTGGGCCTTGACCACCGACTCCAGCAGCGGCTTGTACTCGGCCTTCTGCACGGCCTTGAGGATCAGCGAGGGGTTGGTGGTGGCATCCTGGGGCGCAAAGGCCTTCATGGCCTGGAAGTCGCCGGTATCGGCCACGATGGTGGTGTACTGCTTCAACTGTTCAAGCTGGCTCATGGAAAGTCCTGTTGCTAGGGTGAAGAATAAGGATAGGCATTGTACGCAATGGCCGTTTCCTGTCTGTCGGTGAATGTCGCTAAATCACTGATCCTTGATCTGCCGCTGCACTTGGCACGCTTAGCGGAAGAAGGAGTCGAATTGCATGTCGAATTTCTGCAGCGACTTCTGCGCGTTCTGCATCTTCTTGCGGAATTCCGGGCCGCGTCGCAGCGCCAGTCCCACCGCCAGGATGTCGATCACCACCAGGTGCGCCAGGCGCGCCGAGATGGGGGTATAGGGGTCGATGTTGAAGGACAGGTCGATCGGCACCAGCACCGTGGCCAGTTCGGCCAGTGGCGTGCCGGAAGGGCCGAGCACGATGATGTCGGCACCGCCCTTGCGCGCCAGCTGGATCGAGCGCAGCAGGGCGGCGTTGCCACCGCGCTGCGAGATCGCCACCACGCAGTCGCCGGCCTTGAGCAGCGAGGCCGCGATGCTGTGGATGTGCGGGTCGGAATACGCCACGGTGGGCACGCCCGAGCGGAAGAACTTGTGCTGCGCGTCGTTGGCCACGATACCGGAGGTCCCCTGGCCGTAGAACTCGATCTTGTTGGCCCGTGCCAGTACGTCCAGCGCCAGCTGGATGGCATCCGGGTTGAGGTGGTTGCGCAGGTCCAGTAGGGTATTGATGGAACGGCTGCAGATCTTGTTGACCAGATCGGCGGCCAGGTCGTCCTGGGCCAGTGTTTCATCCGCGCCCGGCAGGGCCAGCGCCAGGCTCTGGGCGAGCTTGAGCTTGAAGTCATGCCAGCCTTCGTAACCGATGGCGCGGCAGAAACGGATCACGGTCGGTTCCGACACTTCCGCATTCTTGGCCAGCGCCGTCAGGTTCTCGGCCAGGGCCAGTTGCGGGTTGGCCAGGATGGTCGCGGCCACCTTCTTCTCCGACTTGGAGAGGGAGTTGATGTGGGTGCGGATGGAGTCGAGCAGCATGGACATGACGGTGACCTGGTGACGCTAGCGGGCGCTGGTCAGACCTCGGGCAGCGCTTCTTCGCGCCACTGCAGTCCGTCGCGACCGATCAGGGCGCTCGCCGCAGCAGGCCCCCAGGTACCGGCGTTGTAGGGGACCGGGTCGGCCTCCTGCTGGTCCCAGTAATCGATGATGGGCTCCACCCATTCCCAGGCGGCTTCCAGTTCGTCGCTGCGCATGAACAGTGTCAGATGACCGCGCAACACGTCCAGCAGCAGGCGTTCGTAGGCGTCCATGCGGGGGGTCTTGAACTTCTCGCGGAAGTCCAGTTCCAGCTCCACCGGACGCAGGCGCATGCCGTCGCCAGGCTGCTTGGCCATCAGGTTCATGTGCAGGCCTTCGTCAGGCTGCAGGCGGATCACCAGGCAGTTCGGGGTGTCGTTCTGGTGCGCGAAGATGGAATGCGGCACGCTCTTGAAGCGCACCACGATCTCGGCCAGGGAGTCGGCCATGCGCTTGCCGGTACGCAGGTAGAACGGCACGCCGGCCCA